>Ga0209472_1002006_pt1 | contig 11560 bp, 8 predicted proteins | sample GraSoiAngelo_130_FD_185887 | JGI IMG/M metagenome (GOLD analysis project Ga0209472, IMG submission 185887) | Grasslands soil microbial communities from the Angelo Coastal Reserve, California, USA - 14_0929_02_20cm (SPAdes) (version 2) | ecosystem: Environmental > Terrestrial > Soil > Grasslands ...
TATGTCGATTTGCCTGTGGTAAGGTTCGGCTAGTTTTTTTCCGAGTCGATGCTGAGGAATTTCCGCTCAAGCTCTTGCCAATCGTCGAGGCCGACGATCGTATCCCGCTGTTTGAAAGTCGTGAGCGCTTCGTCCATAGCCTCGGTGGTTCCTTCCCGCTTAAGCAGACTGAGCGCCTGCCTCATGGCATAGATACCGGCCCGTTGCGTTTCGGATGGATAAATAGCGATCCGGTAACCCATTTTTTCTAATCGCTCGGCGGGGAGCATCGGCGTTTTGCCGCCTTTGAAGACGTTAACCAAGAGTGGAATGTTGGGAAGCGCGCGGGGTATTTGTTCCAGCTCGCTTTCGGATTGAGGGGCTTCGACAAAGACCGCGTCGACGTCGAGTTGAGCGAAGGCCCGGGCTCGGCTAATCGCATCATCGAGGCCATGCACACCGCGGGCATCGGTGCGCGCGATGATACAGAAATTCGGGTCGGCCCGGCTGGCCAGGGCCGCTTCCAGCTTTTTTATCATTTCAGGCAGCGAGATAACCTCTTTTCCGTCCAAGTGGCCGCACCGCTTGGGCGTGATCTGGTCTTCGATATGAATGGCGGTGACGCCGACGCGCTCGTATTCACGCACGGTGCGCACGAGATTGATGGCATTGCCATATCCCGTATCGGCGTCGGCGATGACGGGAATCTTCACCGCCGATACAACCTGGGCGGCGCGCTCGATCACTTCCGACATGGTGACCAAGCCGATATCCGGTAACCCCATACTGCGCGCTACCGCTCCGCCGCTGAAATAGGCAGCCTCGAATCCTGCTTCTTCCACCAGACGGGCGGAAAGGCCATCGAAACAGCCGGGCGCAACCAGTAATTTGTCGCGCTTCAGGAATTGCTTGAATACTCGTCTTAAAGTCATCGCTTACCTCGATTTTCTTCTTTCGTCCGAGACTGTGTGGCAAGACGAAAATCACCCACCTGTCATTCTGGGCCGCAGGCGAAGAATCTAACGATTCCAGAACCATGCAAAATCGAGATCCTTCGGCTAGCGCCTCAGGATGACATTGCGACACAGTCTCTCCACCGAGAGCAGAGTCATTCCGTATGGACAATATTTAGTTATCGGAGATCGCGCAAGTTGGCGCCTTGACGAATGAGCTCGTCCTGGACATCTGCCGGTGGTATCTCTCGTGGCGGTTTCCCATAGCGGGCGGAGAGAGCCGCGCACACGCCGGCGGCTTGTCCGGTGGCCATGGAGACCGGCATGACGCGATAGGAAGAATGAGCCTCGTGTGTACCGGAAATGCAACGACCCGCAACTATCAGTCGCTCGACATTTTGTGGCAGCAGACAACGTAAGGGGATGTCATAGGCTTCGCCGGGAGGCACGCGTTTGAGGGTCGTGCCTCTCCCTTCCGGATTATGAATATCGATCGGGTAAGTGCTCCGGGCAATGACGTCGGTGAATTTTCGCGCCTGTAAGATATCATCGGCCGTCAATTGGTAATCTCCCAAAATTCTTCGCGTCTCGCGCACTCCGATATTCACGCCGCTTTGAACCACATATGACTTCTCGAAGCCGGGCACGTAGCGCCGCAGGAAGGCCGCGATCTGACGCATCTGGCGTCGGCTTTCCCATTCCGCGTAGGACAGATCCCAAACATCGGTGCCGAGTACATTAGTCACCCGGGTGCTGTTGACACTGATTTCTTTTTCATGAGGCGTGGCGAAGAAAAGCATATCCTCTCTGGAAAGTTGCAACTCGCCACTTTCAGTGGCCTTGCGAATAAGATCCCAGAGGCCGTGCACGCTGCGCCACTGGTCGGGATGTTCCTTCACATAGGCCTTGAATGCTGCTCGCTCAAATTCCGTCACACGGAACATCAAGGTCATGGGTTGTACCAACGGGTCGTCTTCTCGACCCATCTCATAGGCAGCGCCTGCGCGGGCGGCCAAGTCTCCATCCCCGGTGCAGTCGACCACGACACGAGCACGAATCACAACGGGACCGGATTTGGTCTCGAACACGACGCTCGTCGCGCGCTCATCGCTGATGATGTCACTGGCAAACGCGTGGAAAAGAAAATGCACGCCGGCTTCGTCCAGCAGATCCAAAGCGACCAACTTGAATATTTCGGGATCGAAAGGGACGACGTAGCCGGTTTGCAATGAAGGCGCAATAGCGCCGTTGGCTTTGACCAAACGGTCCAGCAAAGTTGTAAGCACACCGGCCACCACCGGTTTTCCGGGTCCGTGGTCTGTCGGCAAGAGCGTGGCTTTCCCTGGTTTGTCATGGCGCGGCGTCTGGGTGTGAAACGACATGAGCGGCATCACCAGCGCCGCCGTCGCGTTGCCACCGAGGAATCCGTATCGCTCCGCTAAAATTACATCGGCGCCGGCGTTTGCGGCGCCCAATGCCGCGCCGAGACCGGCTGGGCCGCCGCCGACGACGAGCACGCCGGTTTCGGCGGCGAGTTGCGCTGCGCGTGGCGGCAGACTGATGGAAAATGGGCTATCTGGGTGGCGAAGGGGAGGCATAAACGGTCCCTGAGCCAACGGCTTGATTTATTCCGGTTTTAGCGATTGCAACAAGTCGCACAGAATTCGATTGGTCTGTTTGGCTCGTTCCTGCAGCGGCGGAACTCTCTCTTCGAGCTGCTTTTTGATGCGGTTTCGCAAATCCCACGATCGATCGAGAAACGCGCACAGCTTGCCGACGTTGAGCGCCGCAATCGGCGGCATCGGCATTTCGAGATCCGACAAGAAGCCGGAGACTTTTGACGCATAGGGTAGCGGCACGAACGGAACGAAGATCAGAAAGTGAAGCCGCATCCCGACCACGAACGACATGTACTTGACCAGTCCGAGGATCTCGCCGGCGCTATATTCTCCTTTGAGAACGTTGGCTCTTTGCGCGTTGGCCATCTTCGAGATGACGGCGTGAGAATGCTGCGGATCTTTGTGCTCTCCCAATTCCATCGGAACGAAAACAATCTGCGCGTCGAAGCGTTCGGCCATGTAATCGGCGGCATTGGCAAGAATGCCGTGGTACTGCTCGATGTTGAGATCCGGCGCCGCCGGTCCCGGCTCGCGCACGGAGAACCCGACGAGAGGCGTGTCCGGGTTGATGCCTTCCTTTTTGAGCATCTCCTTTGTAAAGGGTTGTGGTTTGAGTAACAAACCGGGGTCGGCGGTGACTTCGATTTCCTGATTGACGCCGAGGTCATTCAGCAATCTCTTCGCTTCGCGCTCACGGACCGTGATTTTGTCGATTTTATTGAGGACTTGGGTAATGAGTTGCTTTGACTCGGGAGCTTTCAGTGGACCGATGCTTACCGCATAGATCATAACTGGAATGCCCAGGTCCTTGGCCCAGTTAACGTCCCGAAGGTAGGCTTCGATAGATTCATCGTACAAAATGCCTCCTCCACCGAGAATGAAAAGGTCGAGTCTTCGGAGCTGATCGATGACCTCATCTTTATTCATTTCGCGAATGGGGATGGCGCGGACCTTGTGTCTACGCTCTGTGTCTCTTGGATTAAACGAGAAGATCACAACATCGACATCGAGAGAGGCGCGGAGTTCCCTCAAGATGCCTTCGAGAATCGCCTCATCTCCGAGATTCATTCCGCCATAAGATCCCGAAATTGCGATCCGGTATTTCATTGCAATTACCTCCTATTGCCGCGGGTCATTCCGGCGCATAAATAACGGTGCTCCGAATCGCAGGCCTGCCGAAACGGCATCTCTCATGGTAAAAACCAAGCGATGTCGATATCAGTCGTCCAGCCGAAAGCCGAGTTTGATCGTCACTTGCCAATAATCAACCTTATTGTTTTCGATATACCCGCGAGTTTCTACCACCTGGAACCAATGCAGGTTGTGAAGCGTTTTGGACGCCTTTGTAATCGCATTCTGAACCGCATCTTCAACACTTGTCTTTGACGAACCGGTCAGTTCGATCTGTTTATAAATATGATCGTTCATAGCACCTCCTTTGGGGTTTCTTTGCATTGCTCGACAGAATTAATGTAGAGCAATAACGATGCCTGCGAAATGACCTAGGCAAATTTTTGCATGATACTACGCTGGCAGGAATGTTGCCCGGTTGTGAGAAGATAATTGTGATGTAATTGATTCTCTACTGTAGGTATTTTTCTACAGTCCGGGCATTATGTCCAGACAGGCGAAATTGTTAACGCGGCTGATGAAAGCCATCAATTTGGAAGTTTGTTTGAAGTGACAAACAAATCGTTAAATTCGTTGATCGGGGTCGATTGAAGGCGAGTAGGGTCAAGGCAAAGAGCCTGAATTTTTTTGCACTGATCGGGGGCGAGCCACGAAGCGAGATTAGCCTCGAACTTTTTCACCAGCAGCGGTATGCCTTCAGCCCGGCGCCGCCGGTGACCGATGGGATATTGCACGGCGACTTTCTCGGTGGCCGAACCGTCTTTAAAGAAAACCTGGACGGCATTGGCGATCGACCGTTTATTCGGATCGAGATAGTCTTTGGAGTACTGCGGATCTTCGAAGACCGTCATCTTTTCGCGCAGCGCATCGATCCGCGGGTCTTTGGCGACGCGGTTTTCATAATGATCCGCGGTCAGCTCGCCGAATATGAGCCCGATGGCAGTCATGTACTGAATGCAGTGATCGCGATCAGCAGGATTGTGAAGGGGGCCGGTCTTATCGATGATGCGAATTGCTGATTCTTGGCTCGTGATCGCAATTTTTTCAATCTGATCCAGCCGCTCTTTAACCTCGTTGTGCAACTTTAAAGCGCACTCGACGGCCGTCTGGGCATGAAACTCGGCTGGAAAAGAAATCTTGAAGAGAACGTTCTCCATGACATAAGAGCCCAAGGGGCGACCCGGAGAGAATGGTTTGCCGCGAAAGAGAACATCGTAAAATCCCCAGTTCTTTGCCGACAGTGCCGACGGATAGCCCACCTCGCCTCGCATGGCCGTGAGCGCGAGACGAACCCCTCGACTCGTGGCGTCGCCAGCCGCCCACGACTTGCGCGGGCCGGTGTTGGGAGCGTGCCTGTACACCCGAAGACTGCCGCCATCGGTCCAGGCATTCGAAACAGCGCTTACAATCTGATCCTTGGTCCCGCCGAGCATTGCAGTGGCAACAGCGGTTGTGGCAACCCGAACCAGCAGCACGTGATCCAGGCCAACGCGGTTAAAGCTATTCTCGAGCGCGAGGATGCCTTGGATTTCGTGGGCCTTGATCATAGCGTGCAGAATATCCCCCACGGTGAATGCGCTCTGTCCCGTCCGGCTGAGATAGTCCGCCAAAGCTAAAATGCCGCCAAGGTTATCGGACGGATGGCCCCATTCGGCTGCGAGCCATGTATCGTTGAAATCCAACCAACGGATCATGGCGCCGATATTGAAAGCCGCATGAACGGGATCGAGTTGCCAATCGGTGCCGGGAACGCGCGCGCCATTATGCAGTAACGCGCCTGGAACGATGGGACCGAGATGCTTGGTGCATTCCGGATAACGCAACGCGAGAAGCCCACAACCCAAAGTGTCTATGAAACAATAGCGCGCCGTGTCGATCGCTTCTTTGCTGTTCGGAATGTAATTCGCCGCGTAGTCGGCGATATCGACCATGATCTGGTCGGGTTGCGGGCGGATATTAGAAGGAGAAACCGTCATGTGAGCGTTGGTACTCTGCTGAAAAATTTCCAACTGTTGTGCGTGATAAAAAAAATCTCCCCTCGCCCCTCTTTTCCAAAGAGGGGGAATCTGAAAATTCCCACTTTGAAAAAGGAGGATGAAGGGGGATTCCTTCGAAGGCCTGACAAATTTCCGTTCATGCTAAGCATGTCTATCGTCGCAGCCTACGCGGTCCTCTGCGAAATCGGGACGAACGGCCGCGGGTCCGGCCCAATGTAATCCGCGTTGGGACGGATCAGCCGGTTATCGGCGCGCTGTTCGATGATATGGGCGGCCCAGCCGGTAATGCGTGAAACGACGAATAGCGGAGTGAACATTGCTGTCGGAATTCCGCAGAGGTGGTAAGTGCTGGCGCTGTAAAAATCTAGATTCGGAAAGAGATTTTTTTCGCGGCGCATGACCTGCTCGATGCGCTCAGAGATTGGGTACAGCCGTTCGTCACCGTGTGCTTCGGCCAGCTTCTTGGCCCAGGCCTTGATCACGTCCGAGCGCGGATCGGAAATTTTATAGACGCGGTGGCCGAAGCCCATGATGAGCTTTTTCGTGGCGATGAGATCGAGTATGCCTCTTTCCGCCTCATCGGGCGTCGAGAATCGTTCTATCAACTCCATGGCTGCCTCATTGGCGCCGCCGTGCAGAGGGCCGCGCAGCGCGCCGATGGCGCCGGTCACAGCCGAATAAAAGTCGGGTAGGGTAGAGGTGATCGTCCGCGCGGTGAAGGTGGAGGCGTTGAATTCGTGTTCGGCATAGAGAATGAGAGATATATCAATGGCGCGCCGGTGCAAGTCGTCGGGCTTTTTGCCGTGGAGCAAATGGAAAAAGTGGCCGGCGCTGCTGTCATCGTCGGTCTCGGTCTCTATGCGTTTGCCGTTAGTAGTGAAGTGATGCCAGTAGAGCAGGATGGAACTGAAGCAACCGGTCAGCCGATTGGCGACAGCGATTTGATCTCGGCCCGCGCCTTCAGGCTCCAACGTCCCGAGCATGGAGCAGCCGGTCCGCATGACGTCCATAGGATGCGTGCTGCCGGGTATCTGTTCAAGAACGGTTTTAAGTTGCGCGGGGAGCCCGCGCAGTCCAGAAAGCGTTTTTTTGTAATTGCTCAGTTCGCTCTGATTTGGCAGACGGCCGTAGATGAGGAGATAGGCGACTTCCTCGAACGTCGAGTGTTCGGCTAGATCGTAAATGGAATAGCCGCGGTAAGTGAGCCCCTTGCCTTCTTTGCCGACAGTGGCAATCGCTGTCCGTCCTGCACTAACTCCCTCGAGGCCGCCGGATTTGTCTTTAGCCATAAATTTTCTCCTCCATTTAGAGTGTGCAACGATCAGGATGCCTATTGCAAGCAGAATGAAATAACGTTCAAGCTGTTTAAACGGTTTAAATCTTTCAAACGGCTCAAAATTGCGTCTCGCGGCTACAATCTTTTCATGCGAGGCCCTTGACAGTTTGCCCGTGGATTATGTAGTCGCTTGATTTGACGCGTATTAAGAAAGGAGAGGAGTGATTGTTATGGCTTTGCCACAAAGCTTCAAGGCGATGGTGGTTTCGGAAACGGCCGATAAGCAATTTGTCCGTGAAATTAAACAGCGGGAATTGAGCGATCTGCCCTCCGGGGAATTAATAATCGAGGTGAAATATTCTTCGCTAAATTACAAGGACGCTCTCTCGGCTTCCGGCAATAAAGGTGTAACACGAAAATATCCGCATACACCGGGCATCGACGCAGCCGGCGTTGTCGTGGACTGTTCGAATAGAAGCTTTGCTGTCGGTGATCAGGTGATCGTCATGGGCTACGATCTCGGCATGAATACCTCCGGCGGATTCGGTCAATTCATCAGCGTGCCATCCGCTTGGGCAATCAAATTACCGCAAAGCCTGTCCTTGAAAGACAGCATGAGCTACGGGACAGCGGGACTCACAGCCGCGTTGTGCGTTATTCGTTTGATGGCGAGCGGATTGTCCAAGGACTCCGGCGAGGTGTTGGTTACCGGCGCGACCGGCGGCGTTGGCAGTGTGGCCGTGGCGATCCTGGGCAAGCTCGGTTTCAATGTCGTCGCCGCAACCGGAAAAGCGAATGAACAGGCTTTTCTTATCGGGCTCGGCGCCAAAACAATTATTTCCCGCGAAGAGGCAAACGACACGTCAGGCAGGCCGCTGCAAAAACCGCGCTGGGCCGGTGTCGTCGATACCGTAGGCGGCAATATTCTCGCGACGGCGCTCAAGGCCGCGAAGTACAGCGGCCTCGTCGCCGCATGCGGCAACGCCATGTCCCCCGATCTCAACGTCAACGTGTTCCCGTTTATTCTGCGTGGGGTGAGCCTGCTGGGCGTCGATTCCGTCGAGATTCCGATGCGCTCACGGCAGATGGCTTGGAGCAAACTCGCCGGCGAATGGAAGATCGATCTTGCCGCGCTCGTAACTGAAGTTTCACTTGAAGAATTGAATCCGAAGATAGACGAGATCCTCAAAGGCGGCATTCGCGGGCGCGTGCTTGTCGATCTCAGCAAATGAATTCGCCAACGACTGATCGACGTGGCGCGGTTCGACTGTAGGGGCACGCATGCCGTGCTTTTACGCCAAAAACCAGGACAGGATCACGGAATTATCAATTTGAAATAGCGAGGCCCCTTTGCCAGAAAATATTCCTGATCGTGGTGCCTTAAGTCACCTCCGTGTCATCGAACTGGGCGACATACCCGCATCCTACGCAACGCGGTGGCTCGCCGATTTCGGGGCCGACGTCATAAAAGTCGAGCCGCCGGGCGGTGATCCAAACCGTCTGCTGCCTCCGTTCGCTGGTAATATCGAACATCCCGAGCGCAGCCTCACTTTTATTCACGCCAATACGAACAAGCGCAGCATTGCTCTCGATCTGAAGCACGATTCGGATCGCGAGATTTTTGCCAAGCTGCTCGCTTCGGCAAATCTTTTCGTCGAAGCGACGCCGCTTGGATATCTGGAAAAATTCGCCTTTGACGACCAACGCTTTAAAAAAGAATTTTCACACTTGGTGATCGTTTCGCTTACACCCTTCGGACGTACAGGTCCCTATCGCCATTACAAAGGCAGCGACGCCATCGCTAATGCGACCGGTGGTTTTCTTTTCGGGCAGGGCGATACCACCAAAGGACAATGCACGGCGCCGAGTCATCTCGCTTACCAGATGGCGGGCGGCGTTGCGGCGATGCTCGCGCTCGCCGGCATTCGGCATGCGCGTGAAACCGGCGCCGGCCAGCGAATTGATATGTCGCTGCAGGAAGCACTGACATTTGCCAACAGTAGCTCGATCGCGCGTTACAGCCGGGAGAATCGGCTGGAGCGGCGTCCCGGCGCGAAAGCTTACGGCGGCGCCGGTACGAACATTTATCGGTGTAAAAACGGTCGTTACGTTCATTTCACGACCAATATGCCGCATATGTGGAAGGAGTTCGCGCAGAATTGGATGAGCAATAAGTCACTCGCCGGGCCCGAGTGGGAGAATCCACGATACCGCGACGAGCATTCGGAAGAAGTGGCAAAGGCTTTCGCTGAATTTATCGGCCAATTCAATGCCGACGATTTTGCCAACGAAGCACAGTTGCGCCATCTCGCCGCGGCGCCGCTCAACACGATCGGCGAGTTCGTCGACTGCGAACAAAATCGCGTGCGTGAATGGCTGCAAGAGGTGGATCATCCTGTGATCGGCAAGTACAAAGCGCCTGGCGCGCCCATGCGCCTGTCGCTCACGCCTATGCGCGTGCGGTGGCCCGCGCCGCTGCTAGATCAGCACCGCAAAGAAATTCTTGCGGAACTTGAGAATCTTCAGGCCAGTCCGCGGAAAACCCACGGTGAGTTCGAATCTCGACGGCCGATGTTGACCGGGCTACGCATGGCCGATCTAACCCAGCAGTATGCCGGACCTTTGGGAACTGAATTGCTGGCGTACTACGGCATGGAAGTGGTCAAGATCGAAACCGGCACGATTGCGAGCAAGGAACGCGAAGCCGCAGTGCATGCCTGCATGAACCGCGCGAAGCTCGGTTGCACGGTTAACCTACGCAATGCGGACGGAAAAGAATTATTTAAACAATTGGTTGGGAAATCCGACGTGGTCGTCGATAACTTCAGCTCGGGCGTTTTGGAGCGGCTTGGCTTCAGCTACGAAGTGTTGCAGCAGATTAATCCCGGCATTGTTCAAGTCGTAATGCCCGGCTGGGGACTCACCGGACCGCTCAAGTCGTGGGTCGCGTGGGGATGGCAATTACTCGCCTACACCGGCATCATGCGCTTGTGGGGCTATCCGGACTCGCCGATGGAGACACGTTGTAAAATTGCCTGGCCCGATCGGGTCGGGTCGGTCACGATGGCACTCGGCGTACTTGCCGTGCTTGAGTACCAGGCGCGCACGGGAAAAGGGCAGTTCATCGAAGCCGGCATGCTTGAGGCGCAGGGTTCGATGATGGGGCCGGCAATTCTCGATTACGCAATTAACGGCAACGAATGGGACGCCATGGGCTATCGCGAAATTCTCGGCGAACCGTATGCGCCTTACGGCTGCTATCCGTGCCGCGGCGAGGACAACTGGATCATCATCGCCTGCGCAAGCGACGAAGAATGGCAAAGCATGGTCGGTCTCATCGGCAAATCTTCTTGGGCTGCCCATGAAAAATTTGCTACGAAGAGTGGCCGTAAAGAGCACCGCGACGAGCTTGATCAAAAGCTTTCGCAGTGGACAGGTAGGTATACGGCAAAGCAAGTCTTTCGTCTGCTCCAAGAAGCCGGCGTGGCGGCCGGCATTCCGTCATCGGGTGAAGATCTCTTCCATGACATTCACTTACGGGCGCGCGGCCATATCGTCGAAACCGAAGCGCAACCTTGGGGCAAGATCACGCACCACGGCCTGCCGGGAATTCCATCTCTGTCCGCCGCCAGCGCCGCACGCCCAGCGCCATGGATCGGCGCGGATAATGATAAAGTATTTGGCGAGATTTTGGGGCTAACTCGCGAAAAGATTGAGGAGCTAAAAAGAGCGGAAGCGATCAAGTAGTTTCATCGGGAATTACCGCTGAAACCGGGTTGTTCCCATTTCGACTGTGCAGTTTTATTTTCGTGCCTTTGGCCCGAACGGTTCCGGTTGAAACGGTTTGTCTCTTTCTTCGAGAAACGCTTTAAGTCCGCCTTTCTTCTTCCCCTCTTCGAGTCGTTTGTTGAATTCCTCGCGCTTCGTCAGCCGAGTCATGGCGGCTAATTCAGCGTTGAGCGTCCATGCCTTGCGCAGGCCCATCATCTCCATTCCCATGGTGGCGATGTGCAGATTGATCTTTACCGTCTCCGGCGGGACGAGAGCGATTCGTTCGACGAAGGCGAAGCAGGTCTCCAACAATTGATCCTTTGGCACGACCTGATTGACCAGACCGATGCGCAAGGCTTCTTGTGCGTCGACGTGATCACCGGTTAGCGAATAACGCAGAGCATTCTTGAAGCCGGCAAGAGCGACCCAGATGAAATCCGTGTTGGCGCCATGGCGGACCTGAGGCTGGCCGAAAACCGCGTCGTCCGCGGCGATTGTGATGTGGCACGTGAGCGCCAGCCAAGAGGCCGCACCCAGGCACCAGCCGCTCACCGCGCCGATGATCGGCTTGGGGTATTGCCAACGGTAGAGTTGGCGCCCGAGAATATCTTTGCGGTCAGAGTCGCGAAGCCGATTGTACTCGTGGACCAGCGATGCTCCTTGCGGGATGCCATAAGGCCAGGCGGTTTCGGGGTCGTCGCTGCTGATATCTTCGCCGGCGGAAAACGTGCCTCCCGCTCCGGTAATTACCACCGCACGAATCTCCGGGTCGGTCTCGGCTTTCGCCAGTGCGCTGTCGAGTTCTTCCAAAAGTTCTTCGTTCATCGCATTGAG
>Ga0209472_1002010_pt1 | contig 11546 bp, 7 predicted proteins | sample GraSoiAngelo_130_FD_185887 | JGI IMG/M metagenome (GOLD analysis project Ga0209472, IMG submission 185887) | Grasslands soil microbial communities from the Angelo Coastal Reserve, California, USA - 14_0929_02_20cm (SPAdes) (version 2) | ecosystem: Environmental > Terrestrial > Soil > Grasslands ...
GCGCACCTGCGGCGCGCCGTCGCGGGATGAGCAACCTCGCGGCGTTCGCTCGCCGCGAATCCTGGCAAAACTATAAAGACGCTCCGCGAGCCCTCGGAGTAACGCGGCGCGCGCAGCGTGTTCAACCGCCGACCGAGTCCGCACGGGTTGTGTGTTGCGTTGCCGCGTGCTAACTCTACAGTCTGTGCACTTTGTGCAGTACCACGCCGCGCCCACTGTTGCGCGCATGGCATGTGCCTTGCCACAACTTTAGCCTGTTTGCATCGCGCGCCGCGCTCCCTCAGTGAGACAGGGACTCTTGGGTCACATTTCACGACCGCGCCTTCTCGACGCCGGCCCCGGCGGGAGGTCCGCCGGCCCCGCCGCCCTGAGCGCGTCGCGCCCGGCACGGGCCGCCGACGTCGCTGCGCCCGCCCCGCGCCCGCGCGTGGCCGGGAAGTTCCTGTTCGTCGGAACGGAAAAGCTGTACGTGCGCGGCGTGACCTACGGCGCCTTTGCGCCCGACGCGCGCGGCAACGAGTATCACGACCTCGCGACCGTGGAGCGGGACTTCGCGCAGATGGCGGCGAACGGCATCAACGCCGTCCGCATTCCTCACACGATGCCGCCCCACGCGCTGCTCGACGCTGCAGCGCGCCACGGCCTGCGCGTCATGGTCGGGGTCAGCGCCGAACAGTACATCGGATACTTGATCGACCGTCGCGGGGCACCCGACATCGAGGCGCTGATTCGCGATAAGGTGCGCAGCTGTGCCGGGCATCCGGCGCTGCTGTGCTACGCGCTGGGCAACGAGATCCCCGCGCCGATGGCGCGCTGGCTGGGCCGCCGCCGCGTGCAACGCTACCTCGAGCGACTGTATCGCGTGATCAAAGACGCAGACCCCGACGGGCTCGTGACCTACGTGAACTATCCGACGACGGAGTACCTCGAGCTGCCGTTCCTCGACCTGGTGTGTTTCAACGTGTACCTCGAGTCCCAGGAGCGGTTCGAGGCGTACTTGGCGCGTCTCCAGAACATCGCGGGCGATCGGCCGCTGATCATGAGCGAGCTCGGGCTCGACAGCTGGCGCAACGGCGAGGGCGCCCAAACGCGGTCGCTCGACTGGCAGGTGCGCACGGCGTTCGCGGCCGGGTGCGCCGGCGTGTTTGTCTTCTCCTGGACCGACGAGTGGTACAGGCACGGCCATGACGTCGGGGATTGGGCATTCGGCCTCACCCGCGCCGATCGCTCGCCGAAGCCCGCGCTGGACAGCGTGCGGGAAGCGTTTGCCGAGGTGCCGTACTCGGCCGGCGTTGCCTGGCCCCGCATCTCGGTCGTCGTGTGCACCTACAACGGCTCGCGCACGATCCGTGATTGCCTGGAGGGCCTGTGCTGCCTCGCGTATCCGGATTACGAAGTGATCGTGGTGGACGACGGCTCCACCGACGAGGTGGGCGCCGTGGCGCGCGAATTCGCTGTGCGATTGATCCAGACTGCCAACCGGGGCCTGGCCAACGCCCGCAACACGGGCCTCCAAGCCGCGACCGGCGAGATCGTCGCGTATATCGACGACGACGCGCACCCCGACCCGCACTGGCTCAGCTACCTCGCGGCCACGTTCCTGAGCACCTCGCACGCCGGCGTGGGCGGACCGAACATCGCGCCGCCCGGTGACGGACCGATCGCCGAGTGCGTGGCCCGCGCGCCGGGCGGACCGGTGCACGTGCTCATCACCGACCGCGAGGCCGAGCACATCCCCGGGTGCAACATGGCGTTCCGCAAGTCCCGCCTCGAGGCAATCGGGGGGTTCGACCCGCAGTTTCGCACCGCCGGCGACGACGTGGATGTGTGCTGGCGGTTGCAGGAGCGCGGCTGGACTCTCGGCTTCCAGCCGGCCGCGATGGTCTGGCACCACCGCCGCAACTCGGTGCGCACCTACTGGAAGCAGCAGATCGGTTACGGCCGCGCCGAAGCGATGCTCGAGCGCAAGTGGCCCGAGAAGTACAACGGCCCCGGGCACGTGCGCTGGGCGGGGCGCATGTACGGCGATGGACTGACTCACGCCCTCGGGTGGCGTCGCCCGCAGGTGTATCACGGCGTCTGGGGCGGCGCGCCGTTTCAGTCGCTGTACCAACCTGCCTCCAGCCTGTTAAGCTCGCTCCCCCAGATGCCGGAATGGCATCTCATGACGGCGAGCCTCGCGGGGATCGCGGCGCTGAGCGCCGTCTGGCGTCCATTCAAGCTGGCTGTGCCGCTGCTGGTGGCGGCCATGGTGCTCCCCGTCGCGCAAGCGTGGCTGAGCGCGGTCCGCGCCCGGTTTCCGGATGAACCGGCGCCGTGGTCGGCCCGGCTGCGACGCCGGCTGCTGACGGCAGCCCTCCACCTGATCCAACCGCTCGCGCGCCTGCGCGGCCGACTCACCGAGGGCCTGACGCCCTGGCGGCGCCGCGGAACACCGCGGCCCGCGCCGCTTTGGCCCGTCACCAAGGCGATCTGGAGCGAGCGCTGGGAGGAGCAGGACCAGCGGCTGCGCGCGATGGAGGAGGGCCTGCGGGCGGACGGAGCGTGCGTGCTGCGGGGCGGCCGACATGCCCGCTGGGACCTCGAGGTCCGCAGCGGATTCTTCGGCGCGGCCCGACTGCTGATGGGCGTCGAGGAGCACGCGGGCGGGAAACAGCTCATCCGGCTGCGCTGGTGGCCTACCGTGCCGCCGCGCGGGCCGCTCCTGACGCTGTGCTTCAGCGGCCTCGCCGTCGGCGCGGCGCGCGATCACGCCTGGGGAGCCGCTCTGCTGATGGGCCTCGGCGCCTTGCTGCTCGCGTGGCGCACTCTGGAGCAATGCACGGCAGCCATGGCGACGGTGCGATACGCCGTGGCGCGGCTGCGGGACGGAGAGCCCTGATGCACGAGCTCACGCTGTACCGGCGCCTGCTCCGCCAGGCCCGGCCGTACTGGCTCCACCTGGCGGGCCTGTTCGGGATCGGGCTGCTCGCGAGCCCGATCGCCCTTTTGAACCCGGTGCCCTGGAAGATCGTGATCGATTCGGTGCTCGGCGCGAAGCCCCTGCCGTCGTATCTCCAGCCGTTCCTCCCCATGGCAGCGACCCGCTCTCCCGCTGGCGCACTGGGCGTCGCGATCGGCCTGCTCCTCGTGGTTGCCGGGCTCAGCCAGCTCCAGGCGCTCGCGAACAAGGTAGTGCGCAAGTACGTCGGCGAAGGGCTGGTGCTGAGTTTTCGTGCGACGCTCGTAGAACAGGCGCAGCGCCTCTCCCTGTCCTACCACGACTCCACTGGCACCGCCGACTCGCTCTACCGCATCCAGCAGGACGCTGCCGCGATCGAGAACATCATGGTCGAAGGGTTCGTTCCCTTCATCTCCGCCGGGTTCACGCTGGTGACCATGATCGCCGTGACCGTGCGACTCGACTGGCAGCTGGCGCTCGTAGCGCTGGCCATCTCGCCGCCGCTGTTCGCGTTATCACGAACGTTTCGCCCGCGCATGCGTAAGCAGTCACGTCATGCCAAGAAACTCGAAAGCTCGGCACTCGCGGTGGTGCAGGAGACGCTCGGCGCGCTGCGCGTCGTGAAGGCGTTTGGCCAGGAGGCCCGCGAGACCGATCGATTCGTACGGCGCTCGCGGGAGGGCGTAGCAGCGCGTATCCGGCTGGCGTGGCTGGAAGGCCGCTATGGCACGCTCGTCGGCATGACGAGCGCGCTCGGCGAGGCCACCGTGCTGCTCGTCGGGCTGGGCCATGTGCGCAGCGGCGTGCTGTCGCTCGGTCAGCTCTACATGGTGTGGAGCTACCTGAAGCAGCTGTACGAGCCGCTCAAGACGATCAGCAGCAAGACGGCGGGCCTGCAGTCATACCTGGCGAGCGCCGAGCGGGCGTTCGGGCTCTTGGACCAGCAGCCCGAGGTCCCGGAGCGCCCGCATGCCCGGTCGGTGACGCGGGCAACGGGGGCCGTGGAGTTCCGGGGCGTCTCGTTCGCGTACGGCCCGGACCGGCCGGTGCTGCAAGACGTATCCGTCGCGATCGCGCCGGGGACGCGGCTCGGAGTGGTCGGAGCGACCGGGGCCGGCAAGACCACGCTGATCAGTCTCCTCACTCGCTTTTACGATCCGACGGCAGGGCAAATCCTGCTGGATGGTGTGGACTTGCGCGACTACAAGCTCGCCGACCTGCGCCGCCAGTTCGCCGTGGTGCTGCAGGAGACGGTGCTGTTTGCGGCCAGTGTCGCGGAGAACATCGCCTACGCCGCGCCGGGCGCGAGTCGGGAGCAGATCGTCGCCGCTGCGCACGCCGCCAACGCGCACGAGTTCATCGTGCGGCTGCCCCGCGGCTACGACACCCAGGTCGGGGAGCGTGGCGCGCAGCTCTCGGGGGGCCAGCGGCAGCGCATCGCGCTCGCGCGGGCCTTCTTGAAGGACAGTCCCGTGCTCATCCTCGACGAGCCCACGAGCGCCGTCGACGCTGACACGGAGGCGAAGATCCTCGGCGCGATGCGGCATCTGATGCGCGGCCGTACGGTGCTGCTGATCTCGCATCGGCCGAGTACGCTGCAGCGTTGCCAGGCCCTCCTGGTGCTGGAGAACGGTCGGGTCGTCACCGATACCATCCCAGCCGTCACGCGCGCGCAGCCGCCCGCCGCGCCCGTGGGAGTGGTCGTCGGCCAGCGGCGCTCGAATCTCAAGAGCCATCCGGCCGTGCGCGCCTGGTGCGAGTTGTATCCGCAGCTCGAGCCGGTATCGATCACGCCGCTGCGCGTCCGGAAGAAGAAGAGCAACGTGTACCGGCTCGAGGGCGTGGGCCAAGCCGGATCGGGGGTCATCGCCAAACGGTGTCGGGCGGCCGTCGCTCAGGTCGAGCGCACGGTGTACGAGGACATCCTCGCGGGCCTCACGATCCCGTCGCTCCGCTACTACGGATTCGTCGACGAGCCGGACTCCGCCTCCGCCTGGCTCTTCATGGAGGAGGCGAGCGGTCCCGACTACTCGAATTTGCTCCCCGAGCACCGTTCCCGGGCCGGCCGCTGGTTGGGATCACTCCATGCCGCAGCGGCCAGCGCGACGGCCGGGGGGCGCCTCCCGGATGGCGGACCCGGCCGATATCTGGAGCGCGTGCGGACGCTGCGCGAGACGTTTCGGCGCCATCTCGATAACCCCGTCCTGTCGTCCGAGGACATGGGCTTTCTCGAGGGGCTCCTGGGCCGGCTCGACGATCTGGCCGCCCGCTGGCACCTGGTGGAGGACGTCTGTCACGGTGTGCCACCGACCCTGGTGCACGGTGACTTCAACGGCAGGAACATGCGCCTGCGCAGCGTGGGCGAGGAACCCACCATCACCGTGTTCGACTGGGAAGACGCCGGCTGGGGCGTCCCCGCCGTCGACCTGGCCCAGCAGCTGACCGTGTCGTCGGGACAGCTCTCCGCCAACCCGGACATTCCGACCTACTGGTCCGCGGGGCGCGAGCACCGGCCGGAACTGAGCAGCGAGGGATGCTGGCGGCTGGCCTATTGCGGCACGGTGTTCCGGACGCTGTCCGCCATGTCGTGGATCGCGGACGACCTGGCGAACGACTGGGCGCACGCGTCGCTCCGCGATATGCGACTCTATGCCGCCGAGCTGGAGGGCGCTCTCGAACGGCTCGACTGGCGGGCGGCGTCACCGCCGCGGCGCGAGGTTGGCGCGACATGAAGCGACTCCGCATCGGCTTCCTCGTGGCGTCCCGCTTTGCGCAGAGCACGGGCCACCTGCCCGCGCTGATGCGCGCGGTCGCGGACGCTGGAGTGGATGTCGATGTCGTCCATCCGACGCAGGGAGCGCTCGACCTCTCGCACGTGCGGGTCGAGCACGATCTCTACTTCCTCAAGAAGTCCAGCCGTCTCTCCCTGAGCATCGCCGGCGCGTTGCACGCCCAGGGAGCCGCCATCATCAATCCCTACCCCGTGACCGTCGCGCTGCACGACAAGATCGTCACCGCCCGGATCCTGCAAGGCGCCGGCGTTCCGGTTCCCGCGACGTACGTGGCATCGCGCCCCGACTTGCTGGCGCCATTGCTCGCGCGCGGTCCGCTCGTCCTCAAGCCGTATCACGGCTCGGATGGGATCGGCGTGCGCGTGGTGAAGAGCGTCGCGGAGCTGGCCGCCGTGCCGCCCGGCAGAGACCCCGTGTTCGCGCAGCGCTACCACGCGCCCCAGGGCCGCGACCGGAAGATCTACGTGGTAGGCGGGCAGCTGTTCGGCGTGAAGAAGGTCTTTCCGATCCGGACCGAACAGGACGGGCAAGGGGAGCCGTTCACCCCCCGCCCGGAGCTGTGCGAGATCGCGCGCCGCTGCGGCCAAGCATTCGGCATCGATCTGTACAGCGTCGACATCATCGAGAGCGACGGCCGACCGTACGTCGTGGACATGTGCAGCATCCCGGGCTGCGGCGGCGTCCCGGACGCGCCGCGGCATCTCGCCTCGTACCTGCTCGCGGCGGTCGAGCGCGCGGCCCGGGGACTCGGACAGCCGCTGGTGGGAGCCCACACCTGATGGCGAGCCGCCTGAGTGAGACCAGCGTGCTGCGCGAGCGACTCGCTCGCTCCCTGGACGAGCGGAGGGAGCCGGGGGTGACCGAGCTGTGCGACGCTCTAGAGCGCCTGCTGGACGGCGCTGCAGCCTCGGAAGACACCATCGGTCTCGAGCGTCTGCAAAAGGGTGTTTACAGACTTCGTCTCGGCGGTGGCTCCGGCCGCACGCTCGTGCTCAAGCGCCACACCCCTGCGATTGCGCACACCGACCGCCTCGTCGTGGAGCGTTGGCTGCCGGCGCTCGAGCTCGGCGACTGCTGCCCGCGGCTCTTGGCGGCCGCAGCGCAGCACGAAGGGCGCTGGGTGTGGCACGTCTACGAGGACTTGAGTGGCGACACGCTCGCCGCTCGGCCGGAGCGCCCCCGCGTCGAGGCCGCGGTCGATCTCATGGCCCAGCTCCACACCCGAGGCGTAGGTCACGCCCTCTTGCCCGAAGTGCGCTGGCACGGCCGCGACCATGGCGCACGGTCGTGGCTCGCGAACCTGCGCGACGGCATCGCCGCGCTTGACGCGCTGGCGACCGATGGCATGCCGGGTGGGTTCGCCCGAGCCCGAAGCCGTCTGCTCGAGCGACTGCATCGGCTGCTCGAAGAAACGCCTCGTCAGGTCCGCCTCATGGACGAGGCGGGAGGAGCCGAGACGCTGCTGCACGGCGATCTCGGGCCGAAGAACATCTTCGTGGCCATGGTCGGCGATGGCCCGTGCGCCCGGCTCGTCGATTGGGACCACGTCGGCGTGGGCCCCGCGACCTACGACCTCTCGACGTTCCTCTACCAGTCGACACCTGACGACCGGCCCGCGCTACTGCGCCGCTATCGCGCGGCCGTCGAACGGGCGGGCCAGCGTTTGGCGGCGGATGGCGACCTGAATCTCGTGTTGCACGCGACCGAGACCGCACGCGGCGTCAGCTGCATCGTCTGGCCCGCGATGGCTCTCCTGAACGATGGCGCCGAGTGGGGCTGGAGCGGACTGGTGGACATCGACGATTGGTTCGAGACCCTGCGCCCGCCGCTATGAGCCTCACCGTCTGCCTCGCACCGGCCAACACCATCGGCTACCCGCAGGGAGGCGGGCACCTCTGGGTGTATCTCAACTGGGCCCTGGCCCTACGCGCCGCCGGCTGCCGGGTGATCTGGCTCGAGGGCGTCGATGATGCGGTGGACGACGGCTCCGTGGCTCGCCGCCGCCGCTGGCGCGGTCGGGACGCGCGCGAGTGCGTCGCCATGCTAAAGGCGCACCTCGGACGCTACGGGCTCGCCGACGCGCTGGCGCTCTACGCGATCGACGGCGAGCCTCTCCCGGACGACCTGGCGGCCGCCGGCCTGAGCCTGGACGCGGCGGCCGACGCCGATCTGCTGCTGAACCTGTCCCACGCGCTGCCCGAATCCGTCGTGCGACGCTTCCGTCGCTCCGCCTTCGTGGACACCGATCCCGGCCTGTTCCAGGTCTGGATGACCACGGGAGACATCTGCGTCGCGCCCCACGACGTCTACTTCACGATCGGCGAGACGGTGGGCACGCCGGCGGCGCGCTTTCCTGACTGCGGGCTGCGCTGGCACTACACGCCGCCCCCCGTGTTCCTCGCCGAGTGGCCCGTGGTCCGCGCCGATCCCGCGTCGCCCTACACGACCATCACGCACTGGTGGGGCGGGACGTTCGAGTTCGCAGGTACGACCTTTTCGAACGAGAAGCGGGTCGCCTACCTCGAGTACGCCGATCTACCGTCCCGGACGCCCGCGCGGATCGAGCTGGCCGTGTGCCTGGGCCAGCAGTACGCCGAGTGGCACGAGCGCCTCGGGGCCCTGGGCTGGGGCGTGCGTGAGGCGTGGGAGGTCAGCGCCACGCCGGAGCAGTATCGCGCCTACATCCAGGCGTCGCGCGGCGAATTCAGCTGCGTGAAACCCTACTGCGTCCAGTTCGCGAACAGCTGGACCAGCGACCGTACCATCTGCTACCTGGCCAGCGGAAAGCCCGCGGTGGTGCAGCACACGGGGCCCAGCCGGCTACCCGACGCCGCGGGATTGTTCCGGTTCCGATCGATGGACGAAGCGGTGCGCGCGCTGGCGGCGATCGAGTCCGATTATGAGAAACACTGTCGCCTGGCGCGCCACCTCGCCGAGGAGCACTTCGACGGTTGCCGGGTGGTGGCGCGAGTGCTGGAGCGCGCGCTCGCATGACGACGCGCGGCGCGGCGAGTGTGCGCGAGCGGCTCGAGCGCGCGCTCGAGCGATGGCAGGAGCCGGGCGCGGCGGAGCTGTGCGAAGCCCTCGAGGACCTGGTGGGCAGCGCGGCACGACCGGGAGCGCCGCTGCACCTCGATCGACTGAAGCCGGCGGTGTACCGCTTGCAGATCGGGAGCACCCCCGGCCGCGCCCTCATCGCCAAGCGGCACCCCCCGGCGGTCGCGCAAACGGACCGTCTGGTCGTCGAGCGCTGGCTCCCCGCCCTCGACTTGGGCGACGGTTGCCCGCAACTCCTGGCGGCGGTGGCGGAGCCCGAGGGCTGCTGGGTGTGGCACGTCTACGAGGACCTGGGCGACGGCAATCTCGCCGCCGAGCGCCTGCCGTGGCGCCTCGATGCGGCGGTGGACTTCATGGCGGAGCTGCACCTGCGCGGGGCGCGTCATCCGCTCGTACCGGAGGTCCGGTGGCGGGCACGGGACCACGGCGTGCACTTCTTCACGTCGAACGTGCGCGATGCCGTGGCGGCGCTCGAAGCGCTCGCGACGCCGCCCCGGGACGTGCCGCCGGCGTTCGCCGGCGCGCGCGAGCGCCTGTTGCAGTGCCTGTACGCGCTCTCGGACGATGCGCCGCGGCGGCTGCGCCTGTTGGAGGACGCGGGGGGCCCGGACACGCTGCTGCACGGCGATCTGTGGCCCAAGAACGTGTTCGTGTCGATGACGCCCGCCGGCCCGCGGGCCCGGCTCATCGACTGGGACCACGTGGGCGTGGGCCCGGCGAGCTACGACGTTTCCACCTTCCTCTATCAGTCGGCGCCCGAGGAGCGGCCGGCCATTCTGCGGCGCTATCGCGAGACCGTCGAGCGCCGGGGCTGGCGGCTTCCCGATCAGGGGGCGCTGAACCTCCTGTTTCACACGGCGGAGTGTGCGCGCTACGCCCATTGCGTCGTCTGGGCGGCCATGGCGCTGCTGCACGACGGCGCCGAGTGGGGCATCGGCGAGCTGATGGATTTCGAACCCTGGTTCCGGGCGCTGCGACCGCCCTTTGCCGAATGAGCGCCTCGTGAGGCTGCTCATCGTCACGGCCGACGACTTCGGCTTGAGCCACGGGGTCAACCGGGGGATCGTCGAAGCGCATCGCGAGGGGATCCTCACGAGCACGAGTCTGATGGTGCACCGGCCTGCGGCGGAGCAGGCGGCCGCTCTGGCCCGCGAATCCCCCGCGCTGAGCGTCGGCCTGCATCTCGAGCTCGATCCAGCTGCGGCGGACGTGCCCACGGAGCTGGACCGTCAACTCGGCCGCTTTACGGATCTCGTCGGCGCGCCGCCGACGCATGTGGACTCACATCACGACGTGCACAAAAACCCACGCGTCCTGCCCCACGTGCAGGCGTGGGCCGAGCGCATCGGGGTTCCGGTGCGGGGGGGTTCCCGCGTGCGCCATCTCTCGAAGTTCTACGGCCAGTGGGGCGGCGAGACCCATCTGGAGCAAATCAGCGTCGAAGGACTGCTCCGGCTGCTGGATGCGGAGCTCGGCCCCGGCGTGACCGAGCTGACCTGCCACGCCGGCTACGTGGACGAGGGGCTGACCTCGAGCTACACGGTCGAGCGTGAAGCTGAGCTGCGTACGCTGTGCGACCCGCGCGTGCGCCCCGCGCTCGCGGAGCGGGGCGTTCGCCTCGTGGGGTTCCGCGATCTGCCGGCGCTGGCCGCTCCCGCTGTTTCGGAGGGCGCGGCGTGATCGCCGTGATCTCCGTCTACAAGGTCGCCAACTTCCCCGACGGCGGAGGGCACTTCTGGGTGTACATGCAGTACGTCCAGGGCCTGCGCCGCCTCGGCTGCGAGGTTTATTGGCTGGAGCAGTTCCGCCCGGCCTCAGGCGACGCCGCCCAGGAGGCGGCGCTGTTGTCACCGTTCTTCGAGCGGATGAAGCGCTTCGGGCTCGAAGGCAAGACGCTCCTCTATGCGAAGGCCGGCAACGACTTCCGGTTCGTGGGCTGCGAGTGGCCCGACGTGGAGCGCGTGCTGAGGCGGGCCGACCTGTTATTGAACTTCCACTACGCGATCGACGCGCGATTGCTGGCCTGCGCCCGGCGCACGGCACTGGTCGACATCGACCCCGGGCTGCTCCAGTTCTGGATCAGCACGGGACAGCTTAACGTCCCGGCCCACGATTGCTACCTCACCACGGGCGAAACCGTGGGGACGCCGGCGGCGCGCTTCTCCGACTGCAGCCTGCAGTGGCACCGCATCCGGCCGCCGGTGTGTCTCGACCTCTGGCCCTTCACGTACGATCCCCACGCCAGGGCGTTCACGACGGTCTCGAGCTGGTCGACGACCGATTGGCTCAAGGTCACCGAGAACGGCAAGACGGTGCTGCGCGAGAACACCAAGCGGGTGGCGTTCCTCGAGTTCGCCGAGCTGCCGGCGCGCACCAGCCAGCCGCTCGAGCTCGCCCTGTACACGGACGAGCGCGACGCGGCGGATCTCACCCGGCTCACGGGGAACGGCTGGCGGGTGCGTCACTCGAGCGCCGTGGCCGGCAGCCCCGACGCCTACCGCTCCTACATCCAACGCTCGCGCGGCGAGTTCAGCTGCGCCAAGGCGTCGTGCATGCAGTTCCAGAACGCCTGGGTCAGCGATCGGACGCTGTGCTACCTGGCGAGCGGCAAGCCGGTCGTCGTGCAGCACACCGGCCCGAGCTCCTATCTCCCGAACGGCGAAGGCATGTTCCGCTTCACCTCACTCGACGAAGCCGCCGCTGCGATCGAGGCGATCAATCGCGACTACGAGCGGCACTGCCGCGCCGCGCGGGAT
>Ga0209472_1002013_pt1 | contig 11541 bp, 10 predicted proteins | sample GraSoiAngelo_130_FD_185887 | JGI IMG/M metagenome (GOLD analysis project Ga0209472, IMG submission 185887) | Grasslands soil microbial communities from the Angelo Coastal Reserve, California, USA - 14_0929_02_20cm (SPAdes) (version 2) | ecosystem: Environmental > Terrestrial > Soil > Grasslands ...
GGATTTTGGCAGCAGCAAGTTCGGCATTGGCGAGGGACAGTTCGAGAATGGCTTGTTTACGTTCTGCGATTTCTCTGCTTTCGGCGCTAACGACAGCTTTTACTGTGCGCCAAGTGACGCCGACTTTGCGCGCGATGCGATTGATCGAATCTCCAATGCCGGCAGCTTCGACTATGGCGCGGTATTTCCTACCCGGAATACGTTCGCCTGTTGCTTTACCGGCCATTTGGTTTAGGGCGATCTCCCTGTGACAAGGGCTGGCCGCTTAATGATTGAATCATGCTCAAATGAACATATAAGCTGGGATCGAGGCAAATGCAAGGCTTCGTTGCGGTATGAAAGGCATCGAAATCAACCGCACCGTCAATCGCGACAAGTGGCCAGATTACCTCTCGTGGATGGTGGATACTACTCGTCGGCAACACTGGTGCCAAGTGGATCACAGTGGCCATAATCGTTTCCGCGTTCGGAGCGCTCCACGCTGGTTTAGCTCCGGCGTCGGAGATGTAGCTTATCTTTCCTACCACGGCTGCCAAATCGGCAAGGATGATGAGCCACATCTAAGTCTGGCGGAGAAATGTACCGTCGATAACGACTAAGAAATCGTCGTCGACCGCTCCGCCAAAACCAGACATGTGACCGCTTCCGACAAGCGTTACCTTCCCGTCTGCGGCGACTGGTGAGCCCGTTTTGTTGAAATGATTTTGGGGCGACGTTGTGGAACCGGTAGATAGGATGAACGTATCACTCAGAGACGCATGCAATTTGCTAGCCTGAATAGAGAACTCGGGGATGATTATCTGACCATCGGTTGCGAAAGTTCCGCCCCGTGAGTCGACGTACGTTACGGTACCCAGATCCGTGTCAATGGGATCAAATGGTTTCGCGACTAATAACTGCTGGGAATTCGAGGGGACCAGGAAAGTCATAGTCACCGGTTCGATGTACGGGTTCGGGTGTGCGCCGCTCGCAATTTGAATCGTCGCCGTGCCAGTCAGTTGCCATTTTTCGCCTGCAACTGACAGCGAGGACATGTCGTCGTTGGCGATACCGACGTCTTCGACCCACGGAAACAGACCTTTGCCCAATGTGACGTCGTACGCCCGCCAAAGGTTCGCATCGCGGTACGTGGACCACGTGCCTTCCAACGCGGCGATGGACAAGGTCGCGTCATTAAACGTGTTGTCCTCGTCCGCATTGAGATTCTCCTCCCAGTTGAAGACATGCTTGTGGGCGCCCCGAAGACCCTTGTTCTCAAATAGGATGACGGACCCGAGCTTCGGCTCGCCAAACACCAGTGCTGTGCTATCCGTGAGTTCCAACGAGGTGAGAGCGTCGTTCGGGAGCGATTCACCGTTCTCATTTTTAACGTCCGTAATCGACCAATAGAGTCCTTCGCCGATTCCGGCCCAGCCAAAGACGCCGCTAACGGTCCCTAAATTCCAGGTGCCCAATAGCACCACGAGCGAGGACGTGATCGTATTGAAAGATTTATCCGCATCGGGTCCGAGATCCTCGGTCCGGAAGATATGTTTATGACCTCCGCGAAACTGATCGTGTTCGAATAGCACGATGTGGCCCGCCACGGGATCGCCAAGTGTCGTTGGACGGTCTTCAACTACCTGCAGAGAGGACATGTCGTTATCTCGGATACTCAAGTCTTCCACCCAGGGATACAAACCGGGTCCAAGAACGACTGGGTAGTCGTCATCGAACCCTGAGTTACGGTAGAACTTCCAGTTACCCGCGAGCACTACAATCGACGACACACTGTCATTGAACTCATTGTCGTCGTCCGCGTTGAGGTTGTCCTCAGCATTCAAGACGTGCTTATGCGGCCCCTGAAAGTTCGCGTCCTTAAACAAGATGACATGCCCGAAAATCGTTGTCCCAAGGGTCACCGCCGCAGGGACCGTGGGACGTAACGAAGACACGTCATGGTAGTCGATACTCAGAGTTGATAAGTCTGGGTACGTCCCGAGCCCCACCGGGCCGCTATCGTAGAGCCCATGAAAGTTCCAGTCGGCGTAAAAAGACCAGGTACCCGTCAGGATGACAAGTGATCCGACATTATCGTTGAAGAAGTTGTCGTCGTCCGCATTGAGGTTTGGCTCAGGCGCGAACACATGCCTGTGCGGACCGTAGAAGGCGCCGTATTGGAAGAGGATCACCTCGTTGTCGACGGAGTTGCTGATCGTCGCCGCCGAAGTGCTCGGCTGAAGAGACGATACGGAGTCGTTGCTGATGCCAACGCCTTCAACCCATGGATAGATACCAGGACCGAAGATAGGCTGCAGCGGATAGCTGCCATCGAACTCGGTGTCAAAATAGAAGGACCAATTGCCTGACTCGACGACAATCGAGGACGTCTTCTTGTCGAACGCAACGGCGCCGAGGTCCTTCTGCGCTTCGAACAGATGCTGGTGCTCGCCGCGAAAATTCGCGTGTTCGAACAGAATTACGTGGCCATTGAGTGGCTCGCCCGGCATGGTCGGCTCGTCGGGTACCGTCATCATGGAGCGAATCTTGTCGTTTGACAACTTTTTTTCACCGACGAAGCGATAAAGGCCCGGCCCAATTACCACACCGGGAAACGGATTCGCCAGGTTCTCGTCCTGAAAGAATTGCCAGTTACCGCTGAGAATGACGATTGACGAAACGCCATCCGGGAACTCGCAGTTCGCAACACAGACAGTGTTGCCGTCCGAATCCGTGCCAAGGAGGCTAAGCGCGTCTGCCTTATCAAATATGTGTTTGTGTGCGCCCTGAAAATTCGCGTCTGTGAACAGGATGAGTTGATCCACGGAAGCCTCCTATCGGGCGCTTATCTCGAGTCCTCCCCTGAAGGCGGCGAGCGCCATGAGCAAAGCTCCCAGAAGCCTCGCAAGTGTTCGGGATCGAGCGCTCGATGTCATCGGGTCTGACGAATTTTTCATCGTTGCATTTGTACCGGGGTGCATATCGAAAAGTCAAGCATCATTCGAAGATTTGACGCGCGTCGAGGAAATCTTTACCGAAGCGCAGCAGCATTTAACAATCAGCCGTCACGTTTCACCGCGTGGCGGCTTTCTGTTCACCACACTTTGAAATCGCCAGTGTGCTCGTGCGTTTGAATAACGTTGCCCGCTTCATTCGTAAACGCGAATCATGGCGTCCCAATTCGTCTTGCCAAGTTGGCCAGATTTTTTCAAAACTCTGCGCATATGAAAACGACAACTCTCCCATTAAGAAATTTAATGAACCGCTCGCCTTTGCGCGCGTTCCTACTCATTCCGTTCGCGCTCGCCTGTTTTGCACTTTCGCCAACGGTTCGAGCGGTTGATCCACCGCCGGACGGAGGCTATCCCGGCTTCAACACGGCTGAGGGCGATGATGCGCTCTTCAACCTCGACACCTCACAAGGCACCAACAATACGGCCATCGGTTTTGCCGCGCTCTTTAGCAGCACTACCGGCATCAGCAACACGGCTGTTGGTTTTGATGCGCTCTATAGCAACACGATCGGCGCCGTCAATACAGCCACCGGTAGCAGTGCGCTCTTTAGCAACACAACCGGCACTGACAACACGGCCCACGGTGCTTTCGCGCTCTTTTTCAACACCACCGGCACCAGCAACACGGCCAACGGGGTTGAAGCGCTCCAAAACAACACAGCCGGCCAGCGCAACACGGCCAACGGGGGTGTTGCGCTCTTTTCCAACACCACCGCCAACAGCAACACGGCCACCGGTTTTGCTGCGCTCTTTTCCAACAATGCCGATAACAACACGGCCAATGGTTATCAAGCGCTCAATCAAAACACAACAGGCTTCAACAACACGGCTGACGGTGTAGGTGCGCTCTTTAGCAATACAACCGGCAGCAATAACACGGCCGACGGATTCCAAGCGCTCTTAAACAACACAACCGGCAGCTTCAACATTGCAGTGGGCAATGGAGGCGGTGGAAATCTCACGACAGGTATTAACAACATCGATATTGGTAATAACGGTGTTGCGGGCGAGTCTAAGACCATCCGCATCGGCAAGAGCGGAAAACAGACAAACACCTTTATTGCTGGCATCAGCGGGGCAACTGTTCCAACAGGAGTAGCAGTTATCGTAGATGCCAGTGGTCATCTCGGCACCACCACCTCGTCAGCGCGTTTCAAGGACGCAATCAAGCCGATGGACAAGGCCAGTGAAGTTATCCTCGCGCTCAAACCCGTCACCTTCCATTACAACCAGGAAATTGACCCAGAGGGCACTCCGCAGTTTGGCCTTGTGGCCGAGGATGTAGAAAACGTGAACCCGGATTTAGTGGCGCGTGACGAGCATGGCAAGCCTTACACCGTGCGCTACGAAGCAGTGAACGCGATGTTGCTCAACGAGTTCCTCAAAGAGCATCGCACCGTGCAGGAACAAAATCGCAAGATTCAGGCACAGGATGCGACGATCGCACAGCTAAAATCTGGAATGGAGACTCTCGCCACAACGGTAAAAGAGCAGGCGGCGCAAATCCAAAAGGTGAGCGCCCAAATTGAAGCGAGCAAACCTGCGCCGCAAATCGTCCTCAACAATCAGTAGAAGCAGCCGGGCAAGCTGCTGGACGTTGCGAAGCACGCCAAAGAAATCGTCGAAGACGTGATTGGCGGCAAAGTGCCGTTGAGACAGGGCCGCGAAGGTCGCGCGCAAACGCAAGCCCGCAAGCATGCGCGGTCGCCCGAAAGCCGTGAAAACGTTGCAACAAATCGTGGAAGCGAAGTTCCAGCGTTTCATGGACGGCTTCCCGCATCCGCAGCATAGGGAAGTGAAATCCATCCTGCGGAAGCTGCTCTGAAAAACGTAATTTCGGAAATGAAATTACGGTTTTCGGCAGACACCGAGCGCATTCGTTCAAAACCGTGTGCGTTCTCAGGCGCGTCATTGCGCACCCGTTCATATCATTTTGTCCTTGCACTGTAGAGAGCAAAAGAGCCACAATCCGCGCGGCATGAAGTACTGGGAAATCATGGCTGACAATCTCAGCTGTCTCGCTTTGACAATGCTGGTGCTGGCAGTCCCGGCGTAGTGAAACAGTTAAATTGACGGAATGGATGATGTCGAGATTTTGGAGTTGGAGCCGTATGTGAGCAAAGAAGGCTTAAAAGCGCTGGAGAAACTGCGCGTGTTCTTTTCCCCAGCAAAAATGAAAGTGAAAGGCTTATGATTTTGATTCTACTGCTCTGCGCTCTGTGCCTAGCGCTGTTCGGGTCGGCCATCGTCGGGATTGTTTGCTGGGCGCGGCATCACGCCCACCCATACGGGCCGCTAGAAGACACTACATTGAACAGTGCGAATGGTGCGGTGTTGCCCGCACGATCTATACTCCAACAAGATGAAACCCTCAAAACAGTGAAGCTGCGCGTTGAAAGAACGTTGATAGAACTCGGCCTGCGTGGCTACAGTCCACGCATGGCAAAACAAGACGATGTCGCCGCAATTGTAAAGGAACAGGCGTCGCAAATCCAGAAGGTGAGCGCGCAAGTCGAGATTGAGCCGCCCTGCTCCGCAAACGGTCGTGGATAATTATTAGAACTGCGGAAAGCAGACACACCGCATTTCGCAATTAGCCGTCACGTTTCAGCGCGTGGCGGCAGCCGTCGTGGTTCGTCGTAGCCAACATCTGAAGAAGGGTGGCTTACAAACGAATAACAAAGGGACATCGTGTCGAGTTCATTTCCTCCTCCTGCATCCATCCGTTTCATGAGACTCAAAAAAAGCCGTCCTCTCTGAAATCGCTGTTTGTCAGGCTTGGCGTTGAGGCACTGATCTTGCAGTTCGTTACGCAGATCGGTTAAGGCAGCCCGCCAAATCGCACCAGGATCAACCGACGTTGTCCGTTTGCTTCTCTGATGCGTTTTTCGTTTGCCTCTCATGTTCTTTTTTGCTGAAATTTTTTCCGTCTGCCTAACGGGTATCGTTGAACCGACCCTGTGCTTCCCGCGAATCCCCCGTCGGGGCACGCTCCGCGCAATCAGAAAACTACAGCGCGCGACTTCAGCGCACAATATCGAACGCCACTGAAATCAGCAGCCTTGTTATGCCACAGTGTTATGCATTTGCCCCGTCGCCCTCGCTTTACGAGGGAAGCGACCCTAACGGGATTCGAACCCGTGTTACCGCCGTGAAAGGGCGGTGTCCTGGGCCTCTAGACGATAGGGTCGCAAAAGCCGGGCAATATCGAATTGCCGTTGTTCCACGCAAGGCAAATTGCCAGCGAAACCGTGTTCGTCTTCTTACCCTTGCTGTTGCTTCGATTGAAGTTCGGCGATCAATGCCGCGGCACGGGCCGTCGCGCCGCGGTGCTGGTTCAACACTTCACGCGCGTTCTGGACGAGCCGCTGGCGGGCTTGACCGTCGCGCAGGAGCTTATCTAGGGCTTGTTCAAGAGAGTCGACGTCGCTAACCTGGATTGCGCCATCTTTCGAGACGAGCGTTTTAGCAAGCGTCGCGAAGTTTTCCATGTGCGGACCAAATATGACAGGTTTGCCGACTATGATCGGCTCCACCGGGTTTTGTCCACCTTGTGCGGTTAGGCTCTTCCCCATGAACACAACGGTAGCGATCTCGTACCAGTGTTGAAGCTCACCAGTTCTATCGAGAAGGACGCAGTCCGGATTTGTTTCGCTCTGACTCGCCGCTTCGCTGACCAACCGGACCTGTAGCGATAAAGCCTGAAGTTGCGCTCGGATTTCTCGCACGCGTTCCACATGACGTGGCGCAATGAACAGACACAGCGACGGAAATTTCTGACGCAACCGCAGAAAAACTTTGCCGAGAAGTTCCTCTTCACCGCGATGAGTGCTGCCACCAAAGAGCACTCGCCGCTCTAGATTCACCCGCCTGACGGGGGCCAAATGGCCGGTTCCTTGAACGTCCGCATCACGATCAATATCAGCGGGATCGTATTTGATGCTGCCAGTATGCCGAATCCGGTTTCGTTCGACACCGAGTCGGTGCCATCGATCGACATCATCCAGTTCTTGCACGCAAACCAAATCGAGAAGCCGGAATGTTGGTGCGACGAAAAATCGAAACCGGCGAAATCTTCGCTCAGACCGTGGCGATAACCGCGCATTGACCAGCACAAGCGGAATGCGGCGCGCGTGCGCTTCGGCGGCGAGATTTGGCCAAATCTCAGCTTCAACTAGGATAATCTTTGCCGGACGAATGACAAAAAAGGCGCGTCGCATGACCGGCCAGAAATCGAGCGGCGTGTACAGGACTTGGATCCAAGGCGGAGCGTTTTTGCTTGCCAAAGTAAATCCGGTTGTGGTCGTCGTGGTTAATACGCAATCCAGATCCGGTTTGAGCGTTCGCAGCTGCTGGGCCAGCTTGAGGACGATCATGACTTCGCCCACGCTGACCGCATGTAGCCATGTCGATCTTTGCTTCGCCAGGCGCACCCGCAGTTCGCGATCGTAAATTCCCAGACGCTGGCCAAATTTTTCGCGATAACCGCCGCGCCGGACCATTTTCAGAAAATATCCGGGCAGAAAGCATGCAAGCCCGAGGGGCCAGAGCAAATTGTAGAGAAAGCGAATCACTGCTGGATGGTGGATTTCGGATTCCGGACTGCGGATAGAAAGAGGATTTCGGTAGCGCCGTATGCTTTCTGACGGACCAGACGCCAAAGCTTCATTTCTGAAAGAGCTTCAGCGGGCCGCTTTTCCAAAATGAAAACTCCATCCGGCTCGAGCAGTTGCACCAGCGCTTCGTTTGCCAGGAGCGTTTCGGTGAAGCGCTCGCCAGATTTTGTTTTCTCATACGGTGGATCGGCAAAGACGACGTGGAATTTTGCGATGCCGGAAGAGATCCGGAGGAAATCGAAAGCGTCCTGCCGTCGAACGCACCCCTTTAATCGTGTTTTGGCGAGATTTTTCTCGATGACCTCAATTGACTGTCGATCTTCTTCTACAAAGAGAACCGAAGACGCGCCCCGGCTGAGCGCTTCAATTCCCAGCGCGCCGCTCCCGGCGAAAAGATCGAGAACGCGCGCGCCGATGATTGTATCGCCCAGACTGGAAAAGATCGCAGCTTTGACGCGGTCCATCGTCGGTCGAACACCGCGCTTTGAAACTGCCAGGCGGACACCGCCGGCGCTGCCGGCGATCACTCTCATGGCGATGACACTGGCGTTGACGCGGGCTGCTGCGGCGCCTCTTCGGAGGGGGCAGAGGGCGAGGGAGCCGGAGTCAGCTCTTCGGTGTGTTTCTTTTTCTTCTTTGATCGTTCTCTTTTTCCGCCGCCAAACAAGCTATTAATCATACTGCTGAGATCGCGGCCGACCAGCCTATCCATCAAATTTGTGCTGGGTCGATCGATGCTGCCGCCCACCTGAAAATCGAGAGCAAAATAACCTGGCTCATTGATTGGTTGAAAATTCTGTCGAATGGCTTTGAAAAGCTGGCTGCGAATTCTTTCGTTGATCGCGAGCTGAGAGTCGAGTTTCAGCTTGCCGTTAAACGCGACCGTACCCGATGCCGAGAGGCGAATATTCGGCGAACGCAAGATCAGTTCGTCGATCGTAACCAGCCCAGGGCTCACATGGTATTTTGCCTGGGCCTGCTCGAGATGAAGCTCTCTTAGCTCTTCGATCTGGAGGATCTCTCCAAGCAACACAAGCAGGCTATATTGCTGTACCCGCCCATCACGGAGGAAAATCTCGCCTTTCCCAATCAGCGCATCTGGATCGGCGGTTTTCCCAGAAGCTTCGAAATTTCCCTCCAGTTTGCCCTGCACCATTCCTTTCGGGCCGCTCGCGTCCGCGACAATCTGATCGGCCAGCACACTGCGAAACGTCACCCTCGTAGTGAAGGGGGAATCCTCGGCTTCCGGTTGCATGGCAAAATAGCCGTTGATCTCGCCGCTCCCCGCGCGCGCGGATATTTTCGAAAGCTCCAGCACATCGGGTTCGTAGCGAAGCGGAGATTGCAGTTGCTCCAGAAAAAAGCGGTCCCGTAACGAAATTTTTGCGACCTTTGCATCACCATGAAGCGCCGCGGAGCTGCGTATGCTGGTACGAAAATCCACGCCCGTAAAACTCGCGAGCATTGCACCGGAGCGATCGAGAAAGTTGAAATTGCCGCCCTTAATACTGACACGTTGAACCTCCGGAGCTATCGCTAACCTCGGTTGCCGTTTCGGGAATTGATCCACCGTCGCTCGAGGTGGGGAGGGAAGATAAGGTCGCGTGGAGGCGGTGGCAGGAGAGGCAGCCTGCCGAGGGGGCTCGCCCGCCGCCGGCAACTCGGAGATACTTGGCACCTGGTTTCCCAAAACAGTCGTCCCTTGTTTTTCTCGTGAACCGGGCAATCTCCATTTTCCTTCCGCGTCTTGCAGCCAGACTATGTTTGGATTGACAAGCGAGACTTCTTTGATCACGAGGCGTCGCGAAAAGAGCGAGAGGAAACGAACACGCAGACGAAATGTTCTTGCTTCAAGGAAATGACTCGGGCTCGCCACCGAGGTCTGGGCAATTGTAATGCCGGTCAGTTCGAGTCCGCCCCACGGCGTCACGCTCATGCGGCGAATCTCCAGCGCGGTGCCGAGCCGGCGACTCAATTCCTGCTGAATCTTCGCTTGTGTGCCCTGCGATTGCACATACAGGTTCACGCCGATCAAGACAATCGCGCCGAGCGCAATCACGACCCCTAAAACAATCAATGCAATCCGGCGCAATTTTCTCACGCGAAGACGTTACGCAGTGTGAGTTTGAAGAAAAGATCAAAGCCCTCTCTTACCTTGTCGTGTGAAGGACACAGTCGTCATTTTCAACCCAGCTGCAGGTAATGAACAGGCGAATTACTGGCAGGAACGTGTCGAATCGATCGCCCGCGGCTGCCCCGTCCGCACTACATCGAGTTCCGGCGAAGCAGAGGTGTTCGCCCGTCAGGCTGTCGAGGAGGGATTCGAAAAAATCGTTGCTGCTGGCGGCGATGGAACGGCTAATCAAGTGGTCAATGGCCTCGCCGGAAGCAAAATCGCGTTGGGACTGCTCCCGATCGGCACAGTGAACGTCTTCGCCACGGAGCTTGGCCTGCCATCGCATAATCTCGAGCTTTGCTGGGATGTGATTCAGGACAACAACATGCGTCTTGTCGATCTTCCAAGCGCAAACGGGAAATACTTCGTCCAACTCGCCGGTGTGGGACTCGACGCACAAGTCGTCAAGGAGACCAGCCTCGCTTTCAAACGAAGTTTCGGTCCGCTCAGCTATCTCATCTCCGCGGCGCAGATTGCCGCACGACAGCCGCCGAAGCTTTCCATCGAATCGGAGGATGCTTCTGTTAAGGAAGGATCGTTTGTTCTCATTGGAAATGGGCGTCTTTACGGCGGGCCTTTTCCATTTTTTAAGCACGCGCTCATCAACGACGGGTTAATTGATGTAGTCGTCTTCAAGAGGCTCGGTTATCTCGAAATCATCAAATATCTGCAGGACGTAGTGTTCAGTTCGCACATTCGAGTCCCTGAGATTGAATATTTCCAGACCCGGCACTTGGGCATAACAAGCGAGCAGGATGTTCCGGTGGAACTCGACGGCGAGCTGGCTGGGAATTGCCCGGTTGACTTCCAGATCAAGGAAAAAGCGCTCCGCGTTTTGGCACCTCTCCCTTCGTCGTAGGCGAGCGCGCTGCGTCAATGATGGGCGGTCTCAAGAATGCTCGGAATGCGATGGGGTGGATCGAGCAGTCCCTTGCTCGATGCCCAAATAGTGCGCCTTGGGCACCATTTTTAACAATTGACATCGCGCGACCGAGCGCCGATCCACCTTCTCAGCGATTTTGGGACCAGTGTCTAGTCTTTCGGCCAAATCCGCATGATGTTCCGCGCGATGGATCGCGGTAATCGTTGGATTGGAGAAAAAGCGGCCGCATCGCTCAACCCGTCACAGGTTGAAACTACGCTTTTCCAACTTAGCGAACGGTGGCCGCCAACGGCGCCGCCATTTGCTGATGTCGTCGAGCAATTTCCATTGGGCCAAGCTGCCCTGCTTCATCTTTTGGCAGCCTCCAGCATTTGCGCGACGAGACTAACGCGGAGTCCCGAAATTCTTCTGTGGTTGCACCAGCCTGAGGTATGTCTCGCTTCTCGCGGCTACGCGGAAATGTTTGACGAACTTCGTATTGTAGCTGGTGATTCGTTCTCGGCGGAAAATTTCGCGGCGCTTCGTTTCTGGAAAGGCCGCGAGATGACGCGTGTCGCCCTTCGCGAACTTGCGAACGTAGCCCCGCTTGAGGAAACCACCGGAGAGCTTTCGCAAATCGCAGAAATTTGCATCCGCCGCGTGTTCGAACATTGGAATGCCGAATTCCGGAAGCGCTACGGCTCCCCGAGCGCCGCATTTGCCATTCTTGCGCTCGGTAAGCTCGGAGGCGGCGAACTGAATCACAGCTCGGATGTCGATCTTCTTTTTCTCTACAGCGACGAAGGCCAGCTAACGCCGCACCTCTCCTGTCACGAGTTCTTTAACCGGCTCGGAAAGAAGATTCTCGAAACATTCTCGACCCCTCATCCGGAA
>Ga0209472_1002017_pt1 | contig 11522 bp, 10 predicted proteins | sample GraSoiAngelo_130_FD_185887 | JGI IMG/M metagenome (GOLD analysis project Ga0209472, IMG submission 185887) | Grasslands soil microbial communities from the Angelo Coastal Reserve, California, USA - 14_0929_02_20cm (SPAdes) (version 2) | ecosystem: Environmental > Terrestrial > Soil > Grasslands ...
TTTTCTCCGCGGTCCCCCCCAGATCCCGATAAAGAAGAACATCGGAATCAGTACTATTTCCCAGAAGACATAGAACAGAATCAGATTCAGCGAAGTGAACACTCCGATTATTCCCGTCTCGAAGATCAGAAAGAGCGCGTAGTATTCTGGCTGTCTGCTGCTGATCAGGTCCCTAGATCCAGCGGCCGCTAGAAGGCATAGTAGAGAAGCGAGAATTAGGAGCGGTAAGCTGATCCCGTCGACTCCAACAATATAGTTCAGTCCGAAAGTGCTAGCCCACTCTCCAGTGTCGGTTAGCTGGAAACCTGGATTACCATATTGAAACAGCACGACGATGATCAGAGAAATACCGAAAACCCCCGCTGTAGTGCCTATGCCCAGAATCTTGGCCAAACTCTCTCGTTTCTTCCCAAGCAAAAATGTTGGGATTGCCATGACCACTGGCAGAAAGAGAATGACCGTCAGGATTCCGAGCAATCTTAGCGAGCTCCGACCACAAAAATCATGTAGATCAGAAGTAGGGCGATCCCAATCGCGAATGATATGATGTACTGCTCAGTGACTCCACTTTGCAGCCGCCGCAAGAGGTTGCTGAGTCGAGAGCCTGCAGTTGCGACATCGTCCACGGCTCCATCCACAACTCTCGAGTCCAGGACCCCGCTAGCCTCAGAGTAATCTATGACATCACGTGCGACTGTCGAGCTGAGCTTATCCCAGATCCCTTGTTCGATGTATCTGTAAAGTCCTCGACTCGCACTGGTTAGTCCACTGACATACACACGGTAGTTGATTGCGTCAAGATACCAACGATGCCAAAGGAAGGCTCGGAGGCCCCCGACCTTAGTTGGAACAGTGTATGGTCTTCTGAAATAGAGAAGGTATCCCATGACTAGGCCGACTCCAGCCATTCCGATGCTTGCCCCGTACAGCAGAACTTCTGTACTCGTTAGACCGGGGACAGTGCCAAGGGGCAGGGTGGCGGGCAGGGCCTTAGCGATGTAGCTGGTAAGGGGTCCGCTATAAAATGGATAGAAGATTCCTAGTCCGAGGCTTGCAACTGCAAGAGCGAGGTATGGGACGAGCATAGTTAGACCAGCTTCGTGGGCAAGTTTTCCTTCCTCTGCAAGCTCGTTGACATGGTCGCTGGATTTGCCTGCGAACGTGATGCCTAGCATCCTCGTAGTGTAGAACGCCGTCAGTAGCACCGTTGCAAGCCCGATTCCGTAGAACACAAATTGGCTACTCTGGAAGGCTGAGGAGAGGATGGAATCTTTTGTCCAGAAGCCGCTGAATGGCGGGATGCCGATCAGAGAGAGCCCCGCGAGCAGCATCGAGACTGATGTAAGTCTCATTGCCTTGGCAAGTCCGCCCATCTGGTCCATGAATCGCGTTTCTGTGACATGTATGACCCAGCCTGCTGCCAGGAAGAGTGAGGCCTTGAATATCGCGTGACTCATCAGCTGTAACAGCCCTGCGGAATATCCTGCGATGAAGTTTGCACTCAGCCCCGCGATGCCTAGCGCCATCATCATGTATCCTATCTGAGATACAGTCGAGTAGGCCAGGACCTTCTTGATTTCTCGAGCAACAGTGGCTTGAGTTGCAGCCAGGAAGGCTGTGAATGCACCAATCCAAGCTATTGTGCCAAAGAAGGGAGTGACTAGGTTGAACTGTAACAGGGCGATGTAGAAGATCGGGCCCATTCTACCGACGAGAAATACTCCAGCCTTGACCATCGTAGCCGCGTGAATCAACGCGGAGACAGAACTCGGTCCCGCCATAGCGTCCGGGAGCCATTCTTGCAAGGGGAACTGGGCGGACTTTCCGATCGGCCCTCCGAAAAAGAGAAGCGCGGTAGGCAACAACAATCCAAACCCGGACAAGACTGAAGCCCAACTGCCTGGCTGACCAAGCTTTGTCGCCAACTCACCATAGTTGAAGGTCCCGGCTGTCGCGAAAATGAGAAAGATTGCGATCAGGAGAGCGATGTCACCAATTCGCGTCATCACGAAGGCTTTCATCCCTGCGTGACTCGGAGGGAAGGCTTGAGGCACCCCAAGGGCCGTGTCGCCCGGGACTCCGACCCAGTGCTCGGGCTCATCATGATAAAAGTGGCCGATCAGCGCGTAGGAGCAGAGGCCGACTCCTTCCCAGCCAAAGAACATCAGCAGTAGATTATCGGCGAGTACGAGTAGGAGCATGTTGCCGATGAAGAGGTTCATGAAGAACCAGTAGCGCGTGAGTCCGAACTCGCCCTTCATGTATTGGAGGCTGTAGACCATGATGAGGAAGCTGATCCATGCAACTATGTTGGCGAGAAACATGCTTAACGGGTCCACGAGGACGCCAGCATTCACGTTGAATATCGACGAGGAGATCCATGCGACTTGGTAGTCGCCCTGCGCGATTGTAAAGGCTGTGAGCGTCGCAAATATGGCTGAAACGAGGGTGAACGCTACAGCTCCATAATTTCGAAGACCTGGATGGATCTTCGCAAAAGCAGGCGTGAGAACAGCCCCTGCGAGAGGTGCAGTCCAAATCAACCATGGAATGAGCGTCAATTCATCTCATGCTCCAACGATAGCTTTCCCGATGGCAGCGAACCGGCTGATGATGGGTCCCGGATAAATCCCGAGGACCACTGTTATGATGCTAAGAACAATGAGTGGAACTGTAATTGTCCAAGGTGCTTCCTTTACGTTTGCCGTGTCTCCATTTGAGGGACCGAAGAAGATCTTCCTCAGAGCGAGTAGAGAATATCCCGCAGTGAACGCGGTGGCAACGACTCCTAGAATGGCCACTATGACACGGTAATCTGAGAATGCGATTGTGGCACGTACGAAGCCTCCTTGGAAGAGGAGAAACTCCGAAAAGAACCCATTAGTCGATGGAAAACCCATCAGTGCCAGCGACCCGATGAAAGCGGCAGACGCGGTAATCGGCATCTTTCCGGCCAGTCCTCCCATCTTACTCATGCTTCGCTCCCCACGAAATTGAAGCATTATCGCGCCGACGGCGATGAACAAGATTCCCTTCGCTGTTGCGTTGCTGATGTATTGGAACATTGAACCTGATATGCCGAACGAAGTAAAGGTCGCCAGTCCGAAGAGAATGTAGCCCATCTGGCTCATGCTAGAATACGCGAGCAGTTTCTTGATGTCGTCCTGGACCAGCGCCATCGCGCTGCCATAGAACATTGTGACTAGAGCCCAACCTGCAAAGATCGCTGAAAGGGCCTGAAATCCCGATGGATAGATCGTCATTACTATCCGAACTATCGCATATCCTCCAATTCCTGTCATAGCCGCAGACAGAAGGGCGCTAATTGGTGTAGGTGCTTCAGCGTAAGCCGAAGGCAGCCATGCGTGAAGCCCAAACTGTGCGATCTTGACGAAGAGCCCGAAACACATGGCTCCAACGACCCCTAGCCTCACGAGGGAGGGGACCGTGGACGGATTGGCCAAGTTGTTTACAACCGAGTCCATGTCCGTGGTTCCGGCCAAGAATCCCGTTACGAGTATGCCAACGAGTAGGACCAACGCGCCTACGTGCGTCCAGATGAAGTATGTGAGAGAAATCTTGTCTCGTTCGCCGTACCCCCATTCTGCGATCAGAAAGAAAGAGGGCACTAGCATGATCTCGAAGAACAGGTAGAACTCGATCAGGTTTGTTGCGAGAACTGTCCCTATCATTCCCAGCGAGTAGAGCATGTACAGGCTGTAGTAGAGCCCGTAGCGCCCAGGATCGTCGCCAATCCTTTGGCGCATGTAAGGCACGGAGAAAAGCGCGATCAATGTCACTAGCAATGAAATAATGAGAAGAATTGGTAGACTGAGATTGTCGACTCTTAGACCGAATGTTCCAATCGGCGACCATGAGTACAGTTCGGAATACGATCCTTGGGGAGAGGACGAGCCCTCAACCCCCGCGATCAAAACAGCGGCAAGAGGTACGAGTGACAGAAGTGACGCGACATAGCCGGCTCTCTCTTTTAGAAGGAGGGAGAACCAGTAGACAACTGGGACGCCGATTAGAGGAACTACTATCGCACCTATTAGAAGAAAAGTCACTGTTGCTCTAACCCTTTAGCCGGTCGAGTTTGCGTAGGTCAATGTCTACGTTCAACCGAGAGACGAGCATTATGATAGCGAGTCCCACTGAGGCTTCCATGGCCGCGAGCGCAATCGTGAACAGAACCAGCACTTGACCCGTAACTATCGGCGGGTCTCGCAGTCTGGCGAAAGCGATGATGTTGAGATTTGCCGCGTTGTAGATCAGCTCTATTGAGAACAATATTCTGAGAGCGTTCCGCTTCGTAGTAAGACCGTAGATTCCAATACCGAGGAGGACTACCGAGACGGCAAAGAAGCTTGTTAGTGGCTCCATGTTCTCAACCCTTCCTCTCTGCCTTGGCCAAGGTCAACGCACCGATCACGGCCGCAGCGAGAACTAGTGAAAGAAATTCGAGCGGGACGCCATATTGATTGATCAGAGTTGTGCTAAGCCGAACAAGATCGCACCCAGCACCGCAGGAATCCGGGCCAGGAAACGAGGCTGCGCTTGTCAAGGACCCTGCTGTTCCGAGCAGTAGCGACACCAGAAGTGCTGTGAGCAGTGAGAGCCTCTTCAGCTCCAGTGGAGGCTCGCCAAGCTGAGGACCGACTAACATTACAGTGAACAGGATCAGGACGACCACTGCCCCGATATACACAGCAATCTGGAAAACTCCAGTGTATGAAGCGTCAAGAAGGAAAAAGAGTCCGGCTATGCCGAGAAACGAGATTCCAAGGGCGGCTGCGCCATAGACCAGATCTCTGGCTTCAAGGGCAAGGATGGCGCTCGCTACGGTCACCGTGGCTAGAGCAAGAAAACTCAGATCGGTCATCTGTCTTCAGATCGCCGGTAGTCCAACGACGATGAAATATGCAATTACAATATTCACGATCGAGAGAGTTAGCAGGGTAGTCCATCCCTGACGCAACAATTGGTCAAGACGGACGCGCGGAAATGTTGACCTGAAGAGCATGACGGCAACTATGATCACGATCGTCTTTAGGAAAAACCAGACTATCGGAGGAATGATTGCGGGTCCCAAGTAGCCACCTAGATACAGTGTCGAGAAGAGAGCGGCGAAAGCGTACAGTTTGATGAACGCAGGACCCTGGACCAGCATGAATAATGGTCCCGGATATTCGGCCTGCCAGCCCATCATGATCTCCGACTCTGCTTCTGGGAGATCGAATGGCAAGCGTTCCATCTCCGCAGTCGAGGTTACGATAAACAGGACCGCTCCTAACGCCTGTGGGAGAATGAGCCATCCGTTGTTCTGCTGAAACTGGACGATCCCGGTCAAGTTCAGGGTCCCAGTTATCATCACGACTCCTAATGCCGACAGCCATAGCGGGATTTCGTAGGCGGTCTGCTGAAAAAGCGCTCTGAGACCGCCGATGAATGGAAACTTACTGTTAGCGCTCCATCCGGCAAGAAGGACTAGTGTTGGTGATAGAGTCACAATTGCGAGGAAAGCTGGCAAACCGACCTCTACGTTTGCAATCTGAACCCCTGGCGCAAAGGGAATTAGTCCCAAGAGAGCAGCGCCAATTATCAGCGCTGTCACGGGTGACATGATGAAGAAGAACCGATCCGCTCCTTCTGGGATGATTAGTTCTTTGAAAAGTAGTTTGATGATGTCTGCGAACCCCTGAAGGATTCCTCCGACCGGGCTCGAGTAGGACGGACCGATTCTTAGTTGAACTCTCGCGGTCAGTTTTCTCTCGAACCATGTGAAAAAGGCTCCGAGAATGGCTATTGATATTAGACCGGGAAAAACTACGATCTCGAGGAAATAGGTGCTGGTTACTAACTGAAGAATCTGGCTAACAGGATCCGACAAGTGTCTCCTACCAGTTCTCCCTTTGACCCGCTAGATGCAGAGCATATGCTAGTGGAACAAGCGCAACCACCATGAAAGTCAAGATCGGAACTGTTCCAGCTGCTCCCAAAGCTCTTAGATCCAAAGCCCAAGCAAACAAGAACATGGCGATGACGTCATACACTACGAACATCAGGATGTAGGGATAGTACTGAATGATGAATCTGGTTCTTCCAGGACCAGTCGCAATCTGACCCGATTCAAAAGGCGCTTTCTTTCCGGGAGTGGGTCTTGGATCCCGTGGACTGATCACCAGCCTTAGAGTGATAACTAGCGCTAACGTCGCGGCGAAGAGGAAGATGATGTAGCCAGTTTCCTCGGGTATCCCTTGGGAGACCACGGTTGTTGCTGACTCCGCCTATTTTCGCACGCCGGGCTCTGAGCCATTATAAACGTTTGAATTAGAGAATCGCTTGGACTACTCTGTTCTCTTCCAGAGATAATCCGCGTAATCGTCCAGAATTTTTCGATTCTCCAGGCCCGTCACTTTGTCAAGTGACTCTTTGGCGTTGCCCGCATATTCCTTGGCCTTCGATCTCGCGAACTCGAGGGAGCCCGCCTTCTTGAGTATTTTCAATACTTCTCTATTCGATGGCTTTCGATTCGAATTCAATAACTCGATATTACTACTGGGACGCGGAGCCTCATGAAGACAATGCGAGGTAACAATGTTCGGTGCTTTCAAAACAGGTTCATCAGATCCGTCGGTAAAGTCGAGAATATCATCTTGGATCTGAAAAGCCATACCGGACGATCTACCGAACTTCTGCAAGCCGACTAAATTCCTTCCGTCAACTCCAGCGATAGCCGCTCCTATTCCGGCTGCCGTTCCGAAGAGAGAGGCCGTCTTCAAATCCGCAATAGCGATACACTCACTCACACTCGCGTTGAAGTCTCCGAGAATATCAAGAAGTTCTCCTTTGCTAATATCTACCAGCGTTGTTCCAATCATTCTCATGACCTCGGGATTCTTGTAGTTGGACAGGAGCTGAACGCCCTTCGAAGCAAGAAACAAACCAGACGTTAGGGCCTTCTCGTTGCTGAACGCCATGTGAATAGTAGGCGCTCCTCTCCGGACTTGATCCTTATCGATCATGTCGTCAAAGACCAAGGCTTCCGCGGAAAGCACGACCAACAAAGGTCGGCAACGTTTTCCGCCAGTTCTAAACATGTACTTGATGATCTGATTGGCCTCACGTCTATCGAAGTTTGCCTTCAACGTCTTGTTGATTGTCTTCTCGATGGGATCGCGCCAGGCTTCAAGCGAAGGTGGAAACTTTCTCATTTTCGCGGACCCAGTAAGTCTGGACTCTTCGACCGTCTGCACCGCTATTTAATCGGTTGTGGATAACATAGAAAGCCGACATCGAACTGTATGTAGATGCCAAAAACAAACTTTATAGCGAGAACTCTCCCGGCGAAACTTTTGCGTGTAAAAATGGAGCAAGCGCCCAAGTCCATAGAATCAACGAAACCAAAGAGTCGAACGATGGTTCTCGCGGCGATAATAGTTGTTATCCTAGTTGTTGTCGGAGTCGGCGTCTATATCCTCTATAGACCCTCAACCCCACCCCCGACAGGAACGCCAGTTACAATCTGGGATAACGGCCCGTGCAGCAATGACACAACATGTGGATTCAAGAACAACACTGGAGGAAGCACACTAACCGTACCGACCGGAACTACGGTTCTCTGGACTAACACAGGAAGCCTTAGTCATACAGTCACAGCCTGTTTGTCGACCAATCCGGGCTATTCTGCTCCTGGAGCTTGCCCGAACGGCCCTAACAGCAACACTAGCGTCAACTTCGACTCGGGGACATCTGGAATGATCCATGGAGCAACTTTCGCGTTCACGTTCAACACTGCCGGCACGTACGACTACTACTGCTACTTCCACCCATGGATGCACGGGGTAATAATCGTCCAATAGGCTAACAGCAAGGATCTACGTTCCGTCATCCCTTCTTCCGGAACGCGTTGGTTCACTCGCTGACTGAGGAAAATCTGACGGTTTCGACTCAAAGACGAATGGTCAGAGGACTGTATAAGCACGCGTAGAACGGCGCACTCTCACGGTTTTGAAAGGCCGACTTGAGGGTCGCCAACAGGCATGCAGGAAATCATCCAGCCTTTCGGGATCCGCCGGGCGGTCACAATCGGTGCTATCATTAGCAGAGGAAGTCCTACGACAATAAACAGGCTTTGAATAGACGATAGCGCCAGCGCGAATGTAACGGCGCCCGTAAGGCCAAGCATTGTCAAAAGGAAGAATCCAGCGCAGGTCGGACAGGCCGTAAAAAGTGCAACGATTGCTCCGAGTCCCCCCATCCAGTGGTTGCCTACGCTACTTGATCGATGGTTGTATGCGTACGTTGCGACAGCGGCGTTCAGCCCTACCAGCCATGACACCGCGAAGAGAAGTATCAGATTGACTGGAATGACCAGAATAGCGAACTGTTGCGTCAAGTAAACCACGAATTGGGGCATTTGTCCCAACTGGCCACAGCAGATTACAGGGAGGGCAGATGGGATGCTAACTCCATTAGTTTCGGAGAAGCGTCCGAGAGGTTGTAGCACGAGGAAACTCGAAACAAAGGCGAAGAATAGTCCGTAGACCAAAGAAGCAAGGACGAATGCGTGGAACGAATGCTTCTCGCTGAGTGCTAGTGAAATAACCCTGACCGTCTGAGAAGGCGTGGTTTCGCTCTTATTCGACGAGCTACGCATGAAAAAGCGGGTGGCTCCAGCGAGCACTAAGCAGATGCCCGCCAATAACAAGGCGAGAACTACGTAGGCAGTCTGTTCTAGCAACTCAATATTTCGAGTATCGAGGGGATAACTGGAGAGGATCAACTGATAGGCCGAGAGAGATACGAGAATTGTTAGCCCGCCTAGGAGGGAAATCTTGATCGGAGAAATGAAATGGGATTCGCGTCCTGTCAGTTCCAGCCCTTACCTCTCAAGATTTCTAGGTTGTATCACCCACAGATTGGCATCCGACATCGGTCAGTGACCAACGTGAAGCTGGACAAAGCTGAGACCCATGAGCAGGGATGCGATTACGAGCCCTATTATGACCCATGTGGAAAGAGATTTTGGCTCGTATCTCAAATGCTGATAGAACATTGCGATAAGGACCGCCTTCGTGCCAGCGATCCCCAGAAGCACTGTGACGTATTCGCTGTAGGCTGGAATTATCGAGGAGAGATTCACTTCGATATCAGTCTCCCCAATTAGAGCTGCGAAGACTATGAGATACAGGTAGTTCGTGTTCACATCGCTCACCTAGATGAGATAGAACAAGGGAAACAGGAAGACCCAAACTATGTCGACGAAGTGCCAGTATAGACCGAAGTGTTCGAGTGTGGTGTGATCTCCATCAACATACTTGCCCTTTATGGCGTTGGCGAGCAGATACACTGTCATGCACATTCCCGCGAAAACGTGAACCCCGTGGGTTCCAGTCGTTATGAAGTAACTAGTTGCTGGAAGCGAATAGTTCTGGAAGACGTGGTTCCCGCCTAGGCTGAACCATTCACCCGCTTTTATGTAGAGAAAGGCGGCACCTAGAATCAGAGTTCCTCCAAGGCTTGCAATGAGGCCACTCCGGTTTCCGGCCCTCGCCGATGCGAGAGCCATTATCGCTGTGAGACTGCTTGTGAGTAGAACGAGGGTCATCGCAAAACCGTTCCTGATGTCGAAGAGTGTGCCTGCTGGTGGCCATGCGGCATCGTTAGTTCTTACGAAGAAATACGAGCCAATCAGAACCCCAAAGAAGATCACCTCGGCCCCCAGAAATGTCCAGATTCCGAGTTTCATGTTTGGGACTTGTTTGAAAGGCCAACTCTCTACCTGCATATCCTCATGGACGGTGAACGTTTCTCTACTGTAGCCGAAGAGAGAAATGATCCCCAAAATGACCCCGTCAGCAATCAGAGGCCAGAAGGGCTGATAGCTAACCGGCTGCGGGTTTGCAGGTTTTCCGATCGTCAAACCTAGGAAGAAGATGAACGTCGCGAACGCCATTAGAACCGGCCAAGGACTGAGCCCTTCGTGATGCAACGGCGAAGTGCTGCCATGCACCGACGATCCATTGGGGTGCCCGATTTCATTAGAGTGGCCGGACCCGTTCGGAAGTCCCGGGCCTGAACCAAACCGGATAGTCCCATCTGCCAGGAAAGTAGGAATGACGTCAAAATCGTGAGGAGGCGGAGGTGAGGGAAGGGCCCACTCAAGCGTCCATGCCTCCCAGGGGTTTGGACCAGATGGCGGACCTATCCTCGAGCTACGATATAGATTGTAAAATAACAGAAGTTGTGCTCCGCCGAAGATGAAACCTCCCAGGGTTGCGGTGAGGTTGAGGAGGCCCCAATCGGTTTGTGGCGAATAGGTTGGTGGCGAATAGGTTACTATTCTTCTAGGCATATCCAAGAGCAGGAACATTGGGAAGTACAGTACCTGGAATCCAATCATAGAGAGCACAAAGTGGACCTTTGCTATCTTCTCGTCATACATTCGACCCGTAATCTTGGGGAACCAGTAGTACAATCCTCCAATGAGACCGATAATGCTCGCTCCCACCATTATGTAGTGAAAGTGCGCCACTACGAAGTACGTTCCCCTGAGAGCGTAATCCAGTGCGACAGAGGCAAGAAAGACCCCGGTAATCCCGCCGACAATGAAATTTGCTACTGCTCCCAGCGCGAAGAGAGCTGGGGCCTTGAGTCGAAGCTTGGCAAACCCGAGAGTCTCGATTAGTGAAATCACTATGATATCGAATGGGAGCGACACGGCGATTGTCGTTACCGTATACAACTTTGTCGAGACTAGCCCAATTCCCGTGACGAACATGTGATGCCCCCAGACCACGAAACTGATCATCGCCGCTGCGACCAGCGCTCCGATTACATACTTGGAGCCATAGAGCGGCCTCCGGGCAAAAGTGGGAACTATGTCCGCTATTATTCCAATGGCCGGAAACAATACGATGTATACTTCAGGATGCCCAAAGAACCAGAACACATTGTCCCAGAGCAGGGCGCCGCCCTGGATTGATGAGAAATAGACCGTGCCAAAAGCTCTGTCGACGTAGAATGCATAGAGCATCATGAAGATGGTTACGAGAATAGCCCACGGAAACGCAGACATGTACCTCAATTTGAGCCCAGGAGCCCTCATCTTGAACATCGTAACGAGAAAATTGATAGAACTCATCGTTATCGAGACAACCATCAAGATTAGAGCACCGGCTCCGACGTTGAATCCGATTGTTGGGCTAAACTGGGCGGCACTCTGGGGTGAATAAAGGGTCCAGCCAAGGTCTGGAGCCGCCCCGAAGAAGAAACTGAGAATCATCATCACACCGCTGAACAGGAAGAACCAATAACTCATCGAGTTGAGCCGAGGAAAGGCCAGGTCCCGGCAGCCAATTTGTAAGGGAATGATGAAGTTTGCAAAACCAAAAGCTAATGGAGACAGAACCCAGAAAATCATCAAAAGTCCGTGAACGGTCACGAATTGATTGTAGACATTTGCGGTGAGTATGGTATTGCCTGGGACTGAGAGTTGCGTCCTCATTGTTATCGCG
>Ga0209472_1002020_pt1 | contig 11515 bp, 11 predicted proteins | sample GraSoiAngelo_130_FD_185887 | JGI IMG/M metagenome (GOLD analysis project Ga0209472, IMG submission 185887) | Grasslands soil microbial communities from the Angelo Coastal Reserve, California, USA - 14_0929_02_20cm (SPAdes) (version 2) | ecosystem: Environmental > Terrestrial > Soil > Grasslands ...
GGATTTGCAGCGGCCGCTGATGAGAACCGACAGCCGAGTGCGCGTTGCGTGCGTGGGTCCGGTGACGGCAGACTCCGCACGAAGTGCGGATCTTCCCGTGGAGTACGTCGCCGTGACGCACAACGGCGTTGCTCTCGCGAATGAGTTGGGCAGCAAGCTCCAGGGCACCAGGGTGCTGCTGCCGCGCAGCGATCGCGCCAACCCGGACCTGCCCGCGGCGCTCGCGCGGTTTGGTGCCCAGGTCACCGAAGTGATTGCCTATCGCACACGGCGGCCCGCGGAGACCGAGGGACTCGAGAAGATTCTGAACGGCCAAGCAGACGCGATTTTGTTTTTTAGTCCATCGGCGGTACAACATTTTGCGGAACTCGTTGGTGCCACGCGGTTGCACGAGCTCCAGGGTAAGCTGGCCGTCACCGCGGTCGGGCCTGTTACCGCGAATGCTTTGCGTAAAGCGGGCGTCGAGCGCGCCGTCGTTGCTCAAGATACGACCGCCGTCTCAGTGGTTGAAGCTTTGGAAGGGCATTTCGCCGCCGCGAAGGCCGCTCCGGCAGGAGTCAAACGAGCATGAGTTTCCCGACGCATCGGCCCCGGCGCTTACGCCGCACCGAAGCACTGCGCAGCGTGGTCCGCGAGACGCGCTTGACGACCGCCGGCTTGATTTATCCGATGTTTGTGTGCCCCGGGAAGAACGTACGCCTGGAAGTCGCTTCGATGCCGAACATTTTTCAGCAGTCTGCCGACCAGCTCGTGGAAGAGTCGAGGGAAGTGGAGTCGCTCGGCATCCCCGCGGTGATTCTCTTTGGCCTGCCGGAAACGAAGGATCCGCGCGGCGCGAGTTCACTCGGTTCGCAAGGCGTGGTGCAGCGCGCCATCGAGGGCATTCGAAAGGCCAATCTGAAATTGCTGGTCATTACCGACGTCTGCCTGTGCGAATACACCGATCACGGCCACTGCGGCGTCATCGAGCACGGAGAAGTGGCGAATGACCCGACACTCGAGATTCTGGCGCAGCAGGCGCTTTCGCACGCGCGCGCCGGCGCCGACATTGTCGCGCCTTCGGACATGATGGACGGCCGCGTCGGCGCAATTCGAAAAATGCTCGATGAAAACAGATTTGAGAACATCGCCATTCTTTCCTACGCGGCAAAATACTGCTCCGGATTTTACGGGCCATTTCGCGAAGCTGCACAGTCCGCGCCGCAATTCGGCGACCGCCGCAGCTATCAGATGGATCCCGCGAACGCGCGCGAGGCGCTGAAAGAAGTGCGGCTGGACTTGGAAGAAGGCGCGGACATGGTGATGGTCAAGCCCGCGCTGCCGTATCTCGACGTGATCTGGCGCGTGCGCGAAGCCTTTGAGGTTCCCGTGGGCGCGTACAACGTCAGCGGCGAATACGCGATGGTAAAAGCCGCGGCGCAAAACGGCTGGCTCGACGAAAAGCGGGTGGTTCTCGAAATCTTGACGGGCGTCCAGCGCGCCGGCGCGGACCACATCTTGACCTACCATGCCAAGGACGTGGCGCGGTGGATGAAGGCGTGCTAGCCGGGGGCAGAGGAAGTGTCTAAATAAGATCAGATGAGCAAAACGCAAACCATACTGAAAACCGAGCGGCGGCGTTCGCGGGAAATTTTCGCGCGCGCCGAAAGGGTTTTGGTCGGCGGAGTGAACAGTCCCGTTCGGGCGTTTCGCTCCGTGGGCGGAGAGCCGCTGGTAATCGACCGCGCCGGCGGACAATTTCTCTACGACGCGGACGGCAACGAGCTGCTCGACTACGTTTGCTCGTGGGGAGCGATCCTTCTCGGGCATTCGAATCCGGCGATTGCCGATGCCATCGCCGACCAGGCCCGACGCGGCACAAGCTTTGGCGTGACCACGGCACTCGAGCTGGAGCTCGCCACGCTCATCACCCAGGCCATCCCTTTCCTGGAAAAAATTCGCTTTGTTTCAAGTGGCACCGAAGCCACAATGAGCGCGGTGCGGCTGGCCCGCGGCGTCACGAAGCGCGATTTCATCGTCAAATTCGAAGGCTGTTACCACGGGCACGCGGACAGTTTCCTTTCGCAAGCGGGTTCGGGCCTCGCGACGCTGGGCATCGCGGAGTGTCCCGGCGTGCCGCAAGCGCTGGCTGGGTTGACGTTGAATGTTCCGTACAACGATCCCGAAGCGGTTGAGAAGGTTTTTGCAACGCACAAAGGAAAAATTGCGGCGGTCATTGTGGAACCCATCGCGGCAAACATGGGGGTCGTTCTACCGGAAAGCGGGTTCCTGAAAGGCCTCCGGGAAATCACGCAACGGGACGGGGCGCTGCTCATCGTCGATGAAGTCATCACCGGGTTTCGCCTGCGCAACGGCTCCGCGCAAGAGCTTCTTGGCATCGAGGGAGATCTGACGACACTCGGCAAAATCATCGGCGGAGGAGTTCCTGTGGCCGCGTATGGTGGCCGCGCGGAATGGATGAATCACGTTGCGCCGCTCGGCCCGGTCTATCAGGCCGGAACGCTGGCGGGAAATCCGCTGGCCATGCGGGCGGGAATCGCGGCGCTCGGGCAACTCACAAAACCGGGGTTGTACGAGGAGATGACCAGACTGGCCGAGCGGCTGGTGCGCGGTTTGCGCGCCGAGTCGGAGCGCGCCGAAATCGCCGCTCAGATCAACGCCATCGGCTCGCTCGCGACGGTCTTTTTCACGACCGGGCCGGTAAGAAATTATGCCGACGCGAAGCGTTCGGATACAGAACGCTACGCACGATTCTTCCGGGAGATGCTGGCGAGGGGAGTCTTCTTCGCGCCTTCGCAGTTCGAAGCGGCGTTCCTCTCCGCGGCGCACACTTCTGAAAACATCGACCGCACCCTGGCCGCTGCTCATGAAGCTTTACAGGTCATGGCCGCCGCCGAACCTGCCGTCTGATTCCGATTCAAACAGTAGGAGCAAACAGGCATGCCTGAAGGCATCGAACTTCCAGAAGGACACCACGAACCCGCGGACCACCCGCTGGTTCTTCCGGTATCGATCACCATTTCGATCATGGCCGTGTTGGTTGCCGGTGTGACGCTGCTGGGGCACCGGGCGCACACCGAGGAATTGCTACGGCAAAGTCAGGCGGCCGACAAATGGGCGCAATATCAGGCAAAAAGCGTGCGCCTTCACGAAACGCAAGGTTTTTCTGACGTGGTCAACCTGGTTGCTGCCATGGATCAGGGAAAAGGTGAAGCCCTTCGAGAGAAGTATCTCAAGGAAGTGGAACACTATCAGAGCGACAAAGAAGATATCAGCAAGGAGGCCACGGACCTGGAAGCGGAGCGCGACTTTGCCAGTCGTAAAGCCGACCGGTTCGACGCAGGGGAGGCCTTTCTCGAAATCGGTCTGGTCATCTGCTCCATTACTCTGCTTACCAAGCGCAAAGGTTTTTGGCTGGCCGGCATGATCTTGGGCGCGGGCGGTGTTGTGCTCGCCGCAACTGGTCTACTGCTCCGCTGATTAGGCGCGCGCCGGAGGCCACGACCCGCGCAGCAGGGCGATTTCGTGCGCCAGGCTTTCCACCTTGCCGAGCAATTCGTGGTGTCGCACTTCCTCTGCGGCAGGTTTCTTGCCGACGAACGTGAGCGTTCCGCCGGGCTCGAGAACGCATTGGCTGACTTCGGAAAGCGAACTGAAGCCCTGCTTGCGCGCGGCGGCTTCCAGCTGCGCCATGGTGATGAGTTCGGTCTTGAGGTGTTGCGTCCGGACTTTGCCGTCTTCGATCAGCACGTCCGCGCGGCCTTCCACCAACTGGTCGAGCTTGCGGTGCCGGTAGAGAAAGCGCACCACCAAGAAGTTGGTGGCAAGCAGGGAGGTGGCGCTGATAATTCCGCCGAGCACAGAGTTGTCGTCGCCGATGATGGCGTTTTGCACGGTGTTGGATAAAGTCAGCAGGACGACCAGGTCAAAAGGATTGAGCTGGACGAGCTCCCGCTTTCCGGAAAGCCGCAAGCTGACTACCAGGAACGCGTAGACTAAGATGGGACGCAGGATTTTTTCGAGCAGAGGAATCCCCAGTACGAACAAATCTTTCCAAATTTCATGCATCGCGCGTTAGCCCTCCTCGAGAACGTCACAAGCCCAATATCGCATATCCAGGAATTTGACAAGAACGGCAGAACCTATCCGCGGAGGTGCGCCCATGGAGGCGGCAGCGTCCGAACTTCGCATGTTGTACATGTCCGGGTACGGCGAAAGGGCGGCCGGAGCTATTCGCGTTTCGATTCCACGGTGCGCCTGCTGGCAAAGCCCTTTAGGCGCACCGCGCTGCGACGCGCGGTCCACGAGCTTATGAACAAAAATTGAACCTAGTGGATCTTCGGGTGCCGCCGGTGCCAATCGGTGTGTTGCTGGAACGCTCGCGCGGCTTGAATGACGACGATGTCGTCGCCCGCGCCGGCCACGAACTCGAGTCCAATCGGTAGATTCTTTTCGGTGAAACCACAGGGAACGGAGAGCGCCGGCAACCCGCAAAGGTTGCCAATGGCGCCCAGCGGATCAGGAAATGCCAGGCCGGTTTCCAGATTGAGCGTGAGCGGGGTGGCGGGAACCGGCTGCGATGGAGCGACGAGCACGTCGAAGTCCTCAAAAATCGCATCCATTTTCTTTTGCAGAATCTCGCGCACTTTGAGGGCTTGTCCATAGTCTGCTGCGGAATATTGCTCGTTCAAGTAGCCAGAGACCTGCCCGAGCGGATCGGTCAGTTCGCTGATTTTTCCTGAGCGAATCAGCGGGCGGAAGGAAGCGGCCGACTCCACCTGTACGATCAGGGAGGCAGCCTCTTCCCACGGGCCAACCGGCAAGGAGGTTTCCTTCATGCCGCTGAAGATTTTTTTCAAGACTGATCTTGCTGCCGCAACGGGCCTTGCGCTTCCGCCATCGAAAGAGTTCCAGGCATTGTGAAGCCAGCCGACGCGGAGCTTGCGCATTTCAACCGAAGGCGAGTACGTGAAAGCGGCCTTGTCGATGGCAATCGTACCGCGGTCTTTTGGATCGTGCCCGGCAATGGCGGCAAAAATTCGCGCGCAATCTTCGGCGCTGCGAGCCATGGGCCCGATCTTGTCCATCGACGGAGCGAGGGCCATCGCGCCATAGCGGCTGACGCGGCCGTAGGTTGGCCGCAATCCGCTGACACCGCAAAACGCCGAAGGGCAAATGATCGAGCCCCAGGTTTCCGTGCCGATGGCAAAACCGGCGAGGCCCGCGGCAACAATAGCTCCCGAACCGGAGGAAGAGCCGCAAGTCCAGCAGGCGGAATCCCAGGGATTTTTCGCTTCCCCTTGCAAAGACGCGGAAGCGAAGCGGTAGCCCATGCCGCCGGCGAGCTCGATCATCGCGGCTTTGCCGATCATCACCGCGCCGACGTTCTTCAGGTGATCGATGATTGTGGCGTTGTATTCGAAAACCTGATTGACGAAAGGTTTTGCGCCCCAGGTCGTGGGCACGCCTTTCACGGCGAGGAGATCCTTCGCGGCATAGGGAATGCCGTGGAGCGAGCCGCGATAATGGCCGCGCTGGATATCCCTTTCGGCGGCTTTGGCCTGCTCGAGCGCGATTTCCGGAGTAAGAGTCGCGTAGGCGTTGAAGCGGGGCCCAAACTTTTGGCTGCGGTCGAGGTACAGCTCCGTCAATTCCACAGGAGAAAGCTTTTTGGATTCGATGCGTTTGGAGAGTTCGCTGATGGAGAGAAAGAAAATCTCTTCGCCGGGCATTGGGAGGCTCCTCAGGGTTTTGTCGGCGCGGCAGCCGGTTTCGCGGAGGCAGGCACCCGCGAAGCTTTCTTCTCACGCTCGATCAAAGGCTTCAAATAGAGGGCGGGCCCGTCGTTATTATCCGTGGGATAGGCGCGAAGACGGTCGAGTGCGGCTTGGCCCTCGACGGCCAGCCTGTGCAAGTCTGCTTTTTGGGCATCATTGAGCCGCGAGCCGTATTGAGCGAAAACCGCCTGAAGGCGCGACTCCATTTCCGTCTGGCTTTCCGCGGAGAGTTTTGGCCCGCTGGGCGTCTGCGAAAGCGGCTTTGCTGTGTCAGGAGATTTTTCGGTCAGAAGATCGGCGGGCGAAAGGGAAGCTGCAGCGGAAACAAAAGCGGCACGGCGGGCAAATTCCCGTCGCGAAATCACACAGCCATTCTTCGAGCCCATTGCGTCCCCCAGACTAGAAGTGTTTTGTAAAGCAGTCGTAGAGTGAGGCTACAGAATCGAGGTTTGGGCGTCAACCTGCGCGCACTGACAGTGTTCCCGGCAACAACGAGGTTGGCGCCTCGGAATCGCCGCGAGCTTGAGCTTTGCCTGACAGAGCGGGGAGAGTCCTGCCGGAATTGAATTTAGGCTGGCGCTGAACGATAGCGGTGAGGTTATTGGTAGCGCAGGGCGACCAGGGGATCGACCGTCATCGCGCGCCGCGCTGGGATATAGCTGGCCAACGACCCGACAGCAATGAGCACAAGAGGAACCAGGGCCAGCGTGACCGGATCGTAGGGGGTCACCTTGAAAAGCAAGTGTACGATGAGACGCGCCGTAGCGACAGCGCAAGGTATGCCAACCGCGATGCCAATCAGTGTGAGCACGAGCGTCTCGCCCAAGATCATGCTAAGAACTGAGCCGGGCTGCGCGCCAAGGGCCAGTCGAATCCCCAGCTCATGCGTCCGGCGAGAAACAGAGTAAGAGATCACTCCGAGAATCCCCACGCCTGCGAGGATCAAAGCGATCCCGCCAAACAAGCCGAGGAGCAAAGTGCGAAAGCGGGGCTGTGCCACAGATGCGCTCAGGACATCGGCGAGCGGCGCGATATCTGTTACCGGTAGATTTTTATCCATGCCGCGCGTTACGGCGCGAATTGCTCCGACGACAGCAGAAGTGCTCAGCGTGCTCTTGACGACCACTTCGCCTCCATAAAGGGGCGCTTGGGCGAATGGCACATACAACATAGGCCCCGGTTCCTTGCCGAGTGATACGTCATGTATGTCCCTAACGATGCCGACGATTTCGCGCGAGACAATGCCGTTAGCAGGAAAACCGAAAATCAGATGCCTGCCCAGCGGATCCTGGTTAGGAAAATAGAGTTTCGCAAGTGCCTCGCTGATCAGCGCTACCGGTGGCGAGGAAGAGAAATCAGATTCATTGAACAAACGGCCACGAAGCAGTGGAATTCCCATCACGGAGAAATAGTGCGGGCTGGCTGGGACGTAATTAGCGGTGTCGGCCGTTCCCGCCTGCCGTGGTGGATTGCCGACAATCTGAAAGGCGAGGGTGATACAGCAATCCACCATGGGCAGCGGACCCGCGATGGCCGAATCCTGCATGCCGGGCTGGGCCGCAAGACGCATCATCAGTTCTTCTGTGAAAGCGGCCCACTGTTTCGGCGTTGCGTACTGAAATTGTGGAAGGGAAACCATTGCCTTCACGACGTGATTCGGCTCGAAGCCCGGATTCACTGAGGTAAGCTCGGAAAAGCTGTGTATCAGCAATCCCGCTGCGGTAAGAAGAACCATTGCCAAGGCAATTTCCGTAACAGCCAAGCAAGCGCGGGCGCGACGCGAACCTGCCGACTCCCCTGCGCGAGCGCCTTCGCCGAGTTCCTTTTGGGGATCCGAGCCAGCTGCGGAAAGCACGGGGGCTAGCCCGAACAAAAGACTGGTGGCCAGCGAAAGCACGAAAGCGAAGGCGAGGACCCGGCCATCCACGCGAATCGAGTGGAACTGCGGCAGACTGGGAGGCAGGAGCGGCAAGAGAGTGGCTACCCCCCAGTAAGCCACGAGTGTTCCGACAAGGCCGCCAAGCAACCCGAGGATGGAGCACTCGGTGAGCAGTTGGCGGGCGATGCGCCCGTTGCCGGCGCCCATCGCGATTCGAATCGCGACTTCCTTTGACCGCGACGTCGCGCGGCTCAAAAGGAGATTTGCAACATTCGCGCACGCGATCAGGAGCACTAGGCCAACAGCTCCCAGCAGCAGGAGCAGCGGCAATTTCACGTCGCCGGTGATCGTTTGCTGCAGCAGCTCAATTCTAATCGCCCATCCCTTCTCCGCCGGAAATTCCTTGGCCAGCCGTGCGCCGATGGTGTCCAATTCCGCCTGCACCTGGGCGGAGGAGATGTCGGGGCGCAGTCGCGCGATCACGGCCATCCAGTGCTCTTGAGGCGGCCGAGTCATCCAAACGCTAAACAGACGGTCCTGAGCAAGCGGTATCCAAACCTGGTTTGTCTGATTGAGGAAGGGCGTGTGAAAGCTCGCCGGCATCACGCCAATCACGGTGTACGGGCGCATGTCCAGTGTAATCGAACGGCCGACGATTCCCGGGTCCGCCCCAAATCGGTTGCGCCATAAATTTTCGCTGAGAACCACGACAGGGGCAGCTCCGCGCTGGCCGTCCTCGGGGATGAACACGCGGCCCAGCAGCGGCTCAGCCGCGAGGACCGAAAAGAACTCGGATGTCACTACCACGGTGCTTACCTCGGACGGCTCTCCGTAGCCCGTAAGGACCAGAGCGTGGCCACCCAAGCCGGCGACCGCGCTAAACACGCGATTGTCATCCCGCAGTTCAGTGAAGGTGGGATAGGACATCCCAAGCCCCGAGCTTCCAGCGTCCGGCTTAGCCTCGGATACAAAGACCAACTGGTTTGCATTCGCGTACGGTAACCGCCGAAGCAAGACGGCATTAACAATGCTGAATATGGCGGTGTTGGCGCCAATGCCGAGCGCAAGCGTGAGCACAACGACAGCGGCGAAGCCAGGGGATTTGCGCAGCATGCGAACGGCGAAGGCCAAGTCCTGCCAGCACGTTTCTACAAAAGATTCCCAGCCGGCAGAGCGGACCGTTTCCTTTGTGCCTTCGAAGCTTCCCCGTTCGAGGCGAACCGAGCGAAGCGCGTCCCTGCGGCTCGCGCCTTGCTTTTTTCTTCGGCCGCCATTTCAAGAAAGCCGTTGAGTTCTTCGTCCAACTCCTGGCCAACACGTTTCTTTCGGAACAGGGAACGGAGCCCGCTGGTTATGCTTCGCCACATGGCTTCTCCTAGGATGCTTCCAAGACTCTCGCGATGGCTGCCACTTGCCTTCCCCATTCCCGGGTTTCGCTCGTGAGCCTTTTTCGACCCCGGTCGGCCAGTGCGTAACATTTTGCACGCCGGCTGTTCTCGGTGGCTTTCCATTCCCCCTTGGTTAGCCCGGCCCGCTCGAGGCGCTGAAAAGCGACGAACAGTGAACCCGCATTGACGCGGAAAACTCCTTGGCCCATCTGTTCGAGCCGGACGGCGATGCCGTAACCGTGCATAGGCTCGAGCGCCAGGGTTTTCAAAATGAGCATGTCCAGGGTGCCCTGATGAGATCACTCGGCTTGTCGGCCATGGCTGCGTTCCTCCTGAGGGTCAAGAGGAAGAGTACTCTTCTCCTCCTGATTGTCAAGAGGAGAGACTAAGAGAGGCTAGCGGGCTGCTCCAGCGGCTCGTCCGAAAACAGCAGCCGTGCCCATACGCAGGTTGCCGATGTGCGGCCGAGCGCGCTTCACCTCTTGGAAGAGAAGCACTGGGGAGCGGGACAGGCGGCGGGCAAGGCCCCGCCGCCACAAAGGGCCCTTCGCGAAGTAAGGGCGGGCCGGGGAATCGAGACTACTCCATTTGCGTGAGAGTCTGGATCTGTGTTTCGAGCGCCTGGTTGTACTGGCGTTCGATTTGGAGCTCGGTCTGCAGCTTCTTGACGAGCATCTCCAACCTGGCGATTTCCACGCGCAGTTTTTGCAGGTCGGGCGCGGGCCGCAAAGGCGCGGCCGCGGGTGGTTGCGCATCGGCTTGCGCTGGCGCCGGTGGGCGGGGAGTGAATGCTTCGGCGAGCGCACGCGGCCAGGCGGGTTCCTCTGCCGCGGGCGGTCGAGGAGGTGGCGTGATGGTTCGAGGAGCGGCCGGAGCAGGCGCGAAAAGACTGTTCAGCGCGATCGTGGCCGCACCGCGGTCTAAAGAAGGCGCCGCTGCTGCGGCTTTCGGCTCCAGAAGAGCTTTCACCCGGTTGATCAACTCCTGAGGCTGAAAGGGTTTGCGGATCAGTTCGTCGGCTTTAACCGAGACGGCTTTGTCGGCGACGCTCTTGTTAACCACGCCGGACATGAGCAGAACAGGGGTGCCGCTGAGATCGGGATTTTCTTTGATCTGGCTGCAAACCGAGTAGCCGTCCTGATCCGGCATGATGAGGTCGGTGATGACCACGTCCGGACGCATTTGTTCGAATTGCCGGAGAGCGGAGGCCGCGTCGGCGCAGGTAATCACCTGGATGTTTTCGCGGCGAAACGCGATCTTGATGACTTCGCGCATGGTGGCGCTGTCATCGATGAAGTAAACCGTCGGCACGCGCTTCGCCGGCGCTTCCTCGAGAGGGGGAATGGTCATTGCTTCGCTCATGGTGCTTCCTTATCCGCCTTGTCGCGCGAACTTTCATCGACCTCGCGCATGGCATCGAGCATTAAATCGGTGGCCGAGCGCAGCACGGTGCGCTGCGTCGAGATGGTACCGTAAACAAATTTGTAGACGCCGCTGTTGCCGTTGACGCAGTTCTTTAGGATGTAAATAACCGCTTCGTCGCCGAATAGCGTGCCGCACTCCGCGTGCGAGATCTCCCCGCCTTCGTAAAAGAGAACGGCGTCAGCTTCTCCGGCATTGACGTACAGCGCGCCGGTCTGGTGGGCGTGGCCGAGCATCTGCATCACGCCTGTCAGGTCATGGTGCGTCAGGTTGCCGCTCAAGCTCGTATCGGATTGCGTGAGCAGCTGCGTGGGCCGGAAGCCTTCCATTTTGCTGACGACAATCTGTTTCACATGCGAGGCGATGACCCCGGGCTGACGTCTGCGGTCGATGTAGTCGTCGCATCCGGCCTGGAATGCTTCCATCAGCGCGCGCTGGCTGCCGTCGCCCAACGCAACAATAGGGAGATTGGCGTTTTTGGCGTCCGCCCGGATGATGCGCGCGATCTCGAGCGCACCCATCTCGCGCATATTGGTAGCACTCAGGATCGCTCCGGGAGCGTCATATTCGAGAGCCGTCAGCGCGTAGGCCGCTTGCGTGCTTGTCGTTACTTCAAAACCTTCGCGCTTCAACGCATCGCTGAGGCGCTTGGCAAAATACACATTGCTGTCGATCAAAAGAACCTTGATGGGACGCGGCGCCGGAGTCACGGACGTGCCTCCGCTCTGTTGCCGCGGTCAGTCCGGAAGCCGGGTTGGCGCCCTGCGAGATCGCCTGCGCGCAAATCCTCAAGGCCCGGCGTCAGGGCATCTAGATTCAACACTTCAATGACGTCCCCGCCGTGCGAGAGCCATCCGGCGACGCGGGGTTCGTCGGATGCGCTTGCGGCGGTCAACTCCGCGTTGATCAATTCGCACTCGCCAGTAACGGGAATCGCCACCCATTCCGTCCTTTGTCCATACCGGCGCAGTGCGATGAGATAAAAGCGCCGCGCCGTCAGGCGGGTTCCGATCAGCTTTTCAGCAACGTCGCAGACCGGAACGATTCTT
>Ga0209472_1002026_pt1 | contig 11499 bp, 10 predicted proteins | sample GraSoiAngelo_130_FD_185887 | JGI IMG/M metagenome (GOLD analysis project Ga0209472, IMG submission 185887) | Grasslands soil microbial communities from the Angelo Coastal Reserve, California, USA - 14_0929_02_20cm (SPAdes) (version 2) | ecosystem: Environmental > Terrestrial > Soil > Grasslands ...
CATCGTTCTGGGTTTACGCTGATCGAGATGCTGGTCGTGCTCATTCTCATGGGCCTCGTGGCTGTCCTCGTTGTGCCCGCGCTCTTCCCGCGCCACCACGACCAGTCTGCCATCAACGCACTCCTCGCGAGCGCTCGCGAAGTCGCGGCCCGGCGGGGTGAAGTCGTGTACCTGCATATCGATCCCACGGGAGAGTGGCGGATGGAGGCTGGCGCCGACCCGACCCAAGCCCCCCTCGCGAGCGGGCGCGTGCAGCCGTTTCTGACCGCCGCGGTCACGCTGATGGTGTCGCCGCTCGGGAGCTGCGGCTTCGACGTGCGGAGCGCGGCAGCGGTGGGCGCCGAGGTGCTCGACCCTCTCACTTGCGAGATGCGCACGCCTTGAAGCCGGGCGTGCGGTCAGCCGATGATGTCGGCGTCCTCGTCCTCGCCACCCGGTTGCCCGTCGCGACCGAGGGTGGAAAGGTCGTATCCGGTCGGATTGTGCTCGCCGGGGGCCTTATAGATGTAGGGGCGGCCCCAGGGGTCGAGCGGCACTGCCTTCTTTAGGTAGGGTCCGCGCCAGTTGAGCGGCACAGGTTCGCGCGTCGGTTTTTCTTGGAGTGCGTCCAGGCCCTGCTCGGTGGTGGGATACGTCCCGTTGTCCAACCGGTAATTGTCGAGCGCCACGCCGAGCAGGGCGATCTGCGTGCGCGCGGTCGCGCTCTTTGCTTCGGAGACCCTGCCAAGGATGCGGGGGCCGACCAGGGCGGCGAGAAGGCCCAGCACGATGATCACAACGAGGATCTCGATGAGGGTGAAGCCGTGAGGCTTGGTCCTGACGGTGATCATGGCAACTGGATTCTACGCTCGAGGACTCCCGGGGCAAAGTGGCTGCTCAGCGCTGTGGCGCGGCAGCGGCAGTAGGGCCTTTCTAGTCGTTGGCCCGCCGCAACAGGGTCCAGCGACGCTGACCGAACTGCCTCTAAATGCAGCACTTGCCAAAGCGTTCCATGCCTCAACCGGCGGGCCCGATCTGTGCCTCATACTTCAGCGCCTCAGTTCAGTGCAACCTCCAGGACGGCGGGGACCGAGCCCAACCCATCGTCGCGCCGCTGTCCGTATATGAGGGGCCCGAATGGCTGTCAGGCGCCACGGATTCGGCACAAAACGTAGCGTGATCGAGGTCTACGGAGGCGCGGCCGCCTCGCACGCCTCGCTAGACGCCGACATCATCATCGCCAACGCCCCGGACCCGGTGTTCGTCTCCGATCTCGAAGGCAAGATCCTGCAGGCCAACGATGCGGTCTCCCAGCTGCTCGGGTTCCGACAGGACGAGGTGCTGGAGCACTCGCTCTCGCGGTTCATCAGCCTTGAGGAAACGCGGGAGTTCACGGCGGCGCTGCGCGAAGTGGTCGAACGCGGTGTCATGCGGAACGTGGTTCTGAACCCGCGCAGCGCGAGCGGCGAAGTCATCCCCACCAGCCTGAATGCCTCCGCGTTGCGAGATCCGGACGGTCGTGCGATCGGCGTGATCGGCATCCTGCGCGACATGCGCGAGCTGGACAAGGCGCGAGCCTACGCTGAGAGCTTGATCAAGCATGCTCCGGACCCGGTGTTTGTGTCGGATCTCGAGGGGAAAATCCTGCAGGCGAACGATGCCGTGTCCGCACTCCTCGGTTTCCGCCCGGACGAGCTCCTCGAGCAGTCGCTGTCGCGCTTCATCAGCCCCGAGGAGACGCGGGAGTTCACGGCCGCGCTCCGGGAAGTCGTAGCGCGGGGCGTCACCCGCAACGCCCGGCTCAACCCACGGAGCGCGAGCGGCAAGGTGATCCCCACGACCCTCAACGCTTCGGCGCTGCGCGACCCGGACGGCAAGGTGATCGGCGCCATCGGCATTTTGCGCGACATGCGCGCGTACACGCAGGTGGTCCACGATCTGGAGCAGTCCAAGAGCGAGCTGCAGGAAAAGATCCTGGATCTCGAGAAATTCGAGGAAGTCGTGGTCGGACGTGAGCTGAAGATGATCGCCCTCGAGAAAGAACTCGAGAGCTTGCGCAAAGAAGTCGAGAGGCTCAGGGCGGGGAGGATCTGAACGCGATGGCGCAGGCCGCGATCGCGAAGCGTCAGCGCGCAGTCACGCAGCCCGGCGCGGCCGCGACGACCGAGGGAGAACTGCGCGCCCACGTGGAGCTGCTGGAGCGGCGCCTGCGGAAAGGCGACGCACAGCGCCGCGCGATGCGCCACATCATGAGCGACCTGAGCGAGTTCAACAAGCGCCTGACCAACCAGCGCAAGGCCATGCTGCATATTCTGGCCGATTACGAGGAGGACCGCCGCCGGCTGGCTCGTCAGACTGAGCGACTCGACAACTCTCGTCGGGCCTTGCTGCACCTCCTGCAGGACTCGCATACGGACAAGCTGCATCTCGAGGCCAGCCGCAAGGCGACGATTCACATCATGGGGGACCTGCGGGAGACCACCGCCGAGATGCAGCGGCGCGAGCAGGAATTGCGTGAGAAACAAGAGCAGCTCGTCCAGGCTGGAAAACTTGCCACGCTCGGCGAGCTCACGACAGGTGTCGCCCACGAGCTGAACAACCCTCTCAACAACACCGCGTTGTTCGTGGGCAACGCGATCGACCTCATCGAACTGGGCGCGACGGACAGCAGGCGGGCGGTCCGTGAGCTGCTGCACGCGATGGAACAGGTCCGCAAGGCCACCGAGATCATCTCCCATTTGCGCACGTTCGGACGGGCGGCCCCCGCCAGCCGCGAGCCGATCTCCTTGAGGCAGGTGATCGAGCGCGCGCTGTTCCTCTTGCAGGAGCAGTTCCGAGTGCGCGAGGTCGAGGTGACGATCGACCTGGGCCCGGAAGAGCTGGTGGTTGTGGGGAATCCCATCCAACTGGAGCAGGTCTTCATTAACCTGCTGACGAACGCGCGCGATGCCGTGGCCGACGCGCCCCGCAAGGCGATTCGCATCTCGGGTGCCGTCGTGGCCCGAGCGGTCGAGGTCGCGGTCGCCGATACTGGGCACGGGATTCCGCCCGAGCTGGAGCGGCGGATCTTCGATCCGTTCTTCACCACCAAAGAAGTCGGAAAAGGCATGGGTCTGGGCCTCTCCATTACTTATGGGATCATTAAGGAGCACGGCGGCACGATCTCGGTCGTGAGCCCGCCCGGCGAAGGCGCCGCCTTCTTGATCCACCTCCCCCTCGCGGCATGACGACGGCGCACGTCCTCATCGTCGACGACGACCCGGCCTTGCTGCAGGCGCTCCCCGAGGCCCTGCGCCTCCGCATGAGCGGGGTGACCGTGGACACGGCCGACTCGGCCGCGGCCGCGCTTGAGCGGATCGCCGCCCAGGACTACAATGCGATCGTCACCGACATCAAGATGCCGGGGATGGACGGGTTCGCGCTCTTGGCGGAGATCCGGGCGCGCCGGCCCGACACGCCCACCCTGATGATCACCGGGCATGGCGAGCGTGCCCTGGCGGTGAAGGCCCTGCGCCGCGGGGCCTGCGACTTTGTCCAGAAGCCGATCGAGCGGGAGTACTTCGTGGCGTCGTTGTGCCGCGCGATTCAGATGAACGAGCTGAGTCGTCAGGTGAAGCAGCAGCAGCTGGCGCTGGAGCGCCGGGCCGACGAGCTGGAGCGAACCGTCGAGGAGCGCACGCGCGACCTCCAAGAAGCAAACAAGATCATCCGGAGCCCGTTGCGGTGGTTGATGGCCCCGAATCAGCAGCTGGAAAAGCTTGTCCAGCAGATCGGGCAGGCGGGCGACTCCCTGTTCCCGATCCTCATCGAGGGCGAGATCGGCACCGGCAAGGAACTCGTGGCTCGGGCCATCCATCAGCTCAGTGCCCGACGCGAGCAACCGTTCATCGCCATCGCCTGCAGCGCGAAATCGGACACGGCGATCGAGGAGGAGTTCCAGCTTGCTGAGGGCGGCACCCTCTTCCTCGACGAGATTGTCAGCCTTCCCCTCCCCGCGCAGTCCCAGGTCTTGCGTGCGATCCAGGACGGACAAGTGCTGCCGGCCGGGAGCAAGACGCCGGTCCGAGTGGACGTGCGCGCCATCGCTGCCTCCAGCGTCTCCTTCGGGCTGGCGGTGCGGGCGGGCTGGTTCAGCGAGGATGTCTACCGCGGCTTGAACGGCGTCGTTATCACCTTGCCGCCCCTGAGGGAACGAGACGACATCCTTCACCTGGCGAAGGATTTTGTCGCAGAAGCGAGCATGGAGTTCGGCCGCCCCTGCCGCGAGATCTCGGCGGCGGCGGCGGATGTGTTGCTGCGCCATTCGTGGCCGGGGAACGTGCGAGAACTCCGGAACGTCATGCGCCGCGCTACCCTCATCGCTTCGGATGTGATCGAGCGGCAACACCTCTCCCTGCTCGACGGATTGCGGGTGCCTACACGCCGCAGCGGCCCAACTCAGATGGGACCGTCGTTGAAGGAGATTGCCGAAGCGGCCGCCGAGGACGCCGAGCGCCAGGCGATCCGTCAAGCCCTCCAGGCCTGTAAGGGGAACAAGACGGAGGCAGCGCGGCGCCTGCGCACCGACTACAAGACCCTGCACGTCAAGATCAAGCAGCATCGCATCGACGCCAGGCGGTTCAAGAAAACGCCGAGCGTCGCGTGACTCGCCCGTAGGAGTCTGGTCCCCACCTCATTCTGTCCGCCGACTCTGGCGGATACACCATGGTCTCGACGCTCCCACTCGTGCCGCGGGCATGCCATGGTGCGCGCACCATGAAGACCACGGCATTCGGTCGTTTGAGGCTACAACTGCACGCGCGCAGGACACACGCGCGGGGTACATGGTTTGCCGTTGAGGCACCTGGATGCGAGCCCATAGGACTGCCGCACTCCGACGCCTCTGCGACGCCCACGCCGGGCCTGTCCGCCCGTCAGATGGCGCTTGGGGAAGCCTGTGGGTCCGCATGACCCTATCCTGACCGGCCCGACGGGAAAGGAGCATGCACATGTGCTCGCTGAGGAACTCTTTACTGCTGTTGCTGTGTATCGGAGTGGCCGCCCCAGCGGCTGCCCGACCGCGGGGGCCGGCTGCCGTGTGGCCGGGGGTAAGTGACGTGCTGCTGAATGTCAGAGTGCCCGCGATGACTGCGGCACGGCATATCCGAGTCGCTGCATGGGGTGAAGATTCTGAGGAACCGGGAAGCGTCCTGGTCTTCCCCTCGGTTCACACTGGACGGGTCAACACCGCGGACGCTGGTGTGCTCCCAAGGACCCGGTTCGAGATCAGCGTCACCTGTCCCCCCGACGATCCGGACTTCGACTGCAGCAGCGTTGGGACTGTCTACCTTCGGGCCCACTGGGTCTGCGGGGGCGACGCGACTGGTGTTTGTGCGGAGGTTGACTTCAACCTCAGGACCACAATCAACGGGACGATCACCTTCAATACCGAGAACATTGGCCCCAGGACCGACAACGTGCCCGCACCTCCGAACTGCGTCTCCAACCCAGGCGAGGAGGAAGAGGGCGGCGGTTATCTGATCGTGTGGGTGATCGACAGTCCGTCGAGTGGCCGTGCGATCAAGTTCGACGGGCTGATCGGTGACGAGGTCATCGCGGGGTCGAGTACGTCGGCGCGGGCGCATGGTGCCATCCCGATCCAGGCCGGCGAGGGGTTAGCGACACTGGACTTGACCGACCTGAATGGCGACACCAATCTCGACTTCGACGACGCCGAGTACAGAGAGGTCACGGGGAAGGTCTACGGGTCTCTCCCATATGAGCAACCCGGCATCCCCGAGCGCGAAACGTCGCTGATCCTCCTGACGCTGGATGTGCACTCGAACGTGCAGAACCCGGTCACCTCCGCCGGCCTCTCCTTCTACAACGAGGGAGAACGCCTGCTTTCGAGCGCAGTGCGGTTCACCTGCTGGGGCGAGTTCCACCTGAGCGATCTCCGCGGTGGCGCGAGCTTGAATGTCTTCGACTTTGGCACGAAAGGCCTCCTCGTCTCCGACCCGGCCGTGCAGAACGGCAACCCTGTCACTATGTTGGGCGTCGTCGAGCGGGAGGAGGAGTTCACGTTTGACGTAGCCGGGGTTGGGCAAGGGACCGTGTCGATCGCGCTGCCGCTAGACTTTGCGAACCTTCCACCTGGCTGCGAGGTCATCTTCCGAACTATACCCCAGCCTTTTCCCTTTCCGCCTCTCATTATTCCAGTGGCGGTCAGATGCACGATCACTGTGAATACCGTGACCAGCGTCGACGCCACGCGGGAGTGGTCGTACCCGCTGTTGAACGACAGCAAGGGGGTGAAGACAACCTTCTTGCCGAAACCGTAGCCCGTGTCGCTGCTTTTTTAGGTCGCGGCGCAGACTGCTTTGGAGCCGGGGGCGGCATGGCCGCCCCCGCGCTATTTTGCCTCGAGGGAGGGCCATGGTCGGCGTGCGAAAGCGATGGAGTGTCGCGGTGGCGGCCGTCGGGCTCGTGGCGGGTCGCGCTGGCCTCCTCCAATTCACGCCGTCACTTCCCACTTACTCGAAGGCCCTCACTCTAGGGCCGGGCATGGAGTGGCGCTTTCAGCCCCTCGTCGTTGATCTCAATCAAGACGGCCATCTCGATCTCGTCGCGACGGCGCGACTCGTCAAGCCAGCTCTCCACATGTGGCTCGGAGACGGCAGAGGAGCCTTCACTCCGATCGAGGCCACGTGGACCGACATCGGCTATGGCGCCCTCGCAGCGGGGGATATCAACGCCGACGGGTTCCCGGACATCGTATTGGCGAGTCACTTTGGGCGCGTGCAGACCTTGCTCAACGATGGCCACGGCGGCTTCACGCAAAAGATTCTTTGGAAGAAGGATGGGTATGTGGCCGCCCACCTCGCCGACGTCAACGGCGACGGCCACCTCGACCTGATCCTGGTCGGATTTGCAAAGGCCGGGATCGAAGTGTACTTCGGTGATGGGACGGGAGACTGGACGATCCACACGACACTGCCCGAGACGCGCCCGGGACCGATCATGCCGGGTCGGGCCCTGGTTGTCGCCGATTTCAATCACGACGGTCACCTGGACTTGGTCGCGGCGTTTCAACGCTGGGGGATCTACGTCTATTACGGAAATGGCCGGGGAGGCTTCACCGGGGGCCCCGTGGGTTTTTCCTCCCCGAGGCAGGAGTTTCAATCGCTGGCCCTGGCTGACGTCAATCAGGATGGCCATCCCGATCTCGTCATCAACGCGCCCTGGGGGGCCCCCGATCAGCTGAACGGCCCCGAAGTGTACTTGGGGGACGGTCGTGGAGGATGGAACAATTCGTCCGCCGGGCTGAAAAGCTTGAAATCGGTCTCGGCAGGTCTTGCGGTGGGGGATCTCGATCACGACGGGGACCTGGACATCGTCGCCGCGGGAAATGTCACTGGGGACGTCGAGGACGGGGATGGCCTCTTCTGGTTTCGGGGCGATGGGAAGGGAGGGTGGCGCCTCGTTCAGGAAAGTGGGCTACCGACGAGCGGCTTATCGCGCGTGCACTCCGTCACGCTCGCGGATGTGGATCATGATGGCTTCCCTGAGATCATTGCCTTGAGTGGCAGTCAGAATGGTAGCATCACGATCTGGAAACGGCGCTAGCGCATGAGGACTTCCCGAGTGACCCGCGCGTCCGGCTTCACCCTGCTCGAAGTCATGGTGGCGATCGTGCTCACGGGCCTCGTCGTGCTCCTGGCCTATGGGGCGGCGCAGGTGAGCTACGACGCACACGCCCGCCTGCGCGCGGATGTCGACGCGTTGCAGGAAGCACAAGCATTGCGGGAACTGCTCCAAGACGCCCTGCGCAGCGCGCGGGCGCCGCAACGGCCCGGTGACCCGCGGTTCACGCTGCACGCGGGCCGGTTGTCGTTCGTGACGGCGGGCGGCGGGCCGCCCTTGGATCCGGACTACGACTGGCTGCTCACGATCGAGCCGGGCGCGCACGGGCTCCAGCTCTCCGCGACGCCGGTCGGCCGTGCGCCCGCCGCCCAGGTGACGATCCGCGCCCCCGGCGTGACGCGCTGGGACGTGCGGGCCCGTCTTGCGGGCGCATCCGGGTGGCTCGAGGAGTGGCCGATGACGACCGTACTGCCCAGCGCGGTGGCGATCACGATGTGGCACGACTCCACGCTGGTAGGTTTGCCGCTGCAGGTGCGGGTCGTCGCGGGCAGTGCCTTGGTGCCAAAGGGCTCCATACGATGATGAAGCACGAGCGTGGGCTCACGCTCCTCGAAGTCATGGTGGCGCTGGTGGTGCTGAGCCTCGTGGGGCTCGGCTACCTGGAGCTATTCCAGGGCAGCCACCGGCTCGTCGCCGCGGCGCGGGAGTGGTCGCAGGCGGTTGCGTACGCCGAGGATGCCATCGAGCGCGCGCGACTTGGTGAGCCGAGCCTGCCCGGCGGGTTCCGGCGGGAGATCACGCGCCGCCCGTGGCAGCCTGGACTGACGCTCGTGACGGTGACGGTGTTTCTCCCGGGCAGCGGTCGCTTCGATCTCGATTGGCTAGCGCCGGACCGGCCGGACCAACAGCGAGGGAGCGAGTCGCCATGAAGCGCAGGGATCGCCGCGGCGTCGCTCTGATCTTCGTCCTGTGGCTGCTGGTGCTGCTCGGCGTGATCGTGGCTGAAGTTGTTTCGCAGGCGCGCATGGAGTCAGAGATCCTGTCGAGCTTGCGCTCGCGCACCGTCGCCCGCTACAGTGCCGAAAGCGGGATCCTCGCCGCGACGGTCCGGATCGAGGAGCTGCTCGACTCGGCGCGGAGCCTGCCCGAGCGCATCACGACGTTCCGGGACCTCAGCACGCGCCTCGCGGGCCTCAACGACGTCGCTCTGGGGAGCGGGCGGTTCGGCGTGGCGGTGGTGGATCTCAACGCGCGCATCGACCTGAATCGCGCCGATGCGGCGACGCTAGAGGGGTTATTCCGGCAATTCACGACCGACAAGCGTGCGGAACACGCGGTCGCGCTCCTCAAGCTGGCGCCCCTGCATCGCCTCGGCGAGCTCACCGACATTGAGGGCATCGACGACTCGCTCGCGCTGGCGGTGGCGCCCTACGTCACCGTGTGGAGCGATGGCCTAGTGAACATCAACTCCGCCCCCGAGCCTGTGCTCGCCGCGTTGCCCGGGTTCTCGGGCACGGTGGCGCGGAGTGTAGTGCGGCGCCGCGACACCGGGGAGCTCCTCCTCAGGCCAGACCCCGTGCCGTCGCAAGCGGCGGCGATCGGCTTGGCCGCCCTCGCAGTGCTGCCCAGCCGTCTCCTGATCGTGAGCCGGGGATGGCAAGACGGGCATCCGCTGACTCACGAGATCCAGGCTGTCTATGACGTCCTCGGCGCGCGGCTCACGCTGCTGGCGTGGCAGGAGCGAGATCTCTAAGACACTTTGAGGTTGATGCCGTAGATCGCCTGGAGCATCCCGAGCGCGACGAAGCCGACGAGGGCGCCGAAGATCAAGATGAGCGCCGGCTCGAGGAGGGCCACGCCGGTCCGAAGCGACCGGCGCACCTCGCCGTCGTAGGTGTCAGCGACGCGGAGGCACAAGTCCTCGAGCCGACCGCTCTCTTCCCCCACAGCGATCATCTGGAGAGCCAGCGGCGGTAATGTTCCTGCGAGCGACGGGGCGAGCGCACTGCCCTCCGCCAACGCGGCCGCCGCACGGTCCACGCTCTCTTGCACCATGAGGTTCGTCGCCGACGCCCGGGCGATCTTGAGCGCGGGGAGCGCCGGCACGCCGCTTTTCAAGAGCAGACCCAGCGTGCGGGCCAACCGCGCCGTCGAATACTTGAGCTCGAGGTCGCCAACCCAAGGCCACGTCAGCCGGGCGGCGTGCCAACGGCGGCGAGTTTCCGGACGGGCGAGGGCGCTCGAGATCAGGTAGGCCCCCGCCGCCCCGAGCGACAGCCACAGCCACCACGCTTTGGTCAACAGGGCACTCGCGCCGAGGAGGAGGTGCGTGCTGAGCGGGAGGGTGCCGCCAACGTCCGCGAGGACGTTCGCGAACCGCGGAATCACGAATCCCAAGAGAACGATTACTCCGACGGTCGCGACCACGGCCAGGAGGGCGGGGTAGAGCAGCGCCGAGAGGACCTGCGACCGGAGCTCCGCGCTTTCCTCCATGTGCTCCGACAGACGCACGAACACGACGTCGAGCGCGCCGCTCGACTCGCCGGCCGAGACCATGGCAACGAAGAGGGGATCGAAGTACCGCGGATGTTGGGCGAGGGCGTCGGCGAGGCTGGCGCCGCCTTGTACGGCGCGGCGCACCTGCCGGACCGTCTCCGCAAGGCCGTGATGACTCGCGTACTGTGCGGTGAACGCGAGCGCCCGGTCGAGCGGGACTCCCGCGCCGAGCAGCGTCGCGGCGTTCCGGGTCCAGAGCGTCACGGCGGCGCGGCGACCGAGCCGCCGCCCGCCCCGCGGCGCGCCGGTGGGCGTCGATTCGTCGACCGTGACAGGATAGAGGTGTTGGCGACGCAGCTCCTCGAGCACCGACTGGCGCGAGGGCGCATGCAGCACGCCTTCCATCACCTGCCCGTCCGGTGTAGCCGCCCGGTAGCGGAACCGGAGGCTCATAACAGCGCGTCGTCCGCCGTCACCCGCAGGACTTCTTCGAGCGTCGTGGTACCCGCGCACGCCTTCGCCCAGCCCGCCGCGCGCAGCGGCGCCATGCCCTGCGCCTGCGCCAGCGCGCGAATCTCGGCGAGCGGAGCACGCTGGACGACGCGCTCGCGCAAGTCCTCGCTCATCGGCATCAGCTCGTAAAGACCCGAGCGCCCGCGATAACCGGTGCCCGCGCAAGCGTCGCAGCCGCGTCCCCGCCGGAACCGCGGTTGGGGAATGTCGGGCACGGTTGTCACCTGGGCCAGCACGTCCACCGGCGGGGGGAAGTCCTCGCCGCAGGTATCGCATACCAGCCGCACCAAACGCTGCCCCACGATCGCCAGCACCGTAGCGGCGACGAGGTAGGGTTCAATGCCCATGTCCACCATGCGCGTCACGCCGCTCGGCGCGTCGTTCGTGTGCAGGGTCGAGAACACCAGGTGCCCCGTGAGCGCCGCTTGGATCGCGATCTCGGCGGTTTCGCGGTCGCGCATCTCGCCCACCATGATGATGTCAGGGTCATGGCGCAGAATGGAGCGCAGCGCCGCGGCGAACGTCAGGCCGACTTTGGGATTGACGGGGATCTGCGTGACACCGTCGATCTGGTATTCGACGGGGTCTTCCACCGTCACGATCTTCACCCCGGGTTGGTTTAAGCGCGCGAGCGCACCGTACAGCGTCGTGGTCTTGCCCGAGCCAGTGGGGCCGGTCACGAGAAAGATGCCGTGCGGTTGGCGAATTAGGCGCTCGAAGCACTCGAGTGCCGCGCCGGGCATGCCGAGCTCATCCAGGTTCCGGACACCCGCCCCGCGATCCAGGATACGGAGCACGACCCCCTCGCCGTGCAGTGTGGGGCTGATCGACACGCGGAGATCGAGCTCCCGGTCCGACAGCCGCAACCGAATGCGCCCGTCCTGGGCG
>Ga0209472_1002028_pt1 | contig 11485 bp, 9 predicted proteins | sample GraSoiAngelo_130_FD_185887 | JGI IMG/M metagenome (GOLD analysis project Ga0209472, IMG submission 185887) | Grasslands soil microbial communities from the Angelo Coastal Reserve, California, USA - 14_0929_02_20cm (SPAdes) (version 2) | ecosystem: Environmental > Terrestrial > Soil > Grasslands ...
CGTGCCTAGGTGAAGCTGTCCCCAACGCAGGTCCTGAAGGGGATACTTCTTGATCTCCCCGAGACCAAGCTGAGTCCAGATTTTCGCCGTGGCTTCAGGAATCACGGGATGCGCCAACGCTGTCACAATGCGCAGCGCTTCGGCGCACGTGTAGAGCACTGTCGCCAGACGAGCCCGGCTTTCCTCATCCTGCTTTTCGCCCAAAGCCCAGGGCTCATTTTCGACAATGTATTTGTCGACGCTTGCCACCAGCCCCCATGCAGCCTCCAGCGCACGTGAGAACTGGCGATCCTCGAAAAGCGAGTGGTATTCGCTAATCAGCTTGGCGGCGCTTTGCGCGACTGCATCGTCCGCCGGCTTGCGGCTCGATGTGCGCGAGGGATATGGCACTTCGCCGCGAAAATAACGCGTGATCATCGTGAGCGTGCGGCTGGCGAGATTGCCAAGCCCATTTGCGAGGTCGGCGTTGTAGCGTTGGACCAGGGCATCGAATGAGAACGACCCATCCTGGCCGAAGACAACCTCGCGCAGAAGGAAATACCGTAGCGCGTCCGCGCCGAGCACGTCAACGATAGTTTCAGCGCGCACGATGTTCCCGCGCGACTTGGACATCTTGTTTTCTTCAAACAGCAACCAGCCGTGCGCGTGGATTCGCTGCGGCAACGGTAAGCTAGCCGCCATCAGGAACGCCGGCCAGTAAACGCAGTGGAAGCGCACGATCTCCTTGCCAATCATTTGCAGGTTGGCGGGCCAAAATTTCTCGAACAACTTCGTATCGTCTGATCCGTAGCCAAGCGCGGTGATGTAGTTGGCGAGAGCATCCATCCACACGTAAATCACGTGTTTGGGATCATCCGGTACCGGAATACCCCAGGAAAACGTCGAGCGGCTGACGGAAAGATCGCGCAGCCCGGAACGCACGAATGAAATCACTTCGTTGCGCCGCGTTTCCGGACGGATGAAATCAGGTTGTTCGGTGTACAGGCGCAGCAGCTTGTCCTGAAAAGCCGAAAGCTTGAAGAAATAATTTTCTTCTTTCACGGTCTCGGTCGGTCGGCCACACTCCGGGCATGGAGCTCCTGGCCCGACAACATCCACGTAAAGCTCGTCGAAAACGCAATACTGCCCGATGTACTGGCCCTTGTAGATGTGGCCGTTGTCGCGAATCTTGCGCCAGAGAGTCTGCACTCCTTGTTTGTGGCGCTCGGACGTAGTACGGATGAAATCGTCATAGGTGAGGCCCAAGCGGTCCCACAGCGCACGAAATTCGGCGGCAACGTCCGTCGTGAGCTGCTGCGGCGTCTTGCCTGCGGCCTGGGCTGCGCGCTCGATCTTCTGCCCGTGCTCGTCAGTGCCGGTAAGAAAATATGTGTCGTAGCCCATCATGCGTTGCCGCCGCGCGATCGTGTCGCATGCGATCGTTGTATAGGCATGACCGATATGCGGTCGCGCATTCACGTAGTAGATGGGCGTGGTGATGTAGAAAGTTTTGCTCATTGCCTTGTTAATAGGTTATTCGGGAATGGAACTGCAGATTCCTCGCACATTCTCGTCGCGCAAGCGCGACTACGAGCGGCTCGGAATGACAGTTCCGGCAGTATTCTTACTTTACGATACCTCGCAAATAGTGCTGGACGGCTTCCTGCATCACATCTTTCAGCGGAACCTGGTGCTCTGCGGCGATGCGCTTGCAATCATCGTATTCGGGCGCATAGTTCGTCACAGTTCCGTTCATGCTCGCAATTTTGAGACGCACGTCGCCCCATTTCGTTGTTACAGTTATCCATTTGCGAGCAAGCACCTGACGGCTCTCATCGCGACGGCGCACGCCAAGAGTCGTGGTCTCGGAGAAAATAATCTCCGTGAGCCTGGCTGCATCTTCTGGTTTTACCAAAATCGTCAGCAGCATTCCGGGACGACTCTTTTTCATTTGCACGGGAATCCCAAATACATCCAACGCCCCTTCCTGCAGCAGACGATCCATAACATAACCGAACACCTGCGGGTTGAGATCGTCCAAATTCGCTTCCAGAACCGCGATGGTCTCGTGCGAGACGTTTGCCGCCATTTCAGTTTGCGATTCTCCAATACTTAGGCGAACCACGTTGGCGTGACCCGCGAAATCCCGCGTACCGGCTCCGTAGCCGATTTTCTGAACCTTCATAGCTGGAAATGAACCGAAGCGCGTGGCCAGAGTCCTTACGATGGCGGCTCCGGTTGGCGTGACCAGTTCCACGTCTATTCCTGACGAATACACCGGAGCGTTTTGCAAAAGCTCAAGCGTTGCCGGGGCCGGTACAGGAAAAGTTCCGTGCGCGCACTTAACCGTTCCGCCGCCGACATTGAGCGTCGAGCAAACAATCTGGTCTACATCGAGTGCCTCGGCGCCAATCGCAGCGCACACGATATCCACCATTGCGTCCACCGCTCCGACCTCATGAAAGTGAACTTCTTCGATGCTGCTGTTGTGGATCTTCGCTTCCGCCGCTCCGAGAGCCTCGAAGATTTTGATTGCGGTATTTTTCGCGCTCTCGCTGATCGCGGACTTTCGAATGATCTCGCGGATCTCCTTCAATCCCCGACCGTGCTCCTGAGCATGCTCGTGTGGCGCAGGCACTCCGGACCGCGTTTTCGCGGGCACATCCTCTACGGCTTGCGTCAGAGAGAAATTGTGCTCCCGCAGCGCAGCCGGCTCTTGGTGATGAGAATGATCATGGTCATGCCCGTGCGGGCGCTCATGCGAGTGGGCATGCTGTTCCCAATACTGCTCGCGCGGCAGCTCCTTTTCGCCATTGACGTAGACATCCACCTTCGTCGCCCTAATCCCACTCCGATTCACCCGTGAAATATCGAGCCGTGCCCCAACGTTTAGCGCTGCGATAGTCTCCTCAAAGAGGCGCGCAGGCACTCCGGCATCCACGAGCGCGCCCAGGAACATGTCGCCACTCATGCCGGAGAAACAGTCGAGGTACGCGATGCGCATAAAATCCTCCTTAGTCGTCGGCTAAGAACGAAGGACGCTCAGCTAACGACCAAGGGCTAATGACAAGCGACCGATTTTCATCATAGGGAACTGCTGCGCGTGGCGTCAAACCTTGCGGCGTCGCAGACTTTGTTAGAATCGCTCTTTCCTTCAACAGCTTAGAGGACTCGTGTATCGCCACCTGGAACGTCGGCTTGCACAGCGCGTGCGCGACTTTGTGCACCGCAGCTACAGCCTCGACCTGCCGAAGATAGTAATCGAACAGCCGCCGAACGTTGAACTTGGTGACTATGCCTTGCCGGTGGCATTTGAGCTTGCCAAAAAACTACGCAAGGCGCCGCGAAATATTGCGCAGGAAATTATCACGGGGCTGGGATCAATTGAAGGCTTTGAGAAGCTGGAACTGGCAGGAGCGGGCTACATCAACGCGCAGGTGAATCGCGCTGAACTAGCTGCAGCTTTGGCGTCGGACGTGAAGCCCAGGGCCGAGGTTGCCGCCGGTAAAATTCTTGTCGAGCATTCCAGCATCAACCCAAACAAAGCTGCGCACGTCGGACATCTGCGCAATGCCATCCTGGGCGACACTTTTGTGCGGCTGTTGCGATTCGCCGGCAGGGAGGTGGATGTTCAGAATTACATCGACAACACCGGGGTCCAAGTGGCGGATGTGGTTGTGGGATTTTTGCGTCTCGAGAAAAAGTCGAAAAGTGAAATTGAGCAGCTCGCGCGTCAGCCGCGCTTTGATTACTACTGCTGGGATCTCTACGCGCGAGTCTCACAGTGGTACGAGGCGGACAAGCAGAATCTCTCAGCTCGCCAGCAGGCGCTGCACGAAATCGAAGCCGGCGGAAACGAAACGGCCAGCATTGGCGACCTGATCTCAATTGCCGTCTTGCGCCGCCACCTCGAGACCATGGACCGCTTGGATATCGAGTATGACTTCCTGCCGCGTGAAAGTGAAATCCTGCATTTGCATTTCTGGGACGCTGCTTTCGTCAAGCTGAAAGATGCCGGCGTGCTCTATTTCGAGACTGAGGGCAAGAACAAAGGCTGTTGGGTAATGAGGCGAGTGGGGAAAACTAAAGCCACAACCACAGCAGACACAGAGGAAGTTTCCGAGGAAGATCAGAAAGTCATCGTGCGTTCGAATGGAACCGTCGGCTACGTCGGCAAGGATATCGCCTACCACCTCTGGAAATTCGGGCTGCTGGGCCGCGACTTCGGATATCGCAAGTTCTACAAATACCCTAACGGACACGATTGTTGGATTTCCACGACCGTTGGCGCGCTCGACCATCCTCATTTTGGCGATGTCGCTGAAATTTACAACGTCATCGATGCGCGCCAGGCCGAAGCGCAGAACACTGTCATCGAGGCCCTGCGTGGACTCGGCTACACGCAGCAGGCAGATCATTACACTCACTTCTCCTATGAGATGGTTGCGCTCACGCCGCGTTGCGCCGCCGAGTTGGGATATGAGCTTTCTGAGGAAGACAAGGCGCGAGCCTACATTGAAGTCTCCGGCCGCAAGGGCTTCGGGGTGAAGGCCGATGATCTGATCGACATACTCATTTCATCTGCAGCAAAGGAAGTGGATTCCCGCCATCCCGAGTTGAAGCCAGAGGAACGACGCAAAATTGCCGGCCAGATTGCGACCGGTGCCCTCCGCTATTTCATGCTGAAGTTCACAAAATCTTCTGTCATTGCGTTCGACTTCAAAGAGGCGCTGAGCTTTGAGGGGGAAACTGGGCCTTACGCGCAGTACGCAGTGGTCCGTGCTACGAATATTTTCCGCAAAGGCGGCATCGATGCGGACGAATTTACGCGCGAAATGCACACACTCGAGGATCTAAAAGAATACTTAACCGGCGAGGATGCGAACGAAATCTGGGAGCTGTGGCTGGCGGCCTCAAAAACGTCCTACGTGATAGAGCAATGTATCGCTACAACCGAGCCGGCCTACTTGGCCAAGCATGCGTTTCAACTCGCACAACTTTTCAATTATTTTTACCATCGACATCCGATTCTGGCGGAGGCCGATGAGAAGAAAAGGAAGTTTTTGTTGGCCACCGCGGCGGTGGTACGACGCGAATTAATGCGAGCTCTGGCTGTTATGGGAATTACTGTGCCGCCGGTGATGTGAACAGAGGTGGCCTTGCGCGCGCGAACGGGCGCTCGACCGTTCATCCTCTGCCGTACCATCCTGCCTTCAACAGAACGATCAGAAGGGAATGTCCTCATCGCTAATCGGAGTCGCGGCAGCTGCTGCAGGCTCCGGCTCCGGGGCGCGCTGATCGAAATTATTGCCGCCCGCGGCGGCGCTACGAGAACTTCCGGCGAAGTCGCTGCCTTCGCCGCGTCCGCCGAGCAGGAGCAGGTCACTGGCAACAACTTCTGTCATGTAGCGTTTCTGGTTGGTCTGCTTGTCGTCCCACGAACGGGTTTGCAGGCGACCTTCGATGTATACTTTGCTGCCTTTCTTCAGATACTCCCCAGCAATCTCCGCTAGCCGCTGCCAGAGCACGATGTTGTGCCACTCAGTGCGATCGGCCCATTGGCCGTCTTTATCTTTGAAACGCTCGTTAGTGGCAAGCGCGAGCTTCGCCACCGGCGTGCCGCTGGGTGTGTACTTTACTTCCGGATCTTTTCCGAGGTTTCCAATCAGCATGACTTTGTTGAGGCTTTTTGCCATGAGTGCTGCTCCTTCTACTCCCAGCGGCCAGGAACTGGGAGCCGGGACGGTTAAGTGTTTGTTTGAGGGCTGGATGGCCACTATATCAGAATCCGGACGTAGCTGATGTGACGGATGAACATTGGATTCGGACCTCGGACTTCAGAAGCTAGAAATCGGACGTGAGGCCTGGACTTTCAACCGTAAGGTTAACTTGTGGCTCACCCCTCCGCGTAGAAGTCCGAAGTTTTATGTCTGATGTCCGACCTCCGACGTCTGAGGTCTGCGGGCCGACATCCGGGTCTAGGTTATAATTCAGCCATGTCCACTGAAGCCGTGGCCGTGGGGATGGTGCCCGACGAGCTCAAGCACGAACCTCGCTCCAAGGGGCTGAACACGCCTCGGAAGAAGAAACCGAAGGAGTTAGCCGTAATTACCGAGTGCTGCACCGGTTGCGCCGGGTCTCCTGCCTGCGTTGAATATTGCCCGGTGGAAGACTGCATGTTCTGGGTTCCGGACGAGGACCATCCGCCATTTGGGCGCATTCAGATTGATCCGATTCTCTGCATCGGCTGCAAGAAGTGCATCAGCAAAGGGCCGGATGGATGCTTCCTCGATGGCTGCCCGTGGGATGCCATCGCGATGGTGGATACGGCCGAAGTGGAAAAAGAAGTCGGGGTGATGCCGATTTAAATCGCGTGGACAGCCGCCCTCGGCTGTCCGGCGGAGCGAAGCTCTGCGGCTCCTAACCCACGTGCCAGAATCCAACTACTTTCCTCTTTGGCGAATTGCCCTCTCTGTCTCGGCGGCTTGCTCGCGCACATGCTCGGGGATATCAGGCAGATCGCGCTCATAAGGCTGAATCGCCGGAATGTCTTCCGGCTGCCCAGTCAGATACAGCGCACGTAAAGCCTCCCAGACTTGATCAGTGCCTGGATCCAGAGTTGCGATTTGGTCGCCAGCGTTCACCATCTGGCCGGCTTTGACAAAGAGATCGGTCAACCGCCCGGAAATCGGCGAGCGAACCTCAACCGTGTGACCTTCATTTTCCAGCTTGGCAACAATTCCGCCGTGGTGAATTGGAGTGCCCACTTTACTGGTATCGATTACTCTCCCGGGCTGCAGAGCAGTGATTTTCGCTGGCTCCAGCAGCGCATGAATCTGCGGTCTTCCCGTAGCATCCCCGAATCGCACCAACGACAGCGCCGCGTTGCCGCGCACCATGAGCGACGAGTCGTTGAGCATCTTGAGCAGCGATTCGTGAAAGCCTGCCACGGAAGTATCCTGTCCCATCACCCAGGCCTCGGTGTTGCGAACTTCTTCCACCGGATACGCAGCCAGGCGTACCACATCGGGATACCAGCGCGTTACACTGGCATCGCGCCGTGACATCCGCTCACCGATTTGCACCAAAGCATGCTGGATGTGACGCGGCTTCTTATCGTCATGCAAGTATTCGCTGAGTTGCTTATCTGAGAGCTGCCGCCCAAACCAAGTGTTCCACCAGAACAGGAACGGCATAAGCACGATCAGCCATGCGGTAACGAAGAACAGAATGCGCTGCCCGGTCGACATGCGGCGGCGAGCTTTGGGGCTGCCGGACGACGCGATTTCAGAAGAATTTGGAACGGCAGACATTCGGAATATAACGGAAAGTAATAACCAGTCCCGCAGTGAGACACACTGCCACGCCCGATCCCCGCAATCGGAGTGATTGAATTGCAACTATTGAACTGAACTGGCGACGCTGGAGAAGGCGTTGTTGGCGTTAGAGCCGACCAACCGAATTGTCCCCACTACAAGAACCAAAATCACCGCCAGCATTACAGCGTACTCGGCGATGTCCTGACCGTCCTCTGACCACATCCCCCGCATGAGCTCACGCATACAATCCTCCAAGCTCAACAACCTCATCCCTAAGTGAACATGATGACGGGATGGCGAATGCTTGTCAAATTGTGGAATTGTGGGAATGTGAGTGTTTTCTCGCCATCTTCGGCGTGCCGTTTAGAATAGGTGGAATGGCGGCCGTGCTCGAGTTCGATCAGATCACGAAGGAATACCGCAGTTTCTCCGGCCGTCGCTCTATTCATGCTCTGGATAGTTTCACGGTACAGGTAGAAGCAGGCGAGATTTTCGGATTTCTGGGGCCAAACGGCGCGGGAAAGAGCACAGCAATTCATCTGGCGATGGGCTTCATGCGTCCGACCGGCGGGCAGGGACGAATGTTGGGAGCGCCTTTCGGGCATTCCGCCACGCGCCGCCGAGTCGGCTTTCTTGCGGAGAATGTCGCCCTCTATCATCGTCAGGTCGAAAGACTGATTCGTTTCTATGGTGCGCTGAATGCGATGGACGGATCTTACCTCGCCAGGCGGACCCGTGAAGTTCTGCAAACCGTCGGCTTGCAGGAGCATGTGAGGCGCAATATTGGCAAGTTCTCTCGTGGGATGCTGCAAAGGGCGGGCTTGGCGCAGGCTCTGGTGAATGATCCCGAGTTGCTCATTCTGGATGAACCCACATCGGCGCTGGATCCACTGGCACGTGTAATGGTCCGCGAGTTACTACTCAGCGCGCGTAACCACGGCAAGACAATTTTCCTGAGTTCGCATCTGCTTTCCGAAGTCGAGCTGGTCTGCGACCGTGTGGCGGTACTGCATCGTGGAAAACTAGTTCGTCTGGGGAGAACAGCCGATCTCCTGCAATCGAGTGAGCGCACCGAGATCATCGCTCGTGGAATTGCTGCCACCGCTTTCGCCGGCAGCTTCGCTCAGAACGGAATCGTGAGGTTCTCGGTCCCGGCGGCCGATCAGCGTTTGGCACTGGAGCGGGTTTGGAGCCTTGGCGGAGAGATCGTCAGCGTGAATCCTGTGCGCCGCTCGCTGGAAGAAGTATTTCTGGAAGTTACGCGCGATCACGACCTGCCGCGCTCGGAAGGCGTTCAGTGAAGCCCATCCTGCTGATCGCTTTGAATTTTGTTCGCGAGCAGCGCTGGCCTATATTCGTCTTACTCTTGTGGGTTGTCCTGCTGGCCCTGGTGGGGCTCTTCGCCGACCTTCCGCGCGAACGCGACGATCTGCTCTTCATCTTCAAACAAATTGCCATCTACGTGATTGCTTTTAGCGTGTTCTTCGGGGCCTCGGCGATTTACAACGAGCGCAGGTCACGGCGCATTCTGGGTGTGCTCTCAAAAGCTGTGGCGCGTGACCAATATCTGGCAGGACTCATTCTGGGGGTGACGCTGGCTTGCGCAATCTATTGTTTCGCACTTGGGGTGACGGCCACTTGGACGCTTGGGGGCGCGGGATTCCCAATTTCTCAAGTCTGGTTTCTGATGCTTTGCCTCGTCGCCGCATGCGTATTGGCGGGAACCGTGGCTCTGATGTTCTCCACTTTCCTGCATCCGTTTCTTGCAGCCGGCGCAGCCGCCTTAGTGCTAGGATTGCCAGCCCTGGCCAGCCTTACCTTATCCGTGCGCTGGGCATATATCGTTCCAGTTTTTATACTTGGCACCGCTGTGCTCAAGTCTAACTTTAAGTCCCCTGGAGGGCTGTTTTGGTTTCCGGTTGGGCTCGCATTCCTGGAGACTTTCTTCTTTTGGGCGCTGGCGACGGTAATTTTTTCAAGGGTAGATATTGCGGTTGAAGTGGAGTAGGCAGGCAAAAAATTGTGATTATTGACGCAGCAGTTCCGTCGCCGAGCGCGAGGCGTACTCGAGAACACGTCCCGGCAGAATTCCCAGGTAGATGGTCGCAAACACGGTAAGTGTTAATGCCGCCCTCAATCCGGTCGGAACCGGCGGAAGCGGCGCTTCTTCGCGCGGCTCGCGCATGTACATCACAACCATCACTCGCAAGTAGTAGTACGCTCCCACGGCACTGTTGAGCACTCCGATAATTACCAATCCCACCAGGTTCGCCTGAAGCGCTGCGCTGAAGACATAGAACTTCGCGAAAAATCCACCGGTGATCGGAATTCCAATCAGCGAGAGCAGAAAAATGGTCAGTGTGGCTGCGAGCAGCGGCGAGCGGCGACCCAATCCGGAATAATCCTCAAGTGTGACGTAACGTTCCCCTGCGCTGGCAAAGTGACTGACGACCGCGAACGCTCCCACATTCATGGCCGCGTAAGAAGCCGTATAGAACATCGCGGCAGGAATGCCGCTGCCGGGGAGCGCGGCAAAAGCGACCAGCAGATATCCGGCATGTGCAATAGAGGAATAAGCTAGCAGGCGCTTGACATTATTCTGCACCAGCGCGCCAAGGTTGCCGAGCGTCATGGATAGCGCCGCCGTTACCCAAATGAGCCAGAGGCGCCCCGGAGCATTGGCTTCAAACATAATTCGCAGCAGTACCGCAAATACCGCCGCTTTGGGCGCAGTAGACATGAATCCAACTACGGGCGATGGAGCGCCCTCGTAGACGTCGGGAGTCCAGATATGGAAGGGAGCAGCGGCGACTTTGAAACCCAATCCAACGAACATCAGGGCGATACCGGCGTAGGCCAGCACAGGAATGTTGCCGGAACGAAGCACCTGGCTGATCGTGCTGATGCTGGTCGATCCGGTGGCTCCGAACATCAAGGCGATGCCGTAAAGAAAAAACGCGGTCGCGAACGACCCAAGCAGGAAATATTTGACCGAAGCCTCGCTGCTAATGGCGGCCCGGCGGCGAAATCCGGCCAGGATGTATGTAGAAATTGATGAAATCTCGAGCGCAATGAAGATAAGCACCAGTTCAACTGCGGAGGACATCAGGCACATGCCCACCGCGCCAAACAGAATCAGTCCGTAGTATTCTCCGGCGCGAATCTGCTGTACTTCCATATACTCGTAAGAGGTGAGGATCACGACGGCTGTGACAGCGGTGACCAGGAAATGGAAGAACACACTGAACGTGTCCACGTTCACCATATTCCAGAATGCAGAGCCGGGAAATTGTGATTGATAGAGCGTCGCGACAATAGCAGCAAGAGAGCCAAGCAACGCAATATTTCCGAGAGTTCGCTGATTTCGGCGTTCGTCGATCAGTGGATCGACAACCATCACCACCATTCCAAAAATTGAGAGCACGAGCTCCGGCAGGATGCGAACATACTCGACGGCTTGCGGCGTTGCGGAGCCGCTCATTGCCCCACCAGCTTGCTCGCCATCTGAGCAAATGGAGCAAGGGCAGACTGCACCGCAGGATCAATGGCGTTCAGCCATACCAAGGGCGCTACTCCCATGACCAGCGCGGCTGCGGCCGTGGGCCAAAGCGCGATGCGTTCGCGCAGTTCCAGGTCAGGCAGTTCTTGATTCACCTCATGCGTTACTTTGCCAAAGAAAACTCGCTGATACATCCACAGCAGGTAACAAGCGCTCCAGATCACGCCAGTCGCTCCCAGAATTCCGTACGATGCGCTGGCGCGAAAGGCCCCGCTGAGCACGAGGAACTCCCCAACGAAGCCATTCAGCAGAGGCAGGCCGATGGAAGAAAGCACAATGAAGAGAAACAAAGCTGCATACAGCGGCATCGGCGTGGCCAGTCCGCCGAATTCAGAAATCTCATACGTGTGACGACGCTCGTAAAGAATCCCGGCCAACATGAATAGAGCGCCGGTAGAAACGCCGTGAGCCAGCATCACAAATGTCGCACCATCCAAACCCGCAGGCGTAAAACTGAAAATTCCCAGCACCACAAATCCCAGATGGCTGATTGAGGAGTAGGCAATCAGCTTCTTCATATTCGGCTGCACAAGGGCCACCAGTGCGCCGTAAATGATCCCGATCAACGCGAGAACTGATATCCAACCGGCATTGGCGCGTGATTGATCAGGGAAAAGTCCCAGATTGA
>Ga0209472_1002031_pt1 | contig 11479 bp, 10 predicted proteins | sample GraSoiAngelo_130_FD_185887 | JGI IMG/M metagenome (GOLD analysis project Ga0209472, IMG submission 185887) | Grasslands soil microbial communities from the Angelo Coastal Reserve, California, USA - 14_0929_02_20cm (SPAdes) (version 2) | ecosystem: Environmental > Terrestrial > Soil > Grasslands ...
TTGCGGGACGGCGCGCGCTCACCGGGCTCAAACGCCGGCGCTTAGGCGCCCGAGCGCTGAGCGAGCTGGTGCACGTCAATCGGGTGGAAGGACTCACCGTCGGCGCCGGGTTCGTGTTGCGCACGCCCAACGACGGCTTCGAGCTGCGCGGGCTCGGCAACTACGGATTTGCCGACCGCGCAGGCAAAGGCATTGTTGCGCTCACCTCCACCGATGGGCTCGAACTGGCCGCATATCGACAGGTGCGGGACATCGCGGACGCGCCAGTGATCGCACCGCTGCTCAATTCGATCGGCGCGCAAGAGTTCGGTGACGACTATGGCGACTACTACCGTGCCACCGGGGTCCGGTTGGGTGTCCGCGTCGGTATCGGCACGCGCGGCGAGTGGCGTTTCAGCGTATCGCGTGAGCGCATCGCGTCGCTCAGCGTGCGATCCAGTCCCGCCACCGGACGGTATCGTCCCAATCCCGCCGTGGAGGGCGGTGATTACTCAACCGCGACACTCACGATCCGGCGTCGGAGTGAAGGATTCGCGGTACGGCGCGATGTCGCGGGAGAAGCGTCGGTGGAAGTCGGAGAGCAGTACGCACGGGTGAGCGGCACAGCGCACTGGCTCGTGCCCCTTGGCTCGGGACAGACGCGGTTGCTGACGCGCGCGCAGGTCGGCCTCGCGAGCCGCGAGCTGCCGCCGCATCGAGCGTTCGTTTTGGGCGGCCGGGGGACGCTGCTGGGCGATCCGTTCCGCGAGTGGGGCGGTCGTCGTGTCGCGTTGTTGCACGTCGAGTGGCGCACACCGGTCCCATTTGTCGGGCTGCGCGCAGGTCCGGCGCGCACACCAGGCTCGCTCACGCTGGCGCCATACACCGCGTTCGGCTGGACCGGCAAGCCCCTGCCAATCACGCCGTGGCGCGCAACCGCCGGAACCCGGGTGACCGTGGGTGTCGGTGCGGAGTGGCTGGGTCTGTTCCGGCTGGAGGCAGGCTACGGCGTGCAGAGTCGCCAGATGCACGTCGACTTTGACATAACGCGCGATTTTTGGGACATCCTGTGACACGGAATACTGGACTCAGGCGCCGTCGGAACTAGCTTGGAGACAGCCGCATGCCGGTCACCGCATTCCCAGACGAGTGGTTGGCCCAGTCTCTCGAGGGCCTGACCCCCCAGCTCCTGCAGGAGCTGCGGGGCAAGTCGGAGTCCGGCAAGACCCTGTGGGAATCCCTCGTCGCCGCGAAGATCGCCACGGACGCGCAGATCATCGATAAAGTGTCGCACCGCTTCCGCCTAAAGGTCGCCGATCCCTCAAAAATCGACCTCACGGCGCGCGACGGGGTCCCCGAGCAGCTCGCGCGCCGCTATCGCGTGCTCCCGCTGCGCCTGACCGACTCCTACCTCGAGCTCGGCACCGCCAACCCCTTCGATCTCGATGCGGAAAAGGCGCTCGCCTTCGCGACCGCGCGCGAGATCCGGCTGTTTCTGCTCGCGCCCTCGAAGATCAGCGAGAAGCTCGACGAGATCTACAAGCCCGAGAGGGCGCTCGACAAGCTGCTGGAGGGCATGGGCGACGCCGCAATCTTGACCACGCTCCCCGATGCGCCACGCCCGGAGGAGCTCAACGTCTCCGAGGCGGACGCCAGTCAAAAACCGGTCGTGCGGCTCGTGGACATGATCATCTCGGAAGGGATCCTCTCGCGCGCGAGCGATATCCACGTCGAGCCAGAAGAGGGCGGGGTGGCGGTGCGGTATCGCATCGACGGCGTGCTGCGCCAGGTCATGAAGATCCCGCGCCAGGCCGGCCTGCCGCTGATCTCCCGCATCAAGATCATGTCCTCACTCGATATCGCGGATCGCCTGCGGCCGCAGGACGGCCGCGCGCGCGTGGCGGTGAACGGCCAGCCGATCGATCTGCGCGTCTCGACGCTGCCCGCGCAGCTCGGCGAGAAGGTCGTGATCCGGATTCTCGACTCGCGGGCCACCGTCAAATCGCTCGAGTCGCTCGGCCTCAATCCGGGTGAAGCCGAGGCGATCAAGCGGCTGCTCGAGAACCACGAGGGGATCCTCCTCGTCACCGGCCCCACCGGTTCGGGAAAGACGACGACCCTCTACTCCTGCATCAACCAGATCAAGAGTGAAGGCGTCAACATTGTAACCGTCGAAGACCCGGTCGAATACCGGATGCAAGGCATCGTGCAGGTCCAGGTGCAGGAGAAGGCGGGACTCACGTTCGCGGCGGCGTTGCGGTCGATCCTGCGCCAGGACCCCAACGTCGTGCTCGTCGGCGAGATCCGCGACAAGGAGACGGCGCAGATCGCCGTACAGGCATCGCTCACCGGACACCTGGTGCTCTCGACGTTGCACACGAACGACGCCGCCAACGCGGTCACCCGTCTCGTGGATATCGGCGTCGAGGCGTACAAGATCGCGGCCTCGTTGCGCGGCGTCGTCGCGCAACGGCTGATGCGGAAACTGTGCCCGACGTGCAAAGAAGTCTGGATGGAAGCTCCTGCCGAGCGTTTGCGGCGTTGGATTCCCAAGGGCACGCCGCTGTACCGGGCGGGCGGCTGCCCCGATTGCGCGATGACGGGGTATCGCGGCCGTTTCTCGATTCTCGAGATCCTGACGATGACGGCGGAGCTCGAGCGCCGCATCGCCGCGGGCGAGGCGGCGGACCGGATCGCGGAGGCCGCACGCCGCGGGGGCATGAAGTCGCTCTGGGACTCCGGGCTGGCGCACGTCACCCGCGGCGAGTCGACGCTCGACGAGTTGACGCGTGTGGTCGACATTCCGTCCGACGAGGCGGCACCGGGCGGGCCGGAGCAGCGGTCCGCCGGAGCGACGCGCAAGTCGGCGGCGACGGACGCACTGCGGTTCACAACGCCACCCGGTGCGGTGGCCGTTCCGCCCTTTCCCGAACCCGGCGTCGCCGCTCCCGTTTCTACGCACTTCGATCTGCTCGAGGAGCCCGCGCCGCCCGGAGAAACGCACCGCTCGGGGGCGCACGGCCAGCCGGCGTCGAAAGTGCTGCTCGTGGACGATGAGGACAGCCTGCGCAAGGTGATGCGCGATTTGCTCGAGCGTGACGGCTACGACGTGACCGAAGCGCGTGACGGTGTGCAGGCGCTCGATCAAGTCGATCGCGTCGGGCCCGATATCATCGTCCTCGACCTGAATCTCCCCGGTCTCGACGGCTATGGCGTGCTCTCGCACCTGCGGTCGCGTCCGGCGACCGCGAACATTCCCGTCATCGTGCTGACCGCGAAGGGCGACGAGGACAACGAGGTGCGCGTCTTCGAGCTCGGCGCCGACGACTTTCTCACCAAGCCATTCCGCGCGCGCGCACTCTCGGCGCGTCTCGAAGCCGTCCTCGGCAGACGCCGCTGACTTCCGTTCGGGTGTCCTTCGTGGACACGTACGCGTTGCGCGGCGCGGGGGCCAGTCTCGAGGTGCTCGCGCTGCGCCGCGGTCCACACGGCCGCAATCCGGGATCCTGGGAGACAGTGCACGGCACGATCGAGTCCGGCGAGACGCCGGTCCAGGCGTCGCTGCGCGAGCTGCGCGAGGAAACGGGCCTGGTGCCGGAGAAATTCTACAATCTCAGCCGCACCGAGGCGTTTTATCAGCACAAGCGCGACGAGCTGGCGCTGATTCCGGTGTTCGCCGGGTTCGTCCCGCTCGCCGCGAAGGTACAACTCTCGGCGGAGCACGATCGCGCGGAGTGGCTCCGTGCCCGGGACGCGGCCGGGCGGTTTGCCTGGCCGCGCGAGCGAAGAGCAATGGACGACATTTTGTCAATAGTGGGGGGTGGAGACGCGGGCTTGCTGGAAGACGTCCTCCGCGTAAGCTAGTAGCAGGGCTCCCTTGTGAATCCTTTCTATCATCGGATCTACCGCGTGGTCCGTCACATCCCCGAGGGACGGGTGGCGACGTACGGCATCATCGCGCGGCTCGCCGGGCGCCCGGGCGCGGCACGTACCGTCGGATGGGCGCTCTCGGCACTTCCCGAAGACAACGATGTGCCGTGGTGGCGCGTCATCAACGCGGCCGGCCGCATTTCCTTGTCGAGTCACGATCACAGCGCCGTGCTGCAGCGCGCGCTGCTGCTGCGTGAAGGCGTCCGGTTCGCGCCCGGCGGCGCGGTGAATCTCGCGATCTACGGTTGGCCCGCGGAATCCTACGACAGCGCTGTGGCTTCCCACAAGCGCGCGGCTTCGACGCGAAGATCGCGCAGGTTGAAAGGCTTGCGCACGTAACGTACGCCGAGACGCGCCAGCGTCTCCTCCGTTGTCGGCCGCACGTCTCCGGTGGCGACAATGATGCGGTCCCGCAATGCCGGCATCCGCGACACCAACTCCTCCGCCAGCAGCGTTCCCCGTTTCCCGGGCGCCATCGCGCGCGCGTCGGTGATGACGAGATCGAAGCCGCCGCCCAGCGCGAGATCGACCGCGTGCTGCGGATCGCCCGCGACCTCGACGTCGTGCCCGTCGCGCGCGAACAGCGCCTTGATCGTGCGCTGGACCGCGGGGTCCGCGTCCACGAGCAGAATCGTGCGCTTCACCGCCGGCGACGCCGCGGGTAGCGGTGTGCCGTGCGCGGGCGTCAGCGCCGGTCGTACGGCGTCCACCGGTGCGGGCGGCAAGTCCACGCGGAATGCCGCGCCACCGCGCGGGTTCCTCGGCTCGAGCGTGATCTGCCCACCGTGACTCTCGACGATCGAGTAGGTGAGCGACAGGCCGAGCCCCGTGCCTTTGCCGGGCTCCTTCGTCGTGAAGAACGGCGTAAACACGCTCTGGGTGATCTCGTCGGGAATGCCGGGGCCGGTGTCCGCGACCCGCAGATGCACCTGTCCGTCGAACCACGTGGACACGGTGATCTCGCGCGGACGCTCGCGCGGGTTCTCGGCCACCGCCTGCGCGGCGTTCGTGATCAGATTGAGCACCACCTGCTGCAACCCGTGCCGGTCGCCGAAGACTTCGGGCAACGCGCCACTCAACTCCCGCTCGACGGTGATATCCTTGAGCTTCAAGTCGTAGGCCGTGAGCGAGAGCGTCCGGCGGATCACGTCGTTGAGATCGACCGGGACGCGCTCGGCCGAGCCCTTGCGCGCGAATGTCAGCAGATTGCGCACGATGCGGCCGGCCCGCTCCGCCTGCTCCTGAATGACCTGCAGATGGCCGCGGTCCTTTTTCCCCAGCTCTTTCTGTTCGAGCAGGAACTCTGAAAGGCCGGCGATCGACGTCAGGGGGTTGTTGAGCTCGTGCGCGACACCGGAGACGAGCTGGCCGACGGCCGCGAGCTTTTCGCTCTGGACGAGTTGCGTCTCGAGGGCCTGTTGCTCGGTGACGTCTTCGACCATGACGACGATGCTGTGCTCCGTCGCCGCGCCGGGAATCCGCGCCACGTTCACGCGCACGGCGCGGCGCAGCGGCTCGGAGCGCGCGACCAGCGGCGCCGGCCGTTCGCCGCGGCGCGTCGCCGCCAGGAGCTCCTGCAGCGCGTTCGATTTGCCGAGCAGCGCGCCGGCGAGCGGCGTGCCGATGACGTTCTGCAGCGGCATCCCGAGGAGGCTGGCGAGCGCGCGGTTCGAACGTCGCACGCGGCCTTCGTCGTCAACGACGGCAATGCCCTCGCTCAGGGCGTCGAACGCCGTCTCCCACTGCTCCTTGGCGCGCCGCACCATCTCAAAGAAGCGGGCGTTCGCGATCACCACGGCGGCATGGGTGGCGAGCGTCGAGAGGAGCCGGATGTCTTCGGGAACGAACACCCCTTCGCGCGGATCGGTGATGATGAGCGTGCCGATGACCGTGCCGTGAGATCGCAGCGGCACCGCCGCCGCGGCTGACGCCTGGAAGCCCTTGACGATCACCGTGGGCTCGGCGCCGGAGTTCCGAATCAGCTCCAGATGCTCTCGGCCCGTCGAGCGCGCCACGAGGCCGGCGTCATCACCCTGAATCGTCTGACCACGCAGGGTCGAGAGCGTCCCCTCCGCAGCCGCGACGCGGAGCGGGTCGTTGGGTCCCTCACCCAGCATCGCCAGCAGCGCGCCCTGTGCGTCGAGAAATCGCACGGCATACCGCACCACCTGCTCGACGATGCGATCGAGCTCGATGGAGTCCGACAATACGTACGACAGCTCCTGCAGCGAGAAGAGCTCCGACAGGCGGCGGTTCAACTCCTCCGCCGCGCGGCGCCGTTCGTGCTCGGAACGCATCAGGCGGCGCCACAGCCGCCACAACACGATGCCCACGCCCCCCAGCACCAGCGCGAGGGCGATCGCGGCGAACAGCAGCGGATGTTGTCGCAACGCGTTCATGGCCATCTATATTCAACTATCCATCTTGAGAATCAATCTTGTGCTCTGCCTCACGCTCGCGGCGTGCCGCGGCGAGGGACGTCCCGGGATTTCGCGTGCGTGGCCGGAGCTGGGCACGATGATGTCAGCCGCTGCCTGGGGCGCCGACAGCGAACGCGTCGCCCGTGCCCTGGACGCGGCCCACGACTCCGTCGATCGCATCGATTCGATGATCCAGCATCACCGCGCGATCCCCGCGCTCGACTCGGCGCGCCGTGAGATTCGGCGGCGCACCGGCGTCACGCTCGTGATCGACAGCATCGTGCCCGGCTACGCCCTCGATCGCGCGGCGCTGGGGCTCGCGGGCGCAGTGGACAGCGCGCTCCTGGATGTCGGTGGTCAGTACTTGTGGATTGGCGGCCCGGGTCGTCTCACCCATCGGGTCGTCGGGATTCCGGATCCGGACAACACGCTGCGCCAGCTCGCCTGGGTCGAGCTGCGGAACGGCTCGCTCCGCACACGGGCCGAGCGCAACGCGTCACCCGCGGCAGTGCGTTCGGTCACGGTGCTCGCGCCCACCGCGCTGGCGGCGAGCGCGTGGGCGGCGGCGCTGTTCGCGCTCGGCTGCGACCGCGCCGTAACGGGTGCGCCGCCGGGGGTGAGCGTGGTGTGTGCCGACTCGACCGGCGTGCGGTGGACTACAGAGCTCCAGAATCGGGTTTCGCTTCCAGCTGCGCGCGCGCCTTGACGCGTGCGCGCTCCTGATCCAGCAGCCGGATCGATCGACTCCAGGCGTCGCTCGCGAGACCCTGGTAGCTCACGGTCAGCTGTTCGCGCACGCTGATGCCGGGCTCGAACAGATAGATCGCGGCGGCCTGCTGCCGGGCGTCCAGCTGGTAGGAGCTCCACGTCGGTGACAGCGGGACGATGCCGATCGGCCGAAACAGTCGCCCGCGACTCGTGATGCTGAGCTCCTCAGGGTTGAAGCGCGCCTGGGGCACGATGCCCAGAAACGTGACCATCACCAGCGTCCCATGCTCCGTCCCGCCACGCTGCGCGGCCGCCGCGATGTCGGCGGCCCGGCTGGACACGAGTTGCGTCAGCGAGCGATAGGTGTCGGGAGCGAGCAGGCGGATGACGTGCTCGTCGAGCGGGAGGACTTGAATCTCGATCGCGCCGGTCGCCAGGCGGACGACGATATCGTCGCGGCGCAGCATGCCGTAGCCCGCGGGGATCGTGTCCTGAACGGTGAGGCAAAACAGCAGTGCGAGGATCATTCGGCCTCTCGTAAAATCAGCGCGTCAATAGCCGCTTTCAGATCCGCGATGCCATCGCCGGTCTTCGCACTCGTCACGAGCACCTGATCCTCGGGCAGCTCGAGTTCGTCGCGCAGCTCGGCCTCTCGGTTGCGCCGCTGCTCTCGAGAAAGCTTATCACCTTTGGTGAGTGCGGCGAGCACGTGCATCTCTCCCTCTGCTAGTACGTCCTGCATGGCGCGGTCGTCAACCGAGGGCGGGTGCCTGATGTCCAGGAGCCAGACCACGCCGCGTAATTGCTCGCGCAGCAGGGCATGCTTCAGGAGGCCCCGAAACGCCGCGCGCTGCGCCTTGCCCGCGCGGGCGTAGCCATACCCGGGGAGGTCGATGAAATAATGGGAGCCAGGAGTTAGGAGTCCGGATCGGTGGCTCCCCGACTCCTGGCTCCCGACTCCTGATACCAAGAACACATTCATCGCCCGGGTCTTCCCCGGAGTGCCGGAGATTTTTGCGATCCGTCGCCCTACCAGCGCATTGAGCAACGATGACTTGCCGACGTTCGATCGGCCGATGAAGGCAACCTCTGGGAGCGGGGGATCGAGTGCGGCGTCGGCTCGGGGGAATGAGCCGATGTAGCGAGGGTCCGTCAGGCTTCTTTCTTCTGGCGGGGGCGCTCGGTCACGAGGAGTGGCGCGCGGCCCGACGTGACGCATTCGGCGGTGATCGCCACCTCGCGCACGTCATCCCGGCTCGGCAGCTCGAACATGATCTCGGTCATCATCTCTTCGAGAATGGCGCGCAATCCTCTCGCACCGGTGCCGCGCTTCATCGCCTTCGCCGCGATCGCCTTGAGCGCGTCTTTCTCCAGCGTCAGGCGCACATCCTCGAGGTCGAACAGCTTCTGGTACTGCTTGGCGAGCGCGTTCTTCGGCTCGGTGAGGATCCGGACCAGCGCTTCCTCGTCGAGCGCGTCGAGCGGCACGGTGACCGGCAGGCGGCCCACGAGCTCCGGTATGAGCCCGTAGCGCAGCAGGTCGTCCGGCTCGACGTCCACGAACGGGTTCTTCTTCAGCTTCTCGGCGACCCCTTCGGCCACCTCTTCCTTCGTAAAGCCGATCTGCCGCCGACCCGTGCGGGACTCGATGATTTTCTCGAGCCCGTCGAAGGCGCCGCCGCAGATGAAGAGGATGTCCTTGGTGTTGACCTGGATATACTCCTGCTGCGGGTGCTTGCGGCCGCCCTGCGGCGGCACGCTGGCGACCGTGCCTTCGAGAATCTTGAGCAGCGCCTGCTGCACGCCTTCGCCGGAGACGTCGCGCGTGATGCTCGGGTTCTCGGACTTACGGGCGATCTTGTCGATTTCGTCGATGTAAACGATACCCCGCTCGGCCTCGGACACGTTGAAATCGGCCGACTGGAGCAGCCGCACCAAGATGTTCTCGACGTCTTCGCCGACATAGCCGGCTTCGGTCAACGTCGTGGCGTCGGCAATCGTGAACGGCACGTCGAGGATGCGCGCCAGCGTCTGGGCCAGCAGCGTCTTGCCGACACCCGTCGGGCCGATCAGGAGGATGTTGCTCTTGTCGAGCTCGACCTCGTTATCGCGGCCCGAATGGGAGTTGATGCGCTTGTAGTGGTTGTAGACGGCGACGGCGAGGGTCTTCTTGGCCCGGTCCTGCCCGATCACGTATTGGTCCAGCACGTCCTTGATTTCGGCGGGCGTGGGGACCTGCGTGATGGCTTCGGCGACCTCCCGCTCCTCATCCTCGGCCAGGATCTCATTGCAGAGCGCGATGCACTCATTGCAAATGTAGACGGAGGGGCCGGAGATGAATTTCCGGACCGAGTCCTTGGATTTGCCGCAGAACGAGCAGCGGAGGTGCTTATCGTGAGACATCGTATCCTAGTATGGGAAGGCCCTGCTACCGGCGCAAGGGATCACTTCTTGGCTTTCCCGTCTTCCTTGATTTCCTCGAAGTTTGAGATGACGTGATCGATCAATCCATACTCTTTCGCCTCTTCCGCCGACATGAACCGGTCGCGGTCCATGTCCTTCTCGATGCTATCTACTGTTTTGCCAGTGTGCTTGGCGTACAGCTCGTTGAGCTTGCGCCGCAGGAACAGGATCTCCTTGGCCTGGATCTCGATATCGGCCGCGGTGCCCTGGGTGCCGCCGGAGGGCTGGTGCATCATGATGCGCGCATGCGGTAACGCCGAGCGCTTCCCTTTGCGGCCGGCCGCGAGCAGGAACGACCCCATCGAGGCCGCCATCCCCATGCAGATCGTGTTTACCGGAGCACGCAAAAACTGCATCGTGTCGTAGATCGCCATGCCTGACGATACGATACCACCTGGGGAATTCACGTACAGGTAAATATCCCGTTCCGGATTGTCGGCATCGAGAAAGAGCAGCTGCGCAATGATGATGTTGGCGACATCATCGCCGATGGAGCTGCCGAGGAAGACGATGCGGTCCATCAGCAGCCGGCTGAAGATGTCGTAGGTGCGCTCGCCACGGCTCGAGCGCTCGATGATATAGGGCGGATAGATGTGGCTTTCGCTCTTCGTCACGCTTGCTCCACGGTGGACTGCGACAGGAGATAGGCGAACACCTTCTCCTCGGTGATGCTCCGCGCGACATCGCGGAGCCGCTTGGCTTTCTCCAGCGACGCATACAGCTCTGCCGCCTGCATCCCGCGCCGCTCGGCGAGCTCCTGGAGCCTCTGATCCAGCTCCGCCTCGGTCGCCCGCAGGTTCTGGGACTCCACAACGGTATCGAGCACCAGATCCCGCCGCACCTGCGACTCGGCCACAGCGCGGAACTCCTGGGCGAACTTTTCCCAGCGCTCCTCGGGAATCTCGTACGCCTGGGCGTACATCCCCAGCACCCGCTCGACCAGCGGCCGCGGGGCCACGACGTTGTTCGCCTGCACGATCTGCTCGATCAACTCGGCGCGGACGCGCGCATCGGCTTCGCGCTCCGCTTCCTTCTTGAGATCCTCGGCGACCGCGGTGCGCAGCGCGTCCAGCGACTCGAAGTCGCCCATTTCGCGCGCGAACGCGTCGTCCAGAGCGGGCAACTGCTGCCGTTTCACCTCGCGCAGCGTCAACCGGATGTCGCGCGTCTGCCCGCGCTTGGCTTCGTCGGCGAAGTCGTCCGGGAAACGGACGGTGGCGTCCACCGATTCGCCGGGCGTGAGACTCATGATGCGCTCTTCGACGTCGGGAATCGCGCGGCCCTCGCCCAGCACGAATTGATAGGGCTCCGGATCCTTGACCTCGTCGGTCCCGGCCTCGCGCGTGGCGATCGTCACGTCGACGAGATCCTTGGGCTTCGGCTTCTCGCCGGCCACGGGCGTCCACGGCGCCCGCTGCTCACGCATGGCATTGAGCTGGGCGTCGACCTGCGCCGCGGTAATCGCTGCGACCTTGCGAGTCAGCCGGAAGCCGCCGAGCCGCTGCAGCTTCAGCTCGGGTTTCAGCTCGACGTGGAACTCGAACGTAACGGGGGCGCCTTCTTCCCACTTCAGGTTGTGGATGTGGGGATCGGCGATGGGCTTCAGCTCTTCCTGCTTCTGCGCGACACGCCAGCTCTCCTGCACGAGCTCGCGCAGCGTCTCCTGCCGGATATCGTCGGCGAACTTCTTGCGGACCACCGCCGCCGGGACCTTGCCCTGGCGGAAGCCCGGCAACCGGGCGCGCTGCTGGTAGACCTTCGTTGCGCGCTCCTCGGCCGCCTTCACGTTGTCGGGCGGGATCGTTACTTCCAGCGACGCCTCGCCGGGCTCGGCGCGAGTCTTCTTGACCAGAATGTCGGGCATGTGGGCTGAAATCTAATCGTGCGGGGTAGGGGGTGCGTGGTGCGTGGTACGTGGTCTTGGACCGAGGGTGCGACGGACCACGCACCACGCACGACGCACGGTAGTTAGGATGCGA
>Ga0209472_1002032_pt1 | contig 11477 bp, 10 predicted proteins | sample GraSoiAngelo_130_FD_185887 | JGI IMG/M metagenome (GOLD analysis project Ga0209472, IMG submission 185887) | Grasslands soil microbial communities from the Angelo Coastal Reserve, California, USA - 14_0929_02_20cm (SPAdes) (version 2) | ecosystem: Environmental > Terrestrial > Soil > Grasslands ...
GGGCCGAGCGTGATGCCGGAGACAAAGACGATGCGTCGCTGCGGGGCGGTGCCCGTGGCGCGCTGCAACAAGAGCTGCTAGAGGGGAGAGGCCATGAGCATGCGTGAGCCGCGGATCGTGCTGATCGCAGGTGTGTGGCTGGCCGCGGCTGCCGCGGTGAACGCGGCCGCAGAGCCGACGTCGCAGGCGGGCGGGCTGGAGGAAGTGATCGTCACGGCGCAGAAGCGCTCGGAGAGCGAGCAGAGCGTGCCGATGTCGATGACCACTTTCTCGAGCGCCGCGCTCGAGCAGAAGTCGATCACCAGCTTCTTCGACTACGCCACCAAGGTGCCGAACCTCGCCTTCGCTCCCACCGGCGATGGCGTCGGCACGGCGCGCGCGGTTTCGATCCGCGGCATCTCCGGCCAGAACGTCACCGGCTTCTACATCGACGATGTGATACTGCCGGACTCGCTCGACCCGCGCGTGCTCGACATCGACCACATCGAGGTGCTGCGCGGCCCGCAAGGGACCCTGTACGGCGCGCGCTCCATGGGCGGCACGGTGCGCCTGATCACCAAGGACCCGGACATGGAGCGGTTCTCCGCCACCCTGCATGGCGGCGTCTCGAACACCGACCGCACCGACAGCCCGAACTACACCGCCGATGGGATACTCAACACCCCACTGGGCGCCGACTGGATCGCGCTGCGCCTCACCGGCTTCTACGACGACCAGGCGGGCTACTTCAAGCGCAGCTGGTGCACCGATCCGGCGACCGCCCTGGTCACCTGCCTCCCGCTGTCCACCACCGGGCGCACGACCGTCGGCAACGTCGCCGACCTCAATACCTACGGTGGTTCGGCGAGCCTGACCATCAAGGTGAACGACAGTCTCACCATCACCCCGCGCGCCATGCTGCAGCGGGCGGACTACAACGGCCTGCCGCTCGGGGACTTCAACAGCCTGCCCGGCGACATCGGCTTTCCCGCGCCGTCCGGCCCGTACAACCTACCGCAGCCGCTGCGCACGACGGACTTCACGCAGGCGCGCTTCTTCGACGTACCCGAAGGCGGCTCCGACTTCTGGGGTCTGTATTCCCTCACGCTGCACTGGAAGACCGGCGTCGGCGAGTTCGTGTCCTCGACCGCCTACTTCGACCGCAAGGTCGACGAGCACGAGGACCAGTCCGAGTTCATCTGGGCCGCGATCACTTCGGGGAGCTGCTACCCGCCAAATGGACCGGGGCCGCCAGCGGGGACCCCTTACTGCAATCCCCCGCAGCCTGGCCCGATCGAGGAGATCAAGGACTACCAGCGCTTCGTCGAGGAGGCGCGCTTCGCCTCGCAGCTCCAAGGCCCGATCCAGTTCGTGGTCGGGGCGTTCTTCTCCGACTTTCACGGCCGCGTGCCGTTCGCCTCGCTGTACCCGCCCTCCGAGGTGCCCGGGCTCGATGCCATCTTCACCGGTGGCCCGCCCAACAACCCCGACGGTTTCCCGAACCTGGTGTTCGCCCAGGACTTCCATACCGACGTGAAGGAGCCGGCGGTGTTCGGCGAGTTTTCCTGGGACATCGCCAAGGCGCTCAAGGCTACCGTCGGGCTGCGCTGGTACCAGGTGAAGACCACCTCCTTCGGCTTCGAGGAGGGGCTGGCGGTGGGCGGTGGCAAGATCCTGAGCCCCGAAGTCACCGACAGCGAGACCGGCACCAACCCGAAGTTCGAGCTCGACTACCACTTCGACCCGGACAAGATGGTGTATGGGCTCGCGGCCAAGGGCTTCCGGCCCGGCGGGGTCGTGCCGATCGTGCCGCCCGGCACGCCCGGCACGCCCAACGACTGCGTGGCGGCGCTGGCGCAGGTGAATCCCAACATCACGCTCGACGATACCCGCAGCTTCCATTCCGACTCGCTGTGGAACTACGAGCTCGGCGCCAAGACCGCCTGGCTCGATCACCGCCTGACGCTGAACGCCGCGGGGTTCTATATAAAGTGGCCCCACATCCAGCAGGCGGTTCTGCTGCCGTGCGGCTTCCAGTTCATCGCCAATGCCGGCGCAGCCGAGAGCAAGGGCGGGGAGCTGGAGCTGCGCGCGGCCGCCACTGAGCATCTGCAGGCCTCTCTCGGGGTCGGCTACCAGGACGCGAAGATCACCGAGGCGGGCGAATCGGCGCAGGCGGTCGGCTCGCCGGTGTTCGACGTGCCGAACTGGACCGGCAACGGCGCGCTGTCGTACACGATGCCGATCGGCAACGCCTGGAGCTTCATGGGCGAGGTCGACTACTCCTACGTCGGCAGCAGCTTCAGCTCGAGTAACAGCAGCCCGGTACCGCGCGAGCGGCCGGCCTACCGCCTGCTTGATGCACGCCTCGCGCTCAGCAGCGGAGCGACCGAGATCGCGCTGGTCGGCAAGAACCTCAGCAACACGGTGACGAACCTGGGCGATAACCGTTCGATTGCCGCGGAAGTCCCCGGCCGGCCCCGGCTGTTCCTCAATCAGCCCCGCACCATCGGCGTCGAGATCCGTGAGCACTTCTGAGCACCGCGCGGTCCGCCGCCGCGATGGGATCCAGCCGCGCGGTCGCCCGGGGGCCTGCGCGGCGCTCGCTCTCGCGGCGTCGGTATGCGGAGGTACGGCCTGGGCACAGCTCCCACCCGATCCTGCCGGCACCATCGAGCCGCTTCCCTCTGCCTCTCCCCACTGGGTGTGGGTCAATGACGTCGCCTTCTTCGCGTTCCCGGACGGCAGGGCGTTTCTGGTAGACGGTGACAGCGGAAAGATGCTCGGCATGCTGAGCACCGGGTATTCGTTCACGGGGGTCGTTGCCCCGAAAGCCCGGGGGTTGATCTACTCGCCGGAGAGCTATTTCTCTCGCGGTACCCGCGGGACACGCACCGATGTGGTGACGATCTACGATGCCACGCGCCTCGTGCCTGTAGCAGAGATCGAGATTCCGCCGAAGCGAGCATCGGTCATGCCCATGCCCGGCGCGCAGGCCCTGACCGATGATGATCGTTTCCTGCTCATCTACAACTATACCCCGGCGCAGTCGCTCACTGTCGTGGATACGCGCTCGAGGAAGTTTGTGGGCGAGGTCGAGATCGCCGGCTGCGCGCTCGTTTATCCCACTGGCCCGCGAACGTTCTTCTCGATCTGCGGCGATGGTGCGCTCCTTGTCACCACGCTGACGGACGAGGGCAAGGTGGCCCGCAGCGCCCGTACGGCCGCGTTCATCGATGTGCTGAACGATCCGCTTACCGAGAAAGGTGTACGCCGGGGAGACACCTGGCTGTTCGCATCCTTCGAAGGGGTGCTGCATCCGCTTCGCAGCACCCCCACCGGAGTCGAAGCGGCTCCCACCTGGCCGCTGTTCACGCCGCAGGAGCTTACGCAGCACTGGCGTACCGGCGGACTGCAGCATCTTGCAGTGCATGGCGGCAGCGGCCGGCTGTTCGCGATCGTGCATCAGGGTGGGCCGGAGACGCACAAGGACCTCGGCAAGCAGGTCTGGGTCTATGATCTCGTCTCCCACAGGAGAGTGCAGACCGTTGCCATGCGCAATAAGGTCGGTTCCATCCAGGTGTCGCAAGACCCGCAGCCGCTGCTGTTCGCGTGCTCGCTCGAAAACAACCGACTGGACATCTACGACGCGACTTCCGGCAAGTACCTGAGAAGCGTGGACCCGCTGGGACTCACTCCCACCGTCCTGGTTACCCCCTGAAGGTCCACGCGAATGCCTGACCGGCGCAGCTCGATCGACGCCCGGGTAGAACGGCTGGCACGTGACATGGCGCAGCGGGTCTCCCGGCGGAGCTTCATCGGCAGTATTGGTGCCCTGATGTTCGGCGCTGCGAGCGTGCCGCTGTTGCCGGTGGCGCGCGGTGAGTCGCCCGCTCGAGCCTCGCCCGGCACTGGCGCTGATCCCGGCGACCCGCAGACCTGTGAGTACTGGCGGCACTGCGCCATCGACGGATTCCTGTGCGCCTGCTGCGGTGGCTCGGCACACAGCTGCCCGCCGGGCACCGAGCCCTCGGCCATCACCTGGGTCGGGACCTGTCACAATCCGGCCGACGGGCATGACTACATCATCTCCTACAACGACTGCTGTGGTAAGAGCGAGTGCGGCCGCTGCCTGTGCAATCGCAACGAAGACGACAAGCCGCTGTATATGCCCTACAAATCGAATGACTACAACTGGTGCGCGGGTAGTAAGGTAGGGATTTCCTATCACTGCTCCACGGCGCGCATTGTCGGCATAGCGAAGTGAAGCGCGGCGCATACGTGGCCGGATTCGGTGTGGCCTGGATATGCCTGGTCATGTCATCGTGGGCGGAGCCGTCAGTTGTGCTCACATCAGTGGCGCAAGCGAACTACATGCTCGACTGCATGGGGTGCCATCTGCCTGATGGCTCCGGTGCGGCAGGCAAGGTCCCCTCAATGCGTGACTCACTCGTCACTCTCTCCAGCAGCGCTGCCGGCCGACGGTTTCTGGTGCAGGTGCCGGGTGCTTCACAGTCGCCACTCACCGATCTCGAGCTGGCGCAGGTCCTCAACTGGATGGTGCGCAACCTCAGCGCACGTGCTGTGCCCGCCGATTTCATAGACTTCACCGCTGCGGAAGTCGCCAGCTACCGCCGTCCTCCGCTCGTCAAAGTCCGCGAGACACGAGCGAGCCTTCTCGAGTCGGCTAGAGAGCAGATGGCGCGATAATTGACGCGGACCTACAGCGCGACGTTCACGACTTGCACGGTGCTGTACTCCTGAGACCGGCCACGTTGAACTCGACGCTGGGTGGCGGCTGATCTCGGGCAAAGCGGCTCGGGGCGACGTCGCCCGGGCATGACGGACGTTGCCCGCCACGCGCAGCCCGCGTGTGAACGCAGGGCTGCTACGCGAGCGAGGTGGCGCGCGCAGCAGCAGGCGCGGCGCTCGCGTTGGCCTCGGCCTGCTCGGCCTCGATGAGCTTTTCCAGCACGCGTCTGAAGTGCGCGAGCGGCGCGTCAGCCAGAATCGCGAGCGGTCGAAAGCCCGGATCCTCCTCGAAGGTCTTTTGCTGGCGCTCGATGATCGCCTTGTCCTCCATGAACCCTTCGATCAGGCTGTCCAGGAGCGATCGGGAAATGGTGGAGTCGTCACCCTCGAAATTGTTGAGGTACACCCAGAAGAAGTGCGTCGTGCGCTCGGTCTCCGGCGTCATGTACTGACAGTTGCGATATTCGCGCGCATTCTGGACTTTGCCCGTCTCGGCGCCTTGACCCGCGGGCGCGAACATAGTCTCCATATAGAAAATGCCCGGTACGAGCATGGTCACGTGATTGCGCCGGTCTACCTTCGCATCCTTGTCGCGAATGACTCTCTTGTGGAACGGCGGTGACTCGCTATTCATGTGCCAGCGTTCTACGCGGAAGCCACGCTCCTGTTTCTCGACCACGGTCGGCTTGGTGACGTATGCGTACTCCTCTGTACCACCGAGCGTGTTGGTGTGAACGAACGCCAGGTGCGAGAAATCGCTGAGATTGTCGACGATGAGCAGGTAGTTGGCATCGTAGTGGAGGTAGGCCGGCAGCCCCTTCCACTTAGGGTCGTGCAGCGGAGCAAATTCGGAAATCAGGGCACGGTCGGCGCGCGACGGGTCACCCATCCAGATCCAGATGATATGGCTACTCTCCACGATCGGGTATGTCCGCACCCGCAGCTTGGGCGGAATCATGTCCTGGCCGGGAATCTGTACACACTTGCCGGTGTGGTCGTACTTGATACCGTGATACATGCAGCGCACGCTGTCGCCTTCGCGGCGTCCCTCGGATAGGAGTGCGCCGCGATGCGGACAACGGTTGTTTAGCGCGATGACCTCGCCGCTGTCGCCTCGATAGAGCAGCACATGCTCGCCGAGCAGCGTGCGGGCCAACATCTTGCCGTCGATGAGTTCGTAATCCCAGGCGGCCACATACCAGCAATTCTTGAGAAACATGACGTCTCCCCAAGCATCCAAGAGCCTGTGCGGTCGGATCACCCGCTACACCCGGCAGAACGGCTTTATGATAGAACAGCCGCTCCGGAGCAGACCGTTTGCCGATAATACTATGAAATATCGAAGGTTTATCTCAGCAATAACTCGCTACTATCAGCTCATCGGCTTCGTCACTGTCGCTCGCCGCTGCCTCGCGATCGGTGTCGCGTGCCTCGCGCTGTTCGCGGGGCCACGCGGCGCGCTTGCGGCAGCCACCGGAGGCGCGGCTGGCGAGCCTTGGCAGAGCTTGCCGCCAACCCCGTCCCTGCCTGCTCCCGCCAAGAGCGGCTACGCCCCCGTGAACGGCATCCGAATGTTCTACGCGGTCTTTGGTCAAGGCTCGCCGGTCCTGCTGCTGCATGGAGGCCTCGGCAACTCGAACTATTGGGGTGAAGTCATTCCGATCCTGGTGCGAAGTCACTACGAGGTCATCGTCACCGATAGTCGTGGTCACGGCCGCAGCACGCGCACCGCGGAGCCCTACAGCTACGAGCTCATGGCCTCCGACGTGCTCGCATTACTTGATTACCTCAAGTTGACGAAAGTTGATCTGGTCGGTTGGAGTGATGGCGCGATCATCGGACTCGCGATCGCGATGCGGCACCCTGAGCGTCTGCGCCGGCTGTTTGCTTACGGGGCTAACTCGGACCCTTCCGGTGCGCGGCCGGACATGGAGGGCAACGCAACCTGGACGAGCTACATAGAACGTACGCGCGGAGAGTACCGCCAGCTGTCCCCCACCCCCCAGGACTACGACACCTTTCTCGCGCAGATCCAGGCCATGTGGGCGCAGCAGCCGAATTTCACGGCCGCGCAGCTCAAGCGGATTACGGTGCGAACCGCCATCGTCGATGGCGCTCACGACGAGGCTATCAAGCCTGAGCACACCAAGTATCTGGCCAGGACCATCCCGGGAGCGAAGCTCATCATTCTCCCGGACGTCAGTCACTTCGGCATGCTGCAGAACCCGCAGGAGTTCAGCGCTGCCGTAACTAATGTCCTCAAGTAGTGCTCAAATTATCTGCCCACAGTGGGCCCCGGCGGCCCGACCCTCAGGGCTTCAGCGCAGCCTGTGCGTCTTGAAAACTTCCGTGGAAGTAGGCCACGTTTTGGAACGCCTCGCGTACGAGCGCTTCGGCTACATAGCGGGCCTCGGCAACATCTCGTCCGATGACAATGAGCCGGGTATTGTGGTCTTGCATGGGCAGTCTTCCATCGTCCTTCGCCCGTTTCACATCCCCTAAGTCCTTGCCCTCCAACACGCCGCTTCGCGGGATGTTTCGGGCGTTCGGAAGAGAGCCACTGCGAAAGTCTTCGGCTTCGCGGACATCGACGAGGACTGCGGTCTGATCGTTAGCGGCGACGTACCTGAGCCCGTCCGGCTCTATCTCCGTCACGCCGCCCAGTGCGCGCCAGACTGGGATACCGAGCTGATAGCGACGAACGTTGGTGTAACCCGCCGCGAGGAGCTCCTCGGCAAGCCGCTTGCTCTTACCGCAGTAGGGACCGTTACAGTAAAGTACAAGCGGGGTCTGCTTCTTCCCCTCGAGCAACCGACCGACTTCCGCAACATCGGAAACGTAGGCCGACATGGAAACGCCGGGCTTTGCGGCGACGTTCTTGGCACCCGGTATGTGACTGATCGCGTACTCTCGGAGGGGGCGCGCGTCGAGAACTACCGCGCTCATGTCAGCGAGAATGCCTCTGAGCTGCTGCGTCGAAACCTCGACGGTTCGTTGCCCGGATTCGCCGAGCGTCGCCTGATAGATGTTCCCGGCAGTCTGTCCGTACGCGGTGGTCAATAAACCGAACAACACGGCAGTCCAGAGGGCGGTCAGGTGTTTCATCTCTGCAATCTCACATGCGCTCGCCGCTTGAGCGTCTCGAGTACAGCATCCGGGCTAACGTTACGCAACCCGGGGCTACCGGTTTCTGGTGCCCATCACCAGCGTTGACCAAGCTGGCGACACGCCTGCGATGCCGGGCCTCCGCCACACCAGCGTCGGCACCAGTGCACTAAACACCATCCGGTCATCGTCGCGGCTGATACCGCCGATCCCGCCAGCGTCTGGCCGACTCGCACGTTCTCCTGCTCACTGACAGGGCAGCTCGCATCGGCCATCGGTCTTACCGAGCGCCGCGCGGGAATAAAAAAGCCGCGCCGACAGTCTCTCTGAACAAGCACGGCGACTTCGACGGCGCGCGGATCGGCGAATCTACAGTCTCTTGCACAAGGACGCGAGTTTGGATGTTCAACTACTACTGTCTGGAGTTCTGAAGCCATGTATCAAGAAGCAAGCATGCAATGGTCGAACCGCATTCGTCGCTTGGCGATAACGCTTGTAGCAAGCGCGGCTATTGCGACTCAAGGCGCCCGCGCCGGATCGTCCAACGACATCGTACTGGTACCACCAGCGGGTCTACCCGAATTGGCACGAAAAGCTGGGGAGGCGATGTTTCTCCGCGAAGCCCACGATGGCCGAACGGTTCTGTATATCGAGCAAGACCAGGGTACGGCACTAGCTATCCTTGACGTGACTGACCCACGTCATGTCAAGAGCGACGGATCGGTGAGACTCGATGTTCCCGGGGTATTTGATTTTATTTCCGATCTCGGAAGCCGCGCAGCATTCATCCGGTTTCGCCAAGGACGAGGAAGCGCGGTGCTTGACTTTCACAATGACAAACGTCCAAGTCTCAAAACAATTCAAGGCATACCTATGCAGGGCTCGCTCGTGCGCTTGGGTAACGATGGATTCACCGTCACCAGCCCGGCAGAGGCGACTCCGGCGCTAAGCGATTCATTTGTCGATACGTCGGTGATCGATATAGCGAATCTACCGGACCGCGTTCGCGTCTTCGACGTTAAACGGGTCCGCGAGGAAATTACCAATGAGGAGACGGGCACGACATTCCTGCTTGCCGACGATGGGCTATATCTGGTCCGACGGCCGTCGGTCGAGCGCGATAAGGAGAGCCGTGAACGGCTCAGGACTGATTTCTAAGGACAGGAAATGACGACCGATTATGTGCATGTCGATGTCTTCAGCTCTCTGCCCTACAGCGGCAATAGCCTCGCTGTCTTTCCGGATGCGCGTGGTTTGACCGCAATGCAGATGCTGCGAATCACCCGGGAGCTGCGCCATTTTGAAACGGTATTCTTCGATCGCAGCCTTGGCACCGAACTTACCAAGTACATTAGGTACGACTGAAATTAAAGATACAAAGGGGACCGCTGCCTCAAATGCAGTCCGGTCCCCTAATTCTGAGTCGCGCACCGGAACTTAGGGAGTGCCTTGTCCCGATAGTAGCGATAGCGTGTACATCACTGGTGGGCCGTTCTGCCGTCGCTCGAAGTTCAATGCCTTGGTGATGCTCTGGCCGGGGAGGAGTACGCCATTGGGCAAGAACACGCGGAGGTAGGGATCACCGGTGCTCGTTTTCCCGCTGGCGTTCTCCAGCTCGATCTGAGGGGATAGGCCCCGGGCAATCATGAGGAGATGAGTATCCACGGTCGACGAACTATTGTTCGTGATCGTGTAAACCTGACGCACATGCGTGCCAGCCTCATCGTCACCCCTACCGCTGGAGTTCACCAGGAAAATGGTCAACACTCCGGTCACGTCCAGGAACTCGAGTCCGGCGTCACGTCTGGACAGGGCATCGTTGTTGTCCTGTGGCAGGCCACTAGCTGGCCGGCCGTCAATGGCGCCCAGCGCCGCGAGATCCGGACGATAGACCGAGTAGAGGAAGTCCGGCGGGCTCAGCTGGAACACCTTCGTCGGTGAGTCGGGATCGAAGTGCGCGAACGCGGGATCGTAGAGGCCGTTCTCAAGGAAGTCGGTTAGATCGTCCACTTGATCATCGCTCAGGCCCAGGCCGCGAGGCCAGCCACTTCCGCGGGGGTTGGTGAACCGGGGCGTCAACGTACTCGCGGTGCCGGACTGCGCGTTTTGCGGCACACCGGCGTTGAAGTACTCCACCACGTCCCTCACGCTCTTGAACGAGCCGTTGTGGAAGAACAACCGGGCGTCCTTGAGCTGCCGCAGCGTCAGCACGCGGAACTTGAAGGCGTCGCCGTCGCGGCCGGTGATTTCCCGCCTTCCGTCATCGAGGAGGTTGGGGTCCTTTCTCGCCAGGCGATTCAATGCCTGGAGCGGGTGGTCGCCGAGCCCGAGGTTGTAGAAGTTCTCTTCCACGAACTGACCGACACCGGCCACGTCGGGATCGTTGACCTGCTTGTTGAGCATCGGGCCGCTGTGGCAGGAGTAGCATCCTGCTCCGCCTTCGTCGGCTTTGGTGAAAAACAGCTTACCCCCACGCCGCTGTTTCAAGCTCAGCGCGCGGTTATCCCCGGCCAGGAACCGGTCCCACGGCGTGTCCCGTGTGACCGCGGTTCGCATGAAGGTCGCTGTGGCCCGCAGCACAGTGATGTCGTTGATCAGCAGGTTCAAGTCGCCCTTCGCGGCAGCCTGGGCGGCCTCCTCGGGGAACGCGTCCCGGAAGAGCTTCCGGTAGGGCGCGAGCTTCTGCAGTTCGGCAGACTGGAAGTCCAGCATCCGGTGAGCGTCGAGCAGCAAGAGCGCCACGCTTTCCTGCGCTGGAAAGTTGAACGGGTTGAGGCCGCCGGGGGACGCGTCGGGCTCGCCCGCGAACCCTCCCATCAAGAGGCGGTTGTTGAAGGCGGCTCCGAGCACGCCCGGCGCATTGCGCGCAACGCTGTCCAAGGCATCCAGCCGGCCCGTACGTAGCAGCGCGCCCGGATCCGGTAGCTTGCGGCCCCGGGCGGGACTGGCCGCCCCTGCGATCGCGTAGATATCGGTAAGAGTGGGCAACTCGTCCACCAGCGCGTCGCCCGGGAACAGAGGCGTGTTGCGCAACTTCGGCAGGATGTCCAGCCGGGGCCGCCGGCGCGGAATGAAGTTGCCCGCGGCGTCCGTGTAGCTCCGCCCCTCGCCACCCACAGCGAAGTTGAAGAGAGTACCGGCCTTCGACGCTGATTCGCCTTGGTGACAGCTCCCGCAGGAGGCAGTCTGCTTCGTGGCCAGGACGCCACCGAACTGCGGCAGGATCCTGGCCGTCCGAATCGGGTCGTGAAAGAGTTGCTTGCCGAGGTAGCGCTTCGCCTCGGTCGTCTTGAAGCGCGGGTCGGCGCTGGCATCACTGCCGTCGGGAAGCCGCGCCTGGGGCAGATTCGCATCGTCTGCCGGGACTATTAATTTCTCGATTCCACCGATCTGCTCGTCAATGAACCGGCGCAACTGGGTGGGGCTGTCAGCGTCCTGAGCAGTAGCGATTCCGCAGCAGAATAGGGAAACGGCGAGCGCCGTGAGCGAGCGGCCGCTGCGGGGAGGCCGCTGCTTCGACGTCGAAGTGTCTGCTTGTCGATTCGCGGGCCTTGCAAACTGTCCTCTCGGTGCGTTCATCATGTTCGTGTGCCTCCAGAGGTTAGGTGTGGCGGTTCGGTCGGCCTTAGGCCGCGCGATCA
>Ga0209472_1002038_pt1 | contig 11462 bp, 10 predicted proteins | sample GraSoiAngelo_130_FD_185887 | JGI IMG/M metagenome (GOLD analysis project Ga0209472, IMG submission 185887) | Grasslands soil microbial communities from the Angelo Coastal Reserve, California, USA - 14_0929_02_20cm (SPAdes) (version 2) | ecosystem: Environmental > Terrestrial > Soil > Grasslands ...
ATCGGCCCGAACGGCGCGGGCAAGACGACGCTCTTCCGCCTGCTCGTCGGCCAGGAGAAGCCCGACGCCGGCACGCTCCGCCTCGGCGAGACCGTGACGCTCGCCTACGTGGACCAGAGCCGCGACACGCTCGACGGGAAGAAGACGGTCTGGGAGGAAATCTCCGAGGGCGCCGACACGCTCAGCGTGGGCGGCCGGACGCTCCAGTCACGCGCCTACGTGGCGTCGTTCAACTTCAAGGGGAGCGACCAGCAGAAGCGGGTCGGCGAGCTGTCGGGCGGCGAGCGCAACCGGCTCCACCTCGCCAAGATCCTCAAGCGCGGCGCCAACCTCATCCTGCTCGACGAGCCGACGAACGACCTCGACGTGGACACCCTGCGCGCGCTGGAAGACGCGCTCGTCGACTTCGCCGGCTGCGCGCTCGTGATCACCCACGATCGGTGGTTCCTCGACCGGATCGCCACCCACATCCTCGCGTTCGAGGACGAGGGCCGACCGCCGGAAGCGTCTCGGCGCCGAGGCCGAGCGGCCGCACCGGCTCAAGTATAAGCGCCTGCCGCGCGCCTGAGCGGGCGCTGGCAGCACACCAGCACGTTCTCGCCGCCGGGGCGCACGCGCCGCAGGCCCACCTCGGCGAAGAGCGGGCGGAGCGCCGCGGCGAGACCGCGCGCGCCGGCGCGGCGGTGGCGGTTGATCACGAGCGCGCCGCCCGGCGCCACCAGCGGCGCGAGCGCCCGCCCGAGGGCCCGCGCCCGCTCGGGCGCCTCGCCGTACGCGACGTCCTCCATCACGAAGTCGAAGCGCCGCCCCACCCGTGCGAGCCAGGGGACGACGCGCGCCACATCGCCGACGAGGTACTCGACGCCGCCCAGCGCTCCGAGACCGAACCAGTCGAGCGCCGCGCGGAGGACGGCCGGATCGCGCTCGATGACGGCCACCGCGCGCGGGCGCGCCAGCGCGCGGAGGAGGTGGAGCTGGGTGCCGCCGCCGAGGCCGATGAGGAGCACGGCGGGGCGCGACGGCAGGGGGATGGTCGCGAGGGCCTGCCACCAGTACTCGCGCCGCACGGCGGACCAGTCGCCGTCGAGCGGGTAGACGGAGAGGATGTCGCCGCTCACGATCAGGCGGCGCTCTCTCCGGTAGTCCACGACGCGGACGCGCCCCGAGAGGGGCGAGTGCCGCTCCCAGACCGTCCGGCTGCGCCGCCGCCTTATCTCGGGGCCATGCGGATCGAGCCGTCGAGGCGGATCGTCTCGCCGTTGAGCATGCCGTTCTCGACGATGTGGAGCGCCAGCGCCGCGTACTCCTCGGGCCGGCCGAGCCGCGGTGGGAACGGCACCTGCTTGGCGAGCGACTGCCGCGCGGGCTCGGGGAGGGTGGCAAGGAGCGGCGTGTCGAAGATGCCCGGCGCGATCGTGCAGACACGGATGCCGAGCTCGGCCAGATCGCGCGCGATCGGCAGCGTCATGCCGACGATGCCGCCCTTCGAGGCCGAGTAGGCCGCCTGGCCGATCTGGCCGTCGAAGGCGGCGACCGAGGCGGTGTTGACGATGACGCCGCGCTCGCCCGCGGCGTTCGGCGCGTTCTGCGCCATGATCGCCGCGGCCAGCCGGATCGCGTTGAAGTGGCCGATCAGGTTGACGTTGATGACGCGCGTGAAGTCCTCGAGGCGCGCGGCCCCCTGCTTGCCGACCGTCTTGGCCGCCGTGCCGACCCCCGCGCAGTTCACGAGGACGTTGATCCCGCCGAAGCGCTGCCGCGCCTGCTCGCAGGCCCCCGCGACCTGCTCGCCGTGCGTCACGTCCGCCGGCGTGAAGATGGCGTTGCCGCCGAGCGTCTCGGCGACGTCGGCGCCCTTGGAGATCGGCAGGTCGAGCAGCGCCACCCGGCCGCCGGCCTTCACGATGCGCTCGGCCGTCGCGCGCCCGAGTCCCGAGGCGCCGCCGGTGATCACGGCGTTCACCGTTCGAAGTTCCATCGGATTCCTCCTTGGTCTCGCGTCGTTCCCGCCCCGCCGGATTCTAGCGCCAAGGCCGGGTCCGAGGGGGCTTGACTGGCACTCAACATCTGATTAGTCTCTAGACCTCATGACGCTCGATCAGCTCCTCCGCCAGGGAGCGGTCACTGAGATCGTCGGCCCGCTCTGCTCGGGCCGCACGAGCCTGCTCGCCGCCTGCCTGCGCGAGGTCGCGCACGCCGGAGGCGCCGCGGCGCTGATCGACGCCGACGACGCGTTCGATCCCGCCTCCGCCGCGCGGGCGGGCGTGGACCTCAGCCGCGTGCTCTGGGTGCGGTGCGGCGGGCGGCGCGACGCCGCGCTCCGGGCCGCCGATCTGCTCGTCCGCTGTCCCGGCTTCGCCCTGGTCGCCCTCGACGTGGGCGAGAGCCCGCCGAGAATCTCGCTGGCGCAGGCCTTCCGCCTGCGGCTGGCGGTCCGCCGCGGGGGCGCGGCCCTCGTCGTCGTCGCGCGGCGGCGGGTCCTCGGCTCGGGCGCGACGCTGGTCGTCGAGACCCGCCGCCGCGGGCTCGCGTGGGCCGGCCCGCGCCTGACGCCCACGCGCCTGGCCGGCGCCGAGACGACCGTCAGCGTGCTCCGCCGGCAGGGGGCGGAGGCCCGGGGCGGCAGCGTCATGGCGTGGAGCGCATGAGCCGGTTCGCCTGCGTCCGGGTGCCGCACTTCGTCGCGGCCGCCGTCGAGCGCGCGGAGCCTGCGCTCTCCGAGCGCCCGCTGGCGATCGTCGCCGGCGCGCCGCCGGCGACGCGCGTCGTCGAGGCCAACGGCGCGGCGCGCGAGCGCGGCGTGCTGCCGGGCCTCACAGACGCCGAGGCGCGGACGCGCTGTCCCGGGCTCGTGCGGCGGCCGCTCGCCGACGAGGTCGGCGCGTCGGCGCGCCACGCGCTGCTTGAGGCGTGCCTGGGCGTCTCGCCCCGGGTCGAGGACGCGGGCACCGGGCTGGTCCACGTGGACATCGCCGGCCTCGGGCGCCTGATCGGGCCCGACGCCGCGGTTGGCGAGCGGCTCCTCCGCGCGGCGCGCGCGGTCGGGCTCGAGGCGCGCGTGGGTATCGCCGGGAGCCGCGCGGCCGCGCGCGTCGCGGCGCGCCTGGGCGCGCGCGTGAACGTCCTGCCGCCGGGCGGCGAGCGCCGGGCGCTCGGGGCGGCGGCGCTCGCCGAGCTCGAGCTTCCCGAGGAGCTCGCGCAGACCTTCAGGCGCTGGGGCCTGGGGACCCTCGGCGAGCTCGCCGCGCTGCCGCGCGCCGGCGTCGCCGCGCGGCTCGGCGCGCCGGGGCTCTCCGCCCACGACCTCGCCTGCGGGCAGGACCGCGAGCCCTTCCGCGCGTGGGCGCCCCCGCCGTTCTGGGAGGAGGCGCAGGGGCTCGAGTGGGAGCTCGACGCGCTTCCCGCCCTCGAGGCCGTGCTCGGGCGCGTGCTCGCGCGCCTCGCCACGCGGCTCGAGGCGGCGCGGCTCTGGGCGGACGCGCTCGACGTCCGGCTCGAGCTGGCGCCCGGCGGCCATCACACGCGCGCGGTCGCGCTCGCCGCGCCGATGGGCGAGGTCCGGCCGATGCTCATGCTGCTCATCCTCGACCTCGAGGCCCACCCGCCGCCGGCGCCTGTGGTCGGCGTCTCCGTGAGCGCGCGCGTCGTCCCGCGGCGCGCCGTCGCCGCCGGGCTCTGGGAGCGCTCCGTCCCGACCGTCCGCGACCTCGCCGCCGTCCTGACGCGTCTGGCCGCGCTCGTTGGCCAGGCGCGCGTCGGCGCGGCCGTCCTCGGCGATTCCCATCGCCCCGACGCCCACACCCTCGGCCCGTTCGACCCGACGCCCGCGGGCGCGCGCGAGCTTTCCGAGGGCGCCGGGGTGCCGGGAGCGCTCGTGCTGCGCCGCCTGCGCCCGCCGCGCGAGGTGGCGGTGGAGACGGACGCGGCCGGGCGGCCGGCGACGGTGCGCGGCGCGACGAGCGCGGAGGCGCGCGTCGTCACGTGCGCGGGGCCCTGGCGGAGCTCGGGGGAGTGGTGGGACGGACGGGCGTGGGCGCGCGACGAGTGGGACGTGGCGCTCTCCGACGGCGCGCTCTGCCGGCTCGCGCGGGACGAGCGCACGGGCCGCTGGGCGCTCGACGGCGTCTACGACTGACGGCGATGTTCATCGAGCTGCACGCGCAGTCTGCGTTCTCGTTCCTCGAGGGCGCCGCCGAGCCTGAGGCCTTCGCCGCAGAGGCGGCGCGCCTCGGGATGCCCGCGGTGGCGCTGGTGGACCGGGACGGCGTGTACGGCGCGCCGCGCTTCACCCGCGCGGCGCTCGACGCGGGCGTCCGGCCGATCATCGGCAGCGAGATCACGCTCGCCGACGGCTCGCGCCTGCCGCTGCTCGTGGAGGATCGCGAGGGCTACCAGAACCTCTGCCGCCTGATCACGCGGCTGAAGCTCGGCGCCCCCAAGGGGAGCGCCGCGGCGACGCTCGACGACCTCGAGCCGTGCGCCGCCGGGCTCGTGTGCCTCACCGGGGGCGCGCGCGGCCCGCTCGCGTGGCGGCTCTTCGCCGGCGACGTGAAAGGAGCGCGCCGCGTCCTGCAGCGGCTCGTCGCGATCTTCGGGGGCTCGAGCTGCTACGTCGAGGTCCAGCGTCACCTCGCGCGCGAGCAGGAGCGGGTGCTGCAGAGCCTGGTCGGGATCGCGCGGGAAGCGGGGGCGCCGCTCGTCGCCACGAACCAGCCGCTCTACGCGCGGCCGGAGGGCCGGCAGCTCGCCGACGTCTTCACGTGCATCCGCGAGAAGACCGATCTCGACCGCGCCGGCCGGCTGCTCCAGACGAACGGCGAGCGCGCCCTCAAGGGCGGCCCGGACATGGCGCGCCTCTTCCACGATCTCCCCGACGCCCTCGCCAACACGGGCGAGCTCGCGCTGCGCCTGGGCTTCACGCTGAAGGACCTCGGCTACCGCTTCCCGGAGTACCCGCTGCCGCCCGGCCAGACGTCGCTCGCTCACCTCCGCGAGCTTGCCGAGCGCGGGATGCGCGCGCGCTACGGCGCGGGGCCGCTCGCCACGCGCGCGCGCGCGCAGATCGCCCACGAGCTCCGGATCATCGGGCGCCTCGACCTCGCGGGGTACTTCCTGATCGTCTGGGACATCGTCGAGCACTGCCGCGCCAACGACATCCTCGTGCAGGGGCGCGGCTCGGCGGCCAACAGCGCGGTCTGCTATGCGCTCGGGATCACGGCGGTGGATCCCGTCAGCATGGAGCTGTTGTTCGAGCGCTTCCTCTCCGAGGCGCGCGGCGAGTGGCCCGACATCGACCTGGACTTGCCGAGCGGGGAGCGTCGGGAGGCGGTCATTCAATACGTGTACCGCCGTTACGGTCGGCTTGGAGCCGGGATGACCGCCAACGTGATCACATACAGAGGCCGGAGCGCGGCGCGCGAGGTGGGCAAGGCGCTCGGGCTGCCGCGCGACATGCAGGACCGGCTCGCCCGGCTCGTCGCGAACTGGGGCTACCAGGACCCGGACGAGCTCCTGATCAAGCACCTCGCGGAAGCCGGCTGCGATCCGTCACATCCGCGCATCCGGCACTTCGCCAGGCTCTGGCTCCGGATCCAGGACCTGCCGCGCCACCTCGGCCAGCACTCGGGCGGCATGGTGATCGCCGCCGGCCGTCTCGACGACGTCGTGCCGCTCGAGCCCGCGACCATGCCGGGGCGCGTCGTCGTCCAGTGGGACAAGGACGACTGCGCGGGGCTCGGCATCATCAAGATCGACCTGCTCGGGCTCGGGATGATGGCGGTGCTCCAGGAGGCGATCACCCTCGTGAGCGAGACGGGCGGCTCGGTGGACCTGGGACACCTGCCGCCCGACGACTCGGCCGTCTACCGGAGCCTCCAGCGGGCGGACACCATCGGCGTGTTCCAGGTGGAGAGCCGCGCCCAGATGGCGACCCTCCCGCGCATCCTCCCCGAGCGGTTTTACGACCTCGTCGTGCAGGTCGCGATCATCCGCCCCGGGCCGATCGTGGGCGAGATGGTCCACCCCTACATCCGGCGCCGGCGCGGGCGCGAGCCCGTCACGTACCCGCACCCGTCGCTCGAACCCATTCTGAAGCGGACGCTCGGCGTGCCGCTCTTCCAGGAGCAATTACTGAGAATGGCGATGACGGCCGCGGGCTTCACCGCGACGGAGGCCGAGGAGCTCCGGCGCGCGCTCGGCTTCAAGCGGAGCGAGCGGCTCATGGGCGAGGTGGAGGCGAAGCTCCGCGCGGGCATGGCGCGGCAGGGGATCGACGGCGCCGCCGCCGAGACGATCGTGCGCTCGATCACCTCGTTCGCGCTCTACGGCTTTCCGGAGTGCGTCGTCGGCGAGACGCGGGTGATCGACGCCGACACGGGGCGCTGGGTGCCGATCGAGGACGCCGTGCAGGGCCGCGTGCGCCTCGAGAGCACGCTCGCCTGCGACGCGGAGATGAAGATCCGGAAGCGCCGCGTGCTCAAGGCCACGGCGAGCGGACGCCGCATGGTCTATCGCGTCCGCACCGCGCTCGGCCGGGAAATCACCGCGACGGCCGAGCATCCGCTGCTGACACCGAACGGCTGGTGCCCGCTGGCTGGTCTGCGTCTCGGCAATCACGTCGCTGCGCTGAGATCTCGGGGGGCGGTTCCCGGGGAGGGTGCCGATCTCGACTGGGAACGAGTCGCGAGTATCGAGCCTGTCGGTGAGCGGGAGACGTACGATCTCGGCGTCGAGGGTGATCACAATTTCCTCGCGAACGACCTGGTCGTCCACAACTCACACGCGAGTAGCTTCGCGCTGCTCGCCTACGCGAGCGCGTACCTCAAGGTTCACCACCCGGCGGCCTTCTACGCGGCGCTCCTCAACAACCAGCCGATGGGGTTCTACCATCCCGCGACGATCGTCAAGGACGCCCAGCGCCACGGCCTGCGCTTCCTGCCGATCGACGTCACGCGCTCCCAGTGGCTCTGCACGATCGAACTGGGCACCTGGCCCAGCACACCGGGCTGGGCCTCCCGGGCTTCGCCACGCCCGTGCCCCGCGGGAACCGCGGGCTCGGTTGCTCCGCCGGCCGATCAGAGCTGCGATCAACCAGCGGTGAGGTTCGGCCTGCGATACGTGAAGGGGCTCCGCGAGACGGCGGCGCGCGCGCTCGTGCAGGCGCGGGAGGCGCGGCCCTTCGCCTCGGTCCACGATCTGGCGCTCCGGGCCGCGCTCGCGCGCGACGAGCTCGAGACGCTCGCGGTCATCGGCGCGCTCGCACCGCTCGGCGCCACGCGGCGGGCGAGCCTCTGGGCGGCGGCGGTCCCTCACCCCGGACCTTTGTTTGTTAGTGCGGAAGAGGAAGCGCCACCGAGCCCGCTCAAGGAGATGACGGAGGGTGAGCGGCTCGTCGCCGACTACGGGGGCACGAGCGTGACGCTCGGTCGCCACCCGATGGCGATGTGCCGCGCCGAGCTCGACCGCCGCGGCGTGCTCGCCGCGCGCGCGCTCGCCGCCGTCCCGCACGGGACGCCCGTCCGCGTGGCGGGCAGCGTCATCGTCCGCCAGCGCCCGGGCACCGCCAAGGGGTTCGTGTTCCTGACCCTCGAGGACGAGACGGGGATCGCCAACGTGATCGTGACGCCCCCGCTCTTCGCGCGTTACCGCCTGACGCTCGTGACCGCGCCCTTCCTGCTCGTAGAGGGGATCGCGCAGCAGCAGGACGGCGTCGCCTCGGTCCGCGCCGCGCGCGTCTCGGCGCTCTCCGTCCTCGCGCAGGGCGTGCCCTCGCACGACTTCGGATGATCGCCTTGCGCCCTGCGCGCCGCCTCGCTTACGCTCTGGAGAATAGCTGGACGATGGTTGCCACCGAGCCCCGCGCCACCCTTCGGTATGCGACCGTATCCTGCCGTGCACGGCGCGGGTGGCTCTCCCGTGAAGCCGGTCCGCCGGCGCCGCCCGAGCCCCGCCTGCTCGACCGGGTCCGCGCCGCCCTCCGCGCCCGCCATGGGAGCCGCCGCACCGAGGAGGTCTACGTCGCGTGGATCCGTCGCTACGTCCTCTTCCACGGCAAGCGCCACCCGACCGCGATGGGCGCGCCCGAGGTCACGCGCTTCCTCACCTCCCTGGCGGTCGAGGGCCACGTGGCCGCCTCCACCCAGAACCGGGCGCTGAGCGCGCTGCTCTTCCTCTACCGTGAGGTGCTCGGCGTCGGCCTCCCGTGGCTCGACGGAATTGTGCGCGCCAGGCGGCCCGAGCGGCTACCCGTCGTCCTGACGCGCGAGGAGGTGCGAGCGGTGCCGACAAGGACCGCGTGACGATGCTCCCGGCCATGACCAAGGCCGAGCTCGCCGCGCACCTCGAGGCCGCCCGCGCCCAGCACGTGGACGACGTGGCCGCGGGCGCCGGCTGGGTCGCACTCCCCACGGCCCTGGCCCGGAAGTACCCGAACGCGGGACGGGAGTGGGCCTGGCGGTGGGTCTTTCCCGCCACCCGCATCTATCGTGACCGGGTCACCGGCCAGCTTCGCCGCCACCACCTGCACGAGTCGGTCCTGCAGCGGGCCGTCAAGCGCACCGTCCGGCAGACCGGGATGGCCAAGCGCGCCATCCGGACCGTCCAGGAGCTCCTGGGGCACCGCGACGTCAGCACGACCATGATCTACACGCACGTCCTGAACTGTGGCCCGGCGGCAGTCCGGAGCCCTGCGGACCGGATGTTCCCTCTGTGATACGTCCCGCCGCGTTTGCACCCAAGTCCGCCAAGATACGCAGCGTCCGCGCGCAGCCTATCCAGGCCCCGCCTGCGCGTGCGTATCGAGCCGAAGCTGGGGCGAGCAAAGGGCGAAAGATCGAAACCCAAGGTGCGCACGATACTGGGATAGGCTGCAGTCCCTCGCAGCGTTTGCGGTGCTATGCAGACCTGCCTATCCTGCAGCCGAATTCTAGTTCGGCAGCCGACAGTACGTAGCGGCGAGATCAGGGAACAGTTCAGAGGTCCACATCGATGCGGATAGCGAGGGAGCGCTCGCCATGATCATCAGGAGAGTAGTGCCCGACATCAGATCGCAACGGTTCGACGAGAGTCAAGACTTTTACGTGGGCCTGTTGGGCCTCAAGGTTGCCATGGATCTCGGCTTCGTCATGACGTTCGCCTCACCGACGAACCCAACCGCACAGATCACCATCATCCGCGACGACGGGACGTCCAGGATACTCCCCCAGGTCACGATCGAGGTGGCGGACGTGGACGCGGTCCACGCCGAAGCGGCACGGCGGGGCGTCGAGATTGTCTACCCTCTCACCGACGAGCGATGGGGTGTTCGCCGATTCTTTGTCCGCGATCCGAACGACGTCGTCATCAACATCATGAGCCACCAGGCGAGCGAGGCTCATCAGGTCTGATCGATGGAACGCGCGATCACGGGCTTGCGCATGCCGAACATCCGCATCGAGCTGACGGCGCTCCGCGCCGCAGCTCATACGGAGCGTTAGGCCAAAGTGCGAGATTTCCTCCTCGTCGTCCATCCCGTCCCAATACTCGTTGCTCTTGGCGGGTTCTTCCTCTCACGGAAAAGATCGACAACGCTAAATTGGCCTGGGCTTGGAATGTGGGCTGTTTGGTCAGCTTTTCCTGCAGCCTTCAACTCGCCGCTCTGGCTTTATGGGTCCAAGTTATTCGGATGGACGTTTGGCGGCCTCGGTGGATGGTTCTACTTTTACTTCCTGTTGCCGGCCAATGGTCTCGTCTTTGGTGCTATCTCAGCGCCGCTGCTGAACACCATGCTGCGTCACATGTCGAGTTCGCGAAGAATCGTTGCGGGCGCCGCAGTTCAGGCTACCGTATTATTCGTGAATCTTGGCATCAGCAGCCTTTTCGGTTTCTACACGGGTAACCTGGGGCCTTAATGAGTGGAACTCGTTCTTGGCCTAATCGCGCGTTCGAGAGCGGACGCGCCGAAGAGCGGCGCGCCGCTCAACGCGAACGTTAGGCGACCTGGTGAGTACAACACTATGAGCAGCGATCCGACCGCTTTGGCCGTTCGGGTCGCACCGAAGCGCACGTTCTTGATTGTCGGCATTGTCTTTTGCGCAGTCATCGCCATAGTTCTATTTCTTTTGGCGCAACTCTTCGCGGGCGATCCGCCGCACATGCCAGACGCGCAGCTGATTGCGAAGTTTCAAGAGCATCGTGCCGATTTTGAGCGACTGCGCACCATGATTGTTGAGGACAAGGGACTCCTCCGTGTGAATGAACTGCGCACCTTCCCTGAAGATCCGCAGACAGTAGGCGTCGGCCCCGCACGGGTGACCGAATATCGAGCTCTACTTAGGCGGCTCGATATCCGCGGCGGCATCGAATCCTCTGACGACAAGAAAACGGTTGAGCTAACTACTTCGTTCCGCGGCTTCGTCACCCACAACTCGCAGAAAGGTTATTGGTATTCGACGGAGCCAATAACAGTTTACCGGTCGCCCGACCTCGACCAGTTCTTAAAAACTGAGGTGGGCGTGGGTTATCGCCATATTGAGGGCAACTGGTATTTGTTCTTTCAAGGTTACTAACCTGGCTTTGTCGCCTAACAGCGCGTTGTTGACCGACGCCTACCTTGCGCTGCGCGCTCCGTTCGGCGCGGCAAAACGCGGACGGTATGTGTCATAGCGCCGGCAATGCCCGCATAGGTGCGCGCGACCTTGTCATTGCCGGGGTAGCCGTTCTTTTCCTGAGCGGCTGCACGCATGACCTGCGAAGAATTGATCTCTCAGATCCCCGAACGTCGAACCCGGGGCAGAATGTCTCCTATCTCTTGGTTGACAAGAGTGACTACAGCGCTGACGGCCAGGTATTAGTAGAGAGAATCGACGACACGACGGTCGATCTTGTCTTAGATCCCGCCGTTTATATCGTCAATAGCGGGAAGCACACGATATCTTTTGCGTGTAACGACTTCCGCAAGGAGAAGAAGTCCGAAGAGCAGCTCGCGGTCATGATGCGGCCCGGGCATTATTACCAAGTAATACCAATTCGGAGGGTTAGGGTTGAGGACATGCGTTTCGAATTGGCAGAGATCACCAAAGATAAATCGCAAAGCATAGGCGGCGAGAATTCAAGAGTATGACCAACTATTTATTGCACGGAGAAAGGTAGTTGGGGATGACACATAACATGGCGTTGGTGCGGACGCGCCGCGAGCCGGCGTGCTATTGCAAGCGGCGTGCTGCGGCGAGCCGCACAACTCCACGTTAGGCGGCGGACGTGAGCTTTGTCGACCCGCTCACGTGGCACGTGATGGATGCGACAGCCGACGATTGGGAGTCGCTGGAGCAGATTCTTCCGCACGGGCGCCAGTTCCACGGGCCTGTCGAGCTCGTCGAGGCTGCGGCACTCGTGGTCCGGCTGATCGCCGAGGGTCTGATGGAGGAGATGCAGCACCAGGCTGTCGACCCTCATGACGTTGCGGAAGATCCGATGGACTATTGGTT
>Ga0209472_1002039_pt1 | contig 11461 bp, 9 predicted proteins | sample GraSoiAngelo_130_FD_185887 | JGI IMG/M metagenome (GOLD analysis project Ga0209472, IMG submission 185887) | Grasslands soil microbial communities from the Angelo Coastal Reserve, California, USA - 14_0929_02_20cm (SPAdes) (version 2) | ecosystem: Environmental > Terrestrial > Soil > Grasslands ...
CCATCAACCGCTACCTCAATGAACATAACCGCGATCCAAAGCCCTTCGTCTGGACCAGGCCCGCACGCGACATCCTCGCAAAGCTCACCAGGCTGCCTGTACCTTCCGTCTGAGTCGGTGCACTAGGTCTCGATCAGCGGTGCTGAGTTCTTGTTTCGTGCACTCCCACGATGCTCATTGCTGATATCCCGTACTGGTCCGCGTCGGACTCTGCGGCGGGCGAGCGGCGGCAACGCCTTCCGGCAGACCATTCTTCTGCCACTTGACGATTGCGCCATCGCGCAGTCAGCCACCATAAGGCGAGCGACGTCCTATGTCCGATGTGAGCTGGGGCGATATGGACGGGTTCGTTGACCGAACGTCGGCGGATCGGCGCAGCCTGCATCAGGCGCTCATTGAGATTTCTAGCTCCAGCGGCGGGTTCTTTTCTGCCGAGTGGCCATCCATGGAGTCCGCAGCAGGTGTCTGGCAACCCCACGTATTTACGGACGCGTATCTGCTAAGTCGCGGGGCGGAATGGTTTCTGAGCGCACATCCGCCGCTTGGCTCAGCAACAGATCGCGCTGCGAAACCAGCTTCTGAAATGCCTCATGCGTGCCCCCCGCGTCCGGATGCATTTTGCGCGCGAGTCGTCGAAAGGTCCCCACCACATCAGATCGGCTCTAGGCTGACCCGATTACCGCCAAGTCTTTCGATGTATCGATCAGCCGGTCGAGATGAGCCGCGCTATCTGGAACGGATCAGCGGGGCTGAGTTCGCGCACCGCTCGAGGCTGTAGTGTTGCGTTTTACCTCGATTATGGCGACACCCCCTCGAACCGCAACATTACCCGACGGGGTCGCAAAATTCACGGCGTCACTTTGCTTGCTAATCTTACCGCCCACGAAGCGAAGCAGGCCTGCCGTGACCGTTGCGGTCATCTTTCCAACCTGCTTATTGGGATCGTAGACGAACTCGTCGATGATGATTTCAGAGTTGGGCGCCAACGAGATCGTCGACTCATCGACGAATTGAATTTGGACCTGACCCTTGTCAAGGGTCGAGATACGCTCGTTGTGAACAACGTTGTGACCGAGCACAAGCTTCTCGACGGGCTTGCTTGGAGCTTGCCCCTCAGCATCAAGATTCACCGCCGCAGTCACACCCACCCGCTCCTGCGCTTGGGCGGGCAGGACTGAATAACTGATACAGATCGCCAGGGCCAGGCCCAATAGACCACGCACTTTCCAGCCCTCCATAACCCCTCGGCCGGCCTGATTGCCGCAGGACTTTTTTCGCCGGGCGAGGCCGGCAGCGGCGGGTGGCCGTACTAGGCGCAACTTAGTAGCTGGGCCCGACTGATACAACCCATAATCGCGCTTTCCGATTATAGCAGCCTTCCTCGCAATCCGGGAAAATCGGCAGGCAGTCAAGCCGTCCAAAGGTTAATCGACACGCCATTGCGAGGCTACGGATATTCAACTATAGAGGTTACGACATCCTGCCCGTGTTCCAGCGCCTTGAGAAACCCCTTGCCCAGCATTCGAGAAATAGCAGCCTCGGTTAAAGCTGGCGCTCGCTGGTTCTGGCGCATAACGCTATTCATTGTATTGCTGTCAACGACGACGGTAGCCGATGCTGCGCTCACAGTGCCCGAGCGGGAGCAACTGCTGGCGCAAAAGCAAACTCTCCTCCGGCAAATATTGCAGAACCCCTCCAATATCGATGTGATCCTCGCTTATGCGAAAGTCGCGGCGCAGGTGGGAGATAATGAGGCTGCGGCGTCTGCGCTCGAACGGCTATTGCTCTTCAAACCCAACATGCCGCAGATCGAGCTCGAGCTGGGGGCTATTTATTTCCGCATGGGTTCTTTCGAAATCGCGCGCTCTTATCTCGAAAAGGCGAATGCCGATAATCCGCCTCCCGACCTCAAGCCGCGCATCCAGCGGTATTTATCAGAGATCCCGCGCCTCGAACGGGCGCAGCGCGTGACCGCCAATGTTAAATCGGAACTAAACCCGATCGTACCGGCGTCGGCGAAAAGGGACAGGGTAACCGGACCCTGTGACGATCGGACCCAACTCAATGTGGTTTTCCTTTATGGGGCCGAGCTCACGGTCACTGGCCTGAACGGCGTGTCGGAAACGACAAAGACCCCCGGGTTTGCCATTTCGGTTCCGTGCGCTGGCGGGTCGCCCTCACAACCCTTTGCGTTGCCGCCGGGAAGCACGGCAGCCTTCCTACGGGCCCTCAATGGCGAGGTCGGCCGCAATGGCGGTGCCGACGTGGCGCTGACGGCCAGTAATCTGCAACTGAGTGGCATAGGAGACATCATTTCGGGCGACTTCGCCACCAGCTTGGGGCAGGCGGTCACCCAAGCGTCTTCATCAGTAACTCAAACGATTTTCAACACGATAAACAACAACGCTATTAACAACTCGAATGTGAATAATACAACGAACAACAATCCGAATAACAATTGTATAAGCAGAAGCAATGGGCGCTGCGAACAACCATAGTAGTGCGTTCGGCTAGCGATCTTCTCAAAAGTGTTCCCCAACGGCTCTTTGCGATCGTTTGGCGCAGTTCTAAAGCAGCCGCAAAACCGCCGGTCCTATCGCCAATATGCAGAGGCGCAGCGCCGCCGAGCCAGTCGCAGCCGCGCGCCATATCCCAGTTCGAAGATAGCGGGTTCAGTGGGGCCGCGGTGACCAGGCCCCGTACCGATCGTCCAGATCTCGAGGTATGCGTTACCGTCGCTCGCGCACCGCAGAACGAGGCCGCTTCGAGCAGAAATGAGTTTCTCCTGCATCGGACTCGCGGCATCCGCTGTCTCGGTTCACGATCTTATTAGATTAGCATCAGCGAAAAGCGGGGCTAGATGGCAAAACGCGTACGCAAGGCGGTGTTTCCGGTGGCGGGGCTCGGCACCCGTTTTCTGCCGGTCACAAAGGCCATGCCCAAAGAGATGCTGCCGGTTGTCGATAAGCCGCTGATCCAGTACGCGTTCGAGGAAGCAACGGCCGCCGGCATTGAGGAATGCTATTTCGTGACCGGCCGCGCGAAGAACGCCATCGAAGACCATTTCGATACCGCCGCCGAGCTTGAAATGACGCTCCGCGAGCGGGGCAAGGACGATCTCCTGAACGAGCTCGACGCTATCGTCCCGACACCCGGCCGGATCGCCTATACCCGCCAGCAGCGCCCGCTCGGGCTCGGCCATGCCGTGTGGTGCGCCCGCCATCTGGTCGGCGACGAGCCGTTCGCCGTTCTTTTGGCCGACGATCTGATGGTGGGCGACCCGCCTTGTCTCGCCGAGATGGTCGAGGCGCATGCGAGGACCGGCGGGAACATGGTCGCGGTCATGGAGATCCCGCGCGAGGAGACCCGGCGCTACGGCATCCTCGACGTCGTCGAGGACCACGGCAAGCTGGTCCGCGCCAAAGGGGTCGTCGAGAAACCGGAGCCGGCCGTCGCGCCCTCGACGCTGATGATCATCGGCCGCTATATCATCCAGCCGGAGATCTTCCGCCATCTCGGCGACGCCAGAGCCGGCGCCGGCGGCGAGATCCAGCTGACCGACGGTCTCGACAAACTGATCAGCGACGGCCAGCCCTTTCATGGGCTGCGCGCAGCGGCGCGGCGCTACGATTGCGGCGAGAAGCTTGGTTATCTCGAAGCCAACCTCGCGCTCGGTCTGCAGCACCCGGAATTCGGCGACGCGTTGCGCAAGCTGATGAAAACCTATCTCTGATCGGGATTTGCCGATGTCGCACCGCTTCGACCCGAGCATCCTGCGCGAATACGACATTCGCGGCGTCGTCGGCAAAACCCTGTTTGCGGCCGATGCCCATGCTCTCGGCCGCGCCTTCGCCATAACGGTCGCCCAAGCTGGCGGCAAGAAGGTCGCGGTCGGCTATGACGGCCGGCTGACTTCGCCCGAGCTGGAAGCGGCGCTCGTCGACGGCCTGGCCGAGGGCGGGGTCGATGTCGTGCGCACCGGCCGGGGCCCGACCCCGATGCTGTATTTCGCCGCCGCGACCTTAGGGGTCGATGGCGGCATCATGGTTACCGGCTCGCACAACCCGCCCGACCATAACGGCTTCAAGCTGGTGCTCGGTGGCAAGGCGTTCTTCGGCGAGGCGATCCAGAAGATCGGTGAGGCAGCGCTCAAGCTCGGCCCTCCGGGCGCCAAACGAGGCGAGGCCACGCAGCACAGCGTCTTTAACGATTACGTCGCGCGCCTCGCAAAGGATTACGACGGCACGCGTCCACTGAAGGTGGCCTGGGATTGCGGCAACGGCGCCACCGGCGAGGTCGTCGTCGAGCTGACCAAAACGCTTCCCGGCCGCCACATCCTGCTCAACGAAATCATCGACGGCACGTTTCCGGCGCATCATCCCGATCCCACGGTCGCCGAGAACCTCGTGCAACTGCAGCAGGCTGTGAAGGACCATCGCTGCGATCTCGGCATCGGCTTCGACGGTGACGGCGACCGTATAGGCGTTGTTGATGCGCAGGGGCGCATCCTCTGGGGCGATCAGCTGCTGATCGTGCTGGCCCGCGATGTCTTGAAGCACCACCGCGGCGCGCCGGTTCTCGCCGACGTCAAGGCGAGCCAGGTTTTATTTGACGCGATCGCCGAGGCCGGCGGCAAGCCCGTCATGATGGAAACGGGCCATTCGCTGATCAAGGCGCGGCTGGCGGAGACCGGCGCGCCGCTCGCCGGCGAGATGAGCGGCCACATCTTCTTCGCCGACCGCTGGTACGGCTTTGACGATGCTGTCTATGTCGCCGTGCGGCTGCTCGGCATTCTTAGCCGCGCGCCCGAGACTCTCGCCGACATGCTCGACCGGCTGCCGCCAGTGTTCAACACGCCCGAATTGCGCCTGCCCTGCGAGGAAGAACGCAAATTCGCGATCGTCGAGGAGGTGCGCGAACGCTTGCGCAAGCGCGGCGCCGAGATGGTCGAGATTGACGGTGTGCGCGTCCGCACCCCCGATGGCTGGTGGCTCTTGCGCGCCTCCAACACGCAGGCGATCGTCGTCGTGCGCGCAGAATCCTCGAGCGAAGCTGGCCTGCAGCGACTCAAGCAAGCGCTGGCGAAAGAACTCGCAGCCAGTGGCCTGACCCTGCCTGACGCATAATCGTCATTGCACCGAGCGCCGAAGCAATCCCGTTCGGGTGAGGCGCTATTACTGGCTCGCGACCCGCAGCGCGCCCGGACGTACCACCGTGCAGGCGATGCCCTTTTTGTGCAATTCACCGCACGCCGCCTGCGCGCCCTTCTGGCTGAAATGCGTCAGCAGCGCACGATAAAGCCGGTTGGATTCGCCCTTGGCCGGCGCCAGAACTTCGCGCGGCTTGCCCCTGACGGCGGTCACGCTCGTGGCATGGCGGATCGCCTGCTCGGCAGCCGACTCGGCGCGAAACGCGCCGAGCTGAATGCTCCAATCTTCGCCCGCCGTCTCACGCGCCGCGGTCGCCGCTTCGGCTCTTCCGACAGGCGAGAGATGGCGCAGCGCGTTGTCGATCATCCCGGAGCGTCCCGGCACTGTGGCGGTATCGCCTTGCGGCGCTGATGCCATGACGGGCGCCGGGTTGCTCTGCTGCGGGGCTGCGGTGGCTGCAGCCGGTGCGGCGCTCGGGGTTGTCGCGTAGACGGGCACCTGGGGCTGTGCCGAATGCGATGAGGCAGAGGGCTGCACCGATGCCATGACGGGGCGCGACGCCGCCTGTCCGTTGCCGATATCGGCAAAGCCCTGATCGAGCAGAGCGGCCATCTGCCGGTCGCGCCACCCGGCCGACTGGCCGCCCATGACGACGCCGATCAGGCGATGCCCCTCGCGCACGGCCGAGGCGGCGAGATTGAAGCCCGACGCGTTGACATAGCCGGTCTTGATGCCGTCGAGCCCGGGATACCACTCCATCATATGGTTGTGGTTGCGCATCTCTTGGCCGCGGAACACGAAGGCGCGCGTCGAGAAATAGCGGTATTCGCGCGGGAATTGGTGATAGAGCGCCAAGGCCAGCCGCGCGATGTCACGCGCTGTCGTGCGCTGGTTCGGGTCGGGAAGGCCGTTGGCGTTGTAATACACGGTCGAGTTCATGCCGAGCTGACGCGCCTTCCACGTCATCTGCTGCGCAAAAGCTCCTTCGCTGCCGCCCAGCGCTTCGGCCAGCACGACCGCCGCGTCATTTGCCGATTTTGTGACGATGCCGAGGATCACATCGTGCACCGTCACCGACTCGCCCGGCACCAGGCCAAGCTTAGAGGGCGCGCGGGTCGCCGCGTAATCCGAGACGCGCAGATACTGATCGAGCCGCAGCCGCCCCTGATTGAGCGCTTCGAAGGTCAGGTACAGCGTCATCATCTTGGTGAGCGACGCTGGTTGGGTCGAAACATCGGGGTTCAGCTCGCGCAGCACCTGTCCGGTCTGCGCATCGAGCACGATCGCCTCGTAAACTGGCTGCGCCATCACCGGCGCCGCCAGCATGCTGCTCAGGAGGATTGCGGCAGCACCCGACCTGCCGATCCAGTGCCAATTCGACATCGCCCGACGCATTCCCTTTTCCGATTTGATGACCCGCACGCCCCACCCCCGATAAACGCGCAGACACCTTCTTATTCAACGGCATCAGGGTAAAGAAACGCTGAAAGCCCGTCAAAGCCGCCAAGGTTTATCTGAGGTATACTGCGGACACAGCGAGGCGCCTTCCCGCCCCTGGCCTGCGGGGCGGCGAATCCGGTGCGGCTCCGCATAACAAAGCGACCGCAGCTTCTGCCGACTCTCGTGCGACTTACCGTCGGCGACTCCGGTTTGTGCGCCGCACAAAAGCCCTTGAATGGCGCTGATGGGCTCACTATCGTGAATTTGTGCGCCGCAGCATGCGGCCCCTTCCGACAATGAGGACGACATGCCCGAGCTAAAGACAACAAAACGTGTGGTGCGCGAAGTACTTCGCAGCGAGCCGTCGCGCCTGCCGATCGCAACCGCGCCAACGCCTGACCCTGAGCAGGCACTCGAGAACGTAATCTCGGCCGTGACGATCGATCCGGCTCCCGCAGAAGCGGCGCGCGCCGCGAAAGCCGTGCCTGATCACGCCCTCGCTTATGGCGGGCAGGCCTGGGCGGCTTTGGCCGAGGCTCAGGCCGCCGCCGTGCGCGGGCTGGAAGCCATGGTGGACGAGATGAATGCCTTCACCCGATCGGAGATTGCCGCCGCGGCAGACGGCGCAACCGCTCTCCTCGGCGCTCGCACTTTCGCCGAAGCGGTCGAGGTCAATCTCGGCTTTGCCCGGCGCAGTTTCGACGCGCTGGTCGGCAGCTCGGCCAAGCTGTCGGAGATCGGGGCCAAGACGGCATCGGATGCATCACGGCCCGTCCTCTCGCGGCTCGGTGACAGCTGGAAGATGCTGCGCATCAGCTGAGCCGAAGCGCGCGGCCACTATTTCTTGCGGGCGCTCGGCGATGGAGCCGCCAGAAACTGGCGGATCTGGCGGTCAATGAAACTGAGCTCGGCTGTCGGGCGCGGCGCGCATCGCGCGGTGTCCGACATCCGTCGGGATCTCCGCGTAGCGGGCACGTTTGACGGCATCGGCGATGCGGCGCGCGCCCTCGATCCCGACCAGCCGGTCACTGGCGCTTGTCAGCACGAGCGTCGGTGCGGCGATCTGCGCGAGCGCCGCCGCCATATCGCCCTCGTACGGACTCGAGACGTCGTGGGCGCGATAGGCGGCATAGCGCAGCACCAGCGAATTGGCGTCCCATTCGCCAAAGGTCCGGGCGGTCGCCTCGACCTCCTTCGCCAGCTGCTGCGGTGGAATCCGATCGAGATAGGCGGCCGAGACGAGCCAGGGATAGAACAGCATGCCGGCGTGGCGCAGCCCCTCGACCGGATTGCGCGTGTAGCGCCCGCCCTGCCATTCCGAGTCGAGCGCGATGACCGTGTTGACGAGGTCGACCGTCAGGCGAAACCCGGCATCCGATTTCGGGCTCGGCGCCAGCAGCACCAGAGAGTCGACGTTCTCCGGATGATGAATGGCCCATTCGAGCGCCACAAACGAGCCCATCGATAAGCCGCCCAGAGCGCGCAAGCGGTTAACCCCCAGCTCGCGGGTTGCGAGCGCGTGGAGGGCTCCCATCATGTCCCGGATCGTGTAGCGCGGGAAATCTTGCCCCATCCCCTCGGCAGGCGACGAGGACTCCCCGCCACCGATCGGGTCGACCGTGACGACAAAATATTTGTCGGTGTCGAAGGTCTTGCCCGGTCCGATCGCCGCATCGAAAACATGGCGATCGCCGAGCGCGCCGGGGATCAGCAGGATCGCGTTGTCATGCGACGGGGAGAGTGTGCCTCGCGTCTCGTAGGCGATGTGAACGTCCGGTAGCACCGAGCCGTCCTCGAATTGAAAATCGAGGATCGTGAAAAGGCGCGCCTCGCTATGAGCCGGACCGGGGCCGCATAGCACCAGGCACGCGGTCAGCGCGGCCGCGATGACAGCAGGGACTCGCACCGGGCTTTCCCTCCCCTATGGCTGGCGCACGTTACGGCCCACCCGAAGGGGCGGCAACCTGCCCCTTGGAAGAGGCCGGGCGGCTATGGGCCGGCGAGATTTCGCGCGAAAAAGGCAGGCACTCGCGCTAGCACGTCCTGCCGCGCCGGGGGATCGGTGCCGATGATCGGCACGACCCCGGCACGGGTGCGGTAGTTGGGCAGCTCGAGGCGCGGCTGGTTTGGCGCGTCAAAGCCGTGGTAGGCGCCGGGATAGATCTGCGTCTCGACCGGCGCGCCGCGCCCGACCGCGCCATCGAGAAAGGTTTTACACGGCGCCGCCGGTGTCCACACATCCTCGGCGCCCATCAGCACGAGCAGCGGGATGCGGGTGGTCCAGTCGGCGGGTTGCCGCTCGATATTACAGGAGGCGGGGTAGAACGCGACCGCAACCCGAAAATCGCCTTGCGGCAAGTTGGCGGGCCGGCTCGTGCTTTGCGCGCCGATCGAGAACAGCGTGACCCCGCCGCCCTGCGACCAGCCGAGAAGCCCGATGCGGTCGCCGCGCACAAAGGGTTGCGCCTGCAGGTACCACAGCGCGCCATACGCATCTCTCGGCCGCGCGCGATAGATGTCGAGTTCGAAGCCGAGGACCGAGCACATCTCGCCGTGATTGCGCGGCCGAAAGCTGTCGACGAGCAGAAAGACATAGCCCTGCCGGGTCAGTTCGGCGGCCCATTCGCGATAGATCGGCGAAATCGCCCCGGTGGCTCGACTGAACATGCCGCTGCACCCGTGCAAGCCGACGATCGCCGGGCGCCGCTCCTCGCCCGATGGGCGATAGAGATATCCGTCGAGCTGCGTCGCACCGTCAAGCGACGGGAAATGCACAACTTCCTGCGCCATCGCCGCAGGCAGCCAGAGCAGAAAGGCCAACGCCGCCGCGATAATCTTTTGCATCGTCCGGCTTCCAAGATGGCGAAGGGACGATCCTACAGCATAGGACGCCAATAAAGCGTCAGGCGCGAGCCGTTGATCCCGCAGCGCGCGAGCACCCAAGGCAGTGTCGCATTCGATCGATTTTCCGCTTGAACCGCTCCGTTCTCGGTGCCAGATTCGGGTTGTCGATAACGAACTGGGAGGGTGTTGCACTGACATGACACCACCGGGCAGTTCCCAGTTGCCGACCGCTTGGCATCGGCAACCAAGGGCCAAGTCCAAGATTTAGTCCGGAGTTAGCTCCGGGCGCGAAGCAAGACTTCGCAATTTGACCCCCGCCTGTCGCTTTGGAGCGCGCGGGGGTCTTGCTATGTTGGTGTATACGCAGAGACGGCGTTCCACCTCTAGGCTCTACGATGTCCGCTACCGATCTGGCAGGCTCCGGCCCCACCTCGCGGATCTATTTCTCGCAGCGGCTGCGGCTGCATTATGTGGATTGGGGCAACCCGACCGCGCCGCCCCTGTTGCTGGTGCATGGCGGGCGTGACCACTGCCGCAATTGGGATTGGGTCGCGAGCGCCTTGCGCCGGGATTGGCATGTGCTGGCGCCCGATCTGCGCGGTCACGGCGACAGCCAATGGTCGCCCGACGGCAATTATTCGACCGCCGCCTATGTCTACGATCTGGCGCAGCTGATCCATCAGCAGGGTCTGGCGCCGGCGACGATCGTCGCGCATTCGCTCGGCGGTCACATCGCGATCCGCTACACCGGCGTCTATCCCGAGACCGTGAACAAGCTCGTCGCAATCGAAGGCCTCGGCCCCTCGCCGCGCCAGATGGAACAGCGCTCGGCAGTGCCGATCCATGAGCGGATGCAGAAATGGGTCGTCGAGCAGCGCGCGCTGTCGGGCCGACTGCCGCGGCGCTACGCCTCGATCGAGGATGCCCTGAAGCGCATGCAGGAAGCAAACCGGCATCTCTCGCCCGAGCAAGCGAGTCATCTGACGCAGCACGGCGTCAATCAGAACGAGGACGGCACCTATAGCTGGAAGTTCGACAATTATGTGCGCGCCGACTCGCCTTACGGGATGACAAAGAACGAGATCGAGGAATTGTGGGGCCGCATCAGCTGCCCGACGCTGATGGTCTACGGCAAGGAAAGCTGGGCCTGGAAGTCGAACCCTGAGGAGGATGGACGGCTCGCGCATTTCCGGAATGCCAAGGTTGCCGCGATCGATGGCGCCGGTCATTGGGTGCATCACGACAAGCTGCAGGTTTTCCTGAAGCTGCTGCGCGATTTCCTGTAAACCGCGCCATGCTGTTTGACCGAGGCCATCACCGGCGGCGACGCCGCCACGTCCGCCATCGGAACCCGTGGCGCCGCATCCTGACGGTGCTCGGCCCGGGCCTGATTACCGGCGCTTCCGACGATGACCCCAGCGGCATCGCCACCTATTCCCAGGCCGGAGCCCAGTTCGGCTATTCGATGTGCTGGGTCATGCTGTTTACCTGGCCGTTGATGGCGGCGATCCAGGAGATCAGCGCTCGCATCGGTCGCGTCACGGGCAAGGGCATCGCCGCCAATCTGCGGGAGCACTATTCGATCTGGCTGCTGCGCCCGATCGTGACGCTGTTGTTGGTCGCCAACTTCATCAATCTCGGTGCCGATCTCGGCGCTATGGGCGATGGCCTGCGTCTGCTGATCGGCGGGCCGCGTGGGCTTTACGTTGTGCTGCTTGCCGCGGCTTGCACGACGCTGGAGATTTTTTCGAGCTATGAGCGATATGTCAAAGTCCTGAAATGGCTGACCTTGTCGCTCTTTGCTTATGTCGCGGTTGCGCTGATCGTGCAGGTGCCCTGGGGCGAAGTCGGCTACAACACGATCGTTCCGCACATCCTCTGGCAAACCGACTACATCGTCGTCATCGTCGCCGTTTTGGGCACGACGATCAGCCCCTATCTCTTCTTCTGGCAAGCGTCGGAAGAGGCCGAAGACGAACGTATCGACCCTACGGCGCATCCGCTGATCGAGCGCCCGAGAGAGGCGG
>Ga0209472_1002041_pt1 | contig 11455 bp, 10 predicted proteins | sample GraSoiAngelo_130_FD_185887 | JGI IMG/M metagenome (GOLD analysis project Ga0209472, IMG submission 185887) | Grasslands soil microbial communities from the Angelo Coastal Reserve, California, USA - 14_0929_02_20cm (SPAdes) (version 2) | ecosystem: Environmental > Terrestrial > Soil > Grasslands ...
TCTCCCGTTTGTTTGCCGATCTGGTAAAAATCAGCGCCGTAATCGAACAAGGTCCCGCGATCAGGTTTACCTGGTGTGATACTGAACACCGGAATATGAGCTCTCTGCCCGACCAAAAGCACTGAGTCGGCGGCAACACTGACTGTCACATCGCCGCCTATCCATAAGGCTTCTGCTCCTCGGGCAACCAGTGAATCTTCGGCTTCGAGCACGGAATTTGAATTTTCGACATTGGCCTCGAATAACTCAATACTCCATCCTTGGCAAACCTCGCGCGCTTTCTCGACAAAGGCCCGCGAATTAGCTTCAGCCGGATTCCAGGCCACGCCCACTCTCTTTAGGCTTGGGAACATCTCCCGCGCGATTCGGAAAGCATCTTGTACCGGAAGGAAACTGCCAATGCCCACCAAGTTGCGCGGGTGATTCAGTGGGTTGTCGCGACTGATCCCCACTCCTGCCACCACCGGATCGGCAACCAGGCCGAACACTTGAATCGTCTTGTCGCCACGATTCGCATTGGCAACTGCTTGCAGCGACAAGGTGCTCATCGTAAGCAACAAGTCATAACGGGCATTGACCATTTCCTTGGCGATGGAACTCCCGACAGAAATATCGCCTTGCGCGTTGAACTTATCTATGACAATGGTTTTTCCTTCAATAAATCCATTCGCTGCCAAGCCGTCTATGGCGCCCCGAGTGCCCTCATCCAGCAGCATTGTCGAAGCATGCTGAAGAAGTCCGACGTGTGGTATGTTCCGGGCACTGGTGCTTCGCCGTCCAAGATCGGACAAAAGGAGTGCCGCGGAAGCTGAAATGATCAGGACGAGCCCCAAAAGGAGACGCTTGACAACAAATCGCATCTGCCAACCTTGCGAAGAAAACGTTAGAGTCCGGGCGTAGAGTCTACCACTGTGGTGTGGTGGGTGCACACGACAGGAAAACATATCTCTAGGATTACGCCCGAGTGACGTTAGTGCTGTATCGGAGGCGCGCTTTCACGACAAAGTTGGAGGTGAGGCGGGCGATGTGGCGCGCGTTCGATACAGCCGTTAGAAGGAAGCCGCTCGCGGGTGCGGCGGACGCGGTCTATGGAAATTCAATCGATTTTCGCCTGAAAATCATTGCCAGAAGCGGGATTCGGCAAAAACGTTGTTATTGATGCTCATCGATGTAGTGGTTCTCGCATTCATCTGGATCATCGTAGCGCGGGGCGGTCTGTTATTCAAGACCACAGTTCAGACCACCGTTTCAAACGCCTGCATCTCACGCGCTAGCGTCCGCCGCGCGAGCGGCTTCGTTCTAACGGGCTAACAGGAAGTAATGAAAACGGTCTAGCACATTCTGACGCGCCTGACCTAATCCGACAGCAAGGTGTGCAAGGTAAAGTCTGGCCTATCACACTTAAGCTTTTCTTTGCGCTCTTAGCGGTTGCTCCCGGAGCCTGGCGGTTAGGATCTTTCAGCATGCGTCCCGGACCGTGCTTGCTCCCAAAAACTAAGGGCGGCCTCGCGGCCGCCCTCTTTGCGGAATTTACTGGTAGTGGTTTACAGCGCCTTCACATTCTCGGCCTGCCACCCCTTGGGGCCCTTGACCACATCGAACTGCACTTGCTGACCTTCTTGCAGGCTGCGGAATCCATTCGACTGAATGGCCGAGAAGTGTACAAACACGTCCTCGCCGTTCTGACGGCTGATAAATCCATAGCCCTTGGCGTCGTTAAACCACTTTACTGTTCCTGTTTCCATAGGTGTTGCTTATTTCCTTTGTGTTGATATCGCGCTGAATTACTCGCTGGACTTCTGCAGGCAGGTCACGCTGTGGAGCGGAGAAACTGCGAATTGCAAAAAACCGCAAGATCAAACGCATTATAATTGTACCTTAATTGTTGCCTAATAGCTAGAAGCATTTGTGCAAGTTATTGAACCATATCCACTTATTCCTGATTCCGCGAAAGCTAGGTTTCGTATCAGGATGTAAGGGTATCGAACAGATCCGAAACCGAGAGCCACATTCCGTACACGCAATTCCGAAGACAGCAAGAGTAACCCCACGCCGTCGCACAGCCGGTTTGCAACTTTCTCCCTCAACTCTCATCATCTATATTTCTGCATGAAGCGTACTTCCTTGCGTTCTTCACGGCTCCTCTTCGCGCTCTCCGCGGTAGGTCTTCTTTTGGCTGTCGTGCCTTTGTGCTCGGCTGGAATCGCAGAAGATGTTCACGCCGCTGTTGTTCAAAATCGCTTGGCCTGGGCCGAAGCCGCGCTCAAGACATGCCTCGTTCAGCACGGACAAACACCCGAGTACCTGGATGCTCTTTCTTGGCTGGCCCGCGGCTATTTGAACGGCAATCAGCCCGACCGTGCCCAAAACTATGCCAAGCAGATCGAAGTTCAGGCTCGCCAGCAACTCCTGAAACGCTCGCTCGATGCCGAACCGCATCTGCCAAACGCGCTCGGAGCCGCCATTGAGGTCGAAGCGCAGCTGCTCGTGTCAGGCGGCCAACGTGTCCAAGCCATCGCCCTGCTTCGCAGTAGGGTCGCACGTTATCGCGCTACTTCAATCCGTGCCCGCCTGCAGAAGAATCTCAACCTCCTCAGTCTCACCGGACAGCCTGCGCCCCCGCTGAACGTCGCGCAGTACCTGGGCCCAAAGCCAAACGATCTCTCTGCGCTCAAAGGATCACCCGTGCTGCTCTTTTTCTGGGCGCACTGGTGTGCCGACTGTAAGTCCGAAGGCCCGATCATCACCCAGCTCCGCACCGAGTTCGGGCCCAAGGGCCTTACCGTCGTCGCGCCGACTCAGCTTTACGGCTACGCCGCCCAAGGAGAGCCAGCCAAGCCCCAAGCCGAGCTTGCCTGGATCGACCGCGTCTGGCAGCACTTCTACCCGGGGCTTGGGGGCATCCCCGTCCCCATCAGCGCGGCAAATTTCAATAACTACGGCTGTAGTACCACGCCAACTCTCGTCCTGCTCGACCGCTCCGGTCGCGTCGCCCTATATCACCCTGGAGTCCTGCCATACGAAACCCTTCGGGCTGCCGTCGAAAAAACCGTCGCCAACTGACGTACTGGAAACTGAGAACTGGGAACTGGCAACTAGCCAACAGCCAAGACTGAAGCCCCAGAGTTAACAGCCGAGATGTAACGGCCAACTGTCCTCCCTCATATCCGAATCCCGCATCGCATCTGGGCGTCGCCCACGCACAAAAGCGATATATAATCTCCCCCGATTTGTCATGGGTGCGCTGTTTCCAACCGTAAGGTCTTCTCCGGGCGTCTCGCTGCTCGGAACCGGTGGTGAGCCCCGGCGCGTGGAGCGCGTACTGGCCACAGTCCGAATAGTTCTGGCTGTGAGCGCCCTCGTCGCCGTCTACTACGGCTCAACCCAACCGAGCCGCTATGCCGGCGTTGCTGATGGCCTTCTGCTGATGTATGCCGGTTACGCCGTCGGCGTCTACATTGCGATTCGCCGCAGCTCGGTTGTGCCCAGCCGCGCAGCTCTTGCAATACATGCAATCGACATTCTCTTCCCCAGCATCATCACCTTGTTTACCGAAGGACCGAACAGTCCTTTCTTTCTGTTTTTTGGGTTCGTGTTGTTGGCCGCAGCCTATCGCTGGGGAATGATTAAAACTCTGGTCACCGGCGCAGCGTGCATCGTCGTGTTGTTGACAGAAGCGGCCACGTTGCGTTCCGGCTCAATTACAAATCTGCTTGAGGGACAGTACGATGTGAATACCCTCATTATGCGCGCAGCATACCTTGCGATATTCGCTTTTTTGATTGGTTATCTTGCGGAGCAGGAAAAGCGTCTGCGCGTGCAAGCTTTAGCATTGACCAGCGTTAGCAGCAAAGCTCGCTTCGAACTCGGATTAAAGGGCACCCTACGATCGGTGCTGCACGAAATCGTCCAGTTGTTTCGCGCCCAGCAGGCGGTTCTGGCATTCGAGGATGTCAGTGGTGCGTTTTTATGGACGGCTGGACCCGAAAGCACGGCCGAAGGCTTAGTTCTGACCTGGCGTGCCCTGGACCCATCTGAGCGAAGCCGCTATTTTTTCGCTTTACCTGCAGATACGCTACGGCTATCTCGCACTCGCAGCGGTCGAACCTACGATTTTGTTTCTGACGAAGACGCTCCAGTGGTTCGCCCGTCCGCCGTGCCGGCAGGCTTCTCTTCCGAACACCCATTTCGCATCGCCCTGATAAATTCCTTTGTTATTGAACCGGCTGTTTCCGCGCGGCTCTTCCTATTCGAGCCACATCCCGGCCTGGGCCACAAAGATGAGGTGCGCTTCCTGCGCGATCTCACCCGCTATGTCGCGCCCGCGGTTTATAACATATACCTCTTACGCAGGCTGCGGTCGCGAGCTGCCGCCGATGAACGAGCCCGCGTGGCTCGCGACCTGCACGATGGTGTCATCCAGTCTTTACACGCCATCGCATTTCGTCTTTATGCCTTGCGCGTCCGTGCGCCCCGGTTCCCTCAGGATGTTCCCAGCGAACTCCTCGACATTCAGCAGTTGGTGCAACGCGAGGTCTCTAACCTGCGGCAGCTCATTCAGCAGCTCAAGCCGGTGGACTTCGATCCCAACCGCTTCATCGAATGGCTGAGCACGGTCATCGATCAGTACCGCCAGGATACTGGCATCGGTGTGCGTTTCATCTCTGACGTTCGCGAGCTGGTGCTGCCGGTAGAAATTGCGCGCGAGGTGGGGCACATTGTCCGCGAAGCACTTGTAAATGTCGCCCGCCACAGCGGCGCAGAACACGTCGTCGTCCGGTTAAGTCCGGAAAAGCGCGCCTGGAAGCTCTCAATCGACGACGATGGAAAAGGTTTCCAGTTCGTTGGACGCTTCTCGCTGGCGCAACTCGACAACAACCGCCACGGCCCAACGGTAATAAAAGAGCGCGTAAAAGCCATTGGCGGTGACCTCACCATTGACTCTCGTCCGGGCCGCGGGGCGCGTCTTGAAATAATTTTCCCACAGGTGAAAACTGCCGCGCATGCATAACAACAACGACGACCAAGACTGCATCCGTATTATCATCGCCGACGATCACACTATTTTTCGCGATGGCCTAAAGCGTCTGCTCGAAACCGAGCCCACCTTCCAGGTCGTGGGCCAAGCGGGTGACGGCCATGAGGCGGTCCAATTAGCTCTGCAAGTCAAGGCCGACGTTTTGCTGCTCGATGTCGCCATGCCCAAGGTCCCCGGCCTGGAAACTCTTCGCGAGCTAAACCGCAACCAAATTAAAATCCGTACCCTGCTGCTGACCGCGAGCATCGAGCGCTCGGAGATTCTGCAAGCCCTGCAACTCGGCGCCTGGGGTGTGGTGCTGAAAGAGTCGCCTCCCGAGCTTCTGCTGAAGAGCATCAAGGCGATTCACGCCGGAGAATATTGGGTCGGACGCGACTCCCTTTCCACCTGGGCCCGCGCCACTCAAAGAGACTATGGCCTCACCCCGCGCGAACTGGAAATTGTTTCCGAGATTCGCTCCGGAAAAAGTAACAAAGACATAGCACAGCACTTCTCGATCAGCGAAGATACTGTGAAGCGCCACCTCAGCAACATCTTCGACAAGCTCGGCGTCTCCAGTCGCCTGGAGCTAGCCATGTTCGCCACCACCCACAACTTGGGATAGCTTTTGAACGCTCATTCAGGAGCACGTGGGGACAGCCGCCCTCGGCTGTCCGGTCGAGCGAAGCTCGACGATCCCAACGCGCGGACACTCCTGTCCGCCAGGGAGCACATTTACCGTAATCTGCCAAGCGCCGGAGGGGCGGCATAAATCTAGCCCAGGACGTAAGTCCTGGGTACCGTCCGCGACGATTTCACGCCCCACATGGGCGCTATGGAAGATGCAATCGGTAGTGTTTCTCCCAGAGAAGATGCTGCCGTCCCCGCATAAGCCGGAGTTCCAATCACGCACGCGTGCCCCACCTTGTTGCCAAAGAGTGGGAACCTCAATCAACAATCTCTACTTCCGCCGCAGAATCCACCACGCCTCGCGATACTTCTCAAACCTCGACCTCTTCTTTCGGCTGCCCGGAAACAGCTTCAGCGACTTCATCCGCTGGATCACTCTCACCGGAAACACGTACCATGCATTTTCCGGCACAACGTAGGCTACCAACAGATCAATCTCGTCAGCCCTGTACGCTTTATATGAGTGCCCGTGTGCTCGAAAACTGTAACTCCCATCTTTCCACGCAACATGGGCCGACTTCACCTGAACCTTCCACAGTCTGCCGCTCGTCTGCACAATAAAATCGTACGCATCGCTGTCGCCCCACGGCTTTGCCACTCCGAATCCCAGCTCGGATGCCTTTGCCAGAAACTTCGCCTCCGCCATCTCCCCGCGCCGCTTCCCCGTGACCGATCCTGTGGCGCGGGCGCCCTCGCCCGCGTTCGCCCAGACCGCCCCAACATCCGCCACCGCCAGTAAATCTCCAATCCCCACCCCAGTGCTCATGATCCTCCGTTCCCTATGTCCAAAAACGAATCAACTTCATGCCATCCCCAGCCGTTCGCAGCCAGGCCTTCCTCGAAAAGACCTGGGAATCCGCCAGTGCGCCGCCCTTGTCGCGTTTTCTGCGACGGAGTGGGGTTGTCCCAGACACGAAGGCCCCTCGGACGATCCCGTCGGAAGGGGCCTTCTCAGCCGTTTCAGCTCACACAACCATGATCACGAATCCCAAAAATGAGGTCAACCAAAATCCGTCCTGCTACTAAGATTCCCAAGATGGGAAACGCCTGTGTTGGCTGCCCAGACCTTGTCGAAACCCTGAGCGCAGCCGCGATCAATTTCTACCAGAAGAACGCGCCTGGCCATCGCCTCAGCGCACGGAGCCGGGAACCTACCAGCCCTCAGCCAGGGGTCCGAGAAGTGGAGACGGGCGCATGATCGAAATGTGGCGCGGGCGCCCTCGCCCGCGAGAAGTGACGTGTGGGTCGGACACTCGTGTCCGACGCTTTGATTTTGCTTTGATAGCGCGTGGCTTCCAGCCGCGCCGCCCAATTTTCTCCAAATTGTGTCGTCCCGAGCGGAGCGGAATCACTTCGGTTGCGAATGATTCTGCGAAGTCGCGCCGCTCTGGCCTGATTGAGGAGCAAAAGACGGAAGCCGTCACGCGCATCACCGACGGCCACGTTCCCGACCAGGTTTACGAAGAAGTCCGCCCTCACTTCACCGATAAAGAACTGGCCGACCTGGCTCTGGCCGTGGCCACCATCAACGCCTGGAACCGCCTGGCCATCGCCTCCGCTCAGTTCCCGGAACCTACCAGCCCGCCAAGGTGCATGAAGTGGAGAAGAGCGGCTTGAAATGTGGCGCGGGCACCCGCGAGAAGTGCCGTGTGCGTCGGACACTCTTGTCCGACGTCTTGACCTTGTAGGGATAGCCATCGGCTGTCCGGTCGAGCGAAGCTCGACCTCTCCTCTCTCTCAGAGACCGGAGTCCGTCCAGAGTCTTCGCTTCGCCCGCGCTTTCGCACAGAACGCGAAAGGATGGAGCAACCTCCACGGACTCAATGGGATGCTGGACACGGCGGCAGATGCCGAAGTAATCGGGAGGAGGTTGCGAGAACCTTCTCTACATTGATGGCAGAAACCTGGTTAGCCGCACGTTGTATCGGCGTACTCGAAGATCCGCCTGAGCGAAGTCGAAGGACTCCCCCACACGTGTGGCGCGGGCGCCCTCGCCCGCGAGAAGAGCCCTTCGGCTGGAGATCCCACTTTAGAAACAGATTTGTCGGGCATGTTCATTCGTCACTGACACGAAACTCGGCAGCAACTCACTCTGGAATCGGAGATGGCGGGCGGGGGCGCCCGCCCCACATGGCCACACTTGCTCCTAAAGGAAAGGGCCGACCATGTTTCCACGATCAGCCTTTATTATGGCCGCGACGACTGGAGTTTACCCTGAGCGAAGCCGAAGGGCTCCCACACAGGTGTGGCGCGGGCGCCCTCGCCCGCGAAAACAGCCCTTAGGCTGGAGATCCCATTTTGGAAACAGATTTGTCGGGCATGTTCATTCGTCACTGACATGAAAATCGGCAGCAACTCATTCTGGAATCGGAGATGGCGGGCGGGGGCGCCCGCCACCAGTTCCATGTCCACCAAAGCTCCGCCGCTGACCAAATACCGCTATCGCAGGCGGCTTCCACACCTGCAGAAGGCCGACGCGGCCGTGTTCGTCACATTCTGTACTGGTGGACGTCTGGCATTGCCCGAGGCGGCTCGCGATCTGGTTCTTGAACACTGCCTGCGGGAAGGTGGCATCCAGCCGCTCGCGGGCGAGGGCGCCCGCGCCACACGAGTACATCTCTATGCAGTCGTAGTCATGCCCGACCATGTCCATCTTCTCTTCTTGCCTCTGCGGGACGAGGATGGTTGGCAATTTCCGCTTGTGGATATTTTGCAATGCCTGAAAGGAACCACGGCGCATCGCATCAACAGGCTGCTTCACACTTCCGGTCCGGTCTGGGAAGAGGAATCCTTCGATCATGTGTTGCGGTCGGATGAGAGTTTGAAGGAGAAATGCGAATACATCCGACAGAATCCGGTAAAGGCAGGGTTGGTTCAGAAGCCGGAAGATTATCGCTGGTTGTGGGTGAACCCTGAGTTCCAACCCTAAGACAACCTTCGCGGGCGAGGGCACCCGCGCCACATTCACCATACTGTAAACCAAAGGAAAAGGCCGACCAGGTTTCCATGATCGGCCTTTATTTATGCCGGCGACGACCGGAGTTTACCCTGAGCGAAAAGGAGCTCCCAGACACGTGTGGCGCGGGCACCCTCGCCCGCGAAATGGCTGTGTACGTGATTTGCCCGCATGATCATTCGCCCTCACGACCCCAACGGCGAAAACCCTGCAGCCCGCCCCCTTCAGCTCCGTAGGAGCGACATACTACAGCCCGGCACGTCAGTGCCGGGTACGCTGCCGCATCGCGACCACGCGCCTATCGGGCGCAACTTGACGGTCACCAAACGGGAAAAGGCCACGCTCGCTTCGCATCTGGCGTTTAGAAGGCGTGAGCGAGCCGCACTTTGGCGAGCGGGAGCCCCTTCTGCCGAAATCCCGAACGAAGTGAGGGATCTCCCAAAAGGAAAAGGCCGACCAGGTTTCCATGATCGGCCTTTATTTTATGCCGGCGACGACCTACTCTCCCACACACTTTCGCGTGCAGTACAATCGGCCCTGCGGGGCTTAACTGCCGTGTTCGGGATGGGAACGGGTGGATCCCCCGCGGTAAGATCACCGACAAACTTGAGAGGCGTTTGCGTGGCGTCTGAGCCGTGCGCCGAAATCCCGAGCAAAGCCGAGGGATCTCTACGCCACATATTCTCAAAGAACGCGAGAACGATCTCTCACAACTGAATAGATTGGGGCTGGCTTACTCTCTTCTTTGGTTACTTCCGATTTCAGCCGCACTACATTGGCTTTTCGTCGGCGCACAGTCGTCAGTCCCACCTCCTGCCTGCAGCTCAGGTTCTAGCTGATGGCTGAAAGCTGATGGCTGACGGCTGTTCAATGCACCGAGTAAATTTTATGGTCAAGCCGAACGGGCGATTAGTACAGGTAAGCTTCGTGTGTCACCACACTTCCACATCCTGCCTATCAACCAGGTAGTCTACCTGGGCCCTTCTTAGACCCACTACGGTCTTGGGAGATCTCATCTTGGAGAGTGCTTCCCGCTTATATGCATTCAGCGGTTATCACAACCGAACTTCGCTACCGAGCGGTGCCACGGGCGTGACAGCTCGATCACAAGAGGTTCGTCCATCCCGGTCCTCTCGTACTAAGGACAGGCCCCCTCAAATCTCCTCCGCCCACAACAGATAGGGACCGAACTGTCTCGCGACGTTCTGAACCCAGCTCACGTACCGCTTTAATAGGCGAACAGCCTAACCCTTGGAACCTTCTACAGCTCCAGGATGCGATGAGCCGACATCGAGGTGCCAAACCGGAGCGTCGATATGAACTCTTGGCTCCGATCAGCCTGTTATCCCCGGCGTACCTTTTATCCGTTGAGCGATGGCCCTTCCATGCAGAACCACCGGATCACTAAAGCCTACTTTCGTACCTGCTCGACTTGTTGGTCTCGCAGTCAACCACGCTTATGCTTTTGCACTCGTCGGCTGATTTCCAAACAGCCTGAGCGTAGCTTCGCGCGCCTCCGTTACTGTTTAGGAGGCGACCGCCCCAGTCAAACTACCCGCCTTACTATGTCCCTTTCCCGGTTTACGGGAATAGGTTAGAACCACAGAACTCGCAGGGTGGTATCTCACCGTTGGCTCCTCCAAGCCCGAGAGCCTGGATTCAAAGCCTCCCACCTATCCTGCGCAGCAAGTGCCATAGTTCATAGTAAAGGTATAGTAAAGGTGCACGGGGTCTTTCCGTCTAGTTGCGGGCAACCGGCATCTTCACCGGCACTACAAGTTCGCCGTGTCAGTCGGCAAGACAGTCGCACTTTCGTTACGCCATTCGTGCAGGTCGGAACTTACCCGACAAGGAATTTCGCTACCTTAGGACCGTTATAGTTACGGCCGCCGTTCACTGGGGCTTCAGTTCGAAGCTTCACCATCTTGCGACGGTTGACCTCTCCCTTTAACCTTCCAGCACCGGGCAGGCGTCAGCCCCTATACGTCGTTTTCGACTTTGCAGAGACCTGTGTTTTTGTTAAACAGTCGCAGTGCGCATTTCTCTGCGGCCTCTTCGGGCTATGAACCCTAGTGAGGCACCCCTTCTCCCGAAGTTACGGGGTTATATTGCCGAGTTCCTTACCAACTGTTCTCACGAGCGCCTTTGGATATTCTCCTCGTCTACCTGTGTCGGTTTGAGGTACGGTTCCCTTACGTTCTCCTTAGAGGTTTTTCTTGGCAGCGTGGAATCAGCGGCTTTCACCCATACGGGTTACTGCTTTGCGTCTCAGTGATAACTCTCCAGCGGATTTACCTACTGGAGACACCTTACACGCATCGACCGTCATAGCCATAGGACGGCCCGCTTATCCTTCTGCGTCACCCCATCGTGATAACGAACACAAGGGAGCCCCGGAATGTTAACCGGGTGTCCATCAGTTACGCCTTTCGGCCTCACCTTAGGGACCGGCTGACCCTGAGCGGATTAACCTTTCTCAGGAAACCTTAGACTTTCGGCGCGGAGGGTTCCCACCTCCGTTATCGCTACTTATGCCGGCAGGGTCTCTTCTCAACCGTCGACCAGTCTTTTCAGTCTGGCTTCAAACTGTTGAGAATGCTCTCCTACCACGCACACCTGTTACAGTGTGCATCCGCTGCTTCGGTACCAAGCTTGAGCCCCGTTAAATTGTCGGCACCGGACCGCTTGACCAGTGAGCTATTACGCTTTCTTTAAAGGATGGCTGCTTCTAAGCCAACCTCCTGGCTGTCTGGGCGTTCCGACTTCCTTTCCCACTTAGCTTGGATTTGGGG
>Ga0209472_1002046_pt1 | contig 11444 bp, 8 predicted proteins | sample GraSoiAngelo_130_FD_185887 | JGI IMG/M metagenome (GOLD analysis project Ga0209472, IMG submission 185887) | Grasslands soil microbial communities from the Angelo Coastal Reserve, California, USA - 14_0929_02_20cm (SPAdes) (version 2) | ecosystem: Environmental > Terrestrial > Soil > Grasslands ...
TTGTTAATGCGATTGCCATGCGCATCCACTTGCAGCGAGCGATAAAAATGCGCTCCCTTCTCTACTGGACCTTTCCCATCATCCTCGACCATACCACTCCAGAAAATGGTCTGGCCTTTATCATCAGCGCCCCTCAGTTCGAGCCAGGTGTCGTAAGCATCGACAGTCCCGCCAGGAAAGAAGTGCCCGATCTTCTTCGTGCGAACCACGACATCCACGCGCACTGTGTCGCCACGCCGAACCACCGGCTGCACGCGGTTCAAGGGCGCGGTCACGGGAGACACCTCGCCCTGTCCTTCAGCGCTTATTTTCGTCTCTGCTTCTTCGCCGACCGCAAAAGTCGTCGCTAGTTCAGATTGTCCAGCCACGGCAGCTTTCAACTCGCCGCGCTCCGGCGATAGCGCAAATATATCTACGCTCACAATTTTGTCTTTCAGAAAATCTTCTGTGATCTTTAGCTGCTCTGCATCTTCATTCGCTGTGGGCAGGGCGGTATTCGCACCCGGAAAGCGATGCGAGTGCACGAATCCGGCAATATTCCCCATATCTTTCGATTGCATCAGCGGCATGTGGCAATCCGCGCACTGCGCCGGTTTCGCCGGATAATAGAACGACCGCGCACCTTGTCCCGAAACGCCGCTGGCCTGCCAATTGTCGTACTCGTTGAAGCCGCGAATCCAGCGGTAATGATTCACCGGCACATCCAGATGCACCTTGTGGCAACTCGAACAGAACTCCGCCGTCTGATCACGCATGAATGGCTTCAGGAAAACTCGGCGGTGCGGCTCCGGATTCAGCTTGATGAGAAAATCGTGCAGCGCTCGCGCGACTGGATTTTTCGTTGCTGCCAGTTCGTGCAATTTTGGATATTCGAGGTAAAAATCACCTTGGCCCATCGTGCTCTTCACCTTGGCAATCGAGTGGCACATCATGCAGCCGAGTCCCGCCTGCGACTCCGGGCGATGCACGATCTGCTTGATCGGTGTGTCCATCAATCCGCTGTAGAGCACTGCAGGATCGTGGCAGCCGCCGCACCATTTGGAAGGCTTGGGGCCGATGGTGTCCTGCATGTACTCAACGCTTTTGCGATACCACTGATTGTTGAACGAAGAAAAATGGTGCGCCGAACTGAACCATTGGTTGTATATGTCTTGGTGACAGCGCTTGCAGGAGTCGGACTCCATGAAGAATTTGCTGGGAATTTTTCGTTTACCGTAGACCTGGGCAGAGCTAGGGAAGAACGCACCCTCCGGGCCATCACCTTCGCCGCTCATGTTAGCGGGCGGCATCGCGGGATTCTCAATCCGCGCATGCTTCTGCCAGCGCGACTCGCGCACGTAGCGCGTCCCGTAACCTAGTCCGGCAAGCGCCAGCAAACAGATTGCTAAGCGAAGCACAGCCCGAGCCGCGCCGATGCCCAGCCAGCCACGGTTCCCGGCCCAATCCGCAAACAATATCCCAACACCCGCGAGCGATAGCAGAATGTGGACGTACAGCCAATTCCATTCCACGCGCGGCGTGCCGGTCTTGATCAGAACAATTCCGATTACCGCTCCAGCCGCCAGCAGCACCCATCCGGCACGCGCGGCAAAGCTTCCATTTCGCAGCAAGCGAAAAAAAAAGATCGCCAGCATGACTGCTGCTACTACGCCTGTCGTCGCATGCAGCAGCACGATCACCGCATAAAAGATGTTGGGTTGAGGGAAGGTGTAAAGATAGGTTGCCGAAACGACCAGAAATACCAGCAGCGCCGAAAACGCGCGCGAACTGGCGGAAACTCCGGACGATGAAATTTCAGGCATGAGAACGCAAGGTCAGCCAGGGCATCCCCGGCTCAGGAAGATTATCGCAACAGCGTAGTCAACTGAAGGACTGCGCTGAATAGTATAAAAATACTATTCGGATATCGCGTCAGAGAATGGGGTCTCTTTGCGGGCTTGGCGTTTTCTTTGCGTTCTTCGCGGTTCAAATCTTTAGCGGCTTGGTAATTCCACAGGGCGTGACGAACCCTACAACGTCGAAAATCTTTGCTCAAGGACCGGCGCCCGCCAGACACCGCACTGTGTTTCTAATTCTGCCGCGACTGACAATACCACCTCTTCTTCCCATGGCCGTGCCGAAATCTGGACCCCAATCGGCAAACCTTCCGGCGATTGGCCCACGGGAACGACAGTCGCCGGAGTTCCGAGCAGATTGAACCATTCGGTGTAGCTCCAGGCATCGAGGTATTCGACTGTCTTGCCATCAATTTGCCACCTACGCTCGCCATGCTTAAACGCAGGAATTGCCGTTACAGGGCAAAGCAGCACGGGATAATCACGCATTTGCGCGAAGACTTGCATGCGAATCGCATCGCGCTGAATCCAGGCATCGAGCAGCGACTCTCCTGTGTGACTCGGCTCAGCCTCAACCCAACTCGAAAACTCCTTCAGAATCGGGCTTAGCTCTGCATGTCCGCGTGTCATCGGGCCGAGCAACATTCCTCCAGCAATTCCGAAGAATTTCCACCAGAGTTGCCTGGCCAACTCGAGCCCATCGGGACGAAATGGCTCGACCTGAAAACCTGCACGCGTCAAAGCCTCCGCGGCCGTTCGCACCGCCGCACGTGTATCCGCCGTCACCGGCGTGCGGCCGTCATCCTCGAAATATCCAATCGGAACTTTCTTCAACTCATCGCGGTCCGGCCAGCGCACCGGAACCGACACAGCCGATGGATCGCCGATGTCTGGCCCTTGCATTACCTCAAACAACAACTTCAAATCTTGCACCTTGCGTGCCATCGGTCCCACGACCCCGATCAGAGCAAACGGCCCGACCGAATTCGGAAAATGCCCAGTTGCCGGAATGCGCCCGGGCGTCGGCTTCAGACCGCAGATTCCGCTGAAGTGCGCCGGCACTCGAATCGATCCGCCGCCGTCGCTTCCCGCTCCGGCCGCCGACATTCCCGAGGCGATTGCCGCTGCCTCGCCGCCGCTCGATCCTCCCGGCGTTCGCGTCAAGTCCCAAGGATTATTGGTGCGGCCATAGAGAAGATTGTCAGTCTCCCACGCCATCAACAGCTCAGGCGTGTTTGTCGTTCCCAGAATGATTGCTCCGGCATCACGCAAGCGTGACACCAGCGGCGCGTCTTGAGATGCAACTGTTCCCTGCCGCAGTTTGGTTCCCGCTTCACAGCGGAATCCCGCGACTTCAATCGAGATCTTGATGCTAACCGGAACTCCATGCAGCGCTCCCAACTTCGCCCCCCGCCTAACGGCAACTTCAGCCTCGCGAGCTTGACGAAACGCTCCTTCGGCGTCCACCTGCACAAAGGCATTCAGTACGGGATTTAGTTTCTTGATTTTTCTCAGGTGCGCTTCAACCAGTTCAACAGGAGAAATTTTTCTGTGGCGAATCTGCTCAGCCATCTGAACGGCTGGCAAAAAAGTGAGATCGTTCATGCGCTCGCTTACCCGGGAGAAATGGCGAGTCTAGCATGTGCGGACGCTACTGAGTTGAGCACCAGGCGATTACTGGGAGGCGAATTGTAGGCGGCGGGACTTTGCGGGGCGAGTTACGCGCGAGAAGATTCCCGTCTTCGCGCCACCCTTCACGAGCCACTGTTTCAGGTGCTTTCTTGAGGCGGCGGTCAGGCGGGAGAATAAAACACCGGCTCGGCCGTGCTCATCGGTCCAGATCACCTCGCCGGTTCCCTCTACCATGTAACTCGTTCCGGGCAGGACAAAACGCAGTGGAACCTCCTGCACCGGCGGCAGCGGCTCCGGCGATTGCAACGAGATCCCCTGCTCATTCAGGTCGAGCACCATCGCCGGCATGGCTGCAATTCCGAACTGGAGATACACCAGCGTTTCCAACTTTTGACGCGGGGAACGCCGCCGGTCCGCTCGCATAAAAGCTTTGCCCGCGCGCAGCGAGCGCTCAACTTGCTCGGATGTTAGCGGTTTATAGATGACAAAGTTTGCACCGGCCTGAAAGGTCGCAGCAATTTCCGTCAGAGCGCCAATCATGGCAAAGACAACGGGCCTGCGTTGCGTGGGGGCCAGCCGGGCAATTTTCACCATTAGCGTGGCATTGGGCAGATCGAAATCCAGTACCAGCGCAGAGTAATAACCCCTCGTCATGAGTTCCATGCCTTCCGAAGGCGACAGGCAAACCTCCGGCTCGATACCGAGGGTGTTCAGAGCGCCGCCGAGGACACGCAGTGACTGCTGATCGCGGCACATGAGCAGGGCGTTCAATCCCATACCGCCGAGCTTACGACCCTGTTGGCCAACCGTAAAGTAACTCCGGTAATAGTTTTTGCTTACCAGGGTATATCTGTTCCAAGTTGAAACCGCCGGTTCTTGTAAATGCGTGAGCTATGCGGCCCTTCGGCCTTTGCTTGCGTATTCACTGAAAAGCTTAAGCATCTCTCGATTGAATGCCGGGATATCGCTGGGCTGTCGGCTACTGACCCAATTCCGGTCGCGCACAACTTCCTTATCCACCCAGTTTCCGCCGAATGTCATCCTGGATGGTGTGAAAGCCGGTCAACGTGCGGCCCTTGACGCAATTAGGAGCCATGGACCGTGACAAATTACCGCTAATGGTTTCCCGGTCTGGTCAATGCGGCCCACAAATTCCTGGGCCTGTTTCTCCACCCGCAGCTGATCGGCATTGAGCGCGCCTCCGGGATCAGGACGGTATCAAAATCTTTGGGACGCGTTTTGTCCAGGGTCATGTCTAAGCTGGCGAGAACGGCAATACCCACAGACCATAGACAACCCGCAAACTTCTTCTCGCATCGAGAGACCTGCCGCAACTCGCATTATCGGAAACAAAGCGCCACTTCGTCATTGTGTCAGGAGTTCTTCACCTCGCTCGCTTTGGGGCCTCATCAAGGAGAAAAGCAATGCGAAAGGTGATGTCTTGCTTCGGAACTGTCGGCGGGCGTTGCGCCCTTACCATCCTGGCTCTGCTTGTCGCGTCAATCTCACTTCTTCGCTTCGCCCCAGGCGTAAGCGCTGCATCCAAGGGACTTGTTTTCGGACGAGAAGTCATCGTCGATCATCAACGGGTTGCCGGCGAACCCAGCATCTCGATTGATTCGCAAGATCGAATTTATGTGGCCGCGCCGTTCGGATTTTCGACCACCGCCAGCTTCGTATGGCGCTCGACCGATCACGGCCAGAGCTTCCATCTTGTGCCCGGTGATCTTGCCACTTTCGGCAAGCCCACGACCTGCATTGGGGGCGGCGATTCCGCGCTCGCCGTCGATACTGCCAATCGGCTCTACTTCGCCGATCTCCAGGGCCTCACGAATGTCAGCAACAGCGTCAGTTCCGATCAGGGTGCGACCTGGCTTACGACCTGCAACGCAACAAACGACGTTGGCGTTGACCGGCCCTGGATTGCCACTTTCAAGGATCCGCAAAATGGCGGCGCGCTTTATCAGACCGTCGATCAGATTGGTCAATGTGTGGGTGCATGCGAGCAGAACCTGGGACAGGTTGGCGCCAATGTTGTCGAGATCACGCGGTCCCAGGACGGCGTGACCTTCACGCCCCTACCCGCCCAGCAGATCGAGCCGGACGGAATCGTCTCAGGCATCGTGACCGATTCCAATGGTGGCGTTTATATTGCGCACACCGGGCTCGTGGACTCATCCGGGAATATTGCCGGTGGGGCGGACGCGAACGGCAATGATAATGCCGTCGTGGTTGTGCGCTTTCCCAATGGATATTCGAGCGCTGTCTCCACGCCGCTTGCAACCGGCCAAACCCTCTGCCAAATGTCGCCGTCCACGTGTACTACGTCGGTTGCATTCCGCGCTCCTCTCGATGCAAATGGAAACAGCACCGTTACCGTGGGTCAGGATTTCAGCCCGATCGCTATCGATCGCAGCGGCAATCTTTACCTGACCTGGTCGCAGGCTTCGGTCGATTCAACCGGCAACGTGAGCAGCTCCAGCCAGATTTACATGGCAGTTTCCACGGACCACGGCGCGCATTGGGGAGCTCCGGTGAGGGTCACGGCTGCCACTCCGACGTTGCAGACGAATCTCTTCCCGTGGATCGCCGCTGGCGATCCCGGCCGCGTTGATATCGTTTGGTACGGGACGCCAACGCTCGGCTCGTGTCCGAGCCAGCCCTGCGGATCAAGCGGCATTCAGGCTCACTGGTCGGTGATGATGGCACAAAGCTTGAACACGGTGGTGAACGGAGCGCCGAATGCCAGGCCGAGTTTTACCACTAGCCAGGTGTCCGAGGTCTCGAACCACTTTGGCGCTATCTGCACTATGGGACTCGGGTGCACAACCGGTGGAGACCGCGGGTTGCTCGATTTCTTGAGCGTGACGGTAGGCCTTAAGGGGGAAGCCAACGTCGTGTGGGCCGATGCGGTGAACAGCAATTTTAGCGGCGGCACCTCCTCCGCTCTTATTGCCTTCAATCGCCAGATTGCCGGACCCAGTTTGTACGCGAGTGTGGGGCAGGTGACGGGTCCAGCGCCCGCCATTGGCGGCGCGTCAGGCTCGCCGGATGCCTTTTACTCCGCCAATGGAACAATCACGCCAGCTAGCTCGAACCTGGTGATCAGCTCCGCTTCGGTCACCATGCCCGACGCGCAACACTATCGCTTCAAGATTAATGTGCAGAACCTCAGCACTCTTGCAGTTTTGCCCACTCTCGGTGGAACCGATGCCGTATGGCTGGTGCGCTGGGAAGTCCCTGACCCGAACGGCGCAGGCCATACTTATTTTGCCGCGATGGAGTCAGACGCAGGTCAGGCGCCCAGCTTCTTTGATGGTGAAACCTCGTCCATCAACACAACCCATGGCAAATTTCTGACGTATCCAGGCGCGCACAGTATCCAGGGGAGTTTCACGATGGGCGGCCCGGGAGTTATCACGCTTAACGTCCCAGTCGCGGATGTGGGCGGCAACTCCAAAGCCACATTGTTTTCGATCACGGGCCTGACTGTGACGCAAGCGACTGCATCGTCGACCGGTGACACCATATTCAACCAAATCGACGCTACAGCGCCGTTCGACTTCAAGCCATGACGGCGAGATTGACCACAGAGGGCTACAGAGCGCACAGGGCGGCGCTACGCGCGAAAGGATCCCGTAATTTGGAGACGACTGGCATGGGTCGTGATGGGATGCGACCCGTCAATCGGCATACATGATTTACCCGATTGCGGCGCTCCTTGCTATGACTCTAGTCTGGTGCTGCACATTTCAAAGAGATTGTCTCCACCCCGTCGAAGCCCTCCACAAACCAGGACTGGCGGGGTTCTTTTTCGCACGAAATAAGATACTGGCGTTGAAGCCGCACAACTGGCTCTTAGGACTAACAAACCTTCAAGGCAACACAAAGGACGCCGAAACGGAGTACGCGAAGCTCCAATCAAAGCCAGCGGGTGGCTTTCGCGAGCCGAGGTTTTTGGGCGTAGAGCCGTGTTCCGAAAACCGGACAGCGTTCAGATTTATGTGCGGGGCCAGGGAGAACCATGCAGAATGATCCCGGTTCAGCAACTACGCTGCCGTACCCGAAAAGGTCGGCTGTGCTGGGCCAGTCGCGAGGCCCTGCGTGAAAGAACGGGAGACGCGGGGCCTCTCTAATGTTCATCAATGTTCATCGGATCCCTGAAGCTAAAGTAGAATCAACCTCATAGCTCAACCAGGAAGCGCAAGGGGTCCGGTGACTCTCGCGGTCTTCAAAACCGCCGATCGTTATCTTTGATGGCGATGGTGGGTTCGACTCCCACTCGCTTCCGCCAATTTTTAGGCAGTGAAAATGCGGTTTTTCAATTGTCATGTGTCAAATCATGTGTCAGTATATAGGGGCTGGCTCGGAGGGCTGACACATGAAAAAACCAGTGGTCACCGTTTACGCAAGGCATCGCAGCCTGTGCTCTGATGCCCACAAAGGGGAGTTTTATCGAGGTTGCAACTGCCCGAAATGGCTCCGTTTTAGCCTCAACGGGAAACGCCATCGTCAGCCGACCGGAACAGCGACGTGGGGGCTGGCTGAGGAAAAGGCTCACGAACTACAGAAACAACTAGACAGCGGGCGATACGGGATGGCAGTGACGGACACTCCTGCCCCTGTTTCCCATCACCAGACCATTGCAGGTGCAATCCAGACGTTCATTCGTGGCAAAGAAAGCGAGAATCTCAGTTCGGCCACGATCCGCAAGTTGCGATATCAATTGAACATGTTTGAGCAGTTCATGACGAGCCGTTCGAAGTTCTATCCCGCCGACATCACGGCTCAGGATGTTATCGATTACCGGGCGACGTGGACATGGAGCGACCTGACGAAGATTAAGGCACAGTCGAACCTTCGTGGTTTCATTCAAGCGTGTTGCAAAGGGAATCACCGCACTGATCTGCTCGATGCACTTGGCAAAATCAAAGAAACGAAGCAGGGCAAGGAACGCCGAAAGCCAAAGCCATTCACTGAGGAAGAAATCGAGAATCTCTTGGCTAAAGTGCCTGTGGTTTTTGCAGACGATCCTGAAAAAATTCCATCCCACCAGACTATGATTCGCCTGATGGCGAGCACAGGGTTGGCTATCGTTGACACGGTGCAATTAGAACGGGCTGCATTGGAGCGGGCAAAAAAGACGGGAGTGCTTGAGGTAGAACGGCAGAAGACGAATAAGCCTGCGACGATTCCAATCAGCACGGGGCTGCTGGGCGAGTTGCTGGCAGTGATGAACGGTAATCCGAAATATGTTTTCTGGCACGGAGCAGCACTGGCTGATTCTGAAACTAAACGGCTACAGGGGGAGATGCGTGATTTAATGAAGGCGGCGGGCGTGTACATCAAGGGCAACGTCTATCATCGCTTTCGTGACACAGCCGTTGATTTTTGGATCGGTCAGGGTTGGAGCCTTACAGATGTCGCCACTGCGTTAGGGGATACGGTCACCGTTGTTGAAAAGCACTACAAGGATTGGGCTTCGCAGCGAATGAAGGAGCGTCTCGCAAAGTTGCCTGTACGAGAATGGGAAGCCAATTAAATAAATCGGCATCACACGAACAGTGGAGGGCGGAAAGAGCGTCCTAAATGAGAGTCGGCTCTAGGGTGCGTGTTGTCGGTGTTCCTAATGGTCTTGAGGACTACCCAGATTTTCCTACGATGGCTACTTTTGAAAAATGCGTTGGCCACGAGTTCGTTGTAGCAGGGTTCAATGAAGTCGGCATGGCTGAACTGAACATTGAATCGGTTACTGGCAGTCTTGGCGAAACGATTTGGGTCGAGCCTCGTTTTCTTAAATTGGTTTCAAAGTAGCCCACTACCAATTTTGGTGATTTGATTTTTATCTCAGCACGGGGATGGGAACAACCAAGACAGGACCGCATGGACTCGCTGGTAGTGAAAGTGCAAAGAGGAATTATGCACAGCAATTCACAGTTGACAGATTGTTTCGCGGGCCTAGCATTGAGACGTGCGGCACATGACTGCATCACCGGAGCAAGGTCCAGTGGTGCTGCTCTACGGCTGTGCTGAGTGCAACTGGATATATTCCCCGCATTATCTTTTGATGGCTCAATTCAAGTTTGAGCAGCATGTCTGCTCAACATACGGCGATCAAGCAAGGTCGGCCTAGCAACGCCCTCTGGTAATGCGATGGCGGTTATGGTGCTAGACTAAGAAGTCTCTTACACATCCCTCCGTCGTTCGCCCTCGGCGTCGGTCTTTTGTGCAATCTGATGATTCTGAATTCTGTCGGAGTGCACTATGCTGCTCACTAGCACGGGGGTTATCTCCAGATCGCAACAAGAAGAGTCGATTTTGTTGCTACGCAAGATCGAGGAATTGAACAAGAATACTGCCCGGTTGATCGCTGAAGCTGGAAAATTAATCCAAGAATCGAAACAACTATCGGCACAGGTCAAGTCTCTCGAAACCCCAGCACGAAGCTAAAGAGTGGCCCAGCAACGCACTGTTAGGGCACTACCGCAAAAGAAGTGTGCTTGACAAAGGCCGTTTTAAGAATAGACTTGCCCCGTTCAGCCACTCCTCTCCTGTTGTTCGACCGACCAGAATGGACGCAGTGTCATGCCGGAGCCGATCAAGGCGGACACGCACGCTTCCCCGCTCAGGTGCCGCAAGTGTGGCAGCAATAGATTCACCGTTCCGGCCCATTCGACCAATGAGAGCATTGTCACCTGCACCGACTGCGGTGCCGAGATCGGACGGTGGGGCGACGTGCGAGTCGGCATCCTTGAAGAAGCCAAAGCCGTGACCCAAACTGGACGGAGAGCCAAGCGTCACAGGGCAGCCTGAAGCGATCCAGCCCCCGAATCGGGCCGTGATTACGAACGTCTTATGTCGTTCGTATCATCCAGACTGGATGTGACCTCTGCTACTCTGGCGGCAAATTTGCCAAAGGAGATTCCCAACAATGCGTTATGTGTGGCAGTCTGTTCGAGCGTTGGTCGCTTGCCTCCTCGTCACAATCTTTGCCGTCCCTCCGAGTCTCGTGGCGCAGTCCCATGTGGTTAGCCCGGCTGATCTGCAAAAGGAAATGGTCGCGAGCACTCAGGCCCGCCAACATAACTTAGAGACCGTTAGGCAGTTCTTGTCCTCGCCGAGGGCGGAGAACGCTTTGAAGTCCGCTCACATGAATCCAGAGCAGGTGCGAACGGCTGTTTCGACGTTGAACGACCAAGAATTGGCTCGGCTTGCGTCTCGCGCTGATAAAGCACAAGCCGACTTCGCCGGAGGTAGGCTGGAGGACCGGGATTTACTGATTATCATTGTCGCCATTGCAGCACTCGTGTTACTGATCGTGGCGGTCCATTAGAGGCAGGCCCGCTTCAGTCTGAGAGATCATGACTGACTCGCGTGGGCTATACACCCGCCCCTTCCTCCTAACTGGCAATGTGAAAAAGGGGAGGGTGTCTGCTGATTAGAGCCACGCTACTGCGATACGAGTCAAGTGGCAAGGCGGGAACCAAGATAGTAAGCAACCTGCGATTCACTGCGAAGGGATGATTGAGGCGAGGCGCGAGGTAAATTCCAACATCCGGCAGCGAAGTCCGCGAGTTAAAACGAGAAGTGCTCTCCCGTGTGAGCACCATGCCTCAATTCCGCTTAACCCCACAACAGGAGTCATTCGCAGCAGTGCTGAGAGGTAATTTGGAACAAAGGCGGGTTAGCTCCTAGAGCGGGTTATTGGAGCGAATCTCGGAGCGAAGGGCCAAGCGCCGCCCGGTTTACCTCCGAAAGTAGATATACGCAGCAGCCAGAATTAGCAGAACAACCAGAATCCAGTGACCGGCCTTGGAGCCGCCTTTTTCTTCTTGCACCATGCGGAAAAGTATACAACTGCGGGCAAGCTGCCAATTCGGAGCGCAGCGGATTTATTCACCCGCCTTCGCCCGCTTAACCAACAACGACGGACTGACTCCCAACGCTTTGGCAATCGAACGAGCGATTCACCCTTCG
>Ga0209472_1002049_pt1 | contig 11442 bp, 6 predicted proteins | sample GraSoiAngelo_130_FD_185887 | JGI IMG/M metagenome (GOLD analysis project Ga0209472, IMG submission 185887) | Grasslands soil microbial communities from the Angelo Coastal Reserve, California, USA - 14_0929_02_20cm (SPAdes) (version 2) | ecosystem: Environmental > Terrestrial > Soil > Grasslands ...
ACGCGGTTGAACGCGCCCGGCCGATAGCCCTGCGAGAATGTGTAGTAGAGCATCGTGTCCGGGATAATGTGCCAGGTCAGGTTCGCGCGGCTCTTGAACCCGGTGAACGTCGCGTGGTGGTCGTCGTAGTTGATCGCCGTCGCCATGCAGCTCCCGTTCGGCTGGTTCACGCATCCCGAGCCCGTGCCATATTGCGAGCCGACTTCCTGCTCGACATAGCGGTACCAGCGCGTGCCGCCGGTCACCGTCAGCGTCTTCGGGATCAGGTCGAAGTCGAGCGAGGCGAACCCTGCGGTCTGCTTGTAGCCGCGCTGCAGATCCTCGCCGAAGTTGGTGTTGTCGCCGCGGGTGGTCGGATCGATTGCCGCCTGCCGCGGGGTCACGTTCGCGAGGCAGATCGGACCGCCGGCAAGCGCCGCCGCGAGGTTCGCCGGAGTACAGGACGGGATCGACTTCTGATTGAAGTTCATGTCGTCCTTGATCTGGAAGTCTTCCCAGAAGGCCCCGACGAGGCCGCGCAAGCGCCAGTCGTCCGGGGTCGAAAGCCGTAACTCGTGACTCTGGTGCGTGGTCTCGAAATAGTCGTGCCAGCCGGCGACCGGCGAGTAACAGATCGCCGGGCCGGGGTTGCCGAGGTTCGAGCCGCCGCCACCGACGCAGGTGTAGTAGAAGCCACCCGAGGTGCGGGTGTAGTTCGTGTAATCCTGCTGCGCATCGACGTTACGCGACAAATAGGCGCCGGTGTAAATGGCCTTGAGATCGGCGATCCTGCCGTTCACGGTCCAGGCGGTGGTCTCGGCCTTGTCCTTGTTCCATGCCGGCATGAAGGAAGTTTCCTGCAGTGGCTGCAGCGGGATTGGCGCACCCGCCGGGGTGAACTCCATGCTGAGCGGGAACTGCACCGGCATGCCTTCTGCGTCCAGGCTCTGATAAGTCTGCTGGATCAGGACGTTCCAATCGTCGTTGACTTGATAGAGACCGGCGAGCCGAAAGCCCTGGTAGGTCGTCGGATTCTGCGCGCGCTTGACGATGTTGTAGTTGTTGAAGGTGTCGAGCTGCGCCGGATACGAGGAGCTGTAGGCGCTCGGGCCCCGATCGACGTTCGGATTGCGATTGCGGGTGAACTGGGTCGGGACGTTGTCGATGTAGCCGCCACGACGGTCGTTGTAGAACACCCCACGGAGGGCGAGCTTGTCCTTGATCAGCGGGAGGTTCAGCACCGCGTTTACGGCTGTGTTCGGGTCGCCGTGCGCGGTGGTGCCGTAACTCGCCTCGGCGTGGCCTTCGGTCACGTCGAGCCTCGGCTTCCTCGTGATGTAGCGCAGCGCACCGGCCTCGGCGCCGCCGCCGAACAAGGTTCCCTGTGGACCCTCGAGAATTTCGATGCGCTCCATGTCGACCATATAGACGTCGAGATTGCGCGCCGGAAAGGTCAGCGACTGCTCATCGAGGTAGGTCGCGACGTTCGGGAACGGGTTGATCGAGGCTGATGACTGCGAGCCGGCAAAGCCGACCGACAGTCCGCGCATGTAGATGTTGCCCTGGCCGGGACCGTTGGAGCTGAAGGTCACATTCGGCAGAAGCTTTATGACGTCGTCGAAAGTCGTGATCGACATCTGGGCGAGCGAGTCGCCGGTGAGCGCCTGGATGGTGATCGGCACGTCCTGGGCCGATTCCGCGCGGCGCTGCGCCGTCACGACGACTTCTTCGAGACCACCTGAGGGGGCGGCTTGCGCGTAGCAGGTTCCGGCATGCGCGCTCAGCGCGGCCGCGATTGCAGAGGCTATCTTGTGGTTCATTTTCAAGAATGTCTCCCCGATGGTCAGTGTTTGTAGGGGAAAAGCAACAGTTGAAGGACCGCGAAACCTCGTACGGACAACCCGTACCGATCCCTGGATTCAGGTGAAATCCTCGATTAATCGCGTTCGGACTCACCCCACGAGCCGAACCGCATCCGCTTCAGCGCCGGGCCCCCCGCTTCTAGAGCGACCTATTTCCCACACCGGCGCGGAGTCGAAATTTAATGGTGCTGGCCGATTGTTACAAGCCCGTTATGCCTTCGATCCGGGTTTTTTTCGCTGCAGCATCGGGAACCCCGCCCGGCCGCCCCGTATCACGCATCCCGAATGAGGGCTCTGCGGTCAGCCGGGCAAGAGGTCTCCCAGCGCGCTTTTGAGCGGGCCGAGCCAGGGCTCGAAGTTCCGCCACTGGTCGATGCCCTCTTTATATATAGGCTGGCGAACCTGCTCGGAGCTCGCGGTGCGCACGCTGCGGTCAGTCCGGTAGAACTCGATGCAGGCGGCCTCGAACGGCAGTCGGAGGAAGTCCAGCAGGCGGCGGACATTGCCCTCGAGATCCTCGACGACGCTCTCGTGCTGCACGCGCAGGATCCCCCCCGGCAGCACCGCGTCCCAGTGGGCCATGACGTCGACATATGCACGGTAGTAGCGGCCGATGTCCTCGAGGCTGTAGGTGAACTCCTGTCCCGAGGCGAAGAGCTGCTTGAAGTTGCTGAAGCAGCAGGCGAGCGGCTCACGGCGGGCATCGATGATGCGCGCCTTCGGCAGGGTGAGGTGGATCAGGCCGATGTGGCGGAAGTTGTTCGGCATCTTGTCGATGAAGTAAGGCTTATCCGTGCGGTACACGCGCGTGTCCGCGATGTATTTCTCGCCGAGGCGGAGCCGCTCCGCCGGGGTGAGATCCGCGAGCAGGGCCGGGTAGCGTGACGGGGCATCCCGGTTCTCGCGTCCGCTCAACTGCTGGACCATGCGCGGAATGTCCGCGAGCTCCATCGTGCCCTCGACCTGCGAGTGCGAGGCGAGGATCTGCTCGATGAGGGTCGACCCGGAGCGCGGCAGCCCGACGATGAAGATCGGATCCGGCCGCTGGCAGCCGCCGCCCGCGCGGGCGGCGAGAAATTCGCGGGTGCAGAGGGTTGCCTGCAGGCGGAGATTCCGCTCCATGGCGCCGAGATCGAAGCGGCTCTCGGATTTCTTGAACGCGTTGCCCCGCTCGTAGTAGCGGAAGGACTCCTCGTATTCGCCGCGGTCCTCGAGCGCCTTGCCGAGCGCGAAACAGAGGTGGTACCGATCGACGAGCTTCGTGGCGTCGGCGCCCTCGATCTGGCGCATGCGCGCGAGCTCGTCGTCCGTGAAGCGGTAGGTCTTCAGGTTAGCGAGGCTCCAGTAGGCATCGCCGAAGTCCGCCCGCGCCGCCGCCGCGGCCCGGTACGCCTCGATCGACTCCGGCTGGTCTCCCTGCGTCTTGAGTGCGTGCGCAATCGAGAGGTGGAGCTCCGGATTCTGCGGGCTCTCGGTGAGGAGCTCCCGATACACGCGGAGCGCTTCCTCGTGGTCTCCGAGCCCGACGCACGCCGTCGCATACACCGTGCGGAAGGCACGATTGCGGGGATCGATCTTGAGGAGCTTGCGCGCTTCCTCGAGCGCGGTGGCGTGCTTGTGGCGCTTGCCGAGCACCACCGCGTAGTCGTAGCGCGCGATGTGATAGTTCGGGTCGAAGGTGAGCACGCTCTCGAGGAGAAATTCCGCATCGTCCAGCACGTCGAGCTGCACGCCGATCTGCGCGAGGAGCCGCATCGCCTCGAGATGATTGCCGTGCTTCAGGAGAAACTGGCGCAGGATCCGCTCGGCGCCGTAGATATCGCCCTCGGCGAGCATCCCGGAAGCCGAAAGCACGGGTGCGGGCAGTCGCTCGAGCTGCAGTGCCTGCTCGGTCGCTGCGGTCGCCTCGTGCATCTCTCCGCCCGCCCGGCAAAGCACAGCGAGGGCCTTCCAGGAGGCGAGGAGCGAGGGATTGAGGGTGACCGCGCGGCGGTAAGCCTCGATCGCGTGAGCGCCCTCCCCCGCGGTGCGATAGCAGTGCCCGCGCTCCTGAAAAAGGCGGCCAAAGTCGGGGTGCAGCTCCTCGAAGCGCCTGAGAGTCCCGAGCGCCTCGTCGATGCGGCCGAGGTATCGCTGGCTCACGGCGACGAGATAGAGCACGTCGCGGTTCTCGGGGACCTCCCCGAGCAGGCGGTTGGCCTCGGCGAGCGCGCGCGCGAAGTCGCGCTTCTCGACGAGCGCGCGGATCCGCCGCACCTCCGCCTCGATGCGGGAGCCTGCGCTGATCGGCTCGGCGGCTGCCATCAGCCGATCATTGCATGAACGAGCGGCGGGCGCGCGTGCTCGCTATTTCTCCGAGAACCGGTAGGTCATCCGCAGGCCGACCGTGCGCGGCGGCGCGACCGTCTCGGACTTCACGAACTCACGGTAATTAGCCCAGGTGACCGCCCGCTCGTCGTTGAAGTTCTGGATGAAGAGCTGCGCCTCCCAGTTGCTCTTGCCAACGCCGGCCGCTACGTCGTAGATCGTGAAGGCCGGGTCGTCGTAAGCCGTGGTGCAGGCCGGATTCAAGGCAGCCGGGGGCCGCGGACACTGCTGGGCCCCGCCGGGCGCCACGAGCTCCTGCGTGACGCGGTCCGTCGAGGCGTAGGAGTGGGCCTGATGCACGGCCCCGAGCTGTACGAATCCCTGATAGTCCGCGAGCGGGAACGAGTAGCGGACGCGGACGTTGCCCGAGAAGGGCGGCGATTGCGCGAGCGGCGAGCCGAGATCTCCGAAGGGATTGGGCGTGAGATTGATGGGCTGTCCGTTTGTCCCGATGAAGTTGACCGTCCGCGTGACCTCGCTGCTGTTCCACGCAGCAGCACCGGCGATCTGCAGCCCCTGCACCGGCAAGGCGATGAACTGCAGCTCGAGGCCTTTCACGCGGTAGTCCGGCCCGTTGGTGGTGAAGGTCAGGTTGCCCGTGAAACCCGGATCGAAGATCTCGATCTGCGTGTCCTTCCAGTCCTCACGGTATATGGCGCCATTGATCTGCAGGTGACGATCGAGCCACTCGGTCTTCCACCCGAGCTCGTAGTTGGTGAGATTGTCGGGCGAGTAAAAGAGCGGCGGAGTGAACACACCCGCCAGCGGACCGCTGACATGCGCCTGCGCGCGGTTAAATCCGCCGGGACGGAAGCCCTGCGACCAGGTGACGTAGCTCAGGATCTCGGGCGTGATGTGCCAGGTGAGATTGGCCCGGCTCTTGGCGCCGCTCCAGGTGTGCTCGAGGTGCTTGGCGTCCAGGTTGTTCTGATTGCTCAGGACGCCGTTCGCTACCGTGCTTACGCAGGGGTTCGGGGGCACATAGCCGTTGTAGGGGCCGTTGATCTCGCAGCCGAAGCTGCCGACGTTCGTCCCTTGCTCAATGGTGTCCATGCTGTAGTAGCGCGTCCCGCCGGTCAGGGTGAGCGTCTTCGGGATGATGTCGAAGTCGACGGAGAGGAACCCTGCCCACTGCGTATAGCCGCGCTTGATGTCGTCGAAAAACGCGTCGCCTAGGGGACGCACATTGGGATTCTGTACCGTGACCGGGTATGGAACGACCTGGCCCGCACCGTTCTTGTACACCTGCGGCGGACCGATGGGATAGAAGTTCGGGCTGGTCCCGTAGAACCAGTCAGTGCCTTCGTAAATGAGGTACTTCTCGTAGAAGCCGCCGGCGAGCACGCGGAAGCGCCAATCGGTCGGCGTGCTGAGGCGTATCTCGTGGCTTTGGTGCGTGTCCTGCTGGTGGTCGGTCCAGAACGCGCTCGGGCTGTAGCAGAAGCCGGGGGAGCCAGCCGTCGGTGTGATCGTTCCCGCGACAGTGGTGAACGGATATCCCGGATAGTCGCACTGGTAGTAGCCGGCGTACGTGCCGCGCGCGTAGTTCGTGTAGTCCTGCTGCTGAGTGATGCTGCGGTCGAGATACGCGCCGGTATAGACCGCCTGCAGGAAGCCGAGCTTCCCGTTCAGCGTCCACGCGGTGTCGGTGAACTTGTCCTTGTTGTAGGACGGGCTGTACAGCTGCACCGACAGCTCCGGCAGCACGTTGTGCACCCCGTCGTAGGCTTCCTGCCAGAACACCCCCTCCGCGTCCAGGTTCTGATAGGACTGGGACACCAGAAAGTTCCAGTCGTCGCTGAACTGGTAGAGGAGCTCGCCACGCACACCCTTGTAGGTGAGAGAGTTGGTCGCGCGCCCGATCTGGAAATTGTTGTTGATCGGGCCGCTGTTCGGCGGCACGACTCCGCCGAAGTAATTCACCACCACCTGGTCAGTCGCGGCGCGGGTGAACGTGCCGGGGATGTTGTTGATGTAGCCGCCCCGACTGTCATTGTAGGCGACTACGCGGACGCCGAACTTATCGGGAATCACCGGGACGTTCAGAACGCCCTCGATCGAGGTGCTCGGATCGCCGTGCGCGGTGGTCGCATAGGAGGCGCTGACGTTCGCCTCGACGCGATCGAGCTTCGGCTTGTTGGTAATGTAGCGAATCACCCCTGCCTGCGCACCGGCTCCGAACAACGTCCCCTGCGGGCCCTCGAGGATCTCGATACGCTCGAGATCGGCGGCGTAGATGTCGAGGTTGCGGCCGGGAACCTGGCCCGACTGATCGTCGAGATAAGTCGCGACGTTCGGGAAGCTGCCAGTCGCGCCTACGCCCTGCGTGCCGCCGATGCTGGTGGCGAGTCCCCGGATGAAGACGTTGCTCTGCCCGGGGCCGTAGCCGCCGGCGGTCACGTTCGGCAGGTATTTCACGAAGTCGTCGAAGGTCTTGACGTTCAGCTGGGCGAGCGTCTCCGAAGTGAGGGCCTGGATCGTGATCGGAACGTCCTGCACGCTCTCGGCGCGGCGCTCCGCCGTGACGATGACCTCCTGCAGCTCGTTGCCCGCGCCAGTCGCGGGAGTGGTTTCCGCCGCGGCCCAAACGACCGCAGTGGCCGACGCACTGAGGATGGCCGCCACCGCCGCAGAGATCTTCGGATTAGGCTTCATCGCTCACTCCCCGGGGTCGTTGTGATTTTCCCACGCCCAACGCATCCTGCCCGGTGGGCGGGTCTCTGCCGAACCTTCTATACCAGTCGATCCCATGGCGCTTGAATAAATGCGTCATCCGGACGGTACGCATCGACCTTAGCCGTTAGCTAAGCTGTAGTCACGTGCTCGAGCTGTTGCACTCATGCAACAGATAACAGTTGCCCGCCAAGCGTGTCTCATGCGTCGGGCTGGTCGCCGAGCGCGTTTCTCAGGGGGTCGAGCCAACGCTCGAAGTGACGCTATTGCTCGATCCCCTCCTTTAAAAGGGTCGACGCACCTGCTCGGAGCTCGCCGTGCGCACGCTCCGCTCGGTCTTGTAGGACTCGAGACACGCCATCTCGAAGTCGAGCCCGACGAACTCCAGAATCCGGCGCACCTTGGCCTCGAAGTCTTCGACCAGCTGCTCGTGCCGCACGCGCAGTACCTTGCCCGCATCGGCCAAGCCGCGCCCGGCCGCCACTTGATCCCCACCGGGTTCTCGATGAGGCTCGCCTCATGAGCCCAACGCGGTACGTGCTGGCGATCGATCAGGGGACCACCTCGAGCCGCGCGATCCTCTTCGACTCCCAGGCGCGCGCGGTGGCGCTGGCGCGGCGCGATCTCAAGCAGCACTACCCAGCGTCCGGCTGGGTGGAACACGATCCCGAGGACATCTGGCGCGATACGCTCGCCGCGGTGCGCGAGGTGATCGAGCGCTCGAGGGCTCCCATTCACGACATCGCCGCGCTCGGCATCACCAACCAGCGCGAGACGACGGTGATCTGGGAGCGCGCGAGCGGCAAACCTGTTTCCCGCGCCATCGTCTGGCAGGACCGGCGCACCGCGCCCGACTGTGCCGCGCTCAAAGCCGCCGGCGCCGAGGAGCCGGTGCGGCGCAAGACGGGGCTCCTGCTCGACCCTTATTTCTCCGCCACCAAAATCGCCTGGATTCTCGATCACGTGCCGGGGGCCCGGGGCCGAGCAGAGCGCGGCGAGCTGGCCTTCGGCACGGTCGACAGCTTTCTCTTGTGGCGGCTGACGGGTGGCCGCGTGCACGCGACCGACGTCACCAACGCGTCGCGCACTCTGCTCTACGACATTCATGCGCAGCGCTGGGACGACGAGCTCCTCGCCCTGCTGCGCGTGCCGCGGGCGCTCCTGCCCGAGGTTCGCGACTGCAGCGGAGTCTTCGGCACGGCGGACCCTGCGCTCTTCGGAGCCGCCCTGCCGATCGCGGGCATCGCGGGCGATCAGCAGGCAGCCCTCGTCGGTCAGGCCTGCTTCGCGCCGGGGATGGCCAAATCCACCTATGGCACCGGTTGTTTCCTGCTGCTCAACACCGGAGAGACCGCTGTCACGTCCGCGAATCGCATGCTGACGACGGCGGCCTATCGCCTCGGGGGGCGCATGACCTACGCCATGGAAGGCTCGATCTTCGTCGCCGGTGCCGCGGTGAAATGGCTGCGCGACGGGCTCAAGGTGATCCGCGAAGCGGCCGAGAGCGCCGCCGCCGCGGCGCGCGTGCCGGACGATCACGGCGTGTACCTGGTGCCGGCGTTCGTGGGCCTCGGCGCGCCGCACTGGGAACCGGATGCCCGGGGGCTCATCTGCGGCCTGACGCTCGATGCTTCAGGGGACCATCTCGCGCGCGCGGCGCTCGAGTCCGTGGCGTTTCAGACGCTCGATCTCACGGAGGCCATGCGGCGCGATGGGGCCCATCGCGCGGATGCCATTCGCGTCGACGGCGGCATGGCGGCGAACGACTGGCTCTGCCAGTTTCTCGCCGATGTGCTCGAAGCGCGTGTCGAGCGGCCGAAGGAGCTCGAGACCACCGCCCTCGGTGCGGCGTTTCTCGCGGGACTCGCGACGGGAGTGTGGAGCGATCTCGGCGCGCTCGCGCGCACCTACTCCACCGCGGCCGTGTTCGTTCCCAAAATGACCGCGGCACGCCGCGCGACTCTCATTGCGGGCTGGCGGCAGGCTCTGGAGCGCGCCCTGCACACGGCGTCCGTGCGTCGCTAGCGGGGTGCCCTAGTGCGGGACGTGACTCACAAAAAAGTAGGCGACCCCTAAGAGTACAGCCAGCTGTCCCAGCATCGCGCCGTACATCTGCCGGAGGTTGCCGCTCGCAATGGCATGCATTTCACTCCGCAAGTCGCCGCGCGTTGAATGCATCTCGCTTCGCAGGTCGCCCCGTAGGGTCGCTATCTCGGTCTTCAGCTCATGCCGCATCTCCGCCATCTCGTGCCGCAGGATCAGCATGTCCTGCTTGGTGGCAAGGGTTTCCTTCGCCCCGGCGATCTCGATCTCTATGGCCTGCACGATGGCCCGTGCCTGCGGCGCGGGCACGTTGGCCTTCTCCAGGATCTCGAGCGATGCGGCTTGCACAGGCATCCATCATACCGACGATAGTCAGGCCCCTTCAAAATCCAGCAGCGTCTCGCGGATCCATCCCATGAGATGCTCGGCGTAGGCGCGGTCGACGAGGAGCAGCGCTTCACCGGGCCGCACCGAGAGCGTCAGCACCGGCACGTCGGCGAGGCGGCTGCGACGCGCTTCGCCCGGGCGCGGCACGGACGCGGTGCCGCCGAGCCGGCTGAGGAGCTCGGCGAGCCGCTCGCCGGTGACGCGCAGCACCTCGAGCCCGCCGCTGAGATTCACCAGACACCCGTCAGGGGCGCTCGCGAGACGCGCTTCGAGCTGCGCGAGGCGCTCGGCGCTCGGAGTGAGAAGCAGGGTCTCGGTCGGACTGCGCCACGCGAGCGTGAGCTGCCCGTCTGCGGATTGCGCGGCCTCGAGCGGTTGGGGCAGAGCGGCTCCCGTGGCCTGCTGCACTGCCGCTGCGAACGCGCCGCCCGGCTCGAAGTAGCGGAGCGTCGCGGCCTGCATCCCCTCCTCCATACGGACCGCAAGCCCCGCGGCCTCGATCGGCGCCGGCCATTCACTCGGCTCAACCATGAACGCGCGCTCCCGAGGGGTCGACGAACGGCAGCTGCGTGACGCGCGCGGCGATGCTCGTCCCCAGATGGTGCACGCGCACCTCCTCGCCCGCGCGCTGCGAGCCATCCTTGAGCATCGCGAGCGCGATCGGCATCCCGAGCTCAGGACTCAGGTGGCTCGAGGTGACGTGTCCCTCGGAGAGGGTGGGTGGCGGGTTGGGCGCGATCTGTCCGCCGACCGGCAGGAGCGTCTGCCCGTCGAGTGGCACGAGTCCGACGAGCTGCAGCCGTCCGGGATCGCGGGCCGCGGGCCGGAGCAGTGACCGGCGCCCCACGAACGGCGCCGCCTTGCGCTCGATTCCGCGCGCGAAACCGACGTCGCCGGGTAGCGTCGTGCCGTCGGTATCGGTACCGATGTGGATGTAACCCTTCTCGACCCGCATCACCTCGAGCGCCTCGATCCCGTAGAGCACCGCGCCGAGCTCCTGCGCATGACTCCAGAGCCGCTCGAAGAGCCCCTCCGCGAGATCGACCGGCAGGTTCACCTCGTAGCCGAGCTCGCCCGAGAAGCTGGCGCGCAGCACGCGCACCGGCGCGCCCTCCCACCGCGTCTCGCGCATCGTCATGTGCGCCATCGCGCCTGGGGCGAGCGCGGCATCGAAACCCACCTTCGCCAGCCACTCCCAGGCGAACGGCCCCGCGACCGTGACGTTGCCCCAGCGTGAGGTCACGGGCGTCACCGCGACCTTGAGATCGACGAACTCGCACTGGAGCCACTCCTCGAACGACGCGAGCGTGCGCTCGAAGCCGGCGGTGGTGGTGTTCACCCAGAAGCGCTGCTCGGCGAGACGCGCGACGATGCCATCGTCGACGAGGATCCCGTTCTCATTCAGCAGCGCCCCGTAGCGCGCCTGGCCCGTCTTGAGCGTCGACATCGTGCCGACGTACATGAGATCGAGAAAGCGCGCGGCGTCGGGACCGAAGACCTCGAGCTTGCCGAGCGGGGACCCATCGAAGAGCCCGGCGCGCTTGCGGACCGTGCCGGCCTCGCGCTGTGCGGCGGCCTCGAGGGTCTCGCCGGCTTGGCGGTACGCCGCCGGACGACTCCAGTCGCCGAAGGTCTCGAACAGCGCACCGCGCGCGGCGTGCCAGTCGTGCGCCGGCAGGCGTTTCAACGGCCGGTACAACCGCCCCACGCGCCGTCCTGCGATGGCCCCGAGCGTCACCGGCGCAAACGGCGGCCGGAAGCGCGTCGTGCCGACCTCGGGGGGATCCTGTCCGGTGTACCCGCCCATGAGGATCAGCGCGTTGATGTTGCTCGTCTTGCCCTGGTCGGTCCCCATGCCGGTGGTGGTATAGCGCTTCAAATGCTCGACGGAGCGGTAGCTCTCGCGAGCGGCGAGCGCCACATCGGCCGCCGTCACGTCGTTCTGCACGTCGACGAACTGCTTGCCCCGACCTGAGGGCGCCCGCGTGACGGCATCCGACCGGCCCGCTCCGCCCACCGGCGCGGCAGGCGGCGCACGACCCTGCGCGAGCGCCGCGCCGACCTCCGCGGCGTGGCTCGCGGCGGCCCCGCGCGCGAACACCCCGGCGCAGGCGCCCACGCTGGCGACCCC
>Ga0209472_1002050_pt1 | contig 11439 bp, 13 predicted proteins | sample GraSoiAngelo_130_FD_185887 | JGI IMG/M metagenome (GOLD analysis project Ga0209472, IMG submission 185887) | Grasslands soil microbial communities from the Angelo Coastal Reserve, California, USA - 14_0929_02_20cm (SPAdes) (version 2) | ecosystem: Environmental > Terrestrial > Soil > Grasslands ...
TCCCCAAGCAGAGCCTGGTCTACGGCCCGACCCAGATCGTCAACCGGATCAACCAGGACACCGAGATCTCGCGCCAGATTTCGCTGTGGGACCAGCGCGGCTCCGAGGTGATCCGCGGCCACCTGCTGGTCATCCCGATCGAGGAGTCGCTCATCTACGTGCAGCCGCTCTACCTGCGGGCCGAGGGCGGGCGCATCCCGGAGATGAAGCGGGTCGTCGTAGCCCACGAGAACCAAGTGGTCATGGAGGAGACGCTCGAGGCCGGGTTGACGCGGTTATTCGGGGGGGGCGGCGCGGTCGAGCCCGCCGCGGCTGCGGCGGCGCCGAGCGGCGCCGCCGGTCCCGGCAACGGGCGCGCCGCGGATCTCGCCCGCCGGGCGGGCGAGTTATACCAGCGCGCCGTCGAGGCGCAGCGCAGCGGCGACTGGGCCCGCTACGGCGAAGCGCTGTCCCAGCTGGGCGAGGTGCTGCGCCAGCTGCAGGCTGCCTTCGGAGGCCGCCAGCCCTAGTCGTCATCGGCGGCCCGGCCTCGTTGTCCGGAGTGGGGAGCATGAAGACGCTGAGATTGCAACGAGATCCCGATGGGTTGTTCCTCTGGCATCCTGAGTACGCGCCGTGGATCGTCGGGCGTCACTCGCGTGGAGCTAACCCAAACGATCGCGCCTTCTTCGATCCGAAGGCAGGCGAGATCGTGTGGTCTAATCGCGACGGAATGAAGGACTACGAGATGGAGCAGCTCGCGGCTCGTCACCTCGCTGGTGAGCTCGTGGAGATGCCCCAGTGTGAGAGCGAGCGGGAGGTTGAGGACTGGTTCCTCGAGCGCGGGTTCAGGGTCGAATGGATCTGATCAACCAGATCGTTGAACGTGGGGTAGTGCCACTTGTCCGTCCCTGTCCACGAGCGGCGCTGGCGGCGCCACCGCATGCCCCTGGGCATACCCCACCCCAAGGCCCCGCAGCTTTTGCAGAATGGTTTCGCTCTCTACCTCTTCAGCGATCGTGGTGATCCCCATGATTCGACCGATCTCGTTGACGGCCTTCACGAGCGTGCCGTACACGGGGTCGTCGGCCACACCCCGGACGTAGTGCCCCCCGATTTTGACGTAGTCGACCGACAGGGCCTTGAGATGGGCGAACGAGGCCATGCTGTTGCCGAAGTTGTCCAGCCCGACGCCGCACCCCGTCGCCCGGATCTCGGAAATGAGGCGCACCAGTTGCGCAAAGTTCCCGAGCGCGGCGGCTTCGGCGATCTCGAAGCACAGAGCCTCCGGCGGAAGGCGGTGCTGCGTCAAGTACTCTTGCACGGCGGGGATCAGATCCGCATCGTCCAGTGAGGAAACGCTGAGGTTGATGGAGCAGAGGGGCAGCTCCAACTCCGGGTGGTCGCGATGCCACTGACCCAATACGGCAACCGTCTGGCGCACGACCCATCGGTCGATGGCCGGCATGAGGCGATGGCGCTCCGCTTGCGGAAGGAAGGCATCGGCGGTCTCCACACCCCCTTGTTGGTCTGGCAGGCGCAGCAAGATCTCGCACCGCGGACGTGCCGGGTGCTCCGGCGCCAGGGGTACGATCGCTTGCGCGTACAGCTGAAACTGGCCCTCGTCCACCGCTCGGGTGAGGCGCATGATCCGTCGGCTCTCCACCTGCTGCTGGAGCCCAGGGGCCGCCTCCGGTTGCGCGACATGGACGCGGTTGCCTCCCGCGTCCTTGGCGGCGTAGCAGGCTTCATCGGCGGCGCGCAGGACGTCAGCCGTGCGTCCGCTCGCCGCGGTGATCGCGACGACGCCGATGCTGACGCCCAATGAGAAGCTCCGCTCCCCCCATGTGTAGCGAAACTCTGCGATCGCCCGCTCGAGCTTCCCCGCGATCTCTTCCGCCTTGGTCAAGGAACAGTATTCCAGTAGGACACCGAATTCATCGCCGCCGAGGCGTGCGAGCGTGTCCCGGCTGCGCAAGCGACCGCTCAGCAGGCGGCTGATCTTGCGGAGCAGGTCATCCCCGGCTTCGTGCCCGCACGTGTCGTTCACGAGCTTGAATCGGTCCAGATCCAGGTAGCACAGGACGTGCTCCGCAACGCCGGCCGCGGCCTCCGCCAGCACCCGCGCCAGGCGCTCCTCGAACTCTTTCCGGCCGACGAGGCCCGTCAGGGCATCGTGAGTGGCTTCGTGCGAGAGTTTGCGAGCGGCGCGCCGCCGCTCCGTCACGTCGTGAAAGACCAGCACCACGCCGATGGTCGTCCCGTGGCGGTCCCGGAGCGGAGCCGCGGAGTCCCCGATCGGCACCTCCGTCCCATCGCGGCGCAGCAGCAGCACGCCGTCGGCCAGGTCCACCGCGCGCGCTTCGCGGAGGCAGCGGGCTGGGATGCTCTCCATGGGCTGCCGCTTCGTGTCGCTGATGAGCGTGAGGACGGTGTCCGCTGGCTGCCCCAACGCTTCAGTGGTGCGCCAACCGGTGAGCCGCTCCGCCGTGGGGTTCAGAAACGTGATCCTTCCTGCCAGGTCGGTCGTGATGACGGCGTCCGCGATCGATGCCAGGGCGACCATGGCGTGCTCCTTCTGCCGGAACAGGCTCTCCTGAACGTCACGCCACTCGGTGAGATCGCGCATCGTCACCAGGAATAGGGCGTCCTCGCTGGGACCGACCGGGCTGCGGTGGATTTCCACTGGGAACTCGCTGCCGTCACGTCGTCGGGCGAAGATCCTGACCGGAGCACGCTTCGGCGGGATCTCCGGCGATTCGCGATCGCTCACGCCGAGGGCGTCGTACACCTGCTGGAAGCGCTGGGGGATGAGCCGACTGGTCGGCTCGCCCCGGAGCTCTGCGTCGGTCCACCCGAAGAGCCGCTCGGCCTCCCGATTCACCGCTACCATGCTGCCCCCCTGGTCAACGACGACCATGGCGTCGGGGGCGGCGTCGAGCATCTGCCGAAATCGCTTGTCCTGCATGCTTGGCATGGTCATGGTCCGCTAGACCTCCGCGCCACCGGGCGGCATCGCCCTCCCGATTTAGGCCTCGAGCTTGAGATGAAAACCTCCCTGTCGGTACCAGCTGGACGCGTCGATGCGCCTGTGCACGTGCAGCTTCTGAAGGATGTTGTGCACATGGTTCTTGGCCGTCGCCACTTCGATGCCCAAGTGGCGGGCGATCTGTTTGTTGGACATGCCCTGATCGACCAGTTGCAAGATCTCCCGCTCTCGGCCTGTAAGCTCGTGGACGGGGCTGAGTGCCGCCTCCTCTTTCCTCGCTGTCACGCCCCCGAGAGCGATCGCTCCCACACGGCGGAGTAACGTGAACGCCACGCGAGGAGGGCAATACAGCTCTCCCCGCACTGCGCTCTCGACCGCAATGATCAGATCCTCGAGCGATCCATCCGGCAGCACATAGCCGGCGACGCCCGCCTCGGCCAACTGAATGACCTCCGCCTCGGTCTCGCCTAACGTGATGGCCACCACCTTGACGCTCGGCGTCCGGCGCCGGATCTCGGCCACGATGGTCGCCGCCTCGGGCGTCGCGAAGTCGACCAGCACGATGTCCGGAGGGGCCTCCACAAGGCGTGCAAGAATCTCTTCACGATGTGACGCCGTTCCCAGCACACGCACACCGCGAGCTTGCGACAGAGCCACGGCGAGGGCCTCACGATGAACACGGGTACGACCGGCAATGAGAGCGCGAATCATCGAGCGATCACCAACACCAGGATTCGCTTCGTCACGTAATCAAGGCTCTGAGACTTGGGCATGATTCCGCGAATGCCAATGTGTGGTAGACTGCTGCCGGTGCATATGGGGGAAATTCGGATTTTTGGGGGGGGGAGGGGGGGGAATCCCCGACACCGAGTTGGAGGCGACGGCTAGGCGTCCCCGGACCCGGCGGCGGCGTCCTCGAGCAGGCCGACCTCGACGGCGAAGCGGAACAACTGGGCGCGGCTCTTGAGGCCGAGCTTGTCACTCAGGCGCTTACGGTGCTTCTCGATGGTCTTCACGCTCACGGCCAGACGGTCGGCGGCTTCCTGGTTCGTGTGTCCTTGCGCCAGCAACTGGAGCACCTCGGTCTCACGCTGGCTCAGCGCTTTGGTATGTCCGCCAGCCGGTGAGTCACGGGAGACGCGGCCGAGCTCGGCTCCAGGCGGGGGTTCGCCGGGGCGCGTAAGATGGACGAACGTGCGGCCGTGGTGCACGGCGCGGATCGCGGTCAACAGCTCGATGTCGGCCGCCTTCTTGACGATGTAGCCGGACGCGCCCGCCAGGAGCGCGACCCGCAGGTACGCCGGATCGTCGTGCATCGTGAGCACGAGCACGCGGGGGCGCGGCTCGAGCCGCCCGAAGTGCTCGATCGTCTGCGTGAAGCGCGCTCCTGGCATGGAGAGATCGAGCAGCACGACATGCGGCGCGGTCGCCCGGGCGCCGCGGACCGCCGCGGGGCCGTCCGCCGCCTCACCCACCACTTCCATGTCGGCCTGGGCGTTGACGAGCAGCTTCAGGCCGGCCCGGAGGACGGCGTGGTCATCGGCGATGAGCACCCTGATTTTCGGCATTGGCGTTACGCGCGGCGCACAGGAAAGTGCGCCGTGATCGTGGTCCCCGCCCCGGGCCGCGACTCGACTTTGACCGAGCCGCCGAGCAGGGCCGCACGCTCCCGCATGACTTGCAGGCCGAAATGCCGATCCCCCACAGCGAGCTCGGCGCCCGCCGCCGGGTCGAAGCCGGCTCCATCGTCCTGCACCCGCAACTCGACCGTCGCCTTGTTGCGGACGAGCCGAACGCGCACGCTGCGCGCGCCGGCATGTTTCGCCACGTTGGTCAGCGCCTCCTGCAGAACGCGGTACACGGTGGCCTGCAAGGCCGGCGGCAGGACCTCCGAATCGAGTCCCTCGATCCGCAGGTCCACGGCGACCCCGTGCCGTTGCGCGAATTCCTGGACGTGACGGGTCACGGCCGCGGGGAGCCCGACCTCGTCGAGGATGCCCGGGTGGAGCCCCCGCGAGAGGCGTCCCACCTCATCGAGGGTTTGGGCGGCTATCGCGCGGAGCCGCTGTGCCAGCTCGGCTGCCTCTGTGATGGTCCGGGACTCCTCGATCGTGCGCAACCCCACGAGCAGCGCCGTGAGCGACTGCCCAGCCTCGTCGTGGAGCTCACGCGCGATCCGCCGTCGTTCCTCTTCCTGCGCCGTCACCGCCTGCTGGATCAGCCGATTGCGCAGCTCCTCCGCCCGCTCGCGCTCGCTGATGTCCGTGACCACGCCGATCACGCCGATGACGTCCGCGCTCCCCTCGAGCTGCAACGGAGCGATGGAGACCGACACCGGCACCAGCGCGCCGCCGTCCGCACGCAAGGTCGTGTCGGCCCTCCTGTTCTCCCGGTGCCCGGCCGCGACCAGGGCGTCGAACGCCGGCTGCTCGGTCGGCGGCACGAACTGGCGCAGCGACGCGCCGATTACGCGCCCGAGCGGCATCCGCACGATGTCGGCGAACCGCCGGTTGCAATAGGCGATCGTGCCGTCCCGCGTCAGGGTCACGGCGCCCTCGTTCATCTGATCGAACAGGATGCGGTACGCCAGCTCCGCGCCTGCGAGGGTGATGACGTGCTCCCCCCTCGCCCTCGCGACCACGATGGCATCCACTTCACCGGCCCGGATGGCGCGGAGCGTCTCCTCGGCCGTTTTCAGCCGGTCCCGCAGCTCCCGGACTCCAGCCAGAGGCCGGCGCGCGGCCTTGCGTTTCTTGGTCATGGTGGGCGCCGACTACTCCTCGTCGTCACGCGGCAGCACATCCAACCCGATCAGCACGCGTTCCACATTCGAGAGGTCACCGATGATCTTGCGGATCGGCGCCGGCAACGTACGCACCAGCGTCGGGATCACGACGATGTCGTCCCGGCGCGCCAGGTGCGGTTTGTCGAGGAGGTCGACGACCTCGATGCTGTAGCGGCCGGCGAGGTGGCTGTCGCACAGGCGCTTCAGATTGGCGAGCGCGGCAATCGATTTCGGCGTATGCCCCGCCACGTACAGCCGCAGCCGCCAAGTTCGGCGCGCTCCGTTCTTCACTTCACCCCGCGCCGGCGGCGCGGCTTCGGATCGCTGCCAGGCGCCGGCGGTTGCCGGGCATCCCGGGCTGCCCCGATCGCCACGCTCCCGTCGGCCCGGCGACTGACGTCGAGCAGCACTACGCCGCGGTCGGTCATCACGAACTCGCGGACCTGGTTGGAGTGCGCCATGCCCCGGGCCTTGACGATCTGGATCGTCCGGTTGCGCTCGCCGTTCGCTTCCAGGTTTCCGAGCAGCATCCACACGTCCATCAACGACGACACACCGAGGTCGGTCCGCTCGGCTGCGCCGCCGCCCTCGGTCAGTGAGGTAAAGAGCCCGGTGATCTGCCGGAGCTTCATGAAATCGATGAGCCGCGCGAGCATGGCCTTCACTTCGGTCTCGGTGCCGACCGCGATCATGTTCGTGACGGGGTCCACGACGACCACACGAGGCTTCCAATCGTCGATCAGCCGATGCATCGTGACCAGGTGCGCCTCCAGGCCGAGGGCCGTCGGCCGCTGGGCGTGCACACGCAACAGGTCCCGGCGCGCCCAGGGCTCGAGGTCGATGCCGACGGACCGCATGTTCCGCGCGATCTGGGTCGGCGACTCCTCGAAGGCGAAGTACAGACAGCGCTCTCCCCTCTGGCTCGCGGCTTCCGCGAAGTGCGACGCCACACTGGATTTGCCGGTGCCCGCCGTTCCGGACACGAGCACGCTGTTGCCGCGAAAGAATCCCTTCTTCCCAAACATCGCGTCCAACCCGGCCACCCCGGTGGACAGGTGCGCGCTCGACGCCTGGTGCGCGAGTCCCAGCGACGTGATCGGCAGCACGGAGACCCCGTGGTCGTCGATGAGGAACGGCATTTCGTTGCCGTCGTGCGCCGAGCCGCGGTACTTGAGGATGCGCAACCGCCGAGTGGCGCTCTGCTCCATCACCCGCTGGTCGAGCAGGATCACGCAGTCCGAGACGTACTCCTCGAGGCCGTGGCGCGTCAGGTGCTCGCCATCCCGCTCGCCCGTCACGACGGCCGTGACTCGCTTGGTCTTCAGCCACCGAAACAGCCGCGCCAACTCGGCGCGCACCAGCAGCCTGTCGGATAGCCCGGAGAACAGCACCTCGATGGTGTCCAGGACGACGCGCTTCGCGTGGATCGTCTCAATTGCCTGGCCCAGCCGGATGAACAACCCCTCGAGGTCGTATTCCCCGCTCTCCGTCAGCTTGTCGCGCTCGAGTTGTACGTAATCGAGCAGCAGGCGCCGACGGGCGCTCAGCCGCCGCAGGTCGAAGCCAAGCGACTGCGCGTTTTCCGCCAGGTCGTCGGTTGTCTCCTCGAACGACATGAAGATGCCGGGCTCGTCGTATTCGAGCGCGCCGTGCACCAGAAATTCCATGGCGAGGAGCGTCTTGCCGCAGCCCGCGCCGCCACATATCAGCGTGGGCCGGCCGCGGGGCAGTCCGCCGTTGGTGATCTCATCGAGCCCTGGAATGCCGGTCGGGGCCTTGGCCAGTGGGCGTGTGGCGGGCCGACTCCCGTTCCCGGGGCGCTTGCGGCGGCGAACGGTTGCGGTCATTCACCTTGACCGGTGTGAGGTACCCGAAAATAGCCCTCTCGGTTGAGTGAAGGAAGAACGTAGCGGTCGGTGGCTCTGCGTCGCTATGAACCCTTGGATTCATGGTTCGGTCTACGGGGTGGCGGGGGATCTGAACACTGGTGAGCCGTCTTTGAGCACTCAGGGATGATGGATGTAGCCGCGTCACCGCCACAGGTTGGGCGCATGAGAAAAAACGACGTCACGCGGCACAGTGAAGCACGCGTGTTCTCGGCCCTCATCGTCGACGACAACTTCGCCCTCAGAGGGGCGATTGCTCGCTCCTTGGCGCGCGACGGATGGGAGGTCACGACGGCGAGCGATGGCCTCGAGGCGTTGGAGGCGGTCCGCAGCCATCTGTTCGACGCGGTCATCACCGACGTGCACATGCCGAGGCGTGGGGGCCTGTGGCTTTGGGAGCAGGCGCTCGCGCTCCGGCCGGAACTGCGGGGCAAGTTCGTGTTCATGAGCTCGGAGCCGCTGCCGGAGCCCCCGAGTGGTGCGGTCTTCATGGTTAAACCCCTGTCGCTGGCTACGCTCAAGAGCGAATTGCAGGGCATCGTTCGACGGGCGGAAGGAGCGAAGGTCCTCGCTCGCGAGTCCCAATTTGTCCAACACACGGCATAGCGGGTCGCTGCCCGACTAAGGGACCAGTGGCAGACGTCAGTGTTGAGTGTAGTGAGTCGCTGTGTTGGTTCGAACCTCACGGGGTCGGAAAAGCGACGACCCCCTGAAGCGGCTTTCAGGGGGTCGCATGCTGTGAGTTCTGCTGTGAGTTTCTCGCGACACTCGGTTGATCTTCGTTCCACTGTTACGACACCGATGCCCAGGACCTCGCGTGATTGCTACTCGGTGTCGTAACTCGGGCCTCTAACGAGTCGCATGGGGTTCAGGGGGTCGCGGGTTCAAATCCCGCCGTCCCGATTGGTTCAAAGAATCAGCCCTGCAACGGGTTCCGTTGTGGGGCTGTTCTTCCCTCTGCGACCCCCCGTACGCGCATCAGGCGGTTCGCCGCCGCTTAGTCCCGCGGCGCCGATCGGCAGGCACGCGCCGCCCTGCGTGTGCGCCGGCTCACGCGGCGGGGCTGGCTCGAGCCCTCCTAACCTCGGCACCCACGACCCGATTGGCGGAGCGTGCGCCCGTCGGGTATATCACCCCGACTATCTGTCCCCTCAGAGGTGCACGATGGTTGCTAACGATGCTCCTCACTGGTTTCCCGACCACCGGGAGGGCGAACGCCGTCTTCTGCCCTCACGGCGCAGCGGCCTGGACCGCCGCTATCAGAGCATGCCCCGGACGGTGGAGCGCCGCGGGGCGGGCGAGCGGCGCGTGCGGGCCGATCGGCGCACCCGGACGGAGCGGCGGCAGCACCTCACGGCCGAGTGACCGGGCGAGCTCCTTAGTGCCCTGCCCTCGGCGCCAACCAGAAATGCCTGCTGACCGAGGATCCGGCGGAGGCCGCCAGCCCTAGTCGTCAATCGGCGGCCAGGCCTCGTTGTCCGGTGTGGGGAGCATGAAGACGCTGGCGAGATCGTGTGGTCAGCGCCTACGACTGTCCCTTCAGCTGGCGCCGGATTTCGTTCTTGATGGACTCTGGCAGCGATTCCGCGTCCCGACCTTCAGGTAAGTAGACCGACACACCCTCCGGGTTCAGCACGTGGCGATGATAGTGCTTCGCGGGCTCCTTTTCAGGCATCGTTCCGGGCCAGGAAATGAGCCTGTGGCCGACCATCTGCTGGGGCAGCTCCTGCGGAGGGCTGCCGTCCGCCGGAACGATCCAGCCGCGCTGCTGTCCCCACGGCTGCTTCCTCCGGGTCATCACAGCCTCCAATCCTCAGGTCCGTACGCGCGCTCCCGCCCGTGTTGCGGCCTATGGGGTGTGAAAATGCAGCGGGTCCCGGAGGCTCTGCAACTCCCGATAATAGTAGAGGGGCGTCGGCCGCTGGCCCTGGAACTTCAGCCGCTTGAGAAACGCGACTTCCTTCGGGGTCGCCGTGCCGCTGAGAGACGAATCCTGAAGGAATTCCTGGAGCCCGGGCTCTTCGCTGACAGGCAGTTCGGCTTCCCGCTCGACAAACTCGAATCGCTTCGCCTGCCCTGGGACGACGCTGTGGTTTAGGACAATCGCCAGACCGAACGTCGCAAGGTCGATGTCCCAGGATTCAATCAGCGGATCCAAGAACGCGACGCAGTTCTCAGCGGAGACGTGGAAGATGTCCGTATCGAGGAACTCGAGCACGACGACCCGCATCTCCTCATAGCTGCGGCGACTGAGCCGAGCCACCATACGGAGCCAGTAGTCATTCTCGAGTTCGTCTTTCGCCACGCGCTTGACCACGTCCAGCAGCGTCTGGGTGACGAGGCGTTCGAGCTCGCCGAAGGGCTGCTTTTCAAAGATCGCGCGGACGTGTTTTTGCTTCTCGTGGTCACACTTGCGCAGGATCAGCTCGCGGACTTCGTGAAACAAGGGAGCGGGCTCGTCTCCCAATTCCCGCTTCAACTCTTCCTTACGCTGGAGATCCGCCAGCTTGGCCAGTTCCCCGCTCGGCAGCTTCAGGAACTTGTCCATGCGGTCATAGATGTCCGTGCGGTTCGGCGCGGGGGGCGCTTTTCTCCGCGTCAGTAACTGAGAGATGTAGGATTCGGTGACGTTGGCGGCGCGCGCGAGCTCTTGCTGCGCCAATCCCAATTCCTCCAACCGGTGCAGGATCACAAACGGTACATCCACAGGGCCTCCTAAGGCCAAGTCATTGGATTAACTTTTCAGGTACGACTGATTCCTCCAGACCAGCAATTTACAGCTATCTGATGTACTTGACAAGTATAGTACATTATCGCTACGTTACTCCCACTTACGATAGCAGCATGTGAACCTAATTAGTTAACTGTAATCGCCCGACGACGAGCAAGGAGCAGTGACATGTTCGGCACCATACAGAGGGACCCGATGCTGGATCTGCTGCATCACTTGGAGCACCGGATTGGCCGCACCTTCAACGAGCCGTTCCGCGCGGCTGAATGGCCGGTACCCGAGGCCGTGACCACCGCCTGGCTGCCGCTGGTGGACATCTTCGAGGAGCCCGATGCCATTCGCCTGGTGGCGGAGCTGCCCGGGGTGAGGCCCTCGGAGGTGAAGATCTCAGTAGAGGACAACCTGCTGACGATCAAGGGCACCAAGGAGCAGGTGCCGCAGGAGAAAGCGGAGAAGGTGCACCGCTATGAGCGCACCTACGGCGCCTTCGAGCGGACGTTCCGGCTGTCGGCCTCGATCGACGCGAACAAGATCAACGCGACCTGCGACCTCGGCGTGCTGACGATCACCCTGCCGAAGGCGGAGACGGCCAAGCCCCACGTGATCAACGTGGAGGTCACGCCGGCGAAGGCGTTGTTGAACGCCTGACCTTACGAGTACGAGGAAGGAGGGCGGCATGGGCCGCTCTCCCTACTGTTCGGAGAGCCTAGAAGCTTACGGAGCACGCACACGGGGAGCACCATGGCTACTGCGACGAAGACGCGGCTAAAGGTTTTCCCACTCGCCGATCGCGTGGCGATCAGGCCGATGGAAGAGACCGAGGAGATGAAAGGTGGCCTCTATATCCCGGACACGGCCAAGGAGAAGCCGATCCAGGGTGAGGTCATCGCGGTCGGGCCCGGCCGGTTGGAAAAGGGCCAGCGGGTCCCGATGGAGCTGAAGGTCGGCGACCGGGTCGTCTATGGGAAGTACACCGGCTCGCAGGTCGAGCTGGACGAGGAAGAGATCATCCTGATCAAGGAATCCGACGTCATCGCCAAGCTCAGCTGAGCGGGGGAGGAAGAGATGG
>Ga0209472_1002059_pt1 | contig 11405 bp, 14 predicted proteins | sample GraSoiAngelo_130_FD_185887 | JGI IMG/M metagenome (GOLD analysis project Ga0209472, IMG submission 185887) | Grasslands soil microbial communities from the Angelo Coastal Reserve, California, USA - 14_0929_02_20cm (SPAdes) (version 2) | ecosystem: Environmental > Terrestrial > Soil > Grasslands ...
CTGGGACCGCTGTAGTAGGCCATGTTCTTTTCACCTCTTGAGCTGAGTGCCTTTTTGCGTCGGTTTCAAGAGGGGGGCATTAAGGGCTCTTGCTGCTCCGATCCTAGGGTGCGCACGATTACGAAGCTATCTAGGGAAATACCCTAATGTAGTCATTCGGTTACTGTTCAATTACGATGTGGAGGTAAGAAACGAAGGTGTGCAAAATTGCTCAGAATTGAATAATCCCTCAGGAAACCAATTGTACCCTGCGACTGCCCTAGATTGCCTTACGCGATAAGGAGGCTAGTCGTGCAGAACGATATTTAGAAGGGACCTATGCACTCGCAATCCGTTCTTGTAATCGATAAGGCCTAACTTCTTGAACTTATTCATAAAAAAGCTCACCCGTGACCGGGTTGTGCCAACCATTCCTGCTAGGGTTTCCTGGTTTATCTCCGGAACTACAGTTTCGGGTGTGCCTTCCTTACCGTAATTGGCGAGCAGCAACAGAGTGCGGGCCAGCCGTTGCTCGCTGGAGTTGAAAAGTTGATCGACCAAATCTTCCTGGGCGCGCACGTTGCGTGAAAGCACGTACGGTATGAAAAGGTCTGAGAACGTATGCTCCTCGTGGAGGACACGCAGCATCTCGTTCTTTTCAATTCTAAGAATAGTGCTAGGTGCAATCGCAGTAGCCGTCGCCAGGCAGACAGTCTGACCTATTAAGCAAGCCTCACCAAGGAACTCACCCGCGCCTAGGATTGCAATGACCGCTTCTTTGCCCTGCTTGGATTTGACTTTGATCTTTACCCTACCTTGCTGAATATAGAAAACATTCTCGGCGGGATCACCCTGAGAGAAGATTTTGTAGTCTTTTGGGCACTGCGTAATAGTTCTTGCCGCGCCCACCGTCGAAAGAAACACTTGGGGATCGAAAGAAACCCTTCCCTTTTGTTTCCTAGTCGACTTCGGTAGCGAACTCACCAGATTGCCTCATTGCAGAGTGAAATTTCTTCGTAGCAAAAAATTCAGTTACCGTCAATTAAAACCTCGACGAATCGAAAGGAAGCCTTCTTTGTATCGGTAGCTGGCCCCACCGACTCCCTCGCGGAGTTACGTGTGTCGTACCACAAAATCCAATTGCGGTCCGCCGCAGTCCAAATGGTGGTCAAATTTGGACATCCCACCCGAATAGTAGTCTGGCTGATTTGAACACAGACTCGGGATTGGCCCTTGTCAACGACCTTGAGACACCCCCTCTGCGTAGCGTTAGTGCTCACGAGTGACCGTTCGAAGTGCAAGGCTCGCGTACATTACCCTGACCACGCTATCCGGTTTGCGGACTGTGTGAGAACTGGAACAGCGACAGTTCTGGACGGCGCAAGTGAAACTTTTCGAAGTGTGAGAAAACTGACAGGCTTCACGGGGGAAATTCTGGTAGGGGCGCGCTAAATTCTATCGGTGTACAGTTCGCCTAGCGTTATGTCGAATGCCGTGGCCAAGCCAGAAAAATACCAGAAAGCGATTCCAGGTCTGTGCATTGTCGACGAATCATGCCGCCCTGGGAGATTACGCGCCGAGTAATCTCTTAACTTCTTCGATGAGTTCAATGCAGCAGCCCTGAATCTCGTAGTTGAACGTCGCTTTCAAGACAGCCTTCGCGTCCTGATCGTGAACAGTGCAATGAACAGCTTCAATTTTCGCTAGGAGACCACGCCTTACGGTCGACGTTGGTCAAGGGCATATTCCACGGAACCGCCCAACTTCAAGAGCTTACTTGCTATTCTCCCTTTTCTCTATCTTGTCAGGATCACTTGTGGACTTGATGGCAGGACCGAATTGAATTTGAGCCATCCTCCCAGTTTTGTGCCATGACACGAAAGGCCGAATATCTTTGAAGCCAGCATTGATTGCCATCTCAGATATTTCGGTAATGGCTGACAGAGGAGCCCTGTCATCTACGACAGCGATAATTTGGCAATCGCCACCGTTGTGGAGCTTTAGTTCGGCGAGCAGATAGTTGGCATCAGCTTTCTTATTCTCGCCCGACTCAACCTCAAAAAGAAGGCCCTTATCAGCCTTATGCACAGTCACTACAATCTGTTCAGGCTTTTTGTCTGAGTGAGTTGTTTTTTTGGAATTTGCCGCATAGATGGTAAGGGCGGCAAAGCAACTCAACCAAGCAAGTAGCAGTGTTCTAGTTGGTGCTTTCATTTGAAATTCTCCCTTCTCCTTAATCGCATTTCATACGAGGTAGACCTTCATTCACATCAAAACCGTAAGACAAGTCCAAATCTTTGGACAGCCGGGGAACTCGGTTTGGCCGTTGCCCCCTTACCGGCAACTGCAAAACCATGGGCTGCCTCGAATGTGTGCAACATTGTTCCGCCCCACAAAATCCCAAACGCCATGTTCCCGTCGCCGTTCTTTTTGAGCCAAGCAGACACCGCATAGACCACAAAAGTGATGGGGATGCCGATGCCGTAGGATTTTACTCGGCTCGGGTTAGAGCCAAAGAGTGGATCTCCCTCAGTGCACGTGTGCGAGCGAAGGCATGCCTCGGTTCCCTCAATGTCGGCAATTGTTGAAGCCAGATTTGCCAGCCCCCCCACCATCATCATTGGATTCCTCATGGCCTGGCCCCAGGTAGCGTCGTGCTCCGTCATGTGAGATGGATCGCGAAAATACAGGCGTCCCCCCAACAGGGGGCAGGGCTTTCCAATTCCAGCGGGGCAAGGAAGGGGACCATCTTGTAAGCCTGGAAGCACGGGAATCGGCGCGTCCGGCAATGTTGTATCTGACTCTTGCGGTGCCTGTCCCTGAACAGAAATGAATTGAAATGGATGAACCGAAGTCATCGGTAGGTCAGCCGGAATCCTCTCGGATTGAGCCTGCATTATTGAAGTAGAGAAAAACGTCATGGCAAGAGTCATCAAAATTCTTTTCATGCATGCCCTCCGGCACAAGGCAAAGCAATTCGGCGAGCGAGATTCGCACCGGGTATGGCTTCAAACCTCTGCCAGAAATGACTAATGCAAGAACAAGGCCAGTAACAAATACTTCAACTAAATAGTGAGGATTTTGAGAACAAATATAACGGTGAAGTACTTAATCTGAATGGAGCGCATTTCGCAAAGAAAATGAACATAGGCTAACCGAGTTCGAATTGGCACATTTTCCCGCAATGGGTTCCTTTTCTGTTTCGTTTTGGTTTGGCGACCGTTTCAAGCTTCACTAAATCCTTTGTGATGAGTGCTCGCTCTCCGTGGATGAACAAGTGCAAAACCTCAGACCGGACTCGTTGAGAGTCTTCGTGATGTCTGATGATTTCGCGCAAGATCATTCCTATCTTGATTGTGTATACGTGTCTGCCTTCCTCGGCACCGGCCCAAACAGGCCCTCCTTCCACCGTGGAACGCACTCAGGATTTTAGCGAGATCGTCGTTCCGATTGCGTCAGTCAAGATGCTTATCCCATCGGTAGGGATTGGTATCACTGGTAAGCTCGGCCCTACGCTCGGCATGGAAGCTAATCTCGGTACGGGCTTTTGTCTCGATGCCGAGTGTCGTTTTATCGTAACCAATTACCACGTAGCTGCAATTGCTCGGCCTCATAGGATCAAACGGGAAAAGATTATCCAACGATATCTTGCCACTGGTCCGCATGATGAAGGCGCTACCGTGAACCGCATCCCGAACGGGGCCGTGCTTCCTTTTGCCATAGAGCGGGACCTTGCCATTTTTGAGTTACAGCGCCCGCTTCCTCATCATCATGGCCTTACTTTCAGTCTCGATGAACTGGAGGAGGGTCAAGAAGTTGACATTTACGGTTACCCGACGGGAATTATCAATCCTATTCGTAAACTCACCCGATTTCCCGCCACACTCAAAGGCCCGACGACATCAGGTCTCCTCGCCTTTGACTTCGAGTTGTCCGGTCAGCCAATTCGCATAGGAGGGGCAAGCGGCGGCATCGTCGTGGATCGGGGAACCGAGAAGATTATAGGTATTTTGTGCGGGAGTAATGAAGCGACGGCGGTTGCAGTTCCGACTCAAACCCTGGTGGACTTCGTGAGCAGAGTACAGCCCTTTCTAGCGGAAAGAGTATTCCCCACTGCCAATGATGTCCGTCCGGTCCCGGCAGACTTCTATCCAAAATTCGCGCCAAGCCCAGACCATAATTCGAAATTCGTAACAACCCATGCCGATGGGCTACAGCACCGCCCCGAGGAACCCTATGCGGTCAGGGTGCTACGAAAGAAAGCTCAACTTCTGGCAGATAGCATGCGCAATTTTATCGCGGTGCAGAGTTTTTCGTGGGGTTCGGGAGACAAGGAAGCACCCGCTGCTGAGGGGGCGTATGAAGTCCGAGTCCTCGGCGGCTACCAACGGTTCCGCGAGTATCCCGATGGCAAGAAAGAGTTCCAGGATGTGCCTTTGCCTCCCCTAAGGCATGTAGTAGGCACGGGTGGCGAGTGGTCGGAATTGCCGAATATGGTAGGGACAGAACTCGGGTTGATAGTTCATCAAGCTGCCGATGTTGTAGTGAACGACCGGCGAATGAAGGTATTTCAGTATCGGGCCGACATTGAGGATGGCGTGTGTAATTTCAAATCCATCCGCGACTTTGTATTCTTGGAAATCAACAAGATTTTCACCGTCGCTTGTTACGGCGAAGTCTGGACCGACGAGGATACCAACATTCTTCGAATATCAGAGCACTACGAACTTCCCGGTAAGTGGAAAAACTACCAAGGTGTGGTCACTTATGGGTGGCTCCCAAAAAAGGACGAACCGCCTCGGCTCATTCCTCTCACCATTTATACTCAGGCTGAACGCAAGGGGAGGGTGTACTGGTGTCGAGGTCAGTTTACGAATTACCAAAGATTTGACAGTGAGGTCAGGGTCATAGCGAATGGCATGTAGAGCCTACCACCGCGCTAGGAACTCGAACTCCTGCTCATTTTTCTGGTCACGCTCAGAATCTTGGTCAGACTTTCCTGATTGAACAGCCTGCCGAAAAGTAGTCGTGCCCAAATGAACTATGGCGTGCCACGCGGACGGTTGGCTTCTCCGACTAATATGCTCCACTCGCCCAAGAACTGCTTGATCGACCTTGTTGCCCGTGCAGAAATATCTAAGGCAGTTTTTATGTATGCTGTCCGCTCTTCCCCTTCCTTTGTTAGCGCCACTTGCAGCACACTTTCGACAATGCCGTAGACGCTCGCCATTTGACGGCATAATTCCTCAAGGTGTCGGTGCGTATTCTCGTCTACGTAGATTCCGTTTTGCTTCCCAAGAAACTCTTCCAGGCGTTTCCGTAGGCTTTCGTTCGAGAGAATGTCTTCTGGTATCGCCATAAGGGGGCAGGGGACGACGGCGAGTGAGAATGAAATGAAACGACCCAGATGCGAACACGTATATACTTTTATTCTTAACAATTGTCAAGCCGTGAAAACCCTCAGGCGGAGTCCTCACGATTTAGCCTGTCCTTATGCCCATAGCCAGTAATTGTTGCCACTTCTGCTCAATCTCCGCTTTCCTAGCGGCTGGCACGCGGGCAAGGGGAGCTATCCCCCAGGTGGATAGCCGCTCAACGAGCAATCGTGCGTTTCCGAGCGCCCCATGCAAAGCGAACGGTCCGAAAATGAACACGGCTACTCGAACGACCTTCAAGAACAGCAGTGCAACCAAAGCCGCGAATACAACCCCGGCCTCTTCTCGAAAACTTACAAGCAAACCGTTTCGTACTAAAAAACGTCGGAACTTCCAAAGAGTGTGGACATCTTTCTGCAACTTGCCCAACCACAGCAGCACAATTCGGCGGCGATCCCGCCAAAACATCTGACGGACAGACTTCAGCTCCGGCCTAGTGCGAAGCTTTCGATAGTCGTCATTTCCAACAATAGCATCCAAAGGTGGAAGGAAGACAGCGGAGATGCCCGCTACAAGCGCGTGGGCTTGGTTGTCGTTGGGGTACTTGTCAGTCCCGTCGTGTCTCCAAGAAAAAACGACCAACAAGCATAGACCCAAGACTGCCACTAGAAAAGTAACGATAATTCCTACCACTAGATACCTCGCCGCAGCAGCGCCATCGTTCTACCCCAAAGATGCTGCCATTCTGTTTTCCATTGAGAATACTGATCGTCGCCTAGACTCGCTTGCTCTGGCGACGGAGCATATTCCCAAAAAGCCCACAGCCAGACCGCGATCATGCCGATGAACGTCATAGGTGTTAGCAGTCGCCAATAAGGAACAAAACCACGAAAGACCTGCAAACTTGCAAAACTCATCGAGCGCACCAACAGATAAACGCCGAAACCGAAACAGAGTCCGCGAAGATTCCGGCCCAATAGGACTCGGTAGTACCACGCCACGGTTGCCGGTGTCAGCAGGAGGATAGCCTGAGCCAAGCAGAAGTATTGCTCAACGACAGGAGAAAAATACTGATACAGATATTGCGCTGACGATGCTTGAGTCCAACTGAGCACGACAATGACTGGAAGCGCGCCAAGCTCGACGGTCAGTAGCATCTTCCACGCGATATCGTGGAGTGTAGAACGTCGAGGGAAAACGCCGCGAAAAAACTCCCAGTTGACGAGAAACCGCAAAAACAAGGAAATCGATGCGATTCGCCAGTACAGCTCCGCGAACCAATCTGGTCTGTAACGATGGATAGGAAACAGGATCGCGTTACAGAGGAAATCAAAAACCACGAATACTGTAAGGTGCGGATACCGAGTCCACACCCGATCCCTGGATAACCGCCAAAGAAGCAGACCTTCAAGGACGACCGCCGAGCAAGGAAGCGCGTAGAGAAAAAGCGACATGGAATCGAGGCAATTTTACTCAATTCTGAAGAGAATGGAAGGGGATAACTTGTTACCCCCCTCCCAGTCATTCTAGTGTTCCGGCGAGGGTTCCGAGGAAGGGGGCTTGGGCAGCGGTGGGGGCCAACCTCCTTTGAATCGTGAAGCATTAACGATAAGGCTCATAGTAGAGCCTCCTTTCTTAAAAGATGGCCACACCGTAGCACTCGCGGAGGTCGCGCCCCGGAAATGCCCAAGACGTTCAGTTTTCTGAAATTGAAGAGCGGGGATATTTCGGGGCCGAGTCGCTTTGGCTTGTAATCGACGGGAAAAATCGCTATAAAACAACGCGACAGGTATGCGTTCTCTCAAACGTTATATCGCGCAAGCTGTCCATTCGGCTGATACACCTCTTGCCGCCTTGATGTTTTTTGGTTCCCTGCGCGATGCCTATTCTGGACGCTATCTCCATGAGGGTTGGGGACAAATGGCCTCGGCTGAGGAAATCCATTCTGTGTTGCGTGAAACACATCAATCGTTATTCAATTCGGTTCTAAGGCTTTCGCTCATTGACTTGAGCAACCAACTGCGAATGCACTTTCAGTCGCTCAACCAACCTGAGCGAGAAACGTGTGTCAGGTGGTTAGAAGTCGAACCTTTCCGTGACCTAATTCCCATAGGATGTTCGGCGGTGGTACGCGAACTGTTCGTCTCAGAGGTTAAGACTGCGCTGGAAGTGCTATGTCACGCGCCTGAGTGGTCCGAGCTTGCGCTGGCACCAGCCGCATTGCCACAGCGACAACTTGACCGATCACCTCTGCTTCAGTGGCTAAACTGAATATTCGGGGGGGTGCTTTAGAGATAGGATGCGGAAGGATCGTGATGTGCGATTCCGAGACGTGGCACCAGCCGCAAAGATATCCATCGCGCAATTCAACAAGATAGATTGGACGTTCGTATTCGTTGTTCCACCCGTCGCTGGCTACCTGGCGGCGTTCCCCATCAATCGTCACAAGCGACCCGGGTCTCAACAAAGGATACATCGTGTTGTCTTCAAGGCCGATGTAGGCATACGTATGCTGTTTAGGACTGCATTCGAGAAGGAAAGCAGCAGGAATCTCACCCCAAAATGCAACAACTCGGTTGATAAGTTGAGTGGTTTCCCACTTGAAAGTCGGATCGAGCCGCACAGGAATCGTCACTTTTGTGTTGAGGTTGCGAAGCTCGGCAGAAACAGGTCGCGTTGCGGACAGCTTAATTTCCTCACGATATCTGTGGGTTCGATCCGAATCCACCCCATAGCTGGTCAAAATCTCGTGAAACGAAAGTCCATAAATCGCAGCCAGTGTGAATATCTTGAACACACTCGGTATTGCGTTGTCGTTTTCGATTTGTGCCAGTCTCGCTGCTGAAATATGGAACCGTTTGTTTTTTTCTTTGACGGCGATTTTTGCGCTTAGTTTTTGAACGTCGCGCAGTCCAAGCTGAAGTCGAAGCCGCACTTCTCGTAGGAAACTGCCAGGAGAAATTTCCATAGGTGACGACCTAGACCTTTGACGGGTGAGACCGGATTTATACGGGGCTTCCAGCGAGCCATCTTAGCGAACCTGTTCATTTTTCTGAACACGATTCTGCTTTTTCCGCAGGAGGCATAACTTGCTTTCTTAATACCTCGGTGAGATAATGCCGCGAATGATAATTGGCGACCGTCTTCGCGAAATGCGCGAGGCAAAGAAACTCTCCCAAGGCGACATCGAAAAGCGTACAGGTCTGCTTCGCTGTTACATTTCCCGTGTAGAGAACGGCCACACTGTTCCTGCTGTTGAGACGCTGGAAAAGCTGGCGCGTGCTTTCGAGGTCCCTCTTTATCAACTCTTCTACGAAGGCAAGGAGCCGCCTAAGCTACCCAATCTGTTCAAGCGCAGTTCGTCTGAGGAAAACACTTGGGGTAGCTCAGGTAGAGATGCGCGATTTCTGAGCAAGCTTCGCCGTCTTTTGGGCAAGTCAAGCGATGAAGACCGGAAGCTGTTGTTGCACATGACGCAGAAAATGGCTGGCCGCTAGAACTTGGAGGCGGCAGCAATGAACGAAGGGCGGCGCAGGATCCCACGTCGCCCTTTTTATTGGTGTGACCGCCTTCGTTCCCTCTAGTATGACGAAGAATCTTAAATAAACAAGATACTGTTACAGCATACATTCAAACAATTCAACATACATTCAATGAATTCTGCGGACCCATGAAAAATGCGTAAGGGTATCGCCATGTAACGCTACGCAGAGGGGAGGTAGGTCGAGGGGGCTTGGCGGCATCGAAGACGGAGGGTACTCGTTAGGGTCCACGGAAAGAAAAGTCCAACGGAAAACGCGACGAAAGCGGATCAAAACTCCGCGATATTCAAGGCGATTCACAATCACTTTTCACGGCCCTTCATGCTGCCGGTGATATTGTTTGCGGATTCTCTCTCGCCTCACTAGTGCAAGTCCTGCCCGAGACTGTCATCGAGATTAAGGGATGCGAAAAAGCAAACCGAGAAATACTCGCTGAACACCTGTAAGTAGGAATGTTCCATGACCCCACAGTGAATATGGAGCGCGCTGCGACTGCGACGCCGTTCACCGTTCACGGCCCTGGGACGAACGCGCGTTCTACACGGCCCCCAAAGAGAGCAGATCTCGGGAGCGTCCTGGTAGCGCACGGGCCGGGAATTAAAAGCCTCGTTTACAATTGTCAGCGTTCGCGAATCTCGCTCGATGCTTGCCTCACTTGGAAATTGTATTCACGGGCGAGCGCTTTCGCTTCGAAACCGACGAACCGGACGATAACGCGATCGCTCATAAGAGCCTCTTCGTTCTAGCCGGCGAAACTTTCCTTGGCTTCCCTCTTTGCTTCTTGTTCGTATTGCCTCTGCTCCCTGCCCAACGCTGGATTGCCCTTTTCCTGCCGTTAAGTTGCATCTGTTTCTCGATGCCAGCCGCCTCCAGGTATTTATGCATCGGGGCGACTGACACTTCGGGCTGGGACTGGCCCAGTCTTTTTTCCCGCGCGCTCTGGGCCGTGAGCGGGCGAAAATGAAGCGGGTCCCTGAGGTTCTGCAATTCCCGATAATAATAAAGCGGGGTCGGATACCTTCGGTTAAACCTCAGTTTCTTTAGAAACTCGATTTCTTCCCCGGTCGCATCACCACTCACAGACTGGTGCCGAAGGAATTCTTTGAGCCCCGGCTCTTCCTCCGTTTGAGCAGATTCCCTTTCGACAAACTCAAATTTCTTTGCGTAACCCGGAATCAGTCTCTGATTCAAAACGATTTCCATCCCAAAGGTTGCGAGATCGATATCCCAGGATTCGATCAGCGGATCCAGGAAGGAAACGCAGTTCTCCACTGACACGCTGAAGGCATCCGCGTCCAGGAACTCGAGGATGCTGACTCGCAACGCTTCATAACTTCGGCCGCTGAGCCGCGCCACCGAGTGGAGCCATGTTTCGCTCTCCAATTCGTCTCTTGCGACTCTCTTGACCACGTCCAGGAGCTTTTGTGTGACGAGGCGCTCAAGTTCGCCGAAGGGCTGCTTCTCGAATATCACCCGCACTTGTTTTTCTTTGCCGGGTGCGCACTTGCGAAAAATCAACTCTCGGACCTCTCTAAATAAGGGCTTGGGTGGATCGTCTAGATTCCGCTTTAACACCTCTTTACGCTGATGGTCTGCCAGCTTCGCAAGCTTGCCGCCCGGGAGCTTCAAGAATTCCCCCATCTTGTCGTAAATGTCCGTCCGGCCCGGTTCCGGGGGCAATTTTTTGCGAGTCAGCAGCTGTGAAATGTAGGACTCCGTGACCTCGGCGGCGGCCGCCAGGTCTCTTTGCTCCAGCCCCAATTCTTCCAGCCTTTGTTTGATCACCAAGCAGACGTCCATTGCGTCCCTCGCTCAATTAACTGACACTGATTAACTTTGAAAAATACTCTCAGATTGTACTTGACAGGTCAAGTGAATTAACCTAAAGTAGTTAAGGTACTGAGGGGGTCTTCAAGTCAGCTAAACCATCAGGGGTTATCTGAATCCCCCCTTGGCCAGCCAACCAAGGAGGTTGACATGTTTGCACGCAAAGTATCGATGCACCTGAAAAACGACGGTGCCCTGGCATTCAAGCAGAAGATTGAAAGTGAAATTGTTCCCTTGCTGCGCAAGCAGAAGGGATTTATCGACGAAATCACCTTCCTGTACCCAAGCGGAAAGGAAGTTCATGCCTTCAGTCTGTGGGAGACTGCGGAACACGCGGAGGCTTACAACCGTGAAAAGTATCCAGAAGTGACGAAGATTCTGGCGTCCGTGGTCGAAGGTACGCCGCGGGTGCAGACGTACGAAGTCCTCAATTCAACGATCCAAAGGACTGTCGCTGCAGTAGCGGCCTGAAGCCGGCAGGCTCTTTCGTTTGGAGGGGGCGGGCTAAGTCCGCCCCCTCAAGTTGTCCGGAAAAACGGAGATGCAGGAGCACGAGAGATTTCCAATGCCTACCATGATCAGGGAACGGACCGCGGATGCGCTGTTACGGCCAGAGCTCCTATGCGGGGAAGCAAACTTCCGCACCTTAGCTGAAGCTATTGCGTGTGCGGTATTCATTAGT
>Ga0209472_1002061_pt1 | contig 11400 bp, 9 predicted proteins | sample GraSoiAngelo_130_FD_185887 | JGI IMG/M metagenome (GOLD analysis project Ga0209472, IMG submission 185887) | Grasslands soil microbial communities from the Angelo Coastal Reserve, California, USA - 14_0929_02_20cm (SPAdes) (version 2) | ecosystem: Environmental > Terrestrial > Soil > Grasslands ...
AAGACATTCCCGGATAATCCGCAGACTCCCATCGCATTGACTCAGCGGGCGCTCGCCTACCAGCAAAGTAATAACATGGACGGCGCCATCGCCGATCTGAACTTTCTCATCTCGAATTACCCGAAGGCGAAGGAACGCGAGGCGGCCATTCAGCAAAAGGCGTTGCTGCTGGGCGAGCTCAATCGCGAGCCGGAAATGGCGCAAACCTTCCAACAACTACTCAAGGAATATCCAAAAAGTAGCGCTGTCGCGCAGGCCAACTATTACATCGGCAAGGCCGCGTTTGACGGCAAAGAATATAAACGTGCCCTCCCTTCCCTCGATGCCACGCGACGATTAAATCGGGAGCAATACTACAACCCCGCTACTCTTCGAATCATTTCAGCTCACTACTATCTGCGCGATCGTAAGGCCGCCACGAGCGAGGTTGATGCATTTCTTACCTCCAGTGGCAACGCCAACGTTCCCCCCGAAGTGCTGGAATGGCTCGGCATCGAGTATTATAACGACAAGAATTATTTGTTGGCGGAAAAGTATCTTGGCATTCTTGGGCGCATAGAAAATCCGGCCGGGGTTAAGCCGGATTTCTGGTTTTACCTCGGCGATGTTGCCGGCAAGCTAAAGCATTACGACCAAGCGGAAAACGCATACGCACGTTATTTGCAAAACTCGACCGACGCAGCCGGGAAGGTGAAAGCTCTGCTCGCGCTCGGCGTCACCAAAATTGCCGCGCATAAACCGGACGATGCCGAAAAAATTGCGGCTGAGATCATGACCTTGCAGCCCGAAGGCAAGGTCAATGCGGAAGCGCGGTTGTTAGCGGGTGATGTTCAGTTCGAGCGCCAACGCTTTGAAGACGCGGGGAAAGCTTACGCCGGTGTGGCCTTGCTCTACGATGACCCTGCCATCACGCCACGCGCGCTCAATAAGGCGGCGGATGCTTATCGTCGCGCCGGCAAGACGGAAGAAGCAGATCGTGTCGCCAAACAATTGCGCGATCGCTACCCGAACTACGCCGGCGGCTGATTCACGGGGCGCGACAAACTAATCCTCGGCGTGATTCTTGCGAACGTCGCCTTAATCTGGCTTGTTTGCTGGCCCTTTAGCTTTCAATTTCAGGATCGACGAAAGTGGGGATTTAGTTTGTTTAAGCTCGTGGGCGTTCTATGTGTTGTCACATTTGACCTGCTGATTGGATACGCCTTAGGAAAAGCGCATTAGCGAAACCATGGTAGCGCGACGAGCTCGTTCCAAAAGCGCCAGCACGGCTGGCGCACTCCAAAAACGCTTCGCGAATTGAAAAGCGGGCTCGAATCATGCGTCAACTTTTGGAGTGCGGTCCCGCGGGACCGCTTTTTCATCCGCGCCTGTTAGTTAAGAGATCGCGTCGACCGCGAGCGTTTCAATTGGTAGCGGCGCGAGAAATTTCTTCGCCTCTTTAATCTCGAGCACCGGTTCGGCGCGGTGGGCCGCGAGAAAACTCGCGTCCGGGTTTTGCGCAATCCCGGCGCGCGCGATCACGTTGCAACGGGCAAGTGAGTCAATCAGGTGTCGCAATTTTTGACGTAGGCGGCAGTCTAGAGATCGCTGTTCCTTGATGATGGTGAGACGATTTGATTGCATGAATTGGACGGTGCAGACGCCGGGAGCGGTCGCTTCTACGAACGGCGAAAGCATGAAGGCGTGATGCAGCAAAATGTCGCTGAGTTGGTGCTCGCAATCGCGCGCACGCGCTTTGATGACCAAGTGAAGGCAGCGGGCCAGGGCTTGGCTGGGGGTCATCCCAGCGCGGACCCCTTCATTTTCGGCAGCTTCATTTAATTGCAGGATCACCGCTTTCATCGCGGTGGCGTCGAGGACAGCGAGCGGTTGCTTCCGTAATTTCGGCTGATGGCGTGCGATCGCTTGCAGATAAAAATTCGGCAGCAAAATGGTGGCGAACATTTTATCCCAACGCTGAGGCGATTGTTTTTGCCCGCCGGACTTTGAAGTGCAATTGCGCACTCGGATTGTCCCGGGATAAATCGGGAAGCGTCCATCGGTTCTCCAGCACGATTTTAGTGCGCGCGCTCGCCACCATGTTGTGGCGGCTCATTACCACAAACGCGGTCGGCGCTGGCTCGACCAATCGTTGCAAGCGATACCAGCTCGTCGCTGGAATGCGGCGCAATTCTTCCGCTGGATTTAAAACGAGATCGAGGATGACGAGTGGGAAATTTCCGTCGCGCAAAAGAAAATCGGCCGCTTTGATCGCTTCGGTTGCTTTCTCGCAACGGACCCAAAGCAAATGTTGCAGCGTGCCGGTGTCAACAGATTGGACATCGAACGAATCGCGACCATCGATGAGGGCGAGAAAAAAGCGATCGCGTTGTGCGATTTGCAGCAAGCTGTGAATGAGCAGCGCCGAGCCCGCGCTCGCATTTGTGCTGATGATTTCGGTGATTGCACCTTTACGAAGACCGCCATCGGTCGCTCGCTCAAGAAAAGGAATGCGGATTTGTCCGCCAGCGACAGCGGGCGGATTCTGAAAGCGTTCCGCCAAAAGATTGCGGAGATCGATAATTTGCCGGCTCGCCGCCATTCCCAAGAATGGCACAAGTAGATACTATGTTCAAATGAACATTTATGTATTGAAACACAGACTTCCAGTCTGTGCGCTCAGCGGACAGCGGCCCTTTTAGCGTCCTTTAGTGTGTTTAGCGGATGAAATTTGTCTGGTTCCGCCATTAGGCTGCCGTCTAATCAGTGACACCATCACGCCTTGAATCCGCAAATCATGAGCCGGGCGCTGATCCGGATAGCGTGGGTTTTCCGCTCGCAAATAAGGACGCCCGTGTTCCATGACAAAACGTTTCAAGGTTGTCTCGCCATCGATCAATGCCGCCACAATATCACCGTTTCGCGCTTCCTTGCGATCGTCCAGAATCACGATGTCACCGTCGAGAATGTGGGCATTCACCATCGAATCGCCCCGCACTTTCAGCGCAAACGTTCGCGCGTTCTTCGATGCGTTAGCTGAGCGGCTATCGAGTGAAACGTGGCCAAGCACGGTTTGCTCGGTCAACGTTGCCATGCCGGCCGGGATTTGTCCGTAAATCGGTATATCGGTGATCTGGACTTTTTGCACCGGGGTGACAAGAGCGCGCGCTTTGCGGGCGTGACGATCGAGAAATCCTTTGCGTGCGAGGGTAGAAATGTATTGCATGACCGAAGTTTGGCTGGCGAAGCCAAAATGATTTTGGATTTCGCGCGTGCTGGGGGTGATACCTTTCTCGCGCTGTTCGCTCTGGATAAAATCAAGCACGCTTCTTTGTCGATCGGTCAGCATTTCAAGGAAAGGATGCGACACATTAGGTCGGACGCAAGTTCAAATGAACATTAATGCCATTGGCGAGACCATTTTTCTGTAGGGCAAGCGTTCCCGCTTGCCGTGGCGGGCAGGAATGCCCGCCCTACAAGACGGCGGTGAATCGAGAATGGAGGAGGTTTAGAGGGCGGAGCTCCTGCGACGCCGGGCTCGCGGAGCCCCCCTCCAGGTGCTTTTTCGTTATCCGGGTCATCCGCGTAATCCGCGGTCGTAGAATGTTTCGCCGATAACTGGGTTACGCGGCGAAGCTTTCGCCGCAGGAGCAATGCGCGACGGCATTCGGATTTGTAACTTTAAAACCGCCTTTTTGCAGGTCGTCGCTGAAATCGAGGACTGAACCACTGACGAAGAGCGCGCTCTTGGGATCGACCACGATCCGGACATTGGATGACTGAACCAGGATGTCGCGCGGTGCCGGGCCTTCGACGAGATCCATTTTATATTGCAGACCAGAACAACCGCCACCGATTACGGCCAAACGTAAAGCGCCTTGTCGCCGGCCTTGTTTTTCGAGCAGCGAGCTCAGGTGACGAGCAGCATTTTCCGTTACCCTGATCAGCTTCTCGTTACCGATCTTAACTCCGTTAGCTGGTTGGTTGTCGTTCACGGGTTACGCGGTGGCAGGCAGGAATGCCCGCCCTACAAAGTCACTCATTGTTGCGGTTGTTGCCAAGTGCTCTTCACACATTCGTGCGACATCGGTCAGAGTTGCGACGTGTTGGAATTTTTCACGCAGTGCTTTTGCTTCCGGAAAATTCTTCGAATAGGCCATAAGTCGCGCCCGCATGGAGCGGATGGCTTGTTCTTCAGCGCCCCAGTTTTCGGCGTGACGGCGGCAATGTTCGATGATCACATCCCATCGCTCCGATAATTCGGGCGCTGGTGAGAGCTCACCAGTCGCGAGACAATGTTTAATCTGCCGAAAAATCCATGGCGCACTCATCGCGGCGCGACCAATCATGACGCCGGCAATTTTCGTTTCCGCGCGCCGGCGCGCGACTTCGCGGGGTGAAAACAGATCGCCATTGCCAATAATCGGTATTCTTACCGCCTGTGCCACTTCACCAATGACGCGCCAGTCTGCTTCGCCAGAGTAACCTTGCGCGCGGGTGCGTCCATGCACTGCCAGGGCCGCGATGCCACACCCCTGCAGAATTTCGGCAACTCGCACGGCATTGATCGAATCCGCGTCCCAACCGATACGAATCTTCGCCGTGACAGGCAGGGGAGCGACGGCATCAACAACTGCTTCGGCTACGCTGGTAAGAGTCGGACAATCTTTTAACAGGGCGGAGCCACCGTTTTTTGCGACCACTTTGTGCACCGGACACCCGAAATTCAGATCGATAAAATCGGGGGCAACCCAATCGACCACCTGCTTGGCAGCCTCCGCCATGTGAGTGGCGTCGGCACCGAAGAGCTGAACCCCAAGCGGTCGCTCGCCTCGGTCGAAGTCGAGATATTCACGGGTACGCTCATTGCGTCGAAAGACGCCTTCGGCAGAGACGAATTCGGTAACCAGAACGTCTGCGCCGTATCCCTTGCAGATTTGGCGAAAAACCTTGTCGGTCACACCCGCCATCGGGGCGAGATAGAGCGGAAAAGCATCTTTGAACCAAGGGAGCGCTGTATCCATCGGGGAATTGTCCCACAGAACCGACCGAATTGCAGGTGGATGGTAGCTAAAAATGACGAAGCACGAATGGTCCTAGCCGAACTGGCGTTGAATGACGAAGGACGCCCGAATGTGCGAATGACGAAAGAACGTTCGTTGGATTTCGTTTCGTCATTCCGATTTTATCATTCCTTCGTGCTTCGTCATTCGTCATTCGTCATTTTCGTTGGTGCGCCGGTGCGCAGGAGCCTTGCCACTTCGTCCTGCACGCGTTCGAGCTCACTCAAACGCAATTGCGGGTCGCGCACGATGAAGACGTCGCCGTTTTCGCGATGCTCGTAGATAAGTAAACGACTTCCGTTGGTATTTTCGGTGCGCACTTGTTTCAGCACGCGTTTACGCTCGAGCATTACAGCGAGAACGAAACAGGCGTTCGCCGGCGGATCAGCTTCCACGATCAGGCGCCGGAAAAGCTGCTCCGCGTTTTCTTTGGCTAACGGCTCGGGGCCCGGTGCTGGCGCCGGTTCGAATTTCGTTTTCCAAAATGAGAACGGCTGAATGTTCTCATTGCGGTCGCGCCAGGCTTCTTCGCTCAAATCTTCACGTCGGAACCCATCGCCCTCGCGATAAAGCAGAGTATAGAAGACTTCGCCGGGGGCGAACGGTCGCTGGGTTGCGTTGCAAATCTCCGAACGCTGTTTAATTGGCCAGTCGGTCGCCAGAGGATTTATCATCGCGCAACTATACGACGCGGCAGGAAGCCGCGAAAGTCAGAAGGATCACGATTGGAAGATCGCAATTGCAACAAATAAAGGCCAATCGTTCCGAAAACAATTGTGGGTGCCCAACCGGCGATCCAGGCCGGGATGCGGTCACCTTCGCCGAGGGCGAGAAAAAGGTGCGTGGAAAAATTTAATGCGAAGATCAGGAGAATGGCGGCGGCCACACTGGTGAGAACGCCCCTGCGGGAAAAGCCCACGCCAAGCGGCGCGGCGATGAGCGCGACGACGAGGCAGGTCCAGGGCAACGCAATTCGATAGTGATAATGAGTGCGAAAGGGCGCGAGCAACGTCTGTGGGAAATCGGCATTAAAACTTAAATAATCGCGCAACTCCGGCAGGCTCATGAACTCGGCGCGCATGTTGGCACTACGCAGTCGGTAGGGCGTTTCACTCCAATGCCTCACGAACAGACTCGCTTCCATTTGTTCGGAAATAATGTTACCAGCGGGATCGTAGTGCACGACTTTCGCCTGCGAGAGAATCCAGGTATTTTCGCGTGGCTGAAATTGCGCGCGCGCGGCCAGAAAAGCCATGGTGATGTGATCGGAGGAGTCCTGTTGCAACACTTCGACATTATCAAAGACGTTGGAATTGGGTCGGAGACGTTGAATAAACCAGGTGCGTGAATCGCGGCGGTTCCGGAAAATTTGCCCTTCTGCGCCCGTCGCACTTTTTTCAGCAAAGAAAAGTTTTCGCGCCATCTCGGCATGCGGCGCCAGGGAATAATTGAGCGCAAAACAAACCGCGGTCGTGAGAATGGCGAGGAGGAAAAGCGGCGTGAGCACGCGGATGAGGCCGATACCTGCGGTCAGCATCGAGACAATTTCGTTCGCGCGCGACATCCGCCCGAGAACAAAAAGCAGGGCCAGGAGGAGGGAGACTGGCAGGAGAATCACCAGAATCTGCGGGATTTGGGTAGCGTAGTATTCCAGCACTCGGCCAAAACCGACGTGTTGGTCAAGAAAAGTCGAGATGCTGTCGCTGATATCGAAGATGAACCAGATCGATATAAACCCGATGATGCAGTAAAGGTAAGCCTGCAGGAAATTTCGGGTGATATATCGATCAAATAAATTCACAACGTCTTTCCGAACGAGCCGGATTCAGAGTAATCTGTAACCAAGAGATGATTGCATTACGCGACTCCATTATCTCGGATTTTGTGGAACGAACCCAATCGTTTTTTTCGTCAAGCGGACTTCTGGCGAAGGCGAAAAATTTCGAGCGACGACCGCAGCAACAGCAAATGGCGGCGGCCGTGGCGCGGGCGTTGGAGGAGGAGCGACATTTGGTGGTGGAAGCCGGCACCGGCGTAGGCAAATCGCTGGCGTATCTCGTTCCCGCGGTCCTGTTCGCGCTCGGGCAAAAGAAAAAGGCAATCATCTCAACCCACACAATCAATCTTCAGGAACAACTTCTCTACAAAGACATTCCGATTCTACAAAAAGTTCTGCCCGAGACTTTCGACGCGGCGCTGATCAAAGGCCGGCAGAATTATGTCTGTCCGCGCCGGCTTTTGCGCGCGCGCGACCAGCAGAATGATCTCTTTACCGGGCCGGAGCAGAACGAGCTGGAAGAGATCTCGGCCTGGGCAGCGCGAACACGAGACGGAACGCTGAGCGATTTGTCCTTCGAGCCAAACGCGAAGGTTTGGACGCAAGTTTGCAGCGAGGCCCACATTTGCACTAAGAAATCGTGCGGGCAAAGCGATCGCTGTTTTTATCAGCGCGCCCGCCGAAAATTCGAGAACGCGCAGGTTGTGGTGATCAATCACACACTGCTTTTCATGCTTCTGGGTGGCGTCGAAGAGCAGATGGAACGTGAAAGCGGATTTCTGTTTCCCAACGACTTTCTGATTTTGGACGAAGCGCACACGGTTGAGCAAACCGCTTCCCGCCAGATCGGGACGGTGATTTCGCAATATCTTTTGCGCGCGACGGTGCAGCGTCTCTATAACGCGCGCTCGAAAAAAGGATTGTTTACTGTCACGCGCGATGCAGCCGGTGTTCGATTGGCCGCGGAGCTTGTCGATGAGATCGACAAATTCTTTGAGGCGCTGGGGGCGCGCTGCGATTTCCGCAAAGGCCGCGAGTTTCGCGTGCGCCAGCCGGAGCTAGTGCCGGACACGATCACGGGCCGCCTGATCGCGTTGCAGGCGCGCGTGGCAGAGGTGGTCAGACGCCAGGATGATGAAATGTTGAAATCCGAGTTGCAGGAACTTGGCCGACGTATCGCCGAGGCACGTTCTGGGATCGGAATTTTTCTCGAACAATCCGCGCCCAATCGCGTTTATTGGGTGGAGAGGACCGGCAAGGTTGGACAATTGCTAACGCTCAATGCCGCGCCGATCGATATTGCCCCCGCACTACGGCAAATGCTTTTCCGCGAGGGGTGCACCTGTGTCATGACCAGCGCAACGCTCGGAGTGGGGCGAAAAGATCTGGCCTATTTTCGCAATCGTGCTGGCGCGGAAGAAGCCGAGCCGCTTCAGCTCGGCAGTCCATTCAACTTCAATCAGCAAATGAAATTGTTTGTCGTCCGCAAAATGCCTGACCCGCGAGACGCAGGCTATGCAGAAGCCCTGGCCCATTGGATTGAACATTTCATCGGGCGAACCGACGGTCACGCCTTTGTCTTGTTCACGAATTATCGGGCGATGCAGGAGTTGGCGGCGCGGATGGAAAATTTTTGCGCCGAACAAGATTTGAATTTGCTCGTGCAAGGGGGCGGTCTGCCACGCACGAAATTGCTCGGCCAATTCAAAAGCACGCCGCGCAGTGTCCTCTTTGGAACCGACAGCTTCTGGGGCGGCGTTGACGTGCCTGGTGACGCTTTGCGCAACGTCATCATCACACGGTTACCCTTCGCCGTTCCCGATCATCCCTTGATCGAGGCGAAACTGGAAACCATCGAAGCATGCGGTGGCGATGCTTTCACCGAATATTCGCTGCCAGAAGCAATTCTGAAATTGCGGCAGGGGGTTGGGCGGTTGATCCGGACGAAAAGCGATCACGGCATTATCGTGATTCTCGACAATCGGATTGTGACCAAGCCGTATGGCCGGGCTTTCATGGCAGCGCTGCCGAAGTGTCCTGTGGAGGTTTTGTGAGCGGTACTTAGAACCCGGTTATCCTGAGCGTAGCGAAGCAGGGTCGAAGGATCCCGATAAAGTTATCTTAAAGGTTTCGCCGCCCGATTCCTCTGATTGCGCTCGGAATGACGTAGATATGTTCCCTTGAACATATCTCGCAGATATCTTAAAGTTGGCGTGTGAATGCGCCTGCTTTGCCCATCGCGCCGGTGGTCTTGCCGGCGCGCATGGCCAAACAAATCGAACGCGCCAAAGAAACAGAACGCATTCTTTCGATTCTGCATCAATGGGGAATTCACACCCTTGGGCAACTTGCGGCATTGTCACGCGATGATCTTGCCGCGCGTCTCGGGATGCGCGCAGTTGAAATGTGGGAACGCGCCAATGGACGCGGCGAGCGAATTTTGAAACTCGTTTCTCCCCCGGAATCGTTCATCGAAAGCTTTGAGTTCGAAAACGAAATTGAAACCGTCGAGCCGCTCCTCTTCATTTTGCGACGATTTTTACAGCAGCTGGCGACGCGATTAAACGCAATCTATCTCGTCGCCAAAGAACTGCGGCTGCGCATCACTTTCGCCGACAAATCGCACTACGAGCGGATTTTCAAAATTCCGCAGCCGACTAACAACGAAGATATCCTTTTTCGGATGCTGCACACGCATCTGGAAAACTTTACTTCGAAGTATCGAATCGTTGTGATTGAGCTGGAAGCGCAGCCGTCACGTTCGGTACGGCAACAGTTTGGACTTTTCGAAACGGCATTGCGCGATCCCGTGCAATTGCATGAGACATTGGCGCGCTTGGTCGGATTGCTCGGGGCGGAGCGGGTCGGCACTCCGGTGCTGGAAGAAACGCATCGGCCGGATGCATTTCGAATGGAGCTGTTCGCGTGGAAATTCGGTCCGAACCGGACTGGCATTTGGGATAACGAAAAGAGCCCTCACCCTACCCTCTCCCAAACCCACTCCTCTGCCCTCACTGGCGCTGTGCGTCCGTCTCTCCCAGCGGGAGAGAGGGCGAGGGATTTGTGCGACAGCACGGGGGTGAGGGGATGCGTTCCGCTGCGGCGGTTTCGAAAACGGAAAAAAGCGACGGTGTTGCTGGAAAATAATCAACCCGTTCATGTGCGTGCGGCGGAAGTCCGAGCCGGATTGGCAGTGGAGGGCACGACCATGGCGCAGGATGGACCATTTTCGCTTTCGGGGAATTGGTGGGACGAACGGGGGTGGGCGCGGGTGGAATGGGATGTGGAAATCGAGAATGGCGTCATTGCGCGCTGTCACTCCGATCAGGATGGGTGGGCGATCGATGGAATTTATGATTGAGCAATAATTCATCGTCATCCTGAGTGGAGCGTAGCGAAGCCGAAGGATCCCGTTGCGAAACCTTAAAGGTAACATGGCGGGATCCCTCGACTGCGCTCAGATGACCAAAATTGGGTATGTCTTACGTCGAACTTCACGCTAACAGCGCCTTCAGTTTCTTGCGGGGCGCGTCGTTTCCGGAACAACTTGTGCAAGTCGCAGCTGAGTTGGAAATGCCGGCGCTGGCGTTGCTTGATCGCAACGGCGTTTACGGTTCGCAACGATTTTCTGTCGCGGGGCGCGAGCAGAAAGTTCGGCCAATTATCGGAGCGGAATTAACGATGGAAGACGGCAGGGTACTGCCGGTGCTGGTGGCAAGCCGTCTCGGCTACGCCAATCTTTGTTCTCTGCTCACCCAAGCCCATCTGCGTAGCGAAGTAAAAGGGGAGTGCGCGGTAAAATGGGAGGAGCTACCAGAATTTGCGCAGGGGTTGATCGCCTTGCTGGGATTGGGGAGCGTAAACTGCCAGCCTGCAGTTTTCGGCAGCTTGCCGAAAACATCTTCAACGCATGTTTGTCAATCGGATCACGCTGTCCAGCAAGCTGCCGGACAGAGCAGGCTGGCAGCCTGCTCTCCCCAGAACACTGAAGATCTCGCGCAATGTTTAATCGACGCCTTCGGCCGCGAAAACGTCTATGTCGAAATTCAGCGGCATTTTTTGCGCGGCGAAGATCGGGTTAATCGGGCGCTGGTTGATTTCGCTTCGAAATTTCGACTGGCCCTGATCGCGACCAACGGGGTGCAGTATCCCAAACCATACGGACGTCAGGTGCTGGATGTTTTCACCTGCATTCGCGAGCACACCCACCTCGATCTCGCCGGAAAATTGCTCACCCAAAACGCCGAGCGTCATTTGAAGAGCGACGCGGAGATGCGCGCAATCTTTCGCGATTTACCGGACGCGATCACGAACACTGAACGGCTGGCAGATCGATTGCAGTTTTCACTCGAAAACATCGGTTACGAATTTCCTGAATATCCGGTGCCGGACGGACACACCATGAATTCGTTCCTGCGCACGATAGTGTTGTTTGGTGCGCAACAGCGTTACGAGTCGATTACAAAAAAAGTAAAACGTCAGCTGGAAGAAGAACTCGCGCTCATTGCCCGGCTTGGGTTTTCCGGATATTTTTTGATCGTATGGGACATCGTGAATTTTTGCCGCGAAAACAACATGATG
>Ga0209472_1002068_pt1 | contig 11374 bp, 9 predicted proteins | sample GraSoiAngelo_130_FD_185887 | JGI IMG/M metagenome (GOLD analysis project Ga0209472, IMG submission 185887) | Grasslands soil microbial communities from the Angelo Coastal Reserve, California, USA - 14_0929_02_20cm (SPAdes) (version 2) | ecosystem: Environmental > Terrestrial > Soil > Grasslands ...
TCAAGAACGGCGAGGCCGCCACGGCTAAACATTCCGAGGTCAACGCTGAGGCGCTTGTCAACCATCCCTGCGAGAGGCCTTCCCTCAGCAAACAGCGTGCGAGTGCGGGCGATGAGATCCTGCATCAAGCGTACGTAACGTTCGTCAAAGCGGCGCTCGACGATGTCCTTTTCGGTGATTCCCTGGGCCGCGGCGGCGTCAAGTGGAATATAAATGCGGCCCTTGTCGAGATCGCGCGAAACGTCCTGCCAGAAATTCGCCAGCTGCAGCGCCGTGCAGGTAGCATCGGAGAGGAGCTGGCGGGCTTCGTCACGGTAGCCACAGAGGTAGAGGACCAATCGGCCGACAGGATTGGCGGAATAGACGCAATACCCGAGAACGGCGTTCCAGTCAGGATAACGCTTGGTGGTCTGATCCTGGCGAAACGCTTTTAGCAAATCGGCGAAGGGCTGCTTGGGTAGGTCTTTGGCGAGAATCGTTTGGCGCAGCGCGACAAAAACAGAATGAGAGGGCTTGCCTTCATAGCAGGCGTCAAGTTCGCGCTCCCACCAATCGAGAAGCTGAAGCGCCCGCAGGGGGTCGGGAACCTCGTCGCCGAGGTCATCGGCCCAGCGGCAGTAGGCGTAGATATTGTAGAAATGCTGATGAAGCGCTTTGGGAAGGAGCCAGGAAACAACATTAAAATTCTCGTAGTGATGCGTGGCGAGCCAGCCCGTGTACTCCTGCGCAGCGGCGGTCGGGCACCCCGGCTGGGGCACGTTGCGCATGATTTCGAGTTCGCCGGGAAAAAGCATCAAAAGAGCAATTCCTCGTTCCGCTTGGAATGACGGGCAGGTTTGACGTGCAGCTGCAAACTACGGCCTTACGGCCAGCTTGATCTCGCCGCTGCGGGACTTCATGCGCTCGAAAGCCTGGGGCAAATCCGCGAGACGAATCTCTTCGGTGACAAAATCGTGTGCGGAAATATCTCCGCGGCGAATCGCTTCCAGCGCTTCGCGGAAGAAGCGCGGCGTGTGGTGGAACGTAGAGATGAGCTTGATTTCGGAATAGTGAATGGCCGCAGGCTCGATTTCGACGTGCGTGCCAGAGGGCAGGCCGCTGAAGAAATTTACAATACCGCCGCGGCGCACGATCGCCAGCGCCATGCTCCAGGTGGCGGGATTTCCCGCAGCTTCAACGACCGAATCGGGGCCGCACTGGTCTTCCGTGAGGGCTTTTACTGCGCCGACGGCATCTTCGATCTCGGTGACGTTTATGGTCGCGACAGCACCGAGCCGTCTTGCCACATCCAGGGGCGCAGCGCGACGCGCAATAGCGATAACACGGACACCACGGCGCGAAAGCATGCGAATGAACTTCAGGCCGATGGGACCACAGCCAATCACGGCAACGGTGTCGCCAGTGCGCGCTTCCATCTCATGAATGCCGCGAAGGACGCAAGCCAGCGGTTCTGCAAGCGCCGCGCTCTGATCATCCACGGAGTGCGGCACTTCGAGCATGTTTTCCACAGCGATGCGGCCGGGGATCCGCATGTACTCGGCGTAAGCGCCATTGTTGAAGAGCAAATCGTCGCAAAGATTTTCCTGGCCACGGCGGCAGTGGTAGCAGCGGAGGCACGGGGCGGAATTCGCGGCCACCACGCGCATGCCAATGCGCCAGCGCGGGTCCACGCGCTTGCCGACGGCGACGACATCACCGACCAATTCATGACCGAAGACGGCCGGCGGCTGAATCATGCGGGCATGATAGCCGCGCTTCCACACTTTGAGGTCGGTGCCGTCCGTGAGGGCCAGGCGCACGCGAAGAAGCACTTCGTCGGCGGCTAGCGCGGGCACATCGATCATTTCAATGCGAAGATCTTCGCTGCCATAGAGAACCGCGGCCGTCATTTTGGATGGCACCGCGACGCGTGTGACAGCAGCTTTCAATTCTTCGCCTATTTCCGTTTTCTTGGTAGTGGTCCTCATGCGTGTGTGATCAAAACCTTGAGCGATTCCGCCGTGGGCCTGGCCGCCAGCTCCAAAGCCTCTTGAATGCTATCCAGTGGAAAGCGGTGCGTCACAATATCCATCACCGGCAGTTTCTTGTGGAGCACCAGTTCCGCAGCTGCCTCTTGGATGTCCACGGCGGCGCTATAGCTGCCTAGGATTTCTTTCTCGTCAATGCCCACAGCAGCTGCGGGAAATTCAATCTTGGTGACAGGATCATTCGCGGCAAACAGCAGGACACGACCACCAGGCCTTGCCGCAGCCAGCGCTTCCACGACCACCGCGGGATGCGCCACCGCCACCAGAACGGCATCAGCCCCCCGCCCCTCCGTGCGGGCCTTCATCTGCTCCACCAGCTTACCACCACTGGGGTCAAACGACTCAATCGCGCCTAAGGTGAGACTCTTGGCCCGGCGAACGGCCATGGGATCGCTGGTAAAAAGACGTGCGCCTGCAAGCTTCGCGACCATCAGGAGCTGGAGGCCAATGGGACCACAGCCGATCACCAGGACAGTTTCCTTCGAGGCTACGCGGGCCTTTTGGACCGCTTTCAAAATGGTGTTGATGGGCTCGATGAAGGTGGCTTCTTCGAAGGTCACGTTGTCAGGGAGCGCGACAATGCCACGTTCGGCAACCCAGGGCATGGCTTTGGCGTATTCGGCAAAACCGCCGCCGTTGGGAGTGAAGCCCGCGGTCAGACCGGCGGTTTTGTATTGCTTGCACTGAGAGAAGAGGCGGCGCTCGCAATAAAAACAGTGGCCGCACGGAATATGATGGAAACTCATGACGCGATCGCCGGGCTTCCATTTCGTGACGCCGCGACCGACCGCAACGACCGTGCCAGCGAGCTCGTGGCCAAGAATCTGGGGCGGCTCAACATAGCGATGGAAGATTTTCTTGATATCGGTTCCGCATACGCCGCACGCCGCGACCTTGATGAGGACTTCGCCTTCGGCAACTTCGGGAACGGGAACTTCCTCGACGCGGACCATGCCCTTCTCGCGGTAGACCCCGGCGCGCATGGTCTTGGGGATGGGACCAATCGTGCGGGCGGCTTCCAGGGTTGGGCTTGTGCGGCTCATCGGGCGAGGACCTCCTGCTCCATTGAACCGCTACTGGGCCTAGCAGCAGACACAGCCGGAATATATCGATCCAGAAAATCTGCGAGCCTCGCAGCTGCCTGCCTGCTGCGGTTGCCAAATTCAATGACCGCAGGGATTTGCCGAGGACTGCGTACAACTTCAACTGCCATCTTGCGCAGACTGATTGATCCTCTTGAATTGATTGTTCGATTGAAATCCAGAGGCAAGCTGTCATCGGCGGTGTCGCTTATGGAACGGACAAGAATCGTCGGTATCCATTTCTGGCTCGCTTTGTTCAAGACTTCAAAACCTTCCATCTCCACGACCTGACCATGTCGTGCCGCCTCTTTCTTCTCCGATACTGAGCCAATCACCCGATCGCTGGTCACAAAGCGCTCAACAATCGTCGCTCCGCACTGGCGGGACACTTGGACAAGTTCGGAGTTGCAAAAACCCACTTCGCTTCCAGTCAGCTCCGACACAGATTGAGCCGCAACAATCTGTCCGATTTCTAACGATTCTTGAAGCCCACCCGCCAAACCAGTTGAGATGCAAACGTCTGGGGACGCTTCAAGCAAATGAGACAATCCGGGCTCTGCCCCGCGAAGCTTTATTCCCGTCAGGAAGACGTCTACATGTGTGCCATTCACCACCGAAGAAAAACAAACCGAAAATCCATAGCCAGCAGCGTGAAATCGGCGTCTTTTGAAAAGCCATCGTCTGCGCCAAGGCGCGAATTCGGCTGCGACAGCGAAGGTGACGAGGACTCGCATGGTATCAAGTTTCAGATGCCCGACCGACCGCAGCACAGGGCCCTAGGCAGCGCGGGCCTGCGCGATCTTTCTGGCACGGCCTTTGGCGATGTAGCCATTGACCTCGTACCACCGCACTGCGCGCTCGAGCGCGGCGGACACGGGCCCCGCCTTGAAACCCAATTCGCGCTGCGCGCGCAAACAATCCACAAACATCATGTGCCGCGCGATCTTTACGCCTTCGATCGGGATGCTAGGTTCACGGCCGATTAATCTGGAAAATACGGTATTTGCATAGGCTACGCTAAGAGCGAGGCCGTGAGGAATTTTTAGCTTGGGCGAAGACAGTCCCGTAATTTTCGAGAGTGTGTCGAGCATCGCTTTGAGCGTTAGATTTTCGCCACCAAGGAGATAGCGTTCGCCGATTTTGCCTTTTTCGGCCACCAGCAGGTGACCGGCCGCGCATTCTTCGACGCCCACGAAATTCAAGCCAGTCTCGACGTAGCCGGGCATTTTGCCGTTCAGAAAATCCAGGATAATTTTTCCGGTTGGCGTGGGCTTCCAATCCCACGGGCCAACGGGCGTCGTGGGCATAACGACGATGACCGGGAAGCCCGCCTTCGCAGCTTTGAGGACTTCCTGCTCGGCCATCCATTTGGAACGCTTGTAATGGCCGACCATTTCTTCGAGCCGAGAATCGGTGAATTCGTTGGGATGTTGTGGACGGTCGACGGCAATCGTGGCGACGGTGCTCGTGTAAATGAACTGCTCGACGCCGGCGCGCATGGCGGCATCGAGAAGGTTTTTTGTGCCGCCCACGTTCGAATCATAAATGTCCCGCGAACGCTTGGCCCACAAGCGGTAATCGGCGGCGACGTGGAAGACCCGCTTGGCGCCCTGCATCGCACGCGCGACTGAGGCGGGGTCGCGCAAGTCACCTGTGACATATTCGAGCGAGAGATCCGCAATGGCGCGATTCGTGCTCGAAGGGCGCATGAGCACACGCACATCTTCGCCGCGAGACACCAATTGACGGGCTACGTGGCTGCCAAGGAAACCGGAAGCGCCCGTCACGAGTGTGGTCATGCCATTCCCATGCCTTCTTCGTGCGTTTCCGTCTGCGGATTTGTCGCCACGGCAGCAGAAGCGTGCAATTCCCTGCCCTGCGTTTTTGCCAGCAAGCCTTCTTCGACATAGTCGGAGAATTGACGCCAGAAACTGCTGCGGATTAGGGCACGGGCTTCGGCGGCCTTGCGCACGGTAGCTTCGTCCGTGGATCCCGCGGTAATCAGCCAGCCGTCCACATCATTTTCCGCAATGAAGGCGCGGAGCGCAGCGAATTGCGCAAGATCGGAATCTTCGTCAACGGGCGAATGGATGATACTGAAAAATCCGGAAAGACGCGCGACGCGGAGTCCTTCGACGGCTAGAGCGCATTCCGGAGCTTGCGGCGAATTAAGCCGAACGGTCAAAAACAATTGAGGCAGCGGCTGGAATTCGTGAACGCGGCGCCGCAGCAGGGTTCCATCGGTTTCGAGGAAAACAGAGTGACCCCTTTGGGCGATGGCGCGCACAAAATGGCCAATGCCCGCATGGAGCAAGGGTTCCCTGCCGCCCATCCAGATCACCGGGGACGGATTCGCGAGGACCCCCTGCATCTTTTCGCATGAAACGGGAGCTTCGGAGCCGGGATGAAGAACCTCCGCAGGGTTGACATAATGAATAAGAGAATGCGCTGGCGCAGAATTCAATATTTGCGCGATTCGGACTCTCGCCAGTTTTGCGGTAATCCGCGCTGGGAAGCGCATCATGCTGGCTAAATCCCGCTGCGCAGCCGGAACTCGCTGGGCTGGAATTTCACGGTGGCGTACTCTTCCGCCTTCCGCGATTGATTGGAGTAGCGCGCGAGCGCATAAACCGGAAACGAATTTCGGTATAGGTGATATTTCAGGTAAAAGACCCCAGGGAAACCAGTACCGGTGAATTGCGGCTCGCTCCAGGAACCGTCCGCCTGCTGACGATGGACCAGGTAAGCTACCGCTTTGGTGACCGCAGAATCGTCGGTACTAGCCCCAGCGAGCAAGCCAATCAACCCCCAAGCGGTTTGCGAGGCTGTGCTAGCGCCCTGTCCCTTGGTGGAAGGCACATCGTAACTCAGAAGCGATTCACCAAAGCTGCCGTCGGCTTTCTGAACGCTGCGCAACCAGTTGACGGCCCGCTGACAGAATTCGCGAGTAGCCAGTGAAACGGTTTCCAGAGCGCGCAGGACACCGCTCGTTCCATAAATGTAATTCACGCCCCAGCGGCCGAACCAGGAACCGTCCTTGCATTGATCCTGCAGCAGGAATTTTACGGCGCGCCGAATCACGGTGTGGTCCGCGGGCCAGCCGAAGCGGCCGAGACACTCGGCGACGCGCGCGGTAACGTCGGCGGTCGAGGGATCGATCATGGCATTGTGATCGGCAAAGGGAATGTTGCAGAGAAACTTGCGATCGTTGTCGCGGTCGAAGGCGCCCCAGCCGCCATCGCGATTCTGCATGCTGAGAAGCCACTGAATGCCGCGGCGCATGGCGGCTTCCATGCGCGCGGGATCGGGATACTTCACGCGCTGGAGAGCCATCAGCACAAACGCGGTGTCGTCCACGTCTGGGTAAAAATCATTGCGAAACTCAAAGGCCCAGCCGCCCGGCTCAGCATCCTTGTTTTTGACCTGCCAATCGCCAGGCCCGAGCACTTGCTTCGAGAGAATCCAGTCCGCGGCCTTGACGAGAGCCGGATGGTCCGGAGGAAGGCCCGCCTCTTCGAGCGCAACCATGGCAATGCAGGTATCCCATACGGGAGAAACGCATGGCTGCATGCGAATGGTGTGGTCTTCTTCGATTTCAAAGCGCGCAAATTCGTTGATTTCGCGCAAGGTCAAGGGATCATCCGGACCATGGCCAAGCGCCATCAACGCGAAAATGGAGTTCATCATCGCCGGGTAAATGGCCGCGAGGCCTTCGGTGCGCTCGATATGATTCAGCATCCAGGACTTGGCTTCTCGCATGGCGCGCTGCCGGAACGGCTTCCAGGGCGACTTCTCATAAAGCTTCAAACCGCGGTCCAAGGCCAGGAAAACGTTTTTCCAGGAAAGAAGTTGATCACTCCAATCCAGCGCGGCGGTCTTGCGCTCAGGATCCTTGAACAGTTCGTCGACGTGGGCGGGCTCCGGCAACCGCCAGTGGGGGCGCAGCACACACAAAATCGCCATGGGGATCACGATGCCGCGCGTCCACGAAGACATTTCGTAAATGTTGAAAATGAACCAATGGGGGATAAGCATTAGCTCGGGAGGAATCGAGGGAACAAGATCCCAGCTCACCGCTCCGACCAGCGCTAGATAAAATCGAACATAGGAATTGGAATGCTCCAGGCCGCCAAGACGATGCACCATTTCCCGCGCGCGCACCAGGTTTGGCGCATAGGGCGAATCGCCCGCCAGTTTCAGGGCGAAGTATGCCTTGCAAGTGGCGTTCAGTTCCGAAGGTCCGCCGGGATAGATGCTCCAACCGCCGTCGGGCTGCTGACGCTGCCGGATATAATTCGCCAGCTTGGCAATGCGCTCAGGGTCAGCCTTTCCGAGAACGTGGAGATAGTAGATGTAATCCGATTCGAGTGTGGAATCGGCCTCGAGCTCGCCCTGCCAGTAGCCCCGTTCCGCTTGAAGGGAGAGAAGATGATTAGCGCCGCGCTCGATGGCCCTCTCAACGCGCTCAGCCCAGTCTTGCTCCTGCCACGGGACTGGCGCCGGTGCAACAGCTGGTTCCTCTCCAATACGGGCAAATGAGGCCATAAATGCTCCCCCCAGAGCAACACCCAAAATTGACGAGTTCAGAAGGCCGGTCCAACCCGCCGCATCAACCCCATGTAACTGCCTTGGTCCCTGTAACTTGCACTGCAGCTCGGCTACAAAGCGATAAGAGCTCCGGTTACATCGGTACTATCAATTATCACTGCCTTAACGCTGGCGGTCAACGGGTAAGATGCCGTCCAGTAAACGCCGAGTTGTCAAATTGAAACAGTTCCGGGTGATTCGAGCGCTCGTTGAACGAGCACGCGCAACGGCTGAGGGAGGGGCTCGCCCTCGTGCTGCGAAACGGAGGGTTTCTCGCGAAGCAGTTTAGACAGGAGCTGTGTCCACGCCGGAGCCGCCGCCGAAAACGCGTCAGGAGAACCGCGAAGCACCAGGGCATCGGCGCGGTTCAGGGCGGCGCGGGCAGAATCTTTGAAATCTTCCTTGGCCGGATCGACTACCGCGAAGTACAGGCTCGGCTTCAAGAATTGCAGTAAGGAATTGCTTTCCAAAATGAGCGGGAGGGCTTGCCCATGGGCATCTGCTGAGATTTGCTGCAGTTCGGCCCGCAAGAGCGGGAGCCCTTCAGCGAGGAAACCCTGCTTCGTGCGGAGCCAAAAACAGCGGCGGGCCCCCGCAACGAGAAAGCGCGCGCTGTCCGTGCCAGTATTGGCGCGTGTCTCCCAATCGAACGCACAGACATGCTCGGTGGGGGCGCAGTCGCAATCTTCCCCGTTTTGCGCGCACACGCCGTGACCGTATTGCGTGATTTTTCCAGCGATCCAGTGAGCGCCAGGGAATGCCGCAATCACGTCACACACCAGTTGCGTCTTGCCGATGCTGCGCGTGTGTCCGCCAACAACAATGACGCGCCAGCGGGGCAAGGCGCCTTTTTCATCTGCCGCCAAGTTTGGCCTCAAGAATTTTGATGCGCGCGGCCAGCTCTGGAAGACGGCCGTAGAAGGCGTATTGCTCCTTGAATTTCTCGAGCGCCCGCGCGGGTGTTCCCCAAACAGTTTGACCGCTGCGAATGGTCTTTCCCCCCAGCACTCCCGATTGTCCTCCAATCACCGCGCCATCTTCCAGATCGCAGCGCTCGCCGAATCCGGCCTGCCCTCCGATGACCACGTTTTTTCCGACCGTGCACGAGCCGGAAAATCCGACCTGTGCGGCCACCACAGAATGTGCGCCAATCTGACAGTTATGGCCGATGTGGACCAGGTTATCGAGCTTCACGCCCTCGGCGATGCGCGTGTCATCGAGCGAGCCGCGATCAATCGTGGTGTTCGCGCCAATTTCCACGTCGTCGCCGATTTCCACGATCCCGGCTTGCGGGAATTTCCAATGCTTCCCTTCTCCGAAGGCGTAACCAAATCCGTCCGCGCCAATTACTGCCCCGGAATGAATCTCCGCACGATCGCCGATTCGAACGTGGTGATAGAGGGTTACACGCGGATGAATGCGGCAATTCTCGCCAATCCAACAACCGGCGCCAATCACGCAGTGCGCCCCTATCTGCGTTCCTGCGCCGACGTGAGCGTCCTCGCCAATCACCGCGTAAGGCCCGATGCTTGCGCTCTCCGCGACGCGCGCGAGCGGCGCGACAACGGCGGTTGGATGAATCCCGGAGGAAATCGGTGTTCGATCCAAAAGCAAAGCGGCAGCTTGAGCAAAAGCGAGCTTGGGGTGGGCGACCCGCAGCACGGTCTTGTCCGCCAATCCCAGGCCCTCGCCGGCGATCACGCAAAGTGCAGCAGAAGCGGCGGCTCGTTCCGCATGCTTCGCGGAATCAACATAGATTAAATCACGCGACGCAGCCCTCTCCGGCGCAGCGACGCCGGTGACTTCCAGAGCCCCGTCGCCTTCCAGCATGGCGTCAATCGCGTCAGCTAATTCTCTCGCAGTTCTTCTCATTTTCAGCCTCACGAAAAATCATACACGGGTGGCTCTCCGCTCGGCCGCGTATTCCACCGGCCGTGGACCCAGACCCACTGGTCAGGATATTTTCGGATGATGTCTTCGAGAACTTTCGCAAAGTTCTGCGTGTTTTCGAGAATATCCTGTTCAGTGTCTCCCGTTCGAACGAGTTCCACGGCAGGCTCAAAACGCAACCGGTACTTGCCCAGGCGCTCATCCCATACGGCGTAGCCAGGCACGACAGCAGCACCCGTATGTAGGGCAAGCCGCGCAATCCCTGTAGTGGTGCTCGCCACCTTCCCAAAAAAATCCACGAAGACGGCTTCCGACGGCATGGTGTTTTGGTCCGCGAGAATGCCAATGGTACCCGCATCCTTCAAAACCTTCAGCGTGACGCGCGCCGATTCATTTTTGAAGATTGGCTGATTCCCCGACAGGCAGCGATACCCGTTCACCAGCGCATCGATCCGGCGATTCTCGATGGGCCGTGCCATGTAATGAAGCGGGAAACCGTAGAGTGCATGCGCGAAGGAGGAAAGCTCCCATGCGCCAAAGTGTCCGGTCAAGTAGAGCACGCCTTTGCCGCGGCGCTGGCCTTCGAGAAAGTTTTCATGGCCGTCCAGGACGATGATTTGGTCGATATTTTGTTTCGTGTATTTCGGAAAGCGCGCAAACTCGGCAGCCATCCAGCCCAGATTGCGGAGCATTCCGCGAATGACCGATTTGAGCTGAGCCTCACTCCAATCCGGGAAGGCAATGCGTAAATTGATTTCAGCCGTCTTCTGCAATCGTGAAAGTAGGGCGTAAAGAAATCGGGTTAGGGCAGAGGCCATGGCTCGCGCCATTGCTCTGGGCAATAGCCCCAGCGCTTTCACGATCAGCCACACCCCCGCGTATTCGAGCCACTCTTTCATCGTGGACTTACATAGAAAGAAAAAGTCATTGCGCGACAGTATGCAAGAGGTTCGGCGGTAGAAGAAAGTATTTCAATGTTAGACTCAAGTTTCTGTGACGGAACCAAGCACGCCCAAATCCAAACCTCCCCGCGCCCGCAGGGCCGCCCAGATTGCCTGGGTTGTGCTCAGCGGTGCCACGCTCTACGTCTGCTACTTCAGCCACCTTGGTGTGCTCGGGTTCATCGGACCCGATGAGCCGCGTTACGCCTGGATTGCGCGCTCTATGATGGAGACCCACGACTGGGTCACACCACGGCTTCATGGAAGGCCCTGGTTCGAGAAACCGCCACTTTTCTATTGGGGGGCGGGGCTCTGCTTCAAATGGTTTGGCGTGAGCGAAGCTGCGGCGCGATTGCCCAGCGCGCTTTCAGCGTTGCTGGCAACCCTGGCACTGGCGTGGCTTGCTTTGCGCCTTTATGGGGCTGAAACCGCGCGATGGCTTTTGCTCTTGCTGCCTACGACCGTGGGCATGATCGGCTTTTCGCACGCTGCAGCCACAGACATGCCTTTCAGCGGAATGTTCACCATCGCCATGGTTTGTGCGACCGTGGTCCTAGGCTTGACCCGCGACGAGAACACGCCAATCCTCCGCGGCACACTGTTTCTCGCGTTGATCTTGTTCGGTTTTTTCCTTGGTTTAGCGGTGCTCGCCAAAGGGCCTGCGGCAATCATTCTCTGTAGCGGCGCCGTCGTTCTCTGGGCGCTGCTCACCAAGCGCCGCCATAACGCACTCCGCCTCCTTCATCCCGTGGCGATTGCCGCGTTCCTCGGGACGGCCCTGCCTTGGTATGTTCTCTGCGCCCGCCGCAATCCCGATTTCTTGCGCGTTTTCATCATCGAGCACAAT
>Ga0209472_1002069_pt1 | contig 11372 bp, 4 predicted proteins | sample GraSoiAngelo_130_FD_185887 | JGI IMG/M metagenome (GOLD analysis project Ga0209472, IMG submission 185887) | Grasslands soil microbial communities from the Angelo Coastal Reserve, California, USA - 14_0929_02_20cm (SPAdes) (version 2) | ecosystem: Environmental > Terrestrial > Soil > Grasslands ...
TGTTGCCGGTGCCGTTTTCGCGAGCCGCAAATCGATTGAACGATGCCAACTGTAACAAAAGCCGGAAGATACGAAATCGTCGGTGAACTGGGCCGCGGCGCCATGGGCGTGGTGTACAAAGCCGTGGATCCGGTGATCGGGCGCACTGTGGCGGTCAAGACCATCCGGCTAAGTGAAGAAGGCACAGGCCTTTCGCGCCCAGAACTTCTGACGAGATTCCAAACCGAGGCGCGCGCCGCTGGTTTGCTGACGCATCCCAACATCGTAGTGGTCTTCGACGCCGGCGAAGAAGACGGCCTCTACTACATCACCATGGAACTGGTGGAAGGCAAGAGCCTTCAGGCGCTACTCGACGACGGCCACGCGTTTCCGCTGCCGCGCACGCTGCGCATCATGGAGCAGACTTGCAGCGCGCTGCAATTCGCGCACGAACGCAACGTCATCCACCGCGATATCAAGCCCGCGAACCTGATGCTCACCGCCGACGATACGGTCAAGGTCACGGACTTCGGCACGGCAAAGATTTTGCAGTTCGGCACCGTGCAGCAAACCGCACACGTCATGGGCACGCCAAGCTATATGTCACCGGAACAGGTGAAGGGCCGTGCCGTCGACGGACGCAGCGACATCTTTTCGCTGGGCGTGATGCTCTACGAGATGGTGACCAACGAAAAACCTTTTCCGGGCCAGAACATAACTACGGTGATCTACAAGATCGTCAACGAAGACCCTGTGCCGCCGCGGCAGATTAATCCCACGATTCATCCGGGGATCAGCGCGGTAGTCATGAGGGCTCTAGAGAAAGAGCCCAACCAGCGATACCAGAATTGCCGAGAAATGCTGGAAGATCTCAAGAATTACCGGTCCATTTCGCCGGCCGGCGGGAACCCGCAATCAACGATGGTGATGGGCGGAGGGTCGCCTGCGGCGACTGTGATTTCTGGAAATACGGCGGGCCGTGGCTACGCCAACGAAGATCAAACCGTCATCACCACGGCACGCTCCCTGAACGCGCGAGCGTCTGGGCCCGGCCAGACTCCGGTCGTGCGGCGAACGGGAGCCATCGCGCCTGCAGCGGTTCCGGAACCTCCGAAAAAGAAGAATTTTCTAGGGACAATTCTCGCAGCGATGCTGCTTCTGGGCGTGATTGTTTATGGGGCAAACAAAATCAGGCCGGTTTTCGAAGCTGCACGCGAACTCCATGATGCACAGAAGAAAGAGGCCAGCTTGCCTGGCACGGCTCCGGCAGAAACGACTCCGGGCGACTCTACGGGAGCCGACGGAACTGAGGCTTCTGCGCAGCCAAACGACGCGGCTGCAGCGGATGCGGCCTCAGAAGCGAAGCCCGCGGAAGTGGTCCCGCAAAAGACGGTGGCCAAGAATCCAGGAAATTCGATTAGCCCCAAAGCGGCGGAATACAAAGGCCGGATCGAAGAGGCCATTTCCGAAAGAGGATTGACCGGGCGCGTGAAAGTTCAGGCGGCCGGCAACACGTTGACACTTGCCGGAAAGCTCCGGCCAGCAGAACATGCCGGGCTCTTGAAATTATTGCGGAACGCCCCTTCAGGCGTGCGCGTGATTGATCACCTGGAATACGACGACACGCCGGTCGCCGCTGGCGGCAACTCCGACGAAGACGCGCACCCCGTCCCAACAGCGGGACGCGGCGCGATTCACGTGGTCACCGATGTGATCGGCGCAACCGCGGTTCTGCGCGGCCCCGCGGGCAACATCCTGAGCAAGTGCGAGACGCCCTGCAGCTTCAACAATTTATCTCCGGCGCGATACAGCCTGGAAGTGCAAAAGGAAGGCTATCAACCCGTACAAACCGCGCTGCAAATAAAAAGCGGCGACGCACAGGACCAGAAGATCAAGCTCGAGTCGCTGGCCAAGGGCATTTTCATCAGCAGCCAACCTCCGGGAGCCGATGTCTTCATCAACGGCGCGAAACAGTCCGGGCAGACGCCGGTAACCCTTCCGCTGGCACCCGGGCAATACAACCTCGTCTTGCGCCTCCAGGGATATGAGCCTTATGCTGGGCCCATTCAGGTTAAGGACAATATCCAGACGCAGTTCCCAGTCGTCCTAACCGAAAAGTCTACGAGCCGCGTCGCGTGGGCGCAGGTAAACAGCAACCCCAAAGGCGCTGAAATCATCGTGGACGGGGCTTCTACCGGACAGTTCACGCCGTCACGCGTGCAGGTGCCTGCCGGAACCCACACCATTACCCTGCGTTTGAATGGATTTCAGCAAGCGAAGAAGATGTTCCAGGTCAGCGAAGGGGGCACCGTCAATATCGATGAAGCCCTCCGCGAGAAATAATCGCCGGAATTCCCGCGAATTTCGGTAAATGTCCCATTTTCTCCGCACTCTTGGCCCTCTCAAACGTCTACCCGAAACGTAACATTTTGTTACAGGAATCCATATTGAGTCCTAGGACCAGCCTCAGTACTCGTTCCATACAAAGGACTTAATGGCGTTCGACGCAGGCCGGAGGCGTGCTTGCGTTATGGATAGGGGCCATCTGCCCTCTTGCGGGCATCACTAGTTCGAAGAAGGCTTCCTCGCCGCTCAAAGCGGTGTAAACGAACGGAAAGGCAAGTGGAGAATCCTTTGGTCCGCAGGGCCACAATACCGATCAACGAAGCGAAGCGCGGGGCAGTGTCGCAGGCGAGCCCGGATGCAACGCCGCGGACATCGCTGCGTCAACTCGCGTACGCAGTCGCCCGCGTTCCAGCAAGCATAATGGACCAAAAGGCCAGCGAAGTTCAGCATGCACTTCGCAACCTGCATTTGCTGATACGGTCGGAACGTCTTTACGAAAAGGATCATCCCCTCCGGCTCGACAGCCTGGACAGCGCTTACGATTCCATCCGCAGCGTAACCGAACTTCTGGGTGGGTTGGAGATCCGAGTGGAACGTGGTGGTTTGGTGGCGCCAAGAATCGGCGACGCCCACCTGCCGGACTCGCGCGGAGAAATGCAGGCGTTGGCGGCCGACCTGCAGCGCGGCGGAATCCACGCGCTGGCCTTCTTGAAGAAATTCCATGTAGGCGAACTGGACACGCTCGCGCGACTGGTGAAGGCATCCTTGCTAAAATCGGAAGACCCAGCAAACGGTACGAGCAATTCCTGGTGGCCGGCGCGACTCTTGGAGAACCGCGTGGAAGGCATTTCTGTCAATACGCAAACAGAGCGCCGCGTGGACACGGTGCTGGCAAGTTTAATCGGCGCGCTCGTGGCGTACGGCGGACATTCGCCGCGCGAAAAAGCCGATTCACCGATCCAGCCGCCGGATTTTGACGATCTCGTGGCCTGCCTGCGGCTTCTGTCGCGGCTGACACCACCACTCGAGAGCGCTCGCGGGCTTTCTCCGGAAGAAGCGGCGCGAGCGATCCACGGGGCGATGGAAGAAGCTAGCCGCGACAGCGTGTGCATGTTGCTCAGTTCCGTCTCGCAGTACGGCCCGCGCGAAGGCGAGCGGCCGCAACCCTATTTGCTGCGGCTCTCCGAAAACATCATTTTCGAATTTCTCGGCGCGGAATTTTCCAGCGGATCGCTTACCCCTTCATCTGTCCGTCCTACGATTTGCCGCTTGAGCGACGTCATTGTCGAGGCCGGCGGGTATTCCGGCCCTCACTCTTCGCAGCATCTCTCGTCGCTGGCGGTCACCTGGGCAACGGACACGCACCGCGAACAGCTTATCGATAAATTCTGGCTGGAGCTTCCGCCGCGTGAAAAATCCGCCGTCTTGCGCGGACCCGACGTGTGGTGCGTTCCGGTTGCGGCGCTGCGCCATACCCTCGGCCAACTCGCCGAAGCCGGCGCCGACGCTCCTCGTCGCGAGGCGCGCAACATCGTCCTGAATTACGCGCGCCGCATTGAGCACGCGGAAGCTTCCGCAAGGCGCTTTGTTGCCGCCGGGCTCAATGAACTGTCTCCGATTATCGAGTCCCTTTGGCCGAATCAATTGCCGGAAGACCTGAGCCGCGGCGCCATGAAGGCCCTGGACTCGGAGAAGTCTCCGGAAACCGCTGCCCTGCTCGCAGCCTTCGTCGAATCGCTCGGGCGCATTGCTGTAAGTCGCGGCGACTATTCCGGATTCGAAACGATTTTGACTGGGCTTGAGCGCGCTCCGCACGATAAAGAGCACGATCATATGTCGGCGCTGGCGCACCGCTTGGTGGCGCAGGATCGCTGGCTCTTGCTCGTGGATGCTGCTCTTGCCAACCGTCCTCTGGATCCGGTTCTGCCTCGGCTGTTGCAGCGCGATCCCGAGCGGCTGCTTGATCGCATGACTTTGTTGCTGACTGAACCACGCGGCGCGGAAATGGTGCCGGCGATGGCGCGGCTCCTGCGCACGATCGGTGTGCCGGTTCTGAACTTGCTTGAAACGCGACTGTACGAAGCGCGCCGCCAGCGCGTGACGGCGGCAATCAAGCTCTTGGCCGCCGCAGACCCAGAGCGGCTGCTCCGAGGCCTCGCGCGCGCCATGGCGAGCTGGGAATGGAACCTTCAGGACCTGGCCGTCAGCGAACTTTCGCGCCCAAGCAATTCTTCATCGGCGATGAGCACGGCATTCGTCTTCTCCGCCATCCTTGCCGACGCGCATCCCATGGTCGTTCCCATGATGATCGACCAGCTCGGCCTGGCGCAGGAAACCACCGCCGTGCCGCAGTTGATGGAGATTGCTGCTGGTGAACACGAAGTTTTGCGCGACCAGTTTGTGCGCATTAAGGCCATTGAAGCGCTCGGCCGTATGCGTGCTCCGGAAGCCGCCGAGCTTCTTCGCAAGCTGGCGGAGAATCGTGAGGGCCTCACCTATGCGGAGCCTGCCGGGTTGCGCGCCGCGGCGGAAGATGCGCTGGCGCTGATCGAGAACCGTCCATCTTTTAAGCAAGCGGCGGCAGCGTTCGGAGCACCTGCGCAATCCAGCTCCGGCTATGTAATCCCCCGCCGCTACACGCGAGTTCCACTCGAATCGCCGCTTCGTGCGCAGATCGAGGGCGCGCCGGCGGGCTTGTCCCGGGTAAAGACTATCAGTCTGGGCGGCGCTTATTTGGAATCTCCGGGGAAGCTAAGCATTGGCGACTCGATCAAGCTCGAAGTCCGAGCCGGTCTCCGCAAGATCAACTTCACGGCCGTTGTTCGCAACATCGGTCCGGATGGCAGCGGCATCGAGTTCGTGCACATGCGCGATGAAGACCGCGAAAAACTTCGCAAGCTCGTCCAGCGACATCTGCAGCTCTAGTCCAATTCCTCTCTAAGTCCTTGTTCAATTGCAGTTTCTTTTGGCCGCTTTTACATCCCTGAACAAGTCTTGGCGGCGTTCCGATGGCGACAAGAAGCGACATTCCCTTCTTCCCCCGCCGTTTCGTACCTTGTCTCTTGCTAGTCCTCCCGCCCTCGTGGATTCTGCGCTGGTGCTGGGTGTTCTCGACGAAATCAAGTTAGACCCCGGAAATCGAACGTCGATTTTGGCTTGCTGATAGTTCGTTCTGGGCGACGGTCTGGAAGTTTTCAGTTGAAAGCAACGCTATATTGCAGTAAAAGCCGTGTATTCAATTGTTTCATTTTAGAAACGGCGGGCTGTCCCGCCACCGCTAGGGGTAGCGGAAGTTCTTCGGGTGCCCAACTAGGAGGAGTCATGCAACGCAGCGAGGGTGGGTGTGTATCAGCCTCATTGAAATTCATGTTAGCAGGAGCGCTCCTGCTCTTGCTGGTGCTAGGTTGCGTCATGACGGCCTCGGCACAGGTGAATACCGCAACTCTGTCTGGAACGGTATCCGACCCTCAGGGCTTACCGGTCAAAGGCGCAAAGGTCACATTGACCAATGCAAGCACCGGCGCGCAGCGAACCGCCGTCACGGATGATGGCGGACGCTACAATCTCGTGGGACTTCAGCCCGGCCAATACAAAATGAGCGTGGATGGCGGCGCGAATCTTGCCGTCTACGAGAATCCTTCCATGGTGCTGACCGTCGGCGAGGCCGCAACCTTTGATCCGCGTTTGGACTTGAAAGGCATGCAGCAGAGTGTATTGGTGACGACCGAGGCTGCTCCCATCGAAACCAGCAAAACCGATGTTTCTCAGACCGTCGAGCAGCGCGAGATTACCAACTATCCCATCAACGGCAGGAACTACATCAACTTTACGCTCACCAACTCGCAGACCACTCGTGACGTCTCTCCGACCATCGGTCCTGCTCCCAATAGCGGGCTGAGCGTAGGCGGAGCGCGCGCGCGCGGAACGATGGTGAGCATCGACGGCGCAGACGCTGTCGACAACTCCATCAACGCCATTCGCTCGACAATTTCGCAAGAAGGAGTCCAGGAATTTCAGCTAATTCTCAGCAACTTCAACGCCGAGTACGGGCGCGCGAGCGGCGGCGTGATCAATATTGTAACCAAGAGTGGCGGCAATGAATCTCACGGCGACGCCTTCGGCTATTTCCGGAATAAAGCGTTCCAGGCGCGCAATCCCTTTTCCGGCGAAGTCAATCCGGTAACTGGCGCCCTCGATCCCGTTAAACAGGCGTATACCCGCACGCAAAGCGGACTTGCTTTCGGCGGCCCGCTCAAGAAAGACAAGACCTTCTATTTCGCCTCCTACGAATATACCCAGCGTGAAGAATCGGGCTTCTCCAGCATCGGCATCAATAACTTCGGCATGCAAACCGTGACCCTCCCGACCCCCGGTGGACCGCTTCCCGTGCAGTTGACCGGCCCACAGGCAGCCGCGGTGAATGCGCTCCTTACCTCCGGCAACTCTTCTCTCCAGACTCTCGCCGTGCAATACGGAGTCTTCATGGGCTCCGCCTCAAGCGTTGCCCTGAACGGATTTGATTTTGGCGCTGTTGCGAACGGCTTCTATCAATCCAAAGGCATTCCTCCGACGGCTACGCCAGGCCGCCAATTCCCGATTCCCGTAGCGTGTCCTGCGGGTCAACCCGTCAACAACGGTGCAACCTGCTCGAACTTTGGCGTCTACGTCGCGCCCCTCCCCGCATCCTTCGCCCCTTTGCAGGGAGTTCGAGGCAACTACCCGGTCATGGAGAAGACCAGTCTGTGGTCCGCTCGCCTCGATCAACGCTGGAACAATCGCAACAATTCGTTCCTTCGCGTGGGCGTTTCTCCGTCTCTCGTAACCGGGCTTCCCTCGACTTCGCAAAATCAGGTCTTCGGGCAGAACTCCGGCTCGCGCGCGGGCTACAACCAAACCCGCGATCTCAACTTTACTTTTCAGCACGACACCATCGTCAGCGACACCACATTTAATGAATTCCGCACGCAGATCGCTCGCCGCGGGATTCACTTTGGGTTTTCACAGCTTCCGGGCGGCTCTGCTATTGGGGTGAACATCCCGGGATTCGCGTACTTCGGACGCGAACCGTACTCCACCGTGGACCGCATCGAACGCCGCTTTGAATTCACGGACAATGTCAGCATCGTTCGCGGCAAGCACACCTTCAAGATGGGCGGCGATTTGAACCTGATTCAATTGCGTTCCGCCAAGGCGCAGATTTTTGAGCTGGACTTCGGCGGCGACGTGAACTTCGGCGGATTTGCTGCATCGACATTCGGTTTTCCAGACAGCGCTGCCGGAGTTTCCTTGCCGGGCACCACTGGACTGCAATCCTATGGTCTGGGAGTTCCGACTTCATACATCCAAGGCATCGGCAATTCCAACAGCCCTTTTGACAATATACCCATGGGGTTCTTTTTCCAGGATAGCTGGCGCATGAACCGTCACTTGACCGTCAATTACGGTGTGCGCTATGACCTAGAAATCAGCCCGCTCTTTGCGCCAGCAACCGCCGTGAACGCGGCCGCGGAACAGGCCCTCGGCGTTGGGGAAGGCATTCCTCGCGATTACAACAATGTAGCTCCACGTATTGGATTGGCCTGGGATCCAGCAGGTAACGGTAAGACTGTCATCCGTGGCGGTTACGGTCTGTTCTACGACCATCCGTTGCTGGCCACTGCTTTCGATTCCGTAACGGCCGACGGCGGCCGCTCGGTGCAATTGCTATCCACTGGCGGCATCCCTTCCGCTTGTGGATTGCTCCCTCAAGCACCTGCTTGTGGCAATGGGCAAGATTCGCCCACGAACCTCAACGGCTCCTCCATTTTCCAGGGCGTTCTGAACGCTCTACCCAATATGTTCTACCTGCCGAGTCAGCAGCGCTTCGACCCTCTTGCCGCCGGGTCGCTTTTTGCCAATCAGAGCTATCTGAACGCTGGATTCCCGCTGCCCATCCTGCCGTTCACGCTCCCCCTCGGGAAGACTTTCGTCTACGGCTACGCGCGCCAGGCGAATCTTACGATCGAGCGTGAAATCGCCGGCTCCTGGAAATTTAGCCTTGGTGCGCAGTCAACTCGTGGATTGCACCTGAACCGGCCGCAGGATGTCAATTCCACGGACCCGCACCTTCTCGCGCAGAACGCTTTCAACGCCGCCGCGTCAGGTCTCAGCGTCGGCAACCCTCTGACGGTGGTCGTTCCATCCAACGGCGCGGCGTTCTCTTGTCTCCCTGAGGGAAGCTCGAGCATCCTCCTAATGATCCCCGGTGTACTTGCGCAGGGACATCCTGGCTCAACGAATTGTTCCTCGCCAAGTATTGGTTTCATCGGGACACCTGCATTCTTCAACTTCTTCCGTCCTTCTGGGCCGAATCCATCCTTTGCCGCGCTGATTCCGGGCATTCCCGCAGGCGCGGTACCCTTCCCCTGTTTCTCGAGCGGCATTCCCGCCGGCTACGCGGGACAGGTAGCGCTCGCAAAGTGCGCAAGTTACCCCGGCGGCTTCGGCGTCCCCGTTCCTTTCAACAGCGTCGACGCTCAGCTCTCCAACGGCAACTCTTGGTACAACTCCTTGACTTTCAATCTCACCAAGCGCTTCTCCAAGGGCTTTGAGCTGCTCTCCAGCTACACCTATTCCCACACGATTGACGACTCGACCGACCTGCAATCTCCTCTTGAGCCACAGGACAGCCGCTTCCCCAACCTCGAGCGCTCGAATTCCGTGAACGACCAGCGCCACCGGTGGGTGAACAGTGCCGTCTTCCAATCAGGGAGCGTCAAGCACGGTGATGGCTTCTTCAAATACCTATTCGGGGATTTCAGCTTGTCTCCTATCGTCGAGTTCTCTTCCGGTCGGCCATTCAACGTCATCACCGGCACGGACACACGCCTGGATTTGGGCGCTTCGCAGGCCCGGCCTTCCGTTGGCGGCGGCACAGCTTCGGCGTTTATCCCCGGCGTGACCTTCGGTCCGGCTAACGTTTGCCTTAACAGCGACGGCACCACGTTTCAGGTGCCCCTCGTTGCTCCGCCCGCGGGCTGCAACGGAAACCTCGGCCGGAACGCCTTCACATCACCGAACTTTTTCCAGGTGGATTTGCGTCTCTCCCGGCGCATCCCCCTCGGCGAGCGCTTCAAGGTTGACCTCATCGCTGACTCCTTCAATCTGCTCAACCGCACCAACATTGCCGCAGTCAATCAGCTTTGCGACCCCTTGGCCGGTTCCACCTGCAGCGCGGGCCAGCCAACGGCGTCTTATGACGCGCGCCAATTCCAGTTCGCGCTCAAGTTGAGCTGGTAGCAGAACTTTTCGCGCCGGCCTAGTTCCCAATCTCAAGAGGGTCCCTTTCGTGGGACCCTCTTTTTTCGAGCATCGTTCGCTGCTTCCGGGACCTCCTATCATTGCTCATTCTGTCTCAGCCAACTTTCGACTCCCGCCCTCCGACCTCTGCTAAAGTAAGAAGACCGTTTCCCGTGCCCGTATCGGAGAGCGAATGAACGCATTCTTGATTGGCGGCGTGATTCTTGTCCTGGTGATCTGGCTGGCTTTGCAGAATCTGCAAAGCCGCCAGAAGAGCGGCGCCATCGAATCGCAGATGAACGAATTGCGCCGCGACTTGCAGACCATTGCCACCTCGCAAGCCCAGAGCACCGGAAAACTGGAAACCATCGCCAAAAGCGTCGCGCAGCGGCTCGATAGTGTCGCTCCCGCCCTGCAGGACGCCATTAGAAACTCCGCGCAGATAACCGGCCAGATGACTTCCGACGCGCAAACCAAGATGGCCGACGAGCTCAAAAATACGCGAGATCAGATCAGCCAGATTCAGCGGCAACTCGGCGAAGTCCAGCAAGCCGGCAAGCAGATGTCCCAGACAGCACAGACGCTCGAAGGCATTTTAGGCGGCGCCAAGTCGCGCGGCTCATTGGGCGAAGTAACGCTGGAGCGTTTGCTCGAGGATTCCCTTCCTTCCGCGCAATATGTGAGGCAATACAAGTTTTCGAGCGGAGAAGCGGCTGATACCGTGATTAAGCTCCGCGATAAGAAGTTAATGGCTATCGATTCCAAGTTCCCTCTCGACGCTTACCGCCGGATCAGCACCGAAGGCGAAGAAGCGCGCCGGGCCTTCATCACCGCGGTGAAAGGCCATGCCGATGCCATCACCAAGAAATATATCGTGCCCGATGAAGGCACTCTCGATGTGGCATTGATGTTCGTTCCTTCGGAGAGCGTCTACTACGAACTCCTTATGACCACGGACGGTAAGGGTCAGCCCCTGGATGCCTATTGTCGCGACAGGAAGGTCATCGCTGTTTCGCCGAATACCCTTTACGCGCATCTCTGCGTAATCGCCATGGGCCTTCGCGGCATGCAGATGGAAGAAAATGCCAGGAGGCTTCTCGAAAGCCTTTCCGGCATGGAAAAGCAACTGGAGAAATTTACCGACAAGTTTGGAACTCTGGGCACCCATTTAAAAAATGCCCAGCAAAGCTACAGCGAGTCGGACAAGTTGTTTGAAAAAGCGCAAAACACTCTTCAGACCATGCTCGGCGCCGGTGTTCCTGAGCTTCCTTTCGAGGATCCCCCCGCCACGCTCGTGCCCCCTCGCGAAGCCAGTGCCAAGAAAGGCGGTTAATCTCATTTCCCGAGTCCTTCCTCCCGGCCTCGAGCACGCATAAACGTTTTCGTCCAACTTTTCCTTGACTCCCCCGCTGCCGCCAACTATACTTAACAACGTAGGGAACATCGTTTGGAGTGCGGGAGCTTGCTCCCGTTTTTCTTTTTAAGTCCGCCTTTTCGGCTCTTGCTACCCCAAACAACGAAGAGTTGCGTGCTTTAGAATCAACGACTTACGAAATGCTTTTTTCGTAAGTCCTTTTCTTTGAGATTCATGCAAGTGGGTATCCATTTGACTCAGGTAACCACAATAGGTTGTGGTTAAACGCAGCTTGTTTTGGCCGAACTGACGATCGACGTGTAAGTGCTTGGCTCGACAGCCATTGCCTGTTGCACCAGGCGAAAGAAGAGCTTCCCGCGGCTTCTTGATCTCCGACGATTGAAGCGGAACGTGA
>Ga0209472_1002071_pt1 | contig 11364 bp, 11 predicted proteins | sample GraSoiAngelo_130_FD_185887 | JGI IMG/M metagenome (GOLD analysis project Ga0209472, IMG submission 185887) | Grasslands soil microbial communities from the Angelo Coastal Reserve, California, USA - 14_0929_02_20cm (SPAdes) (version 2) | ecosystem: Environmental > Terrestrial > Soil > Grasslands ...
CATCTCCCACGTACTCGACCGTAATTTGCATATCGCGGAAAACCGCGTCCGACGCACTCAAGCGCAATCGGGAGTATTCGCAGGTGATCCGTTTCCATGCCCTCAAAATCCGCCGAGGTTCACCCCTTGTGGGGGTTCAACTCCCCCTCCCGGCACCAGCACAAAAGCCGCGTCGGACGCGGGTTCCAGCAATATTTGACCTCCGAAAAACTAAGCCATTAATCGACCCGACAGAAATAGCATGTGACGCCCTTGTGACGGGAAGAAGACGCAAACCAGCGCAACCGGGGCTACTCTAATCTGATCTTACAGGCGGTCAGAGACCGGGGTCAGACGATTGGCGGGAGGAGGGAACTGGACACCCTTAGAGCGCCCGTGAAGAAAAAGCGAAAGCTCGCTGAGCTGAGCTGAGCTGTGCTGCTGCTGCTGCTGCGCTGAGCTGAGTTGTGCTGGGGTGGGGCTGGGCTGTATGGGCGTTGTGTAGGGACTGGCTGAGTGTTGAGCTGATCTTAAAATTCCTCTTCATCTTCCTCTTCAAGCCGTGGCAATACGTGCGCGAGCGCTAAAGACTTCATCTCTTCATAGAAGCGCTTCATTAGCGGATGTTGTTTAGGGTCAGCAAGGGCTATTTCGATTTGCTCACGAGCCTTCATACCCACATGAGATTGGTCGTGCTCCCATCCTCCCTGGAGTAGCGGGTGTGCGCGAGTGACAAAATGGCCGATGACTTTGCGTAAGCGGTCCTCTCCAAAACGTTCGGCCGCGATCAGCGTTTCTATCGGCAAGTTGCTGGAGGAGGAGTAAACCAGGCCTTCACGGGTTGAATGCCGCTGACACACTGGTGTCAGCATTCAATAGGACGGTGCAGGTATTTCCCGAAGACGAGGGACAGCCTCCCCAACCCGAAAACGTAGAACCCGTATTTGGGGTTGCGGTGAGGACAACCGAACTGCCTTTTGGAAATTGAGCGCCGCAAGTTGTCGTTGGGCACTCAATTCCAGCCGGTGAACTTATGACTGTGCCGTTTCCGCTCAAGGCAACCGTCAACACCGCCTCGGTCGCAGTTCCTCCCGGGCAGAGTGGATCGCTGGGGTCTTTCACCGTAACTGTCGCGTAGGCGATCACGAGATTCCCACTTGGAGCTGTGCCTTTATCAGTGCTGGCGGAAATATCGGCGATGCCGCATCCAGCGCCGGTCGGGGAGACGACTCCCGCATTCACAGTGATTAGTTGGGGAATGTCCGTTTTCCATGTGACCTGGTTAGTAATGTCTTTGGTTTCCGGCGGATGGACAAAGCCGCCGAGTGCCGAGAATAGCACTTGTGCGCTCGGATCAGGAGTGGGGAAAGTGGCACCCCCTGGATGGATGGTGATGTCCACGAGTTCCCGGTCATGCGCGCAACTGGGGGTGAACAGGGCGAGTGCGCACACCGCCGTCAGGCTGAACCCCTTCCAAATCATATCTTCTCCCGATCGAGACGTTCTCTTTTATAGAGGAATTCGTGACTCTAGTAGAAGATGACGCAAAAATCAATAGCGTGCGGCCCAGCTTTCGTAGAAACAAGTCAGTTGCTGGCGCAAGGATCAAAACACGTACCTGGGACGTAACTGGGACATTCGGAGCGCCGAGCCGGACCCTGCTACTGGGTGCAACTTTGGATCGCTCTATCTCCTATCCCGTCAAACCTCCAGCGGGAAGAGGGAACTGGATGACCGGTCGCTGAGGGCCGAGGGAAAACCGGAACGTCAACTGTCGTTAACAAGGCGATTGCGCTCAGAACCGGATCGTGAGTGCAACGGCGATATTATGCCAGCAACGGGATTGGGCTCAAATTGCTCGATTGTCTGGACTTGACTGTGAGCTTCTTCGCGTACAGACTTTTGTAAACTGCTGACTGCCGAGGATTGCGTCGTGAAAAGACTGACAGTTTCTCTTCTCGTCTTTAGCGTATTCACTCCTACTGTTTTCGCCCAATCTGTCGAATCTGTCGAGCAAGCCGAACATCGACTCAGGATATTTTCTGGTTGGCTCGAAATGGTCAAAGGCGCGGAAAGGGACTACAAGAATAAGAACGGCCGTTACGGGGACCTGGTGGCTCTGCGTAGGGCCCACCTTCTCCGCAGCTTGGTTTTCGAGTCCGGCTCTTCGGCGGGCGCCAGGGGTAAAGCACAAGTCAATTTCGTACGCAAGAGCACGTTGTTTCAAGTGACAGTATCGGAGGATGGTCAACACTTCAGTGCTGTGATTGGTGAGCACTGTGCGAGGGTAGACGCTGACGACATGGGCCAAGGAGGCTCATGGTGTTGTCATTGTGGGTCTCGCCATCTTCTTCCCGATTTTGAGGATAGCCCAGCAGGGCCAATCATAGCTATTGCAGGATAGATAAAACCACATGAGTGCTCCATCCCCGATTGTCTTATCCACCGTTTCGGGCTTCGATCGTTGATGTAATCTCGCAGAATTAGTCGCAAAGCACGGTGCGCCGGAGTCGATGACTGAACTGGTTCCTGTACCGGCCAGCCACAAGGCGAGGCTTTCCGGGGCCGAATTCGCTTGCAGGCACATTGCCGATGGAACGGCTGCCGGGCCGCACTTGCACATTGTTTCGTTGCGTGGCAAGCGGGTGGCCGCTTGCGATACCTGTCTGAAACAACTTCAAAAGCAGGTAGCTACAAAGGGCGTAAAGGCATTTTGGCGTGGCCCAAGCAGTAAGCAGTCTGGAAAATGAGAAAGGCCGGGCTGCTCCGGCCTGTGCTATTGCTTTTCCAAGAGCATAATGTGAATCGTGCCCGAACTCTTAGGAGAAGATGGTCCTAATGGCGATGCTGGCTCAAAAACGGCTTCCATCGTAATTGGTTTGAAACCCTGACTGGCAAGTTCATTTACTTCGTCGTTCAACTTTTTCAAATCGCGGTTTGTGATGATTCGATATTTTTCTGCTGGCAATCAGTCCCCTTTCCCCCGGCCTTCTTTACCCACAGATTCTTTAACTAACCCCTAGATGTTCGCATCCTCTATCGCTGCGTCGATTTTTTCTTTCCAGCGGTCCTCCTTGTATTCCGCCTTACTGATAACTATGGGCACTCTTTCCGAGGTAGGGTTAAGCCGGAACCAAACTTCGTAGCCGCCATCGAGACGCCTGCCGCACGACGACAAATCATGGACGCCGGGTGCACATACCCGGATATAGGCCTCAATCATCGCTCCCTCTGCGGTTGGCGTTAAGTCGCTTGCCATCTTCTGCCTCCTTCTGTGGATTATCCGCACAATGGTTGAACGTGGCAATTGCAAAAATTTGGTGCAAGGCCCAAAAATGATGCGCGGGGGGCTCCGGCGCAGGGCATTTTTTTGAGAGAAAACTCCGCTTCCAATCAGCTTGATCTCAGCATAGATTTACTGATATAGGCGCTGCCCCGGTTGTTCGCGGGCAGACGAAAGGAGTGTTTCAAAATGGTATGCACTTGTACTAGCACAGATCACGCCCATCATCGTGGCGTGCCATGTTCAGAACTTGCTGAGAAAGGCCACTTGTGCAGCCCATGCGACGCGCGAGTGGAGGCAGAATCCGCAGCTTGGCGATCGCCAGATACCGGCAACCCGCCAGCAGACGTAATTAGCGTCGAGGCGTATTAAGGGAAGCCGCGCACGGCGCTTTAAGGAAAATGAGAAAAGGCCGGGGGCAGTTTTACGGTGCTGATCCCGGTAGTGCAAACCCGCCCTCGTTTTTGCACTAACTTTGCACTGACGGGTCCAAAATCAACCCCGGAATACCTAAGCAAACCTAGCTATCACGCTGAAAAATATACCGGTCACCGTAGTGGCGACCGGTTAAGAGTCAGTTGCTCTGCCGGGACTGACTCCGCAAATCAGGCGAAACTTTCACGAGTTTCGCCAGCGCCCGCCAATGCCGTGGATGCGGACAGTAGCCCTGGCGAATCCGGCTTGCGTACCAACGAGACACTCTTATTCGTGATCGAATCGCAGAAGTTGAAATACTCGCGAGCAGCGGCCGAATTCGTTGTGAAAATATTTCGCGAGTGAGCCAAGCTGGCTGGCTGGATGCATCCCACGCGGAGCGCGCGTTCGCATGCCTACGTTCCGATTCTGCATGTCGCACACGGGCTTCGGGATTTTGAGCTGCGACAAGCCCGATTCGCGCAGCATTCACAAAGCCGATGAAATTAGCAGCTTTTCGTAGATATTTGGTCCCGAGAAAACAAGGCACGTGCTCTTCACAGAGAGGTTTTTGAGCATTGGTATATGGGTTCGCGCAGGTGGAGCAGCAGGGGAAGCACTCGACCCGCAATTTGAGGTCCGACTATTGCCCGAATTGATCAGCTGATTACGGGATCAGCGCCGTTTTAATCCGCCCTGGCTGGCCATGAGCTGCACTTCAAGAGCCGCGTCCTTAAAGGGGCTCGCCTATTTCTCCTAAGCTCCCACATCCGCTTGTGACGCCGGTGTGACCGGAAGGTGGGCTGGGATGACCTCAGAGCCGATTTCGTGAAGCACAGAAAAACTCATAAAATCTTCCTTTGCAGGACGGCGAATATCCAATCCGATGGCCATTAGTGACGACGGGACGCTGAGATAGCTTCCGGATTGCGGACCACTCGTCCAGAATCGTCGGGATCCGAGGGTCGTGACACGACTGCAGGAATGGAGGGGCAGCCCCGCAAGTGCTGGGCGAGTCTGCGGTCTGTGTGCCGGACCAAGGTTGCTGAAGAAAGCTGCGGTCATCCTTCCTGTTTCCTCGGTCAATGTGACCTGCCCGGAGGAGGTCGGGGGCTATGGAATTGGCTGGGAGTTCTGCCTTACTACAACGATTCCTCTGTCACGGCTCCACCGGCCGCTGCGCTTCATCTGGTAGAGATCGCGATCGGCCGCTTCCAATAGACTCTCAATCGTCTCGCCATCGCTCGGATAGGCGCTGATTCCAATGCCCACTGCAAGCGGCGGTTCTTCCTGGTCCGCGGCCAGTCGCTCCGAGACGCGCCTGGCCACTTGTCTGGCTGCCGTTCCATCCGTGTCGAGCAAAAGCATGGAAAACTCATCTCCACCGAACCGCGCCGCTGTATCAATGTTCCGGCCGCAACTCTGCAGAACCGCACTTAGGCGGCTCAGCGCCCGGTTGCCTACCAAGTGCCCGTGACGGTCGTTAATCTGCTTCATGCCATCCAGGTCGAGCAGCAAGACAGCAAACGGGCTCCCGGTTCGCTGCGACCGCTTAATCTCTTCCGTCAGAACTTCCATGAAACGGCGGTAATTAGCTAGGCTCGTGACCGGGTCGGTTGCGGCTAGTTGCTGGAGCTTTTCCTCAATTTCCTTGCGTTCTGAAACGAGAGCCGCTAGGGCTAGACCTATCACCGCCGAGACGCTCACATACACCTGTAATAGTACAAGAGACTCATTCTTGGTACCCCTTACAAACGGACCGAATCCGGCGAGTGTGCCCGAGATTGCAATTCCAGCAATCACGAAGACGGCCGTCGCTGTCTCGCGTGGGCTAAACCTGAATGCCGCCCAGATCAGGAAGGGGATGCAGAGAAACTCCAAGGGATAGTTCCTGATGCTAGACGGAAAGAACCCACCGAACACGTTCTGGCCGATGAGGAATATGCTCGTGAGCAAAATGACAGCCTCTGCAAGCTGCGCTCGGTTCCATCGAAAACGTGGATCCCGGAGCCAGAGAACAAGTAATGGAGTGATGACAAGGGCGCCTCCCGCATCGCCTAGCCACCAAGTCGACCAGATCGGCCCATACTCGGACCACCTTGCCAAACCGCCGAGACAAAGGCTGGTGACGCCGAGCGTGGCACTGATCGCTGTACTCACAAGACCTGCGAGAGCCGCGAACCTGAAGATATCCTGCGCCCGACTGAAAGCTTTGTGGCCGTGGGCAAACCGATTCACCAAGTAGCAACCTGCCAGCGCTTCGAGAGTATTTCCCATAGCGATACCGACGGAGGTTGCCACCGAGCCCGCAGTTGTGATGTTTACCAAGAATGCGCCAAAGAAGACGCCGGGCCAAACCTGATACCCCAGAACCAGTAAGGCCGCAAGTGCAATTCCAGCGGGAGGCCACACGGCGGTTGCGCTCGGATTCACAAACGCCAGTCGCAGTCCTAGCTTACCTGCAATCAAGTAGATGACAGCCAGGAGCACGAGGAGAGCTAGTTTCCGGAGAGACCGTGAACTATTCATTGCATGTTGCCGCTCGCGGTTCGAGTGGAGATATGATTTCAGGAACACTCGCCTTTCCGGTCCAGACTACCAAGCTCGACGCGCGGAAATAATTAGGCTTGATTTTCGAAACAGTCAAAGCGGCACGCCGCTTAAGGAGAGCACCACCGAGTCTCATCTTTCCAACACACAGCCTGTCCATAGCGAATAGGTAAACACGAACGCAGTGCACCATTTGTGACATGGGGATTTCGCAAGAGGACTCCCATGGTGTACTCGATCATGCAAGAGCCGAGTTCTCTATGCGGTCTTGCCGGTACTACCTCTTTCCACGTCAGTCTCGTTCAACAGTGCGCGGACCTTGCGCGCCAATTCAATTGGAAGAAATGGCTTTTCCAGGTAACCAGCGTCTTGCGGGAGGTGCGCTGTCCGGCCGATTGTGTCTTCCGCGTAGCCAGAGATGAACAAGAACCGCATATCTGGCCGCAGCAAAGTTGCTTTTTTCCTCAACTCCAGTCCATTCAGCTTAGGCATCATGATATCGCTGACCACAAGGTCAATCTCGCCGGGATTGTTCTCCAAAATCCGGATCGCCTCAGTGCCGTCCTCCGCCGCAAGTACGGTGTAGCCGCGTTTCTCCAAAGACACGGAAATCAATCTGCGCAAGGCTGGTTCGTCCTCGACTACGAGCACCGTTTCGGTGCCGGAGAGGATCTCGGTTTCCAACGGTGGCGTCTCATCTTCTACCTTCAGTTCGGTCACTGCCGTCGGAGGCAGGTAAATGCGGAACCTGCTGCCCTCTCGCAAGGCGCTCTCAACGGTGATGTGCCCCCCGCTCTGCCGTACGATGCCGTAAACCGTCGACAGCCCCAGTCCCGTCCCTTTGCCCTTCTGTTTGGTGGTAAAGAAAGGCTCGAAGATTCGGGCCTGGGTTTGTTCATCTATGCCAGAGCCGTTGTCGCTCACCGCCAGCATCACGTAGCGTCCGGGCCGCACCTCGATGTGGCGACCGGCGTATTCCTCATCCAGTTCCACGTTGGCCGTTTCAATCACCACTTTCCCGCCCTGCGGCATGGCGTCGCGAGCGTTCACCACCAGGTTGATGAGGATTTGCTGGATCTGTGCAGGGTCTACTTTGACCTGTTGCAGGTTCGGCTCCAGAACCGGAACCAGGTCGATGTTCCCGGGGATGAGGCGGCGCAGTAGCTTGTGTGTCTCCCACACCACGGCATTGACGTCTAGAACTTTTGGCTCGAGCACCTGCCGCCGGCTGAGGGCCAGCAGTTGTCGCGTCAGTGAAGCGGTCCTCTGAGTAGCCGCCTTGATCTCAGCCACGTTCCGGCGCAGCCCTTCAGTTGTGCCGGCTTCTTCCAACAACAATTCGCTGTATCCCAGGACGATTCCAAGATAATTGTTGAACTCGTGGGCCATCCCGCCAGCCAATTGCCCCACCGCTTCGATCTTCTGCGCCTGGCGCAACTGCTCTTCCAGAGCCCGCCGTTCGGTGACGTCTTCGGCGATCACCTCGAGCCCAGCAGGCCTCTGGTGCTCGCTGCCTAAAACCCGGCCGCTCAGCCGTACCGTGATCAGACGCTGATCCCGCCGCTTCCACTGCACTTCTTCTTCAATCTCCGCGGTCACCTGCCACTTGTGCAACAGACGCAGTCCTTCTTCGGGTTCGGCGAAAACATCCTGGGACACGCTCAGTTTCAGAACCTCTTCCGTTGAGCTGTAACCCAGCATGGCCACCAGGGCAGGATTCACATCCAGGAAGCGACCGTCCAGAGTGCCTCGGTAGATGCCGTGGACCGCGCCTTCGAAGACCGACCGGTGGTGAGTTTCCGATATCTTCAGTGCTGCTTCGGCCTGTACGCGCTCGGTGATGTCACGGACATTGCACTGAACCACCTGGGTTCCATCAACCGGGTAGACGTTGCTTACAAACTCCACGTTAATTCGCCGACCGTCTTTGGTTTCAAGCGGCAAATCCTCGTAGCGGATAACCCCCTTCGTTTGGAGCGCACTAAAAGCGGACCGGGAGGCGGGAATATCCTTAAACGGGCCGATTTCCCAGAGTTTCTTGCCCACGAACTCACTGTGCGTATAGCCCAACATCTCAATCAAAAATGGGTTCACGTCGGCGATCTGCCCAGTCTTGAAATCGAGAATCAATATTCCATCTTTGGCGGTTTCAAAGAGCCGCCGGTAGCGAGTCTCGGAGTCTTCCAGCGCCTGTTGCGCTTTATTGTGTGCCGTCTCAGCGGACTTCTGCTGCGAGATGTCTACCAGTGTGCCTTCGATCATGGCCGGTGTCCCGCCCCGCCCCGGCACTGTCTCGACGTTCTCCAGCACCCACACCGAACTGCCGTCCTTGCGACGCAACCGCGAAGCGAAATTGGTCAGGGAGCCGAGAGTCAGGCATTGTTCCAGAAACTCCTGCCGTTCGCTGGGGGAAAAGTAGAACTCCAAGGCATGGCAGGCTAGTAGCTCCTCCCGCGACACATAACCCATGATCCGCACAAACGCCGGATTGCAGTCGAGCAATTGACCGTCCAGGGTAGTACGGTAAAATCCCACCACGCTTGATTCGAAGAACCGCCGGTAGCGCTCATACGAATCCCTTTCGGGATTCGATCCCAAATCGCGCCGGTCTTCCAGATGCGCCATCACCTGCCGCGCCAGGGCCCACAGGATGCGCGTCTGCACTCCGGTCAGGGCCCGCGGAACATAATCCATCACTGACAGCGTTCCCAGCGCGTATCCCTCGGGCGTCAGCAAGGGGGCCCCGGCGTAGAAACGGACCCCCGCCTGCGTGGCCAGCTGATTCCTGACGAAACGTTCGTCTTTCAGGGTGTCAGAAACGATAAGTACATCGGGTTGCGTGATGGTGTGGGTACCGAAGGAGATTTCCCTCGGGATCTCGCTCAAGTCCCACCCGACTCTCGACTTGAACCATTCTCTGCCAGCGTCGATGAGGCCAACTAACCCGATGGGTGTGCCACAGATATAGGTGGCAACGCGAACAAGATCGTCGAAACGCTCCTCCGGAGGAGTATCCAGTATCCGATAATTCCAGAGAACTCGCGACCTCCCGGCTTCGTTCCCGGGCAGAGGCGACTGCATACGGCGTCCTCGAATGCCCACTCAATTACGATTAGGCCTTTTTCTAATTCTTATAGCCTTGCTTCGGGCTTGCCGCTATTAACCACTGAGGTGCCGTCATACTCCGTGACTGATTGTGTTACGTTTTGTGACTGCGACGCAAATTGTCTGAAATTCGGACAAAATCCGGTCGGAAGCGCAAATCTCCCGTAACACTTCAGTGTTCGGCTTCTGGGAAGGTTAGCGACACCGTTTGGGAGATTCCTCCCGTATCACGGGTTATTCGGAAACAACCAGATCGTGGAACAGTAGACTAACCGGCCAACTGGTCTCGGCCTGCCCCGACAGCCTTGCTCACCATCCCGAATGTGCGTTTTCAAGTGGAAACACGCGCTTCTCATCGACTACCCTTAATCCCACCTCAGCAATCTATCTTCTTCGATTGGGTGGTGTGTAGGCATGTAGGCCTGTGTAGCCTTTTTACAAAAGCCTCTTAGGAAGAGATCCCCATAAGAACTCTCTCAAAAAGCCTACACTACCCTACATGCCTACACACCCCTCAAAAATCCGTTCAATATCAATTGAAAAAGCTGGGGACTAATACGGGTTTGGGAAAAAGATTCGTCGAAGAGATAACGATAGCGTCTAGGCTCGACGCGCGGGAGCGGGGCCCGGAGGCAGAATCTCCGGCTCCTCGGGGCGAACCCGCTGCCGAGTCACGTAGAAAACCGCCGCAGTCCAAGTAGGGAATAAGTCAAAACCGGGGAGGAGTTCTGCAAGGAGTGTAGGCAGGAAGGCCCAATGCCATCCCAGGAGCCGGATCAGAATCGCCGACTACGACTAGGTCAAGGAGCGCGTCCGCTGGTGACAAACCACCGGCTAAAATTCCCAAAGATCCGTCTCAGGAACGCCTGGCGCGATTACCCGTTGCTATGAACTGGCACTCTGGTCGCCAGCTCCACAATTATGGTCTAATATCGCCTCAGACGGCAGTTCTGGCCCTCCGCCTGTTTGCTCCCAATCATTGCTGATGAGGAGGTTCCTCCCTATGTTCTCACGCTGGCAAATTCGTGTGCTGCTCATTGCGACCGTACTGTTTGGGGTTGGGATTGGACTCCTGATGGCCGCAATCCCCAACCAAGGTCGCACCCAATTTTTTGGCAGCTCGGGTGGTAACGTGAACAATATCGGCAAATCCTTCTGCTGTTCGGGCACCCTCGGGTCCTTGGTGAAGGACAGCTCAGGCGTTCAGTACATCTTAAGCAACAACCACGTGTTGGCGGATACCGACCAAGCCGCACCGGGCGAAAATGTTTCTCAGCCGGGATTGGTTGACAATAACTGCCGTCCCGCCACCACCGTGGCTCACTTCACGGTCGCACCTCATCTGGGAACCAACGTGGATGCGGCTCTAGCTAAACTAGTTGCGGGAACGATGAACTTCGGCGGTTCAATCCTCGGCGTTGGGGTTCCAAATCCCACGCCGGTGAGCGCGAAAATTAATATGGGCATCGCCAAAAGCGGACGCACTACTGGCCTCACCTGCGGCTCGGTGCAATCTGTGAACACCAGCGTCAAGGTGCAGTATCAGAAAGGCTGCAATCAGGGCTTGAAATTCACCATCAGCTACACCAATCAGGTAGTAGTCGCTAGCAGCACCTTCAGTGCCGCCGGCGATTCCGGGTCTTTGATTGTCAGTAAAAGTGCCGCGCACCCAACCGCCTTATTGTTTGCCGGCAGCAGCACCACGACAATCGGCAACCCCATCGGTCAGGTGCTTTCGCACGTAAGTTCGAGCTTGGGAAAGCAGGTGAGTTTTGTGGGGAGTTCCAGTCGAACCACGAATGTGTCTTGCCCAGCAGCCGCAGAAGTCACGTCGGCCACACATGGCGGGCCGTCGCAAGTGGATATAGACCGGGTGGATGCAGTGAAGCAAGCGCACGAATCTGACTTGATGGCTGATCCAGCGGTAATGGCCGTGGGTATCGGAGCAGACGAGCGGAACTCAGCCGTAATAACGGTTTACGTTGAGACCGGACGCATGCACGGTGCGGTTCCTGCGGAGCTAGAAGGAGTTC
>Ga0209472_1002078_pt1 | contig 11350 bp, 13 predicted proteins | sample GraSoiAngelo_130_FD_185887 | JGI IMG/M metagenome (GOLD analysis project Ga0209472, IMG submission 185887) | Grasslands soil microbial communities from the Angelo Coastal Reserve, California, USA - 14_0929_02_20cm (SPAdes) (version 2) | ecosystem: Environmental > Terrestrial > Soil > Grasslands ...
CTGAACGACGACGGTACAGCGCGCACGGACTTCGATCTCCCCGACGTGGACAACGACAGGCTGCGCGCCCTGGAGCCGCAGCTCAACGACGTCATCCGCCAGGACCTGCCGCTGCGCGTCTCCTGGGTCGCGGCCGACGCGCTCGGGAGCGAGCCGGGTCTGATTCGCTGCCGCTCGGTGGCGCCGCCGCCCGCGTCCGACGGCAGCGTGCGCGTCGTCGAGATCGTCGGGCTGGACCGGCAGGCCTGCGGCGGCACGCATCTCGCGTCCACCGGCCGCTCGCGCGCCGTCCGCATCCTCAAGATCGACAACAAGGGCCGCCACAACCGCCGCGTGAAGATCGGCCTCATCGACTAGACCGCTCGCAACAGGCATCCGGGAGTCTCGCGCATGGCGACGATCCTGTTCATGGTGAAGGCCACCATCCCGTCCGACAAGGCGGCCGCGTTCAACCGCTGGTACAACGAGGAGCACGTGCCCCAGGCGCTGCAGTTTGCGGGAATGGTCAGCGCCCACCGGTACAAGCTCATCGACGGCGACGACAAGTACCAGTACATGACCGTGTACGAGCTGCAGGACGAGGCGACCTACCGGCGCTTCATCGCCTCCGACCACATGAAGACGCTGCGGGCGGAGTATGACGCCCACTTCCCGATGAGCGAGCGCGCGCGGCTGGCGTACGCGCAGGTCTGGCCGTAGCGGCGTGAGCGCGGGACCTTTGACGTCGTCGGGTAACTGGGAGGGCGCCTGGCGAGCGCTGGGCGCCGCGGCGCCCGAGGGTCTGCGGTCGCAGCTCCTGGCGCGCTACGCCGAGCCGCACCGCGCGTATCACACGCAACAGCACCTGCACGAATGCTTCGCGGCGCTGGAGCCGGCGTCCGGCCTGGCCGAGCACCTCGCCGAAGTCGAGCTGGCCCTGTGGTTTCACGACGCGATCTACGACACCCACGCCCACGACAACGAGGCGCAGAGCGCGCGCTGGGCGCAGGAGTCGATGCGCGGCGCCAGCGTGGACGCGGCCGCCGGCGCCCGGGTTCACGCGCTCGTGATGGCCACGAAGCACCAGGGCGTCCCCGCGGGCGCCGACGCGCGGCTGCTCGTGGACGTCGACCTGTCGATCCTCGGCGCCGACGAGACGCGCTTCGCCGAGTACGAGCGGCAGATCCGATTCGAGTACGGATGGGTGCCCGAGGACGCCTACCGCGAGGGGCGCGCCCGAGTGTTGAGCGGCTTCCTCGACCGCGCGTCGATCTACGGCACACCCTGGTTTGCCGAGCGCCTGGAGGCGCGGGCCCGGGCGAATCTCTCCCGCTCGCTCCGGCATCTGAAGGCGTGAGAAGGAGAGTCGGCATGACCCTGACCGAAGCGACGTTCGACGAAACCCTGGCGACCACCGACGAGCTGCTGCTCGTCGATTTCTGGGCGACCTGGTGCGGTCCCTGCCGCGCGATCGCCCCGGTGCTGGACGCGCTGGAGCGCGACCAGGCGGGCCGCGTGCGCGTGGCGAAGGTGAACGTGGACGACGAGCCGGCGCTGGCCGCGCGCTACGGGGTCCGCTCGATCCCGACCATCCTGTTCGTCAAGGACGGGCGGGTGGTGGACACGGTGATCGGCGCAGCGCCGCGCGCGACGCTCGACGCCAAAGTCGCCAAGCACCTGTCGCAGTAGAGACCGCAAAGCGTCATGGCAATGTAGGCGGCGCTGGCGCACACTCCCGAGCGCAGCTCATTCCGCCGGGAGGTGTGACCATGCGCGCCTGCGTCCGTTTCCTGAGCCTGCTCCTGACGCTCGCCGTCCTCGCCGTCGCCGCTCCCGCCCTCGCCGAGTCGCGGCGCGACGCGCCGCTCGTCATCGGCCATCGCGGCACCGCGGGCTACCTGCCCGACCACACGCTGGAAGGCTACGCGCTCGCCATCGAGCTGGGCGCCGATTTTGTCGAGCCGGACCTCGTGGCGACGAAGGACGGCCACCTGATCGCGCGCCACGAGCCCAACCTGATCGCGACCACCGACGTGAGCCGGCGCCCGGAATTCGCCGGCCGCCGGCGCGCCGCCACCATCGACGGCGCCACGGAAGAGGGCTGGTTCGCCTCGGACTTCACGCTGCGGGAGATCAAGACGCTGCGTGCCGTGCAGCCCTTCGCCGACCGCCCACAGCAGTTCAACGGCCGCTTCGAGATCCCGACCCTCGAGGAGATCATCGACCTCGTCAAGCGGAAGTCGCGCGAGAAGGGCCGCACCATCGGCATCTATCCCGAGACCAAGCACCCGACCTACCACGAGTCCCTCGGCTTGCCGCTCGAGGGTCGCCTCGCGCGCACCCTTCGCGCCGCCGGCTGGGATCGGCGTGACTCCCCCGTCTTCCTGCAGTCGTTCGAGCCTTCGAGCCTCAAGAAGCTGCGGCAGCTGACGAACAACCGGTCGATCCAGCTGATCGACGCCAACGACGTCAACCCCGACGGCACTCTCGATTTCACGGCGCCGTTCGACCGGCCGTACGACTGGACGGCGTCGGGGGATCCGCGGCTGCTGGCGCGCCGCTTCGAATTCCTCACCACCGACGAGGGGCTGCGCGAGGTCAAGACCTATGCCGACGGCATCGGCCCCTGGAAGCGCTACATCGTCAGCACGGCCGCCGTCGATCTCAACGGCGACGGCCACGTGGGCGACGAGAACGGCGACGGCAAGATCGACGAATCGGACCGTGCCCTGCTCCGGCCGACCGACCTCGTCGCGCGCGCCCACCGGCACGGCCTGCTCGTGCACACGTGGACGTTCCGTAACGAGCCCAAGCGACTGGCCGCGAACTACCACGCCAACCCGGTGAGCGAGATCCTCATGTTCTTCGAGCTGGGCGTCGACGGGATCTTCACCGACTTCACGGACACCGGTGTGGTGGCGCGTCTGCTGCTGCAACTCGGCCGCGATCGCGACTTCGCCGACTGTCTCGTCGCAGGCGACTGCCGTTAGGCGTCTGTCCGGTTTCGATGAGCGCCACGGCTCCGCCGGGGCGCTGCCGAGCGCCCCCCCACCGGGGGGGGCATGTCGGGGCCCCCCATGTCACTAAATCCCGAGCGTCTTCACCGCTTCGTCGATCCGCTCCTTGTGATTCTTCACCCACTGCTCGAGCGTCGTCTCCTCTTCCTTCTTGGCGCGCGCCTGCGCCTTGGCGAGCATGTCCGCCGCCTGCGCCTTCGGCAGCACGACGATTCCCTCCTCGTCGGCGATCACCATGTCCCCCGGCGCCACCGTCACGCCCCCGCAGACGACCGTGACGTTGATGAGCCCGGCCGTCTTGCGCACGCCGGGGATCGGGATCACGCCACGGCCGAACACGGGGAACTTGTTCTTACGGGTCTCGGCGAGGTCACGGATGACGCCGTCCACGACGAAGCCGGCGATGCCGCGCTGCTGCGCGTAGGCGCAGACGTTGCCACCGGCCATGGCCCAGTTGGAGTCGCCGGCCGCGCAGACGATCACCGAGCCCGCCGGGGCCCGGTGGATCGCCACGTGCAGCATCAAGTTGTCGCCGGCGGGACACGCGACGGGATATGCGGGGCCCGCCAGGCGCGGCATCGGCTGCCACAGCGGGCGGATCGCCGGATCCATCACGCGATCGCGCGTGACGACCTCGGCAAAGGTGCACGGCGAGATCCTGGCGAAGGGGGTGTCCATGATCACTCCGACATTTTGAGGAGCAGCCCGGTGCGCCGCGCGCGCTGCACGGACGCGTAGAACGCGAGGTGCGCGACGACCGCGTACACGACCGACAGCGCCAGGCCCGTCGCGATCGGCGCCGCGAACTCCGAGGCGAAGCCGAAGTGCGAGCGGTAGGCGTCGAGGAAGTATGTCAACGGGATGGCGCGCGCCAGGGTCGCCGCCGGCTCCGGCAGCACGGAGACGGGATAGTAGATGCCGGCCAGCACCAGCACGAGGTTCACGCTGGCCCACGCGAACGCCTCGGCGCGGTTGCCGAAGAGCGTGATGAGCGCGCAGACGAACACGCCGACGATCCACGCGTTGAGGAAGCAGCCGAACAGGAACAGCCCGACCGCGCCCCCGCCCGCCGCGAGCACCCGGAAGTCGAACGCCCACCAGGCCAGCACCGCCAGCAGCGTGAACAGCAGGCTGCCGCGCACCATGCCGACCACCCAGGAGCCGACGGTGAGGTGGCGGATGCCGATGGGCGCCAGGAACTGGTGCTTGATGGACTTCGACCAGACGTCCATCAGGACCGCGTAGGCGACCTCGAGCTGGCACACGTTGACGACGGACAGCGCGATGGTCCCGATGAGGACGAACGACGCCTGCGCCGGGGTGATCCCGAGGAACTTCGTCATGAGCCCGATGGAGACCACGCCCACGATCGGCCAGAAGAGCAGCTCGAAGAAGAAGAACACGTTGCGCGACGCCATCAGCGCGTTGCGCACGACCACCGCCCACACCGCGAGGAGGTCAGCGCGCCAGCTCAACGAACACCTCCTCCAGCTCGGGCTCGCGCACGCGCACGTTGCGCACGGTGACGCCCTCGGCGAACAGCTGCCGCAGCAGGTCGGGTAGCCGCTTCTCCGCGTCGTCCACCGTGCATTTCGTCCAGCCGTCGGCGGACGCGCAGCGCAGCACGCCCGGTGCCTCGGCGAGCCACGCCGGCACCGCCGGCTCCAGCCGCAGCGCGATCACGTCACCGAGGCCGATCCGGCGCTTGAGCTCGTCGGGCGTGCCGGCGTCCAGGATGCGGCCGGCCTTGATGAAGGCCACCTCGTCACACAGCTCCTCGGCCTCGCGCATGTAGTGCGTCGTCAAGAGAATCGTCACGCCGCGCTCGCGGCGCAGGGCCGCGATGTGCGCGCGCACGCGCATCGACACGTCGGGATCGAGCCCCAGCGTCGGCTCGTCGAGGAAGAGCAGCTCGGGATCGTTGACGAGCGACTTCGCCAGGGCGACGCGCTGCTTGAGCCCCGTGGAGAGCTCGCTGTACGGCACGCGGCGGTACGGCGTCAGCTCGTACTGCTCGATCAGGGCGTCCACGCGCGCGCGCAGCGCCGCCCCCGAGAGCCCGTAGAGGCGGCCGTAGAAGGCGACGATCTCGGCCACCCGCAGGCTCCAGAGGAACGACGGCCGTCCGCTGGCCATGTTCAGACGCCGCCGCAGCGCCATCGAGTCGCGCACGACGTCCAGCCCGAGCACACGCACGGTGCCGCGGTCGGGGATGAGCAGCGTGGCGAGGATCGACAGGAACGTCGTCTTGCCGGCGCCGTTCGGGCCGAGCAGCCCGACGATGGCGCCGCGAGGGACGGCGAGCGTCGCGCCGCGCAGCGCGGCCGTCTCGCGGGGGCGGAGCCATCCGGAGCGGAACGTCTTCGCCACCTCGCGCGCGTCGATGGCGAGGGCCGAGGCGGGCGAAGGCATGGCTCGATGGTAACATGCAGCGCATGACGGCCCCGGCGGAGTGGCGCTGTTCCGCCGCCGAGCTGACGCCCGGGCGGACGACGAAGTTCCGGCTCGAGTGCCGCGGGCGCGGTGTCGAGGGATTCGTCGTCAATCACGACGGCGAATACCACGCGTACGTCAACCGCTGCCCCCACGTCGGCACCCCCCTCGACCTCTGGCCCAACGAGTTCTTCGCCGAGGACGGCCGCACGTTCATTTGCTCCACGCACGGCGCCCTCTACGAGCCCGCCACCGGCTACTGCACGGCCGGCCCGTGTGCCGGCGACTCGCTCACGCGCCTGCCCCTGCGGCGCGAGGGCGACATCCTCGTCGTCACCTGCCCGTGAAACACGCCGGCCCGTGAAAGACGTCGAAGAGGCGAACGCGCGCTTCTACCGCGCGTTCGAGGCGCTCGACCTGCGCGCGATGGAAGAGGTGTGGGCGCACGGCGAGCACGTCAAGTGCGTGCACCCGGGCTGGCCGCTCCTCACCGGCTGGGAGGCCGTGCGCGCGTCGTGGGAGGCGATCTTCGCCAACACGCAGGAGATGAGCTTCACGCTCACCGACGTGCGGGCGGCGGGCGACGGCGACCTCGCCTGGGTCACCTGCACCGAGAACATCTTGTCCGAGACGAACGGCCGCGTCGGTGTCACCTCGATCCTCGCGACGAACCTCTTCGAGCGGAGTGATGGCGGCTGGCGCATGGTCCACCACCACGCGTCGCACGTGCTCGGCCGCGCCGCGTCTTAAGACTTTCGCCGCAGCAGCGTCCAGCCCCGCTCGCGCGCGACGACCTCGAAGCCGCCCACCTTCTCGCGCGTGATGCTCGACTCGCGATCCAGCACCCATTGCGCCCGGTCGACGCCCGCCGGGAAGATGTAGCACTCGGCGCGCGTGGCGAGATGCGGCACCAGCCGCTCGTTGACGCTCACGGGGATCAGCGGCGGCACGCGCGTCATCAGCGCGTGGGCCGCGCGCTGCTCCGGACCCAGCGCCCACTTGCTGACGCCGAGCTCGTTCACCGTGCGCGAGGCGAGCACGACGGCCACCACGCCGGCGGCGACGAGGGGCGCGACGCGCGGAATTCGCCGCGGCCACCACGCGGCCTCGCGCAGCGTGGCGAAGCCCTCGACCGCCGCCAGCATCAGGAACGGCAGCACGAACGCCTGGTAGGGCGTGCGGTGGTGGAAGAGGAAGGCGTCGGTGGACAGGAGGTTCACGGCCAGCCCGGGCAGCGCGGCGGCCGCGGCGCCCGGCGCCGCGAGCGGCAGAAGGCCGAGCGGCGCCAGCAGTGCGAGCAGGTAGAGCGCCTTCTCGGGCGTGAACACGACGCGCGCCCAGCGCCACGGCCGCACAACCACGCTGGCGAGCACCTCGGGCAGCGTCTCGCCGAGATAGGCGTAGCGCTTGACGAGATGAGGGTACCGCTCGCCGCGGAAATGCGGCATGAGCACGTTCATGTCGAGCCACAGCAGGGCGACGCAGGCGACGGCGACGGCGGCGCCGACCGCCCATCGACGGCGCGCCAGCGCCAGCCACACGCCGAAGCCGACGCCGGCGATCGCGGCGTCCTCGCGCCCGGCGAGCGCGGCCACGACGGCCACGGCGGCCCACGCGGGGCGCCCCGCGTCCACCGCCCACGCGGCGGTGATCAGCAGCGGGATCGCGAAGGCCGCCGGGTGGATGTCTCGGACGTTGATGCCGTGCAGCGTCGGGCTCGAGAGATAGAGCAGCGCGAAGCCCGCTCCGAGACGAGCGTCGCCGAGCCGGCGCGCGGCGAAGGCCGCCATGGGGACGGCACCGGCCGCGAAGATGAGCGTCTGCGCCAGCAGGAGCGCGCTCGCACCGGGCGCCAGCCACCCCAGCGGGACGAAGACATAAAGGATGGGCGAGAAGTGATCGCCCCACGCGTGCATCGGCGGCAGCGTGACCCGCGCGCCGTTGCCGTGGGCCAGGTTCCACACGACCTGGACGTAATAGCCGAGGTCGAGCGCGTGGGTGCGCAGCGCCACGTGACGGGTGACGACGACCACACCCATGGCGAGGACGTAGATGGCGACGCCGGGCAGCGCGACGGGCGCCAGCGCCAGCCGCGCGCCGACGACCAGCGCCAGCACGACCACGAGATCTTCCGCGCGCTCGAGGGTCACCCCCCCGAGGCGCACGCGCCCGGCGGCGAGCACGGCGACCGCCAGCGCGGCGAGCACGAGGGCCGCGCCGTCCAGCCCGCGCGCGAGCCCTCTCAACGGAGACGCGTGTAGCGGGCGCGGAGGCTGTCGAACCGGCGCGAGCGCCGGACACCCCACTTGCTGAGGAGATACCAGAAGACGACGGCGAGGATGCGCAGGCCGTACACGGTGGACGCGAGGAAGCTGGCGGAGGAGGCCTCGGGGAAGTAGCGCGTGGGCACCGGAATCTCCGCGATGCGGAACTGTGCCGCCACCACCTGCGCGATGATCTCCTGGTCGAAGATGAAGCCGTCGGCGTTCGCCCGGAAGTTCACCGTCTCCAGCACCTCGCGGCGGAACGCGCGGTAACCCGTGTGGTACTCCGACAACCGCAGCCCGAACGCGCGGTTCTCGACCCACGTGAGGAACCGGTTGGCGACGAACTTCCACCAGGGCATCCCCTGCGCGAGCGCCGAGCCGCTCTTGAGCCGCGAGCCCAGCACGACGTCGGCCGCGCCGCGCGTGATGGGCTCGACGATCTGCGGCACCAGGGTCGGATCGTACTGGTAGTCGGGATGGACCATGACCACGACGTCGGCGCCGGCGTGCAGCGCTTCGGTGTAGCAGGTCTTCTGGTTGGCCCCGTAGCCGTAGTTGCGATTGTGGACGAAGATCTCCAGCCCGAGCTGGCGTGCGACGTCCAGCGTGGCGTCGGTGGAGCCGTCGTCGACGAGGATCACGAGGTTGACCGTGTCCTTCGGCAGCTGCTCGTAGGTCATGCGCAGCGTCCGGCCCGCGTTGTAGGCGGGCATCACGACGACGACTTTCGGCGCGCGCGTCTGGCTCACGCGCGCCTGGCCCCGACGACGAACTGGTAGGCGAGCAGGCGCGGCATCACGCGCGCGCTGCGCGCGCTCAGCGCATGGACGGCCGCCAGCGCGCGCCCGTGCCAGCGCGGCGGCACCACCTGATAGAGTGGCACCGGCGTCGACGTCAGCCGCGTCACGCGGAGCCCGGCGCCGGTCACCAGCGCCACCAGCGTGCGCCGCGTGAAGAAGCGCAAGTGCGTGCGATCGAGGATCCCGCGCTCGGCGTAGTCGAAGCGTCCGGCCAGGTGAGCGACGTTCGGTATCGAGATCACCACCTCGCCGTCCGGGGCCAGCGCGTGTCGCACGGCCGCCAGCGCGGCGGCGGGATCGCGCAGGTGCTCGAGCACGTCGGCGCAGACGATCGCGTCGAACTCACCCTCCAGCGGCGGGACGCCCGCGTCGAGGTCGGCGACGATCATGCGCTCGCAGTGCGCGGCGCCCGCCGCCGCCGCCGCGGGATCGGCCTCCAGGCCGGTCACCTTCCAGCCGCGCTCGGTCAGCCGGCGCGAGAGCAGCCCGGCGGCGGCGCCGACGTCGAGGAGGCGGCGGCCGCGCCCGTCGCCGAGCCAGTCGAGGATGACCGAGTGGCTGCTGTACGGGTCGCCCTTCAGCGTGTAGCGGGACGCGCGGCTCACCGGGCCATCATCCGACTTCGGCCACTCAATTTTCAACATTGGCATACAGCCACCGCCCCCCGGCCTTCGCGATCAGGCGCACGGAGCCCGGCGGCAGCATGCGCACCACGCCGCGCTCGGGCCCGACGCCCGTGACCAAGAATCGTCGGCCCGGCTTCGGCCACTCCTGCGCCAGCCGCGTGCCGTCCCAGAAGCGGTCGCGCGCCTCCGGGAAGGTCGCGCCGAACGCGAGATTGGACTGCAGCCCGTTCACGATCGTTACGGGACGGTCGAGCGCCAGCAGCACCGAGCCGCTGTTCTCGAGCGGCCCTTCGTGCATGACCTGATCGCCCGGCTTCAGACGCAGCACGAGCGCCTCCGTCACCGGGCGCACCGAACGGCTGCGCGCGAAGAGCGCCATGCCGTCGCCCGCCGCCGGCAGGAACGCCAGCGTGACCGCGACGGCCGCCCACGCGCCGAGAGCGGGTCGCCGGCGCCAGGCGGCCCACGCGAGCACGAGCGCGCCGGCGCCGCAGATGACGGTGCAGGTGTGCAGGACCGGCAGGTAGGGCTCGAGCGGCGCCGGCGACGACACCTGCCCGCGCGCGGCGAGGTTGCGCGTGGCGAGGTCCACGTTGCCCATCGCGCCGGCGGGCAGCGGCAGCCGATCGAGGGCGGCCAGCCCGAATGCGAGGGCGGCCAGCACGAACACGACGATGATGGGCACGATGAGCGCGCGCGGCCGCAGCGAGCCGGGCGCCGCGTCGATCGACTCGTCCCAGAGCCGCGCCACGAGCAGGGCCAGCGCGGGAAGGGCCGGCAGCCCGTAGTGCGGCAGCTTGAACGGCGACAGCGCGAAGAAGCCGATCACGACGATCGGCCACAGCGCGATCAGCACCCACAATCGCGCGGTCACGTCCTCCCACGGCCGGCGCAGCGAGCGCGCCACCGCCCACGGCGTGGCGAGCGACCACGGCAGGAAGGCCAGGAGCGTCACGCCGAGGAATTGCAGCGTGCCGAGCGGCACGTCCTCGTCGGGGAAGAGGCGGTGCCGCGTGAAATTCAGCAGGTGGTTGTCCACGAGCGTGTACCAGAGGAAGCCGGGGTTCCTCGCCTCCACGAGCGCGTACCACGGCACCACGAGCGCGAGCAGCAGGAGCACACCCCACCACGGGGCCCACGGGGCCAGCGGCCGCTCGCGCGTGAGAATCAGGAAGAGGCCGACCACCACGAGGGGACCCAGCGCGCCGAGCACGTCCTTGGTCATGGTGGCCGCGCCGAGGCTCGCGTAGAAGACGACGAGGCCCCAGCGCCCGGCGCCCTTGTACGCGACGGCGAAGCCCGTGTAGGCCAGGACGATGCAGAGGATGAACACCATGTCCGGCTTCACGAGCCGGCCGTACAGGTACATGCCGAGGTTGGCAATGACCATGAGCCCGGCCAGCAGCGCGACGCGCCCGCCGCCGAGGATGAAGCCGAGCCGCGCGGTGACGGCGGCGATGCCGACGGCGGCCAGCGCGGGGCCCACGCGCGCGGCGGCTTCGCCGACGCCGGCGGCGGCGAACGCGCCGGCCATGATCCAGTAGAGGATAGGCGGCTTGTCGAAATACCGCACGCCGTTCACGTGCGGCGTGACCCAGTCGCCGAGCCGAGTCATCTCATGCGCGATGGCGGCGTGAAAGCCCTCGGGCGGGTCGACGTACGGCGCGTGCCCGAGCCGCAGCAGGTAGAGCGCGGCCGCGACGACCGCGACGCCGAGGGGGATCCCGCGCACCGGGGGGCGTTCCCGTCAGGTGACCTTCACGACCGCGTCGCCCGGCAGCCGGCCCAGGAAGTCGGCGAGCGCCTGCTCGAGATACCCGCGGTCGCGTGACTCCAACGTCACCTTCACCTGGTATTCCGGATTCGACAGCTCCGGGTAGGACCCGACGAGCAGCAGCGGAAACCCGTCGAGCAGCCGGTTGAGGTAATCCGCCAGCGTCCCCTCGCCGATGCGCACGAAGACGTTCTTGAGATGGATCGGCGCGTCACGAAAGCGCTCGCGCATGGCGTCGAACTTGCGGCGGAAGATCTCGGGCACGCCGGGCAGCACGTAGACGTTGCGCATGGCGACGTTGGGAAAGCGCAGCCCGTTCCCGGTGATAAGCTCCGCGCCCTCCGGGATCTCGGCCATGCGCAGCGCCGCGTCGGTGACCTTGTCGCGGTAGTAGCGCTCGAGCAGCGCCACCAGCTCGGGATGGCGGACGACGGGCACCCCCATCGCGCGGGCC
>Ga0209472_1002079_pt1 | contig 11350 bp, 12 predicted proteins | sample GraSoiAngelo_130_FD_185887 | JGI IMG/M metagenome (GOLD analysis project Ga0209472, IMG submission 185887) | Grasslands soil microbial communities from the Angelo Coastal Reserve, California, USA - 14_0929_02_20cm (SPAdes) (version 2) | ecosystem: Environmental > Terrestrial > Soil > Grasslands ...
TGAGCCTCACAATCATCTTCACTGCCGCGATGTGGATCTTCCAAACAGCTCAAGCAGCCAATCCGCAACTGGTCGACATTGCCACGGTCGATCCGACCATCGTGATCGATCTGCGCTACGCGACTGAGCACAACGTGACCGGACATGCGTTGTATCCGCCCGGAATGCGGGCTCTCGTTTTGCCAACTGTCGCGCAACAGCTGGCCGGCGCGCAGAATTATCTTAAGCAATTTCGTTATCGACTGAAAATTTGGGACGCGTATCGGCCGAAGGAAGCGCAGGAGTCGCTCTGGAAATACGCGTCGAAGGACCAATACGTCGCAAATCCGGAAAAAGGTTTTGGCTCGATGCATTCCTACGGCGTTTCGGTAGACGCAACATTGGTGGACGATTATGCCGGTCGTGATCCGCTCGTGAAACAGCACTTAACGCTTTTGCAGGTGGCGATGTCGCGCAACAATTTCTATGGCTTGCGCGTCGAGTGGTGGCATTTCACCACCGCGGATTGGAAAAAATATGTCCCGTATTGGGAAGACAAACAAATGTCGCAAACGGGCGAGAGTCCATCGCCGAAAAGTTGAAACCGGATTCCGGGCCTGGGAATTCCTGAATTCATGATCGACTCCATTCTGCGAGACCTACGTCAGCCGGAATATATTCACGTCCTGATCAATCCGTTGCCAATCTATGGCTTGGCGATGGGATTGCTCGGGTTAATCGTTGCGTTTTTTTTGCGAAGCCTGCGCGCACAGATCGTCACGCTCATCATTGTAATGGTCAGCGCCGCCTCGGCCTGGCCCGTCTATGAATTCGGAGAACAGGCTTACGATCGTGTTTTGTCGATGGCCGATGAGCCGGGACAAGCATGGCTCGATGAGCATCGTGACCGGGGCGAAGATTGCATTTGGTTCTTTTATGGATTGGCGGCGTTGAGTGCAGTCGCTTTGGTTGCGCCGCGGAAATGGCCGCGCTCGGCTATGCCACTGGTTGCATCAGTGATCTTGTTGAGCGCGGTGACTCTGGGATTCGGCGGTTACATCGCTTACGCCGGCGGCAAGATTCGTCATCGCGAATTTCGCAACGTCCCGCCGCCGGCGAAAAAGCCGGATCACGAACACTAAGATCGATATCTCGATTTAAGCGATCGTTGTGAGCACGGATCTTGAGCGCGCCGAGCAGAATGTCGAAACCCGTAGCGAATCGCTCAAGAAACCGCTCGGGCTATTCGACCTCGTTCTCACCCAAATTCTGTTCGTAGTCGGCTCAACCTGGGTCGGCGCCGCCGCGAAACTTGGACGAGCACATCTCTTCTTCTGGTTGCTCGCCATTTTGCTCTTCTACATTCCGCAGGCCGCGGTGGTGATTTACTTGAATCGCCGGATGCCGCTCGAGGGTGGTATTTATCAGTGGGCGAAACTTGGTTTTAACGAGTTCGCCGGTTTTATCGTGGCGTGGAACCTCTGGCTGCTCTCCATCACCGTCATCGCTTTGGGCGGAATGTTTACGACTACGAACATCTCCTACGCCATCGGTCCAAGTGCTGCCTGGATGCCGAACAGCAAATTGTGCGTGTCGCTAATTAGCTCCGCGCTGGTCGCCGGCCTCGGCTGGACCTGTATTCGTGGCTTGGCCTTAGGCAAATGGCTGCACAACGTCGGCGCGTTCGCCATGCTTCTGGTTTACGGCGCGCTGATTTGCCTGCCGTTGCTCGGTCTCGTTCGCGGCGAATTGAAAAGCTATCAACCGCTCCAGCTCGCCCTGCCCACGATGTCGATCTTCTATTGCTTTAATATTTTCAGCAAACTGTCTGTCGGCGCATTGAGCGGATTTGAATACGTCGCCATTCTCGCCGGGGAAACGCGCGCTCCGGCGCGAGACATCGGTCGCTCGGTCATCATCGCTTCGCCGGTCATCGCATTAATGTTTATCCTCGGCACAAGCTCGGTCCTGGCTTTCATCGGGAACAACCCGATCGATCTCATCGGTCCAGTGCCGCAAACATTGCGATTGGGCCTGCGTTCGTTTCCCATCGCGGGCGCAATCGCTTCCGTTGGAATTTTATTGATGACCGCGCGATCGATATCGTCGACTAGTGTTCACGTAACTGGAAGCTCCCGACTGCCGATGGTTGCGGGATGGGACCGCTTACTGCCGGCCTGGTTCTCGCGCCTACACCCGCGATACAAAACGCCGATGAATTCGATCATTTTCGTCGGCGCGACCACGCTCATGATTGCGGTCACGAGTCAAATCGGCGCCGGTATTCAGGAAGCGTTTCAATTGGTGGACAACGCCGCCAATGTTTTTTACGGGATCGTTTACTTCATGATGTTCGCGATTCCGATCTTTGGCGCCGGCGCGATTCGTGCCAGTGCGCCGATCTGGCTGCGAGTCGCCGCGATTTGTGGCGCCGGTGTCTCGTTGCTCGCGATTTTTTTTACAGTGTATCCGATCATTGACGTTCCGAGCCCGCTGAGTTTCGCCGTGAAGATTATTGCCGTAACCGCAATCGCGAATGCGATCGGCGTCGGTATTTACCTGATCGGCAAACGCAAACGCCGCCACCATTCGCAAGGATGACTGCTTAAAGCAGTCATGTTCAGCGGCAACTGTCGGCCACCCAGTGCAAATATTCGGGTAAGCCATTGGATACTGGAAAGAAGATGATCTCGGGAACTTCGTAGGGATGAAGCGAGCGCACTTTTTCCTGAAAAGCTGACTGCCGATCTTCGCCCAACTTAAAAATGACGAGCGTTTCGTTTCCGGTCTCGACTTTGTCTTTCCACCGATAAATCGATTCGACTGCGGGCAAAATGTTTGCGCAGGCCGCTAATTTCTCAGCAACGACCTGATTTGAAATGCGTTGCGCGGTCTCGCGATCCGGGAACGTGCTTAGCGCGAGCAGAACTCTTACCGCCATTTGTTAGGCAGAGACAAGCGATTCGGTCCGCCTCGCCGGCTCGAAATGCCCGGGCGGCTCACCCCGGCAGATCCAACCACCACCGATGGCGACGTCACCATCGTAAATCACCGCGGCCTGTCCGGGTGTGATCGCGCGTTGCGGTTCATGCAAACGAATCCGAGCGCGATGATTCTCAAGCGAGGTAACGGTCGCCGGCGTGCCGGGATGGCTATAACGAATCTTCACTGTCGCATCGACATCTTCATCGGGAAGCTCACACGCAATCCAATTCGTCCGGTCGATTTCAAATTCGTCGCAAACCAAATCCTCAACATCGCCCACAATTACGCGGTTTGTCTCCGCATCGAGATCTACCACGTAACGGGGCTTGGCTGACCCGCCGGGAAGTCCTTTGCGCTGCCCAATCGTGAACAGCTCGATCCCGTCATGTTCGCCAACAAAGTTTCCCTCCACATCGTAAATTTCGCCGCGATGAAATTCGTTTTCGCCGAGATGCGATCGAAGAAACGCTCTGTAATCATTTCCAGGCACGAAACAGATTTCCTGACTGTCGATCTTGTCCGCGACTTTCAGGCCTAACGAATGCGCGATTTTTCTGATCTCGGGTTTACGCATGGCTCCAAGCGGCGTCAGCGCGCGGCGGAGCTGCGGCTGGCGCAGGCTGAAGAGAAAATAGGATTGGTCTTTGCGCGGATCGATGCCTTTGCGCAAAACCGCGCGATCGCGGTGATGCTCGATAATGGCGTAATGGCCCGTCGCGATGAAATCGCAGCCAAGCGCTTCGGCTTTGCCCCAGAGATTACCGAACTTGAGTTTCTCGTTGCACATGACGCAGGGATTCGGCGTCCGACCCGCTTGATATTCACTCGTGAAATAATCGATCACCGTGCGCTCAAACTGGTCGGCTTCATCGACCACGTAATGGGGAATGCCTAATGAATGGGCGACGGCGCGCGCATCGGCGACCGCTTGCGGACCGCAGCATTTGTCCTCCGCGCGCGAGATGCAGTCCTGTGGCCAGACTTTCATCGTCACCCCAATGACGTCGTAGCCTTGCTCGCGCAGTAAATAGCCGGCGACACTCGAGTCGACTCCACCGCTCATTCCAAGCAAAACACGCTTCCTGTTCCGATTCATCAAAGCGAAGAACTTCGATCAATCGACGACCGAGTCAACGAGCGAACTGGAACGCTGACGAACTTGCTGCCCCGAACCGTGAATCGCCAGGGATGATGCGCTGATCGCGTAATGCCGATTCGTTCGTCGGCGACAACATCGACATCCCCTCCGGAGGAGCAAGCGAAGCAATGGCGCGGATCGAGGCAGAGATTCATTTCATGATGTCGATTGGTGATAGCAAACGCCTCGGTCAGTTTACCCGGGCCGGAACAAAGCCGCCGTTCATCGTCAACGCCGCGCCGTTTTTTCATTAGTTCGATTCCACGGAGCGGCTGCAGCGCGCGAATCAAGACGAAGCCATTGCTTGCCCCCTTCACCAGCACGTTCAACATCCAGTGCGCGCCGTAACTGAAATAAATATAAGCCGCGCCAGGTTTGTTCTGCTCGATGAATGCGCGAGCGCTCGGACGTGAGAAAGTATGGCAGGCTTCATCGTTTTCCGCCAAATACGCCTCGGTTTCGACAATTGTTCCGGCACAGGTCCCCCAGATTAGCTCCGCCCCGACCAGCTCGCGGGCGCATAGGATCGGCTCCCGTCGAAAAAAAGTTGTTCGAATGATTTGGCGTTTCACACCTGCAGCTGCCTCGCTGGATCGATGGAAACAGGAGGTCTGCTAAAACCCTGGCGCCTTGTAATAAACCGGGAGCTTCACGTCACACGCCACCGGTTTTCCATCGCGGAACGCAGGAATAAGCTTCGCTTTGCTCATATCTTCGAATGCAGCGTCGCCGAATCCGAGAAATGGCGGCTGCTCGCTCACGAGCTTGAGATCTTGCAAATTGCCAGTTGCATCTACTTTTAATTGCAGCTCGGCTGACCCGTCGACCTGCACCGGCGCATCTGCACCGGTCGGATAATGAAAGCCGCTGAACTTCGAATCGCCTCCCCAAAATGGTTGTGGACCGATAAAATCGCTTTCTTTTGCGAGTTCCGCGCGTTCCTGATTCGAAAAAATGCGCAGCCGCGGTTTGTTGTCGACAATCGCGAACGTGACAGTTCCATAATAAATCGCGCCCACTGGCATGTGATTGTAGATCGCGGGAATAAATTTCGGATTCGCTGCGGCCGACAGTTTCTTCAGAATCTCTTGCTCCAGCAATTTTGAATCGGGGGTGCCCCGATAAGTCGAGACCGAAAGGACCGAGCCGTCTTTCTTCACCAAGCAGGAAAACATGATCGCAGCGTCCTTTTGCCCTTGTTGAATCAATCCGGCGGTGTCGATTCGGTTGACTAAAGCATCGGGTCCGGTGCCGAGCAGGATCGGGCGATACATCGGCAACTTCGCGGTTTGTGACGATGGAACATCTACCTGCGACCAGCCAAGATGGACAATCGACAATAGAATGACGGTGGAAATTCCGAAAACGCGCATGGGCAGATACGCAATCGAAACGGCGGCCATTTTCAACCGTAATCTCGAGTAAATTTAAGCCGCAGCGCGGTGGCCTTGGGAGCCGACCTTGTGCACGACCTGGTGGCGCCGGAAATAATCAATCATTGCGTCCCGCGTCTGGACTGGATCCGAAGTGCAGCGCGTCGCGGGCGTCTCGAGCAGTGCGCGTAATTTCATGAAGCGGTGGCCGCCGCTTCGCGAATCGAAGGTATTGAAGGCGATCGAGTAACGTTTGTCGCGCTCAAGTGTGCGTCCATCGGCAAGTCGCATGGCCGTGATTCGCCGTTCATAACCAACTCCTTCGGTTTCAATTTCAAACCCGAGCAGGTTCCGTGGCTCCCTACTCGCATAAACTTCTTCCATGACTGTTTTGATCTCCTCGGGTGTGAGCTCCGCCGTGACCAGATAATTTTCAAAAGGAATGAGGCCCCAAATGTCACTTATGGTTTTCGGACCGGCGGCAAAGTTATTCTTCTCATCAAAGACACCGTGCATTGCGCCGTCCGCAGTCCCTCCACGTCCTCGCAGCGCTTCCATAATTGCTGCCCCGATCAGCGCTTCGACATCGCTCGGTTGACCTGGACGGCCGCGCACGTGGAGTGTTTCCGCTAAAGTACCGATTGGTTGGGCAAGGGCGATAGCGGATTCATCGAGATGCGGTTTGGTGCGTGAAAGGATTACAGGATCGAGACCAACACGACTGTTCATCCGCTCGCATCGCGCTTCGCGACGCAACAATTTTTTTGAAGCGCGGTCGAATGTGAGATCGAGCCGTCCGACGTGAACGCCGAAATGATCGGCCTGGGTCAGAAGCACGCCGTTCGTCAGACGGCTCGGAATCGTTTGGTGCGTGTGGCCGGCAATAAATGCCACGACTTTAGGAAACTCCGCGGTTAACGCGACGACGGTATTGGCGAAATCATCACCGCCACTGCGCGGTTTCAAGCCCATATGACCTGCCAGCACAATCGCCTCGGCCCCGTCACCCTTCGCCTTCGTAATCGCGCGCCGGACTGGCTCCACCGGATATTCAAAATCGAAGCCGCGGATAAATTCCGGGCGAAACCAAAACGGCATTCCCGGCGTGGTCACTCCGATAATGGCAATCTTGACCCCATCGATTTCCTTCAAGATATAAGGCCGTACTTTTGCGAATGGATTTCCCGAATCCAAGATTTCGCCACTGGATTTTCCTTCCATCGACATGTTCGCTGCCAACACCGGCATTTTGGATTTTGTCAGCGCGTTCATGAACGGCTCCACGCCCCAATCGAATTCGTGATTGCCGACGATCCAGGCGTCGTATTTCAAATGATTGAAAAGATCGATCATGAGCGCGCCGTTCGTGCGCAAACTGACGTCGGTTCCCTGGTAAACGTCGCCGATATCAATCAAGATCGAATTCCGATTTTGCCAGCGCCAGCGCCGAATTTGGGTGACGCAACGCGCGAAGCCACCGAGGTCCGCATTTCCTGCGTAATCACTCGTGGGCAAAATGTGTCCGTGGAGATCAGTCGTGTGGAGGATTGAGATTTGGACGATGTCCCCGTGCAGTGCAGCTGCTGATCGCGCGATTTGCGGCGCAGCGCAAAACAAACCGGCCTGACCGATTGTTTTGAGAAACGCGCGGCGAGTGGGGGAACTCACTTACATCGACATATCAACATCAGCGCCCGGAGACAATTTCATTTCCACTGAATCGGAACACGAACAGACAGAATCAACAGAATTCACAAAATGGCAGCCCTTCGGGCCGTGTCGTTCTTTAACCGGTTTTAATTCTGTAAATTTTGTGCATTCTGTCTTTCTCGTATGGACCTCGAAGGCATTGATCATGTCGCGATGTCGGTTCGTGATGTCGAGCGCGCCGCGCAATGGTACATCGATGTCCTCGGTTTCGAGCGCCGATACCAAGAAATGTGGGACGGTATTCCCGTTTTTATCGGCAAAGGCACCACGTCGATCGCTTTGTTTCCCGTCCGATCAAAAGAAGGATCGGCATCGTCCGGGCGTGGGGAAGTTGGAATGCTTCATCTCGCCTTGCGCGCGAATCGAACGAATTTTCTGGCCGCACAAGATGAATTGAAGCAGCGCGGCATTCAATTCGAATTTCAGGACCACGAAATTTCGCATTCCATTTATTTCCGTGATCCTGACGGCCACAAACTCGAGATCACGACGTATGAGTTGAAGTGAAGTCTTGATCGCAGTTCGCCGAAGCGAGTTGTCCGAGGATGGCCTGGTAGCGGACTGGTAAGCGGGGCAAAAAAAATAAAAAGGAGCTTGCTTGTGGAATAGTGATATAGTTAACTATATCACTATATGAGGAGCCCTGATCAGACGAAATCGAACGGAATACTTCCCTCGAAACGGCGATCAGCTACACCGGATGAATCGTGAATGGAACGATGGTCAGCCGATTTATCGACAGCTTCGCGATCGTGTCGTCCATATGATACTCGACGGCGTGCTCAACGAAGGCGATCCGTTGCCATCCGTGCGCAACGTCGCAGCCGAATATCGGGTCAATCCGCTCACGGTCTTGAAGGCATATCAGCAACTGGTTCACGAGCAGTTGGTCGAGACCAGGCGAGGCCTCGGCATGTTCGTCAAAACCGGCGCGCGGGATTTATTGCTGAAAGGCGAACGCGAGAAATTTCTAGCGGAACATTGGCCAAGAGTTCACGCGACCATCCGGCGTCTCGGCCTAACAACAGAAGAACTATTAGAAGCCGCCGCGAAACAGCGGTCGTCGAAAACTGAAATGGAGCAACGCTGAATCATGGCATGTATTGAAGCACGCGGCCTCCGTAAAGTGTTTGGCACAACCGTTGCGCTGGACGGTATCGATCTTCGCGTCGAGGAAGGCCGCATCCTCGGATTGATCGGCCCCAACGGCGCAGGCAAGACCACCGCGCTGAACGCGATTCTTGGCCTCACCTCTTACGAAGGAGAACTGAAGGTTCTCGGACGCGATCCTTGGAGCGCGCGCGAAGAGCTCATGCGCGATGTCTCTTTCATTGCCGACGTCGCGGTATTGCCGCGCTGGATCCGGGTTTCGCAGTTGCTCGAATACGTCGCTGGTGTGCATCCGCGATTCGATCGGGCGAAAGCGGAACGTTTTCTTTCCAAGACCACGATCAAGCGCACCAGCAAGGTGCGACAATTATCGAAAGGCATGGTGGCGCAGCTACACCTCGCCCTGGTCATGGCGATTGACGCGAAATTGCTGGTGCTAGACGAGCCGACGCTTGGCCTCGACATCCTCTATCGCAAACAATTCTACGATTCTCTCTTGAACGATTACTTCGATGGCACCCGCACGATCATCGTGACGACACATCAGGTGGAAGAAGTTCAAGATGTTCTGACCGATCTCATGTTCATCAACCGCGGGCGAATCGTGCTCGAGTGCAGCATGGAAGAATTCGAGTCACGCTATTTCGAAGTGATGGTGAACCCCGAGAATGTCGCCGCGGCAAGGGCGCTTAAGCCGATGCACGAGCGTCCGGTGTTCGGCCGCAGCGTTTTGCTTTTCGATCACATCGGTCGCGAGCAACTCGCCGGGCTTGGCGACGTGCGGACGCCGAGCATTGCCGACTTGTTCGTCGCGGTGATGAGCAATAACGAAGGCCAGCCGCCTTCGCACGAAGCTGCGGCGCGCCAAGGAAGTCCGCAGTCACAGATCAGCGAAGCTAAATGAATACGCAATCGAACCCGCCTAACGAGTCACAACCAAGTTCGCCTGCGACCATGCTGGCGACGCGGCCATTCTACTGGTCGGTCTGGCGTGAATTGTGGGAGAACCATTCGATCTACATCGCGCCGTCGATCGTTGCCGCCATCATTTTGTTCGGATCCTTTGTCGGCTCGTTTCATCTGGCGGGTCGCAGGCAGAATGCCTTGTTGCTCGATCCAGCGCGTCGGCGAGCGGCAATCGAGATGCCGTACGACATCGCGGCGATGATGCTGATCTTCACCGCGTTTATAATCGGAGTGTTTTACTGTCTCGACGCGTTGCACGGCGAGCGTCGCGAGCGCAGCATCCTCTTTTGGAAATCGCTGCCGGTCTCCGATCTCACGACTGTGCTCTCGAAGGTGAGCGTCCCGCTGGTCGTTCTGCCGCTGGTCAGTTTTGCGATCATTGTTGTTACGCAATTCATCATGCTGCTGATTAGCACTGCGGCGCTGCTGCCGAGCGGGCTTGCGACAACGACGTGGGCAAACTTCAACTTGTTCCAACAGTCGGTCGTTCTGCTTTACGGCCTGATCGCGATTGCGCTTTGGCATGCGCCGATCTACGGCTGGGCGTTGTTGGTTTCAGGCTGGGTGCGGCGCGCGACATTCCTTTGGGCCGTTTTGCCGCTGCTTGCGATCGCTTTCTTTGAAAAGATCACGTTTAACACGTCGCATTTCGCGACGATGCTCGGAAAGCGTTTGATGGGATTTGCGCCTGCGGCTTTCGACTTTCAGCCGCACCGTGACATCGCGGTCGACTCCCTCACACCTGGAAAGTACCTAGCCAGTTCGGATCTTTGGATCGGTCTGGTATTCGCGGCGCTGTTCGTCGCAGGAGCGATCCGGCTTCGCCGTTATCGCGGACCATTGTGATTCACCGAAAAAACTGAAAGCTGAAACTCTGAAAAACTGAAATCGATGCACCCAACGGTCAAAGCTGCTCGCATCGCCGGCGCAGTCTATCTCTCAACCTTGCCGATCGCTGTCTACTTCTGGTCTTACATTCCGGGCAAACTGATTGTCCGCGGAAATGCGACCGCGACCGCGCAAAGCATATTGGATCACGAGACGCTCTTTCGCTTTTCAATCCTGGGAGACCTTTTTGCCTATGTGATCGTCATTTGCATGGGGTTTCTTCTCTACCGCCTGCTTCGCGAAGTAGAGGGAACCTGGGCTTTCCTGATGGTCGGCTTTGTTTTGCTTTCTGCCGCGGTCGGATTTTTCGGTGCGTTGCCCAATATCGCGGCGGTGATTTTGTTTCGTGGCAATGATTTCCTCGCTGTTCTCGATAAGCCGCAACGCGATGCACTCGCGATGTTCTTTCTGCGGTTACATGGTCAGGCAGCACTGATTAATGAAATTTTTTCCGGTCTATGGCTGTTTCCTTTAGGTCTGCTCGTCTTCCGCTCCGGATTTCTGCCGCGGTTCCTCGGCGTCTGGCTAATCGTCGCTGGCTTCGGCTGGTTGGTCCTCAGTGTGATCGCGTTGGTGTTTCCAGCTCACTACGATACTGCCTTCAGCATCATTCAACCGGTCGTGCTCGGTGAAATGGCATTCGCGCTTTGGCTGCTGATCAGAGGCGTAAACGTGAAAGCTCTGCCGGCCCGAGCGGTCTGACTCGGAAACTCTGAAAGGCTGAAAGCCATGAACCCAACCAAGAAAGCAGCTCGTATCGCCGGCGCGATTTATCTGTCGATGGTTTTCACCGCGCCCTTTAGCTTAATCTACGTCCCGAGCAAACTGATCGTGCGCGGAAACGCCGCCGCCACCGCCGACAATATTCTGGCGCACGAAACGATGTTTCGATTGTCGATCTTCGGCGATCTCATCGGCCAGGTCATCTTCATCTGTCTCGGCATCGCGCTTTATCGCTTGCTCAGCAACGTGAACAAAATCTGGGCTGCGCTCATGGTGGCGTTTGTTTTGGTTTCGGCCGCGGTCGGTTTTCTTAATACGCTCAACGACATTGGGGGGGTGATTCTTTTTCGCGGCGGAGAATTCCTCACCGTCTTCGATAAACCGCAGCGCGACGCGCTCGCCACGTTCTTCGTTCGATTGCACGGCCAGGGAATATCCATCGACGAAATCTTTTGGGGACTATGGCTCTTTCCATTTG
>Ga0209472_1002084_pt1 | contig 11338 bp, 12 predicted proteins | sample GraSoiAngelo_130_FD_185887 | JGI IMG/M metagenome (GOLD analysis project Ga0209472, IMG submission 185887) | Grasslands soil microbial communities from the Angelo Coastal Reserve, California, USA - 14_0929_02_20cm (SPAdes) (version 2) | ecosystem: Environmental > Terrestrial > Soil > Grasslands ...
CCCGTCCTTCATTATATGAAAAGGCGGCCGGATTACGAAAAAGTGGCCGGCGGCGAGCGGCACTACCCGATCACGTGATCCGCTCGCAGCAGGAGCGCCGGGGGATCGTGAGAGGCCGGTGGTACTGGCGCTACGCTCCCCGGGCTGGCGCTGGCGGGCTGGAGACAGGATGCATGAGGGCGCCGATCGTCGCGCAGAGATCATCGAGGTCCAACGGCTTCTGAAAGTACGCGGCGAAGCCGCCGAGCCTCACCCCGGCAAGCTGGTCGGCGGAGCTCGTGATGGCGATCACGGCGACGCCGCCACCCTTGTCGTGCGGTTGCTGACGCAGCCAGGCGACGAACGCTGCGCCCGACTCCCCGACAAGCGCGGCGTCGGTGACGACCAGATCGATCTTGACCGTCCCCACATACGCACGCGCGTCGAGAGTGTCGCCGGCCATCAGCACGCGGGCGCCGCACATCGTCAGCACGTCGGCAAGCGCCTGGAGGCTGTCGGCTTGGTCCTCGATGACGAGGATGATGGAGCCAAGGCCCCGCGCCCTCGCAAGAAATTTGTTCGCTTGCGCTCGGCGTGCCCGGGTCCAACGTTCGCGGCGTGCCCCCACCGTAGACGGCGGCGGCTATACTGCCGGCGACGGGAAGAGGAGGCGGCGCGATGCTCAAGGACTTCCGGGCGTTCCTGATGCGGGGCAACGTGGTCGATCTCGCGGTCGCCGTCGTGATCGGCGCCGCCTTCGGCGCCATCGTGACGTCGTTCGTGAAGGACATCCTGATGCCGCCGATCGGGCTGGTGCTCGGCCGCGTCAACTTCGACGACCTGTTCGTGACGTTATCGGGCGCCTCGTATCCGTCGCTGGCGGCCGCCAAGGCGGCCGGCGCGCCGACGCTGAACTACGGCGCCTTCCACGAAGGAATGCCCACAGTGCGCGATGGTGATCCCGGTGCGCGCGGTGCGCTGCCCGCACTGCACTAGTAACGTGGGGGGCCCCGAGATGGCCCTCCACACCCCCCAACGCTCGTAGCGTCCCGGCGAAGCCGTGACGCTCCTCGATTTCGCTACTCCGGCGCGTCCGCGGCCAGGCGGTCGAGGTACGCCTGCCACTCGACGGGCAGGAGCGACTTCTTGCGCGAGTTGCAGTCCTTGCACGCGGCCACGACGTTGCCCCGCGCCGAGGTGCCGCCGCGGCCGAGCGGCACCAGGTGATCCATCGTGAGCGCCTTCGGACCCACGCGTCGGCGGCAGTAATAGCAGACGCCGTCGGATCGGCGGCGCTTCCACCACTGGCTGGCGCGCAGCTCGCGCGCCTTCGCGCGCTGCCGCCGCAGCTCCCCCGGATCGACAGGCGCGTAGAAGTCAGTCATGGCCCGCCAGCGCCGTGGAGCTCCTCCCACTCGCGCATGAGCCACGCCATCTGCTCCTCGGCGCTCTTGCGCTCGCCGGCCACCGCCCGCGCGCGCTCGCCGTCGACGTAGAGGGCAGGGTCGGCCAGGGCCGCGCCGATCTGCTCCAGCCGCGCCTCGAGGGCGTGGATGCGCGCCTCCACCTCCTCCACGCGGCGGCGCAGGTCGCGCACCTCGGCGCTCACGCGCTTCCGGCGAGACGGTGGGGTCGGCGTGCGCTGATCCGCGGCGGGCACGGGCGGAGCGGGCGGGCGCGCCACCGTCGGGGCCGGCGCGGGGGCCGTCGTGGCCGCGAGGTAGTCGTCGTAGCCGCCGAGGTAGCGCGTCAGCCGGCCGTGGTCGACGTGGGTGACCTCGGTGCCGATGCGATTGATGAAGTAGCGGTCGTGCGAGATGAACACGATGGTGCCCGGGAAGCCGGCGAGCGCCGCCTCGAGCACCTCGCGCGAGGCAAGGTCGAGATGGTTCGTGGGCTCGTCGAGACACAGGAGCGCGCCCGGCCGCACCAGCATCTTGGCCAGCGCCAGGCGCGCCTTCTCGCCGCCCGAGAGCACCGACACCTTCTTGTCCACGGCGTCGCCGGAGAAGAGGAAGGCGCCGAGGATGGCGCGCAGCCGCGTGTGCGGCAGCCCCGGAGCCGCGGCGACGATCTCCTCCAGCACGGTGTTCGACGACGTCAGCGCGTCGAGCTGGTGCTGCGCGTAGTAGTGAACGGCGACGTGGGCGCCGAGCGTGCGCTCGCCGCGCTCGAAGGGCAGCACGCCGGCCAGGATCTTCAGGAGCGTGGACTTGCCGGCGCCGTTCTCGCCGACGAGGGCCACGCGCTCGCCACGCTCGACCGCGAAGTCCACCCCCGCGTAGACCACGTTGTCGCCGTAGGCCTTGTGCACGCCGGTCAGCGTCGCCACGCGCCGGCCCGTGCGCGGCGGCTCGGGGAACTTGAAGTGGATCCGCCGCGCGGCGCCGGGCAGCTCGATGCGCTCGACCTTGGCGAGCATCTTCACGCGGCTCTGCACCTGACGCGCCTTGGTCGCCTGGTAGCGGAAGCGCTCGATGAACCGCTCGATCTCCTCGATGCGCTTGGCCTGGTTGCGCGCCTGCGCTTCCAGCAGCGCGTGGCGGGCCTCGCGCTCGACGAGGTAGTCGTCGTAGTCGCCCGGGTAGACGGTGAGACCCGCCGTCGACAGCTCGGCGATCGAGGTCACCATGCGGTTGAGGAAGTAGCGGTCGTGGGCGACGACGACCACCGTGCCGGCGTAGCCCGCGAGAAAATCCTCGAGCCACGCGAGCGACTCGAGGTCCAGGTGGTTCGTCGGCTCGTCGAGCAGCAGCAGCGAGGGCGCCAGCAGCAGCAGGCGGGCCAGCGCCGCGCGCATCCGCCAGCCGCCCGAGAACTCGGCGACCGGCCGCGCCAGCTCGTCGGGACGGAAGCCGAGCCCGCTCAGGATCGCCTTGGCCTGACTCTCGAGCCGGTAGCCACCGAGCGCCTCGAAGCGGTGCTGGAGGTCGCCGTAGCGCGCGGTGAGGGCGTCGGTCGGCGCCGTGGCCAGCACCGCCGCGACCTCCTCCATGTCGCGCTCCAGCGCCCAGACGTCGGCGAAGCCGGCGAGCGCCTCCGCCAGCACGGAGCCCTCGCCGCTCGCGGCGGCCTCCTGGGCGAGGTAGCCGACGGTGGTGGCGCGCGGGCGGCTCACGCGCCCCGCGTCGGGCTCGTCGAGGCCGGCCAGGATGCGACAGAGCGTCGTCTTGCCGGCGCCGTTCGGGCCGACGAGCCCGATCCTCTCCCGGTCCGCGATGCGCCACGAGAGGTCGCGGAAGAGGACCTGCCCGCCAAACGACTTGGCGATCGACTCGACGGCGATCACGCGCGCTTGATCATAGGCTCGCCTCGGACGGCGGGGATTCGGTCACAGGCTCGCCTCGCCTCTCGGCTACGGCTCGCACTGCGGCCCCGCGACGTCCTACGGCTCGCACGCTTGATCATAGGCTCGCCTCGGACGGCGGGGCCCCAGCCCCGCGACGTCCTACGGCTCGCACTACCCCATGCCCTGGACGGACTCTGGCGTGATCTTGGCGATCACGCGCACTTCCCCGGGCCGGCGGTTCGGATACTTGTCCTTGCCCATGTACTTCTTGGCCAGGGCATCGATGTGCGCGTCGGCGCCCTGTTCCGTCATCTCGGCGACGCGCCCGCGCACCTGCACGTAGCGGTACGGGTTGTCCGGGTCCTGCACCGACAGCGCGACGACCGGGTTCGCCTTGAGATTCCTGTCCTTCACCCGGCCGCGCGCCGTGTTGATGCGGACGTAGGTCCCGTCGAAGTCGCACCACACCGGAGTGATTTGCGGTCGGCCGTCGCGGCCGACGGTGGCGAGGTGGCAGAACGCCTTCTTGTCGAAGATGTCGCGGTACTTGTCGAGACTCGAGGCCATGGTCATTTCCTCCCTGCTCTGAACTGTTCCAGCACCGAGAACGCGTGGCGGATCGACTTGACGGCCAGGGTGCCGCCCATGAGCACCCCGATATCCAGCGTCTCGGCGATCTCGGCGTCCGTCGCGCCCTGGTCGAGGACCTCCTCGACGCGATGGTCGATTCAGTCGAAGCAGTTCTGCGAGACGGCCACCGCGAGCGCAGTCAGCTCCTTGTGCTTCTTGGAGAGCGCGCCGTCGGCGAACACCTCCTTGCCGATCTCGCCGAACGCGCGATAGACCTTCATCGGCGACTTCAGCATCAGGCCGTTGAGCCGCTTCTTCTCCGTGTTGCGCTCGTGGATGTGCATAGAGAGCCCTCCTGGCTGGGGGCCCCGATATGGCCCCCAGACCCCCAACGAGCCATCGCAGGCTCGCCTCGGCCGTCGAACGGCCTGCGGCTTCGCACTCCCACGCGCCCCGGGAAACCCGCGGCGCTCCTCGATATTGCTATGCCTTCGTCAGCTCGTCCCCGCGCGCGTCGGCCATCGCCCGCAGCGCGAAGAGCAGCCGCACGACGCACTGCTGGACGAGCAGCGCATCCTGCGTGAACGGGTCCGCCAGCCACTCGCGCGCCCACTCGTGGTTCTCGGCCGCGAAGCCAAGGGTGGGGGAGAGCTTCTGCAGCCGGATCAGCAGGTCGTCCTGCGGTAGCCCGGCCGCGCGCAGCCGGTCCACGACCGCGGCCCGCACGGCGGCGTTCCAGATGCCCGTCAGCCCCTCGAGCAGCGCCGCGTAGCAGGTCAGCCCTTCCTTCTGCGCCAGCGCCTGCAACACCGCGGGCACCAGCGGGTTGACGACGGTGTCCCCCTCGTCGTCGGTGCCGAAGAGCGGCCCGATGACGGGATCGGCGTTCGGCTCGTCCAGGCGCTCGACGAGCGAGGCCGCCGCGGCCGCAGGCACCGGCGTCAGCTGGGCGAGGCGATCGAGTAACGGGACGTCGCCTGGCATGCCGCCCTCCTATCCGCCGGCCCGCGTCGGCTCCTCGCGCATGTCCGGGCGCGCCAGCTCCTGGGCACGTCCCGCCGGCACGAGGAACGCGGAGGCGAGCGCGAGCACGCTGACGCCGAAGCCCACCACGAACACACCGTGCAGGGCCTCGGCCATCGGCAACCCGCTCGCGAGCCGGCGCACCATCACCGCCCCCATCACCGAGAGTCCCACGGCGCCGCCGATCGTGCGCAAAAACTGCGTCAGCGACGTCGCGGCGCCGAGGTCGGCCCGCGCCACCGCGCTCTGCACCGACAGGAGCATGGGGACGAACGTCAGCCCCATGCCGATGCCGCCGAGCAGCGCGTCCCGCATCGCCACCGTCTGGGTGAGACCGGGCGCCCAGCGCGTCAGCAGCAGGAAGGCCACGGCCAGGCACGTCATGCCGGCGACGGCCAGCGCGCGGTAGCCGACGCGGAGCACGAGACGCGCGCTCACGATCGACATGGCCACCCAGCCCAGCACGAACGGCATGAGCACGACGCCGGCCGCCGTTGCCGACATCCCGCTGACGTGCTGCAAGAACAGCGGCACGAACGAGATCGCGCCGAACATCGCCATGCCCGAGAGGAACCCATTGACGCCGGCGGCGAGCACCATGCGGTGGCGGAACAGCCGGAAGGGCACGATCGGCTCGCCCGCGCGCCGCTCCACCGGCACGAACGCGGCGAGGGCGACGGCGGCGAGGGCGAGCGGCACGAGCACGTCCGCGCCCGTCCAGACGCCGATGCGGCCGGCCTCGAGGATGCCGACGAGCAGCGCCGAGATCCCGGACGTGAAGAGCGCGACGCCGGTCCAGTCGAAGGCGTGAGGCCGCCGCACGGTCGCGTCGGGGAGCGCGCCGGCGAGCAGCGCGATGGCGACGGCGCCGAACGGCAGGTTGACGTAGAAGACCCAGCGCCACGAGCCGAGATCGGTCAGCAAGCCCCCGAGCAGCGGCCCCAGCAGCGAGGCCACCCCCCACATGCCCGACACGTAGCCCTGCATGCGCGCGCGCTGCTCGAGCCCGAACAGCTCCCCGATCATCGTCATGCCGAGCGTCATGAGCGAGCCCGCGCCGAGGCCCTGCAGCATCCGGAAGCCGATCAGCTGGACCATGTCCTGCGAGGCGCCCGACAGCGCGGAGCCGAGCAGGAAGATGCCGAGCCCGCCGAGGTAGACGGGGCGGCGGCCAAAGAGATCGGAGACGCGCCCCCAGAGCGGCATCGTGACCGTCGAGGTGAGCAAGAACCCCGAAAAGACCCAGGAGTAGATGTGGACGCCGCCCAGGCTCGCCACGACCGTCGGCATCGCGGTGGCGACCACGGTAGATTCCATGGCCGCCAGGAACACCGAGAGCATGACGCCGTAGAGCGCCCGGCGCTTGCGCGCGTCGCCGGTGACGGCCACCGCCATCTAGTGGCCGCCGGTGCAGGCGGCGCAGCGGCAGAGCGCGCGCAGGTCCGCGTACGGATAGACGCTCGCGTGCGCGTCAGACCACGTCACGGCGAGGCCCGCGTCCGTGCGGCGGATGTCCTGCGGCCACGCCTTCGCCCCCGCCACGACCTCGAGCGTCGCGCAGGCGCCGCAGCCGCAGGCGCGGCGAAGGGGCTCGAACGGATAGATCGACCCGTGGTCGTCGGCCCACGTGACGCCGAGCGCGTAGCGGCCAACCAGGTGGACGTCGCGCGGGACGTCCGGGTTGGGCTGACCGAGGATCGGCAGGCGGCCCTTCACGCCTCGCCTCCGCGCGCGGCGGCATGCAGGCGCATGCCGGCCAGCAAGTAATGGATGGCGAGGTTCTGGTGCTCGCCCCACACGCGCGAGCGCCGCCGGATCGCCTCCTCGCTCAGGGTCCGCCCGCGCCGCGCGTAGTGGTGCTCGAAGGCCTTGCGCACGGCGAGGTCGCCGGCGGGACAGACGTCCCCCCGCCCGCAGCAGCGCGCGAGGAACCAGTCCGCCGTCCAGCGCCCGAGGCCGCGCAGCGCCGTCAGCGTCGCGATGACGTCCGCGCTCGGCGCCGTGGTCAGCGCGTCGAGGTCGAGCGTGCCGCGCACCACGCCGCGCGCGAGGTCGCGAATGTACTCGCCCTTGCGCGTCGAAAACTTCAGCGCGCGATACTCGCGCAGCCGAGCGGCGGCGAGCAGGGGCGGCGTCGGGAACGCGTAGACGTCCCCACCGGGCGTCGCCACCGGCGTGCCCCAGCGTCGCACGAGGCGGGCGCGGCAGGCGAAGGCGAAGGAGAGATTCACCTGCTGCGCCGAGATCGAGCCGATCAGCATCTCGAGCGGCGTGGGCGCCAGGGTCGGGCGCATCCCGTAGAGCGGCTCCACGAGCGGGGCGAGCGCGGGATCCCCCTTCGCCATGCGGTAGAAGCCGGGCAGGTCGAAGTCGAGGCCGCACAGCCGGCGGACCTCCGTCGTCACCGCCCGCTCGACGTCCGCGCCGCCGCCGCCGGGGATGGTGACGGTCAGCCGCGCGTCGGTGACCGTCCCCGACGTGCGGACCTCGTACGGCAGCAGACGCTCGCCGACGCGAAGCACGCGGCGGAGCACGTCGCCGTCGAGGCGGGTGGCCGGATCCTCTCCCCAGCGATGGTAGCGCGCGAGCGTGGCCGCGGCGTCGAACGGGCCGTCGACGGCGAGGGTGAGCTCCATCGGCCTAATCACGCGGTCGTTGAGTGTACCAGAATCGCTCAGTGGCGCAGGTGGTAGGGCACGTCGGTGACGATGACGTTCTTGCGGAACAGGAACGTGCCCTTGATCAGGAGCGCCGTCTGGTTGTGGAGGATCTGCTGCCACCAGCGGGCGGGAATGAACTCCGGCAGCACGATCGTCACCACGTGGTTGTCGCCGTGGCGCTGGAGCTGGTCGATGTACTCCAGCAGCGGGCCGAGGAGCGAGCGGTACGGTGACGTCAGCACGATGAGCGGCAGCCCCTGCCCCCACTTGCCCCAGCGCTCCTCCAGCCGCCGCGTGCGCTCGGGATCCGTTTCCACGTAGAGGGCCTTGGCCGACGGCGAGAGCGTCTGCGCGTACTGCAGCGCGTGGACGACGCCGCGGTGCAGGTCGCCCACGAGGACGAGGACCGTGTTCGTCATGGGCGGCGGTGGCGAGTAGTCGTCGAGCGAGAGCTGCCGCGAGACCTCGCCGTAGTGGCGATGCACGACGACGAAGATGGCCACGAGGGTGGGGATGAGCAGCACCACGATCCAGGCGCCATGCGAGAACTTCGTCACCGCGATCGTCACCATGACCACGCCGGTGACGAGCGCGCCCACGCCGTTGAGGGCCAGGCGCCACCACCAGCCGGGGCCGCGCACGCGCATCCAGCGGCGCACCATGCTCCCCTGCGAGAGCGTGAACGACACGAACACGCCGACGGCGTAGAGCGGGATGAGCGCGTGGGTGTCACCCTTGAAGATGAGCAGCAGGACGACGGCCAGGCCGCCTAGGATCACGATGCCGTTGGAGAAGACGAGCCGGTCGCCCTGCGTGGAGAACTGGCGCGGGATGAACCGGTCACGGGCGAGGAAGAAGGCCAGCCGCGGGAAGTCGGCGAACGACGTGTTGGCCGCCAGCAGCAAGATCAGCATCGTCACGAACTGGATCTCGTAGTAGAGGAAGCCGCCGCCGAAGACGTGGCGCGCCAGCTGCGAGACCACCGTCTCGTGCTCCTTGGGGACGATGCCGAAGTCGTACGCGAGATAGGTGATGCCGAGGAAGAGCGTGATGAGAATCGCGCCGAGCCAGGCCAGCACGACGCGCGCGTTGTGGGCCTCCGGCGGCTTGAAGGCGGGCACGCCGTCCGAGACCGCCTCGACACCGGTCAGCGCGGCGCACCCCGAGGCGAAGGCCCGCAGCAGCAGGAACAGCCCGATGCCCTCGAGGCCCGGCGGGTGCGCCTGGTACGGCGCCTCGCCGAGGAAATCGAATGCCGCGGAGGTTCGCGATGGCGACGACCGCCACCGCCGCCACGCAGAGCACCACGCGGTATCGGAACAGCCACGGCACCGCCGAGGTCACGGCGGCGATGCCGGCCGCCACGCTCACCGCTACGGTCAGCACGTAGTCGATCAGGAGCGCGGCGCCGGCGACGAGCGCGGGGTACGTGCCGAGGTTGTCCTTGGAGACGATGTAGGCGCCGCCGCCTTGAGGGTAGGCCAGGATCGTCTGCCGGTAGGAGGACACCACGATCGCGATGAGGGCGGCGATGGCGACCCCGATGGGCAGCGAGTAGGACAGCGCCGCGGTGCCCGCCAGGATCAGCACGAGCAGGATTTCCTCGGTCGCGTACGCGGTCGACGACAGCGCGTCGGAGGCAAAGACGGCGAGCGCGGTCGGCTTGGAGAGCCGTTCGTGCCGGGACTGCGCCGTCGGCAGCGGCGTCCCGACGAACAGGCGCTTCAGCTGGTGCAGACGCACCGGGCCATGATACGCCCGTAGCCCCCGGCAACCGTCAGTGTTCGACGGGGCTTACGGCGCGCCGACGGGGCGGCGCTAGAACGGCGAGGGCTGGCGATGCAGGTCGGCGGCGTTCTCGAACCGGGCGTACTGCGGCAGGAAGACCACCTTCACGGTGCCGGTGGGGCCGTTGCGCTGTTTGCCGATGATGATCTCGGCGACGTTCTGCTCGTCGGGCGGAATTTCGTCGCCTTTGTAGACGAACGGCCGGTAGATGAAGAGGATGACGTCGGAATCTTGCTCCAGGGCGCCGGAGTTGTGACTGACGATGCCGTCCGCCAGCCACGATTCCGGGCCCGGTACCGTGAGGTCGAAGACGTCCTCGTGGCCGGCGGGCCGAACATCGACGATGCGGTCCCAATCGATGTCGACCACGTTCATGTCGCCGTTTCTGTCGTCGACCGCATCGGCGTAGTCACGGACGGCCTCGGGAATATGGTTCGCGACGGCCAGCATATCGCGGGTCGTCAACTCGCTCACCCTGACCCAACCACGCTGCGAGAACAGGCGATGCTCCTGGGTCGCTCGAATCGAGCGACCGCGCGAGAGGCGGAGCGTCAGGAGACGCCGCCGCCCCACGCGCCAGACTCGTTCACTCTTCGCAGTCACGATCCTGCCCTGCGGCGACATCGAGAGCACTTCGGGCGCTGAGTCGACGAGATCCTGGATGGCCACGCGGCGGCCATCCGCTAGCAGCACGAGCGTATCTCCTGTCACGCATTCTCTCAGGTCGGAGAGCTGCGGCCGGAAGTCGCGCTGTGCGCGCGCCTCCACCGCGCGCGAGAGCTGAGAGAGCGCGACCACCGGCACGTTGAGCTCCTTCGCGAGCGCCTTGAGCGAGCGTGAGATCTCCGAGATCTCCTGTTGCCGGTTGTCGAGCGCGGCGCGCCCGCGCATCAGCTGCAGGTAGTCGATCACCAACAGATCCAGGCCGTGCTCGGCCTTCATCCGGCGCGCCTTCGCGCGCGCCTCCAGCACCGTGAGGCCGGGACTGTCGTCGATGAAGATCTTGGCCTCCGAGAGCCGGCCAGCGGCGGCGGTGAGCCGATGCCAGTCGGACGACGACAGGAAGCCGGTGCGCACCGCCTGCGAGTCCACCTTGGCCTCGGAGCACAGCATGCGCTGCACCAGCTGCTGAGCGGACATCTCGAGGCTCAGCACCAGCGCGGTGCCGCGCAGGGTGACGCCGAGGTGCTGGACGATGTTCAGCGCGAAGGCGGTGTTGTGGGTGACGACGTGGTCGTCCGTGACGTAGAGCCGGGACGGGTGGGTCACGGCGATGCAGCGCGTCTCGGTCACGCGCGTCGGCTCGATGGAGACGAACATCGGCCGGCGCGGCCGGCGCGGGGCCAGGGTGCGGATCAGCTTCGACGAGAGGGTCACGAGCTCCTTCGGTTCGGCGTAGTCGATGGTGCACACATACGGGGCGCGCGGCGAGCTCCGTCGCACCGAGCACCAGCCGCCCAGCGAGCGGACGAGTGCGGCCACGCCGCGCGCGAGCCGCCCGCTGCTGGCGGACACGCGCAGGGTGCCCCGCGCCTCCACCACGCCGGCCGCGTCGAGAAGGCCACGCAGCAGATCCACCCGCGCCCCGCGGCGCGCGCCCATGTAGATGTCGGGGACGAACCGCTGCGCGCTCTCGATGTCCCACAGCCGGAGCCGGCGCATCGCGTCGATGACCGTGCTCGCCGCCTGGCCGTCGGCGCGCTCGGCGACCCGGGCGACGATCTCCGGGTCGGACGTCCAGAAGCGCAACGCGCGGCCCGAAAGCTCACCGGCACCGAGCAGAGCGCCGAGCAGCCATGGATCGACCGGCAGCGGGTCGGAGTGCCCGTCGTCCCCGGACGGCGTGTCGACCCAGAGGCCGTGTCGGTAGTGCTTCCGCGCCAGCAGCAGCGTGACCTGCTCCGTGGTCAGCACCCGCGGCTCGAGCCACGCCCGATGATGGACGCGCCAGAGATGCTCGGCGCAGCATTCCGTCGAGCGCCCGTCCGAGAACGTGACGCGGTACACCTGGCGCGCGCCCTGCGGGAAG
>Ga0209472_1002085_pt1 | contig 11335 bp, 21 predicted proteins | sample GraSoiAngelo_130_FD_185887 | JGI IMG/M metagenome (GOLD analysis project Ga0209472, IMG submission 185887) | Grasslands soil microbial communities from the Angelo Coastal Reserve, California, USA - 14_0929_02_20cm (SPAdes) (version 2) | ecosystem: Environmental > Terrestrial > Soil > Grasslands ...
TCGCGAAGGCGGCCACACCGTCGGCGCAGGCGCCGTCACCGATATCATCGAGTAGGATTGGAAAGCTAAATGAGACAAGGCGACAAAATTCGCATTCGATTGAAGGCTTACGACCACCGCATCCTGGACCAGTCCACGCGGGAAATCGTGGAGACCGCCAAGCGCACGGGAGCGGACGTGGCCGGGCCGATTCCTCTGCCGACCACCATCAACCGGTGGACGGTGCTGCGGTCGCCGCACGTGGACAAGAAATCGCGCGAGCAGTTTGAAATGCGCACGCACAAACGGCTGATCGACATTCTGGAGCCCACGTCGGATACGGTGGACGCGCTGATGAAGCTGGATCTGCCGCCGGGCGTGGACGTGGAAATCAAGGCTTTCGGGCACGCTGCGAAGTGACGATCCGATGAGGATCATCATCCTGAGGAGCGTAGCGACGAAGGATCTCTCAGGGGTAGTTGTAGGGGCCGGGCTTTAGCCCGGCGAATTTAGCAAGGCGCAGCCAATACCCGCTGAGGAACGCTGCGAAAAAGAAAGAAGAGAGCGATGGCAGTCAACGGAATTATCGGAATCAAGCTGGGCATGACCCAGGTGTTCGCCGAAGACGGCAGCCTTGTGGGCTGCACCGTTTTGCAGGCCGGGCCGTGCGTGGTGGTCCAGCGCCGCACCAAAGACAAGGACGGCTACGAAGCCGCACAACTGGGGCTCGTGGAATTCGTCAAGCCGCAGCGCGTGAACAAGGCCATGACGGGGCACTTCAAAAAGGCCAGCGTCGCGCCGATGAAAGTTCTGCACGAAGTGCACTTGCCGGAATCGAAGGACGAAACCAAAGTTGGCGACCGCGTCTTGGTGGAAAGCTTCAAGGCCGGCGAACTGGTGGACGTAAGCGGCGTCAGCAAGGGAAAAGGTTTTCAGGGCGGCGTGAAGCGCTGGCACTACGCGGGAGGCGATGCGACGCACGGTTCGATGTTTCACCGCGCTCCGGGCGGCATCGGCGGCAGTTCGTTTCCGTCGCGCGTTTGGAAGAACCAGCATTTTCCCGGTCACATGGGAAACCAGAAGGTAACGGCAAAGAATTTGAAAGTCGTGAAAGTGGACACCGACGAAAACCTGCTACTGGTGCGGGGATCGGTGCCGGGACCGAGCGGGCAGTACATTTTCATTCGCAAGGCCCTAGCTGGAGCGAAGAGCGCGAAGTAAGCGGTTTCTGAGATCGAGAGAAGGGCGAGAGATCATGCCGGTAGTGGACGTCGTCAATCTGGATGGCAAGAAGGTTGGCCAGGTGGAACTGGCGGAAGCGGTCTTTGGCGCGAAGGTGAATCAGCACCTGCTGCACGAGGCTTCGCGGTGGTATCTGCGCGGGCTGCGCGCGGGCACGCACAAGACCAAGGACAAGAGCGAGGTCAGCGGCGCGGGCCGCAAGCTCTGGCGGCAGAAGGGCACGGGCCGCGCGCGTATCGGCTCGATTCGCTCGCCACTCTGGCGGCATGGCGGCACGGTCCACGGGCCGGAACCGCGCGATTACAGCTACGCGCTGCCGAAGAAAATGTTGGTGGGCGCGCTGCGTTCGGCGCTTTCCGCAAAATTGGCAGAGCAAAAGCTGACCGTCGTGGATGGCTGGACGCTCGAATCGCACAAGACGCAGAACCTGGTTTCAGCGCTCGAAAAACTGAACCGTACGAAGTCGGCGCTTTTGGTTTCTCACGGTGATAACCGCAACCTGGAGCTGGCGAGCCGCAACATCGAAGGCGTGAAGCTGGCTGCGCCCAACGTTTTGCAGCCCTACGACGTGCTGAAGCATGACTTGGTGCTGCTCTCGAAAGATGCGGCGGCGCGTTTGAATCATTCACTCGATCCGGAGAGGAAGCCGATGGTTGTGCCTGATGTGGCCACGATTGCGCCAGCGGCCAAACCGGCGAAGAAAGAAGCGGCGCCAAAAGCAGCGGCCAAGAAACTGACGGCCAAGAAAGCGGCAAAGCCGAAAACCAAGAAGGGGAAGGAATAAGCCATGGCGGCCCCTCACTATCAAATCATTCGGCGGCCCATCATCACAGAAAAGGGCCTGGGCGTGAAAGAGACGCAGCACACGGTGGTCTTTGAAGTGTCCTCGGCGGCCACGAAAACGGAAATCAAGGAAGCCGTGCAGCAGATTTTCAAGGTCAAGGTGGACAACGTGCGCACGGCGAACTTTGTCGGCAAGATGCGCCGTCGTGGCCAGAACGAAGGCTACCGGCGCGACTGGAAAAAAGCTTACGTGAAGCTCGCCGAAGGCGAAAAAATGATCGAGTACGCGGAGAACCTGTAAGCACGGGGGCCCTGGGAAGAGATTCGGAAGGTAAGAGGCAGCGATGGGACTGAAGAGCTTTAATCCATACACGGCGTCGCGGCGGTTTATCACCGTCGTGGACAAGAGCCATATCACCAAGCAGGAGCCGGAGAAGGCGCTGCTCGAGCCGAAAAAGCGTTCGGGCGGGCGCAACAATCAGGGCGAAGTGGTGATCTGGCACCGCGGCGGCGGCCACAAGAAACAGTACCGCAAGGTAGACTTCCGGCGCGACAAGGCTGGCGTGCCCGCGAAAGTGGCGGCCATTGAATACGACCCGAACCGCAGCGCGAACTTGGCGCTGCTGCACTACGCTGATGGCGACAAGCGCTACATCCTTCATCCCATCGGCCTCGAAGTCGGGGCCACCGTTTCCACCGGCGAAGGCGCGGACATTCTTCCGGGCAATGCGCTGCAGTTTAAGCACATTCCTCCGGGGACGATGGTGCACAACCTCGAGCTGTATCCCGGGCGCGGCGGGCAAGTGGTTCGCTCCGCGGGCGCCTCGGCACAGTTGTTGAGCAAGGAAGGCGAAATCGCGCTGGTGAAGTTGCCTTCCGGCGAAGTACGCAAATTTTCCGTGGATTGCATGGCCACGATTGGCCAGGTGGGCAATCTGGACCATGAGAACGAAACCTTCGGAAAAGCGGGACGCACGCGCTGGCACGGCATCCGGCCCACGGTTCGCGGCGTCGCCATGAACCCGGTGGATCACCCGCACGGTGGCGGTGAAGGCCGCGTCAAGGGCAATCATCCGCAGACGCCCTGGGCTTTCCCGACGCTGGGCAAGAAGACCCGGCACAACAAGCGCACCGACAAGCACATTGTCGAGCGCCGGAAGTAAAGGGCAGCAGTGCACTGAGGCGAAAGACCGGGCGGCGAAGGAAGAGCGGCCCGGTGAGGCAGAGACCATGCGAGCGACACGAACGACACGAACACGATCAGGGGGACGGCGAAGCCGGCCGGTAAAGCGCGCGGTGAAGCGCCGCGTTGCCAAGCTGGCAAAGCCAGCGCGTCCGGCGGTGCGAGTAGCAGTGGCTCCCCCGGAGCCGGTACTGTACAAGCTGTGCAAACCGGGCTGGGCGGTGATCGTCGAGCGCATCCCGAACGCGCAGGGCACGCGGTTTGTTTGCCCGTTCTGCCCCAGGTCGCACCGCGTTCCCGGACCCGTGCGCGGTTTCAAGAAAGTGCGGCGGCCCCAGTGGGGCCGCTTGCGGCGAGTGGAGGAATAAGGAAGCAATGGCACGCTCATTGAAAAAAGGGCCGTTCGTCGACGGCCATTTGCGCGAGAAGGTCGAGGCGCTGAACACGCGCAACGAGAAAAAAGTGGTGAAGACCTGGTCGCGGCGTTCGACGATCGTGCCGGAAATGATCGGGCACACCATCGCCGTGCACAACGGCAAGAAATTTATTCCGGTGTATGTGACCGAGCAGATGATCGGGCACAAGCTGGGCGAGTTTTCGCCGACGCGCTCCTTCAAGGGGCACGGCGTGAAAGCGGCGCTCGAAAAGGCCGCGGGCGTGGCGCCCGCAGGAGGCGGCGCACCGGGAGCAGCGGCACCCGCAGCTCCGGCGCCGAAGGCATAACGAATGGCACAAGCGCAAATCGTTCCGGGATCAATTGAAGCGCACGCCCTGGCGCGGCATGTGCGCATGTCTCCGCAGAAGGCGCGGCTGGTGATGGACCTGATTCGCGGGCAAAAGGCGCAGAGTGCGCTGCAAACGCTGCAGTACACGCAAAAGCGCGCCGCCAAGCACATTGAAAAAGTGCTGCGCAGCGCCATCGCCAACGCCGAGCGCAAAGCTGATGAAGCTGGAGCGCCGCTGGACGTGGATGAATTGTACGTCTCGAACTGTTTTGTGAATGAAGGTCCGCGCTGGAAGCGGCTGCGGCCGGCTCCGATGGGCCGCGCGTTCCGCTACCAGAAGCGCACTTCGCATCTTTGGGTGGGTGTGGCCGAACACCACGTGGCCGCCGCGGAACGTGTGGCCGCAATTGAAGCGGAAGCCCAGGCACAAAAAGGCGTCCGAGGCACGGCGCGGCGTGTTCGCAAGGCGTTGACCGGCAAGCAAGCGCCGCCGAAGAAGGGAAAGAAGTAGTCGGCCCGGTTAGGGCCGCGCTAAGGAACGCTATGGGACAAAAAACGCATCCGTACGGATTCCGGCTGGGCTACAACAAGCCGTTCAAGTCGCGCTGGTATGCCGACAAGGAATACGCCGACCTGCTCCACGAAGACGTGAAGCTGCGCCGCGAGCTGAAGGACAAGCTGAAGAGCGCGGGCATCAGCTCGATCGACATCATCATCGGGCGCAAAGGCGCGGAGATCGACAAGCTCAAGCAGGACGTGCAGAAGCGCACCAAGCGCGAAGTGCACATCGACATCCAGGAAGTGCACCGCCCCGAATTGGATGCGCAGCTCGTGGCCGAATCGATTGCCCTGCAGCTTGAAAAGCGTGTGGCATTCCGCCGCGCGATGCGGAAAGCGGTGGATTCCGCGCTGCGTTTCGGCTGCAAAGGCATCAAGGTGCGCGTGGCGGGCCGGTTGAACGGCGCGGAAATCGCCCGCAAGGAATGGTATTTGCAAGGGCGGCTGCCGCTGCAAACGTTGCGCGCGGAAATCGATTTCGGCTTCGCGCAAGCCTACACGACTTACGGCGTGATTGGCGTGAAGTGCTGGATCTACCAGGGCGAAAATATTCCGCGGCGCAAGCAGCAGGAAGATAAACCTGTTGCCGCTGTTGCGTAGACTGAAACTTAAAATCTAGAACTTACGACGGGAAGAAGTGAGAACAGAACGATGTTGATGCCGAAAAAAGTGAAGTACCGGAAGCAGATGCGCGGGCGGCGCAAGGGCAAGGCCTGGCGCGGCGGGGATTTGTCGTTTGGCGAATACGGCTTGAAGGCTCTCGAAAACGCCTGGATCACCGACCGTCAGATTGAAGCCTCGCGCGTGGCCATCACCCGCTTTATCAAGCGCGGCGGCAAATTGTGGATTCGCATTTTTCCGGACAAGCCGTTCACCAAGAAGCCCGCGGAAACCCGCATGGGCAAGGGTAAAGGCGCTCCGGAGCGCTGGGTTTCAGTGGTGAAGCCGGGACGTATCTTGTTTGAAATGGCGGGAATTGACGAAGCAACGGCCAGGGAAGCGCTCGGGCTGGCGGCGCACAAGCTGCCCATCCCGACGCGATTCGTCTCCCGCGCGGGAGGATTCTAGTCATGCCGCGGCGCATTGAAAAAATACGCGAAGCGGGCAGGGAAGAGCTCGAAGCGCAGCACAAGGACTTGACGGAGCAGATTTTCCGGCTCCGTTTTCAGCTGACTACCGGGCAGGCGGAAGCGCTGAAGCGGCTGCGCGAAGCGAAGAAGGATTTGGCGCGGGTGAAGACGTTGTTGCGCGCGCAGGAATTGAGGAAGGCATAAATGGCAACTGAAACACAGGCTGCGGCGGCGGACACGCGCGGCGACCGCACGGTGCTCACCGGCAAAGTCACAAGCGCAAAGATGGAAAAGACCATCGTCGTGGAAATCATCCGGCTGGTGCAGCATCCGAAATACCGCCGCGTGGTGCGTATCGCCAAGAGGTTTTATGCCCATGACGAAAAGCGCCAGGCCAAGGCCGGCGACACGGTGCGCATTGTGGCTTCGCGGCCGCTGTCGAAGCTGAAGCGGTGGCGTTTGAAGGAAGTGCTGGCGTCGAGTGCGTCGGCCAAGCAATAGGGACAGGGGAGCGGACCAATGATTCAGATGCGAACCTGGCTGACGGTGGCGGACAATTCCGGCGCGCGCAAGCTGACCTGCATCATGCCGGTGGGTGGCGACGCGGGGTTGCAAGCCGGCCTCGGCGATGTCGTAACTGCCGCGGTGAAAGAAGCTACACCGGAAAGCCAGATCAAAAAGGGGAGCGTGGTGAAAGCAGTGGTGGTGCGCATGCGCAAAGAGCGTCGGCGCAAGGACGGCACGTACATCCGGTTTGACGACAATGCCGCGGTGCTCATCAACGATGCCGGCGAGCCCATTGGCACGCGCGTGTTCGGCCCGGTGGCGCGCGAACTGCGCGAGAAGAAATTCACGAAGATTGTTTCGCTGGCTCCGGAGGTTTGGTAAGCAATGGCACTGACACACGAAAGAGCGGAGCGGCACAGTATTCAGGTCCGCAAGGGTGACAACGTCAAGGTTTTGGCGGGCAAAGACGCGGGCAAGAGCGGCCGCGTGCTTTCGATCAACGCCACGAAGAACACCGTGGTCGTCGAGCATGTGGGCATCATCAAGCGCCACACGCGTCCCAACCCTTCGAAGAACATCAAGGGCGGAATCGTGGAAAAGGAAGCGGGAATCAACGTTTCCAACGTGATGGTCATTTGCCCGAGCTGCGGCAAGCACACGCGCATCGGCCACACGATTTTGCCGGACGGTACGAAAATGCGCAGTTGCCGGCATTGCAAGTCGACATTGGACAAGTAACCAGTAAAGGACGGGACGGAAGAGGGCGATGAAAAGCCGATTGCAGGAAAAATACCGGGGAGAAACCGTGGCCGCGCTGATGAAGCGCTTTGGCTGGAAGAACCGTATGGCCGTGCCGAAACTGCAGAAGATCACCCTCAACATCGGCCTCGGCGAAGCCAGCCAGAACGCCAAGCTGTTGGATACAGCGGCGGTGGAACTGGGCCAGATCACCGGGCAGAAAGCGGTCATCACGCGGGCCAAGAAGTCCATCGCGAACTTCAAGATTCGCAAGGGCATGCCCATCGGCTGCGCGGTCACGCTCCGCGGCGACCGCATGTACGAATTTCTCGACCGTCTCTGCAACGTGGTGCTGCCGCGCGTGCGCGACTTCCGCGGCTTGCCCTCGAACGCTTTCGATGGCCGCGGGAATTACACCCTGGGGCTCAAGGACCAGCTTGTCTTCCCGGAAATCGATTACACCCGCGTGGACAAGATCAAGGGCATGAACATCACGCTGACCACGTCGGCGAAGAACGATGAGCAGGGCCGCGAGCTGCTGAAGGGCCTCGGGGTTCCCCTGCGCGAAAGAGGGGCGGCTTAATCCATGGCAAGAACCGCAAAGATCGCCAAGACCCGCAAGAAGCCGAAGTTCAAGGTGCGCGTGCGCAACCGCTGCCGCTGCTGCGGCCGCGCGCGCGGCTATATTCGCAAGTTCCAGATGTGCCGCATCTGTTTTCGCGGCATGGCGCTGCGCGGAGAAATCCCCGGCGTCGTGAAAGCCAGCTGGTAGGAGTCGCCGCGGTAAGCGGCGCAAGGATAGGAGATATGCAGACCGATCCCATTGCCGATTTTCTGACGCGCCTCCGCAACGCGGCGGCCGCCAAGCACCAGCGCGTCGACGTTCCGGTCTCCAAGCTTAAGACGGAAATCGCGCGCATCTTGAAGGAAGAGGGCTACATTTCGACCTACAAGCTGGTCGATGAAAATAAGACTCGCAAAGTGTTGCGCGTCTTTCTGAAGTACACGCCCGACCGCCGCAGCGTCATCAGCGGCATGAAGCGCATTTCCCGGCCCGGCGCGCGCGCTTACCACGGCGCGATTGGGATTCGCCCGGTCGTGGGTGGTCTGGGCATCAGCATCCTGACGACGCCCAAAGGCGTGATGAGCGGCCGTGCCGCGCGCAAGAACAACGTCGGCGGCGAGATTCTTTGTGAAGTGTGGTAGGCGGAATTCTTAGGCGAGGAAGAGACAGAAGATGTCACGCATCGGACACAAACCAATTCCCGTGCCCTCGGGCGTAAAGATCGCGCTGCAGGATGGCCAGGTCGAAGTGCAGGGCCCCAAGGGGAAACTTTCGATCGCCGTGCCGCGTGGGATTACCTTCGAGCAGAAGGACGGGATCCTGACGGCGAAGCGCGCTACGGAAGAGCACCGGGCGCTTCACGGCCTGGCTCGCGCGCTGGTCGCCAACGCGGTGCACGGCGTCACTTCGGGCTTCAAGAAGGAGCTCGACATTGTCGGCGTCGGTTACCGCGCGGAACTGAAGGGCAAAATCGTCGCTTTCGCGCTTGGCAAGTCGCATCCGATTCAATTTCCGATTCCGGAAGGCATTCAAGTCGCGGTCGACAAGCAGACGCACATCGTCGTGAGCGGCGCGGATAAAGGTCAAGTCGGCCAGGTAGCTGCGGATATGCGCGCTCTCCGTCCGCCCGACCCGTACAAGCAGAAGGGCGTGCGCATCACCGGCGAGCGGCTGAAGAAGAAGGCCGGCAAAGCGGGCGCAAAGGCTGGCGGCGCAGCGGCATAACCGGGTTTGTAGGGGCGGGGCGTGCCCCGCCGCATAAAGTTTGCAAGGTTTTGGTTTCTTAGGAGAAACACAAGTGGCATCGGCACGAGTCAGAAAGCTATCCCGGGATTTGCACCGCCAGCGCGTGCATCAGCGCGTGCGCACGCGCGTTGAGGGCACTCCCGAGCGTCCACGCCTTTGCGTGTACCGCTCGCTCGGGCATATCTACGCGCAGGTCATCGATGACCGCTCCGGCAAGACCTTGGCCGCCGCGAGCTCCATCGATGGTGAAACAAAAAAGAATTTGAAAGGTGGCGGCAACGTCGCGGCTGCCAAAGTCATCGGCAAAACCATTGCCGAGCGCGCCAAAGCCGCGGGAGTGAGTAAGGTGGTGTTCGACCGCGGCGGGTACAAGTATCACGGCCGCGTCAAGGCGCTCGCGGATGCGGCGCGGGAAGCGGGGTTACAGTTCTAAGCCTATGTCTAAGCAAATTTTGCGAGACAGTTTAGCGGTTCGCCGGCTTCTCGAGGTGAATCCTTCGGATTTGAAGGACGACGTGGTTGCCATCAACCGCGTCACCAAGGTCGTCAAGGGCGGCAAGAACCTCAGTTTTTCGGCGCTCGTCGTCGTCGGCGACAGCCGTGGCCATGCGGGGTTTGGCATGGGCAAAGCGCGTGAAGTGCCCATGGCCATCAAGAAGGGCATCGAACAGGCCAAGAAAAACCTGATCAAGCTGAACCTCAAGGGTTCCACGATTCCCCATCAGGTTCTGGGACGTTACGGTTCGGCGCAGGTGCTGTTGAAGCCTGCTTCCGAAGGAACGGGCGTGATTGCGGGCGGCCCGGTGCGCAAGGTGATGCAGGTGGCCGGAATTACCAACGTGCTGACGAAATCCATCGGCACATCCAACCCGCACAACGTCATCAAGGCGACGTTCGCGGCGCTGCTGGGCTTGAAGGACGCTGCTCAGGTAGCCGAGACGCGCTCGAAGACTGTGGAAGAGATTAGCGGCAAGCCTGCCAAAGAAAAGGCTGCCGTCGGTGAGAGCAACGCATGACCGCGCAAAAGAAAACTGCCGCGAAAAGTTCCGGCAACGTGAAGATCAAGTGGGTGGTCAGCTTCATTGGCTGCACCGATGACATGCGTCAAACCATCCGCGGCCTGGGCCTGCGGAGATTGCACCAGGTGGTGGAGCGCCAGGACACGCCGGCGGTGCGCGGCATGATTCACAAGGTGCGCCACCTCGTGGAAGTGGTGGAGTAGACCGATGGCGAAGAAAACTGCAAGCCGCCCGCGCAGGCGCGGTCAGCACAAGCCGGCGACTCCGGCATCGAAAGGGCGCCGCTCTTTCACGCTTGCGAATTTGCATCCGCCTGCGGGCTCGCGTATCCGCAAGGTCCGCGTGGGCCGCGGCATGGGTTCCAAGCTCGGCAAAACCGCGGGCGCCGGCAACAAAGGGCAGAAATCCCGCCGCGGCTATTCACGCCGCCGTGGGTTTGAAGGCGGCCAGATGCCGCTGCATCGCCGCATTCCGAAGCGCGGCTTTCACAATCCGTTTGGCGTCACCTATTCGGTGGTGAACTTGGAAGAGCTCAACGTTTTTCCCGCCGGGGAAACGGTCACTCCCGATTTGCTTCGCGCGCATGGTTTTGTCCGCCGCGTCACCGGCCCCGTCAAGGTCCTGGGTGACGGCGAATTGAAGGCCAAGCTGGCGATTCACGCGCACGCTTTCAGCGCGTCGGCCAAGGAGAAAATTGCCAAGGCGGGTGGCACGTTTGAAGTGCTGGCCTCTTAGCGAGTTTTAAGGAACGAAGATGAACCGGTTCGTCGAAGCCGTCCGAAACATGTTCCGCATCGAAGACTTGCGGAACCGCGTCCTGTTCACGCTAGCCTTGCTGGCGGTCTACCGTATTGGTGCGCACATTCCCACGCCCGGCATCAACGTCACCGAGTTGGAGCGCATCTTCAGCCAGGCGCAGGGTTCAGCGCTGGGCCTCTTCGATCTTTTCAGCGGCGGGAACTTCCGCCAGCTCACCATTTTCGCGCTGGGCATCATGCCCTACATCACCGCTTCCATCATCCTTCAGTTGATGCAGGTGGTCTTCCCTTACCTCGAGCGGTTGCAGAAGGAAGGCGAGCTTGGCCGGCAGAAGATTACCCAGTACACGCGCTACCTGACCATCGTCCTGAGTATCATCCAGTCCCTGACCATCGCCGGCACGCTGCAGTCGCAGCCCAATCTGGTCTACCACCGCGGTCCATCGTTCGTGTTGATGACCATTCTCACCTTGACCACCGGTTCCGCTTTCATCATGTGGCTGGGCGAACAGATTAGCGAACGCGGCATTGGCAACGGCATGTCGTTGATCATCTTCGTCGGCATCGTTGTCGGTTTGCCGCGCGCCATCAACGACCTTTACGAGAAAGCCTTCGTCACTCACCAGTGGGGTGGCTTCACTCCCATCTACATCATCCTTCTCGTGGTCTTGATGATTGCCGTGGTGGCTTTCATCGTTTTCGTCGAGGGTGGCCAGCGCCGCATCCCGGTGCAGTATGCCAAGCGCGTGGTCGGGCGCCGAGTGATGGGCGGACAATCTTCTTACCTGCCGCTGCGTGTTAATTCCGGCGGCGTGATTCCGCCGATTTTTGCCAGTTCCTTGCTGGCATTTCCGGCAACCATTGCGCTGGCCCTGAATCACAAATACGCCTTTGTGGACACCATCCAGTCCTACGTCAAATGGGGTGAGCCGCTCTACACGCTCCTCTACGTGACCCTTATTC
>Ga0209472_1002092_pt1 | contig 11327 bp, 8 predicted proteins | sample GraSoiAngelo_130_FD_185887 | JGI IMG/M metagenome (GOLD analysis project Ga0209472, IMG submission 185887) | Grasslands soil microbial communities from the Angelo Coastal Reserve, California, USA - 14_0929_02_20cm (SPAdes) (version 2) | ecosystem: Environmental > Terrestrial > Soil > Grasslands ...
GATTCGCTGATCCACGCGATCTGCCCGCTTCCATTTACCTGATCTTGAGACCCCGTGAATTGAACCACTATGCTGAGAAGGTCCTTCTCGGCCAGGGCCATGGCCGACGTAACAGCCAGGCCGCTTTCACTGATATTTAGAAGAACGCCGCCATTGTCATGACCCAGCTCGACGTAACTGAATGGCCTGATCGGGTACCGTGGAAAGGCCCGGCGTTCGCCAGGCTGAGCGGAACTATCCCCGCTGACCAGGCTGTCTGGGGCAATTTGCGTTGGTTGCGGAACAGGCTGTGTGAGAAATCCCGTCGCCTGGTCAGCGAGAATTGAAGAATCTATCGAGTTGATCTGCTCAGAGGCGAGATCTTCGACTTCACTGGAGTCCATAGGATTCGGCAATGGGAACAGTGCAGTTTTTGCCGACCCGATCGCCGGGTGTTGTTCCAGTCTAGCGAGCTCTTCTCCTTCCGACCGAGGTTCGCTTTGCAGGTTCTCCGAGGCAAGCCAGTTTCTGATTCGCAGACGTGCCTCTTCGGACAGGCTGACGAGTTTTATGCCTACTGTTTTGCCCGATCCACTTCTCCAGGCGACTAGACCCTTAGCTTCGACCGGGTCCCTTGAGTCTGGTAAATGAATCTGCATACCCAGGGGCCCATCGCCGCGCAGATTCATGGCAGCAGACAAGGCTAACCCTTCTTCGCTCATGTTGTAGACGAGACCGCCATTTAGACTTTCAATGTTGGCGTAGATGGGCGGTGTTACAAGCGTGCGAGTCTGGGTGCGGCGTTCGGCGATCTCGGGATCGTTTCGCGCAAAATGTAGTATGCCCGGCATGCCTCGCATCCGTGGGTCAGGAATTCTGCAAATTACCTGCCATCAATCAAATAAATCATAGGTTCACCGGAGTCCCTCTTCAATCGGGTAAACCCCTGCACTCAGTCGCGCCTTGAACGGCAGGCACATCTTCGGAATCCGAGGCTGGACTGACTAGTTCACTGGGATGAGGCTGACCTGATCGATCCAGACCGTGCCACCTATCTGGTTGTCCAGTTTCTCGCTGGGGGGGCGGGCGACCCTGACCATTAGTAAACGCGTGTTAGCCTTGGTCTCGAATTCGAGTTGTTGCGAGGACCAATCGGAAGTACCTACCGCGTTTTCGGTCGACAGGAAAAGGTCCTGCATATTGAAAGCATCGAACACCTGAAACCTTGGTCCGCTGTCCGTGGTAATTCTGCTCACGCGCAGGGCGCCGGAAAACCGATACCGAGTATTCGGCCGGACCGCCACGTATTGCAATACGTGGCCATAGTCAAGATTGCGTTTGCCATTGAATTCGATGCGGAGGGCGCGACTTCCCTCGAAAGCGCCCTGGGAATCCAAGCCAGCGACGGCCCCTTCGACGGGAACAATGCGCCAATCCATACCCCCGTTGAGGAGGTCGTGTTCAAAACTCCCGTTTGCCACCAAATTGGGTTTGATGAGAAGCGGGCCAATTTGCTCCGGAAAGCGCTCGGCCAGGGCAGACCACGCAGCCGCCAGGCGGTCCGGCTCGCGGCGCAGGATAAGCGCGTCCAGATAAGGAAATGCCTGGCGCAGGTCAAATGACAACTTTAGCTGGAGGAAGCGGCACCAGGCTTGCTCTGCGGCCGGCACATTGCTAGCTTCCATTTCAAAACTGAGATAATCAAAGAATACGGAAGTTTGAGGAGGAAGCACTTCCAAAATCGCGCGATCGTTGTGCGTCGCATTTGCCGCGAGACGGAACACTTCCCTGTGGGAAGGGCTGTTTCCCGCAAGCACGATCTGTAGGGCCCGCAGTGCCTCCGAAATTCTACGCGACCGAAAAGCAAAATTCGCGAATCTCCAGTTGATTTCCGGCGAATTAGGGAAAAGGCCGAGGGCTCGCCGGAATGCGCTCACTGCGTCGTTGGTTTGTCCAGCCCAATCGTAAGCTGCCCCCAGATCACTCCAATAGTGAGCGTCGTAGGGGCTCAATCGCGTGGCGCTCTCGAATAACCTTACGCTTTCGTCGAGGTTGGGGCTGACCGCGTAGAAGTGGGTGAGAGTCCCTAGTTCGTCGTAATACTGAGCATTGTCACCATCCCACTGTATTGCGGCTTGAATCGAAGCAGGCGACGCTTGCCGGAAATACCAATTGCCGATTCCTCGCCTTCCAGCCTGATAGATACAGACGATCAAGCTAAGCAGCAAGCAGATTCGAATTGGAAGGTTGGAAAGCTGACCGTTGATCGAGTTGAATCTTATAGCCACGTCTCGATTTTGCATCGAGCACGCGCCAGACGCAATTCAGATTGCGGATGTACACTCTCAGGAAGATCCTCGTCGAGATCAAAATGGCGGACAAGTTAAGCTGGACCGCGAAGTGGCTTGATTCTCTTGGCTGTATTAGAATTGAAACCAATGTGTTCTGCGGATCCCCGGTTGCTCAACGGTAGAGCATTCGGCTGTTAATAGAGAACTTCACATCACATAACTCGTTTCTCTGGCGTCAGTTAACAGCTTCTGGATCATCCCCAAATACGTAATTCTTGTCCCCCATATGTCCCCCGCCATTAGCTGCTTCCCCTGGCTGCGAGGTGACGCTGTGCTGCACCCAAGTGGCATGCAGAACAACCTTCGCACCGCATTTCCTCCACGGGACAGCGTCGTCCGACCTGGTCAATAACTTCAGGGTTGCCCGTGATCTGCTCCGATTGGCAAATTCGGGGCAACTTTCTGGCGCAAGGTATAGCGCGAGCATGCCCAAGTCATAGCTATCACTTTGAGTTGTCGTACCAACGCAGGACTCGGAGAGCGCGCAGTGTGTTCCAGCGGCTTGCGCTGCCGACTTCGGTCTCGATCTCCAATGGAATATGTTCGGGATGAAGGAGGTTCAGCGGCCAGCGCCCATTCTGGTGGCGGCGCTCCATCACGATTTTGATGGCTTCACCGACGCGGCTGTTGGGTTTGATTCCTGCATTTCGCAGATAATCGAGCCCGCGCAAGACGTCGTAGTGCCAAAACGTCGGGAACGAGAACCGCAGCCAGCGTTTGTCGATGACTTTGCCAGTGCGAAGCGAGCGGAACATGCGCCGCTCGAGCAGATAGTTTTCACCCCTCTTGCGGGCCTTAGTCACGGCCGCCGATTTGCGCCCTGCCCGTTCGTATTCGAGCAGTCCTTCGAGCACGCAGATGGTGGTGTGGAACGAAGAGCGCCGGCTGGGAGGGCGCTTCGGCGATAAGAACGGCCATGCTTCGCAGTTCCAGCCGCCATCTTCGAGCTGCTCGCCGAGGAGTTGCTTGGCCAGTGCGTCGTTCGGCTCTTTGAAATACGAACCGATGCCGAGGATTCTGCCGTTGATGCACGGCTCCGTTTCGCCGTGCAGGTAGGGCCGGTTGTTGAGCGGCTTAAACACGAGCCGCTTGTCGACGCGGTGGATCATTTTGCGAGCCTGCTTGCTGGCGGGGTCGAGGCCGAGGTCCATCAAAACGACGAGGCTGTAGAGGGCAATAAGGTCCCACTTCGGCCCGTCGCCCCAGTGGCCAGCAGGAGATTGGCGGGCGAGCAATTGGGCTCCCCAGCCTTCGGTTGCAACGCGCGACCGCTCGGCCGCAATCGTGTTGGGCGCTTCACCGGTGAGGTCCCTCATGACCTGCCAGCGGATGGCCGGGTCAGAATCGAGGAGCCATTTAACGTGCGCGGGTCGGGGTGCGTAATCGTGTAGGCGCATCGGCCGTTTATAGCATGTGGTGTGTTCGACAGGCCAGGGCCGCTGGAGGGTGCTCAAATATTCCGCATCGGCTAAGTACCTATCCGCGTAGCGATCGTGATGGCGAACCCATGACATGATGAAGGGCTGGCTATCCTCATCGCGGCCTTTTTGGGAACGAGGTCGAGATAGTTGTAAGAGTTGAGAAGGCTGCGCGACTACCACATCACCTTCATCAGCTCTTGAGGATTTTCAGGCGATCTTCGACGGCAACAAGTCGCTCACCGGTGGCTTTATCTGAAAACATTAAGGGAGGGCCGACTACCGGGCTTTTTTGCTTCGAAAATAAAAGCTTGCCAGGAGAACCTATGACTCGCGAAGCCAGAGTGTTATCCGGAATCATCCTCATCACAGTCCCGACAATTCAGTACGGCGGGTATTTTCTATTAACCTCACTGGTGAATAGAGGCAGCGGATATATGGAGAATCCCTTGCGTCAGAATTTCTTTCGCGCCGGACACGCCCATGCAGGCGTGATTGTGATTCTCTCCCTTGTTTGTCAGATGCTTGCGGATGCCGCGGTTCTTCCGTCGCCGCTGATCTGGTTGGTTCGAATCGGTATGCCGCTTTCGGCGATTCTCATCTCCGCTGGATTCTTTTCCTCTATACTATCGCCGACTGCGACTCAACCGAACGGAACTATGTCTCTGATCTACATCGGAGCTGTCATCCTGGCGATATCAGTACTGACCTTAGCCGTAGGCTTGCTTAGAGTTCCACGTCCCGCGTAGGATCGCTGAGACAAATAATTCTTGTGCTGCCTTCCGAGTCGGCAAACAAGAAGCTGAGAATCTGGGCCGATAACTTCAGGCTTGTCCGTCACTCGCGCTGAATCGCACACTGCGACTAATGACCCTGCACGCTAGCGCGAAGGGTTGGGCGGGCTGTCTACTCCTCGGCGAGAGCATCCATTGGGGATATCCGCGCGGCGCGGTGAGATGGCAGCAGGCAAGCGGCGAGAGAGACCAATCCCATCACGCACATGGCACCTGCGAGGATCGCCAGGTTAAGAGCCGGCACATGGAAAAGCACCGCCTGCATGGCTTGGCCCGTCAGCCACGCTCCGATGAAGCCCAATGCAGTTCCGCCAGCGAGAAGGCGTAAGGAAAGATAAAAAAACTGACTGCGGATCTGCCCCGGCTGCGCACCCAAGGCCATGCGCAGACCAATTTCGCGGCGACGCCGCGCTACGGCGTAACTCAACACCCCGTAAGTGCCGACGGCCGTGAGCAACAGCGCTATGCAAGAGAATAGACCAGCCAGCAGGGCCGGCGAACGGCGAGCGACAAGGCTATCGGCTATGCGGGTTTCCATCGACCGGAGGTCATTGACCGGTATATCGGGGTCGATTTGCCGAACTACCTTTTGCAGCCCCAACCCGAGCGATTCCGGTGGAAGACTCGTGCGGGCGCCGACGAAGAAGCTAGCGTCGATGCGGAAAGCATAGGGATAATAAATCGCGCCCTGGGCTTCGTCTTCGGTGAGCCCCGCTTGTTTCACACCGCCCACAACGCCGACGACAGTGAAAGCTTCGGCATCCTTCCCCGCTTCAGAGCCGTCCCACAAACGTTGGCCAATCGCGCTGGCGTTCGGCCAGTAATATCGTGCGAAGTCTTCATCCACAACGCAGACTCGCTCGGAACGGCGTGAATCGTCAACGGTGAGGAAACGTCCTGCCCGCAAGGAGAAGCCCATAGCGCGAAAGTAGTCGCCCGCGACGCCGTAAGAGTAGTGCCCACGCGCTGATTCACCAGGGCGGAGAACGTGCCCCGCTACGTTGGCGGCGCTCTTGCCGTTGTGGCCGCTGAAGGGCACATTGTTAACCACGCCTGCGGACAACACTCCCGGCAGGTGGCTGACGTTGTCCAACAGCTTTTCAATGAATGCAAGGCGAGCCACGTCCGAATAGTCTGCCCATGGAAGCAAGATTTGCCCGGTGAGAATGTGGTCGGACTGGAAGCCCGGAGAAACGGCCATCACGCGTTGAAGACTGAGCCCGAGCAGACCTGCTCCAGCCAACAGCATGAATGCCAAGGCAATCTGAGAGACGACGAAGCTATGACGCAGGAATTGAGGGGCGCGGCCACTCGTTCCACCTCGGCTCTCCGATTGGAGGGCATTACCCAGATGGCGTCGAAGATTGAACCACGCAACAGGCGCTGCGAACACGATGCCCATGATGACGGCTGTTACCAGGGAGACTAACGCCAAGCGCATATCAAAGGCGATGCGACTTCCCAAGGGCAGGCGATCAGCACCCAACACGCGCAAGAGGTGAATTCCGCCATAGCCGACGGCGAGTCCGAGCAGTCCTCCAGCTAAGGTGAGCAAGGTAGTTTCGACGACCACTTCGCTCACGACGTATCCCCGACTTGCTCCCAGCGCCTGGCGAACGGCCAATTCTTTCACTCGACCGCTGGCGCGGACGAGAAGCAGGTTTACAAGGTTGACTGCGCCAATTAAGAGAAGCGCAATCGCGCCTGCTTGTAATAAAAGTAGCGTGGGACGTATTGCGGCGACATGGTCGGCCTGCAAGGACACCACTAAGGAACGGAAGCCCGCATCGGCGATCATTTTGGCCTGGGGATCGTCTACCTCCAACGCCGCGTTCTGCGCGTCGAGCTGAGACTGGGCCTGTTGGAGAGTAGCGTCCGGCTTAAGCCGGGCGATCATTTGGATGACGTTTCCGCCGGAATGCCGTCTCAATGGCGTGCGATCTTCAGGGCGCGATGCAAGAGGGAGAAACACCCGAGCATCGGAAGAGAGAAAGCGGAAGGCGGGAGGTAAGACGCCAATCACAGTTCTGGGGACGCTGTTTACACGAATTTGCTTTCCGATCACATTGGGATCGGCGTTGTATCGTTGCCGCCAAAAAGCGTCGGAAAGAATGGCAACGTGGTCGGTCTGAGAAGTGGTTTCCTCCTCTGTGAAAGTGCGTCCGATCACCGGGCCGAGCCCAAGCGTAGTGAAAAAATCCGGAGATACTCGCATGGTCTGCTCGCGTTCCGTTGAGCCAGGCTCACCGATAATCTCCGTGCCATAACTATAGATCGCGAGCGAGGTAAAGGCGGGAATATGACCACGGCGTTCGTAGTAGTTGGTCAGTGACGAACCGTCGCGCTCGACGCCCGCTTTCGGATACGTATTGAATATCGTCATGAGCCGGTTGGAGTCGGGGAACGGTAGTGGTCGGAGCAGGACCGAGTCGATTACGGCAAAAATCGTCAGGTTAGCGCCCAGACAAACGGCGAGGGTCAGGAGAGCAGTAGCCGTGAATCCGGGCGTCTTTCGCAGCAATCGAACTGCATAGCTTAGCTCTCTACGAAACTCATCGAACAGGTGAAGGCCGCGTTCTTCGCGACAATCACCCTTGGCACTTTCAAGGCTGCCGAACTCCATCCGCGCCTGACGGGCCGCTTTTTCCGGTGACATGCCGGATTGCACCAGGTCATCGGCATATTGCTCGATGTGAAAGCGCAATTCTTCGGTCATACCGTCTTCAAAATCACGCCGCCGAGTTAGAACACGAAACAGAGAACGCAAGCGCTTGAACACCTCACACCTCTTCCGATGTCGTATTCAAGGCCGCGGCAATCGCAGACGCCAGTCGGTTCCAGCCAGCCGTTTCGTCGCGCAAGCGGCGACGCCCCGCGGCGGTTAAGCGGTAGTATTTCGCCCGGCGGTTGTTCTCGCTCTGTCCCCATTCGGCGGCGATGAGATCGTCGTGCTCCAACCGGTAAAGGGCTGGATATAAAGACCCCTGTGGAATCTCAAGCGCGTCCTTCGAGATCTGGCGGATGCGCAGCAACACTCCGTATCCATGTAGGGGTTTCAAAGACACCGCTTTGAGGATCAGCATATCCAATGTGCCTGGGAGTAGTTCCGCGGTTTTTCCCACAGTCGATGGCCTCTCCTAGTCTAGCTAGGAGTCTAACAAATGCTCTCCTAGTTTGACAAGGGGAAAGCGCATACCCGTGAAGTAGAGTTGACGGGGCGTCCATGCGCTTGTGATTACATGGTCGGTAAATTTTACCTTGGGATTACTTCACGTTTGCCCGTCATCCGCTCGGCAATCAGTCTGAGCCGAAGTCCGTTCAGTTTCCGGTAACGCAGTTTCACAGGCCTCACCTTCCCCATACCAACGATCCACCCAGGAAAATAGCATGGCGTAATAGAGCGCCTCAGCTGTTACTCATCTCTGAGCACGACGTTCGGGTCTAGCCGCGATGCGCGCCACGCCGGCAGCCAACTGGCGACCACCGCCACGGCCGTAATCGTCGCGATCACAAAGGCGATCGTCACAATATCTGTCGGTTGCACACCAAACAGCAGCGACGCAATCAGCCGAGTTACGGCAAGTGCACCTGCAAGGCCAATGGTGACACCCAACGCCGTGACCTGAAGTCCTTGCTTCATGATCTGTGTGAGCACGTGGGAGCGAGTTGCACCGAGGGCGAGCCGAATGCCGATCTCGCGCCGCCGCTCGGTAACCATGTAGGAGAGCACACCGTAAGTGCCGATGGCTGCCAATAGAAGCCCCAGTCCTGCAAAAGCGCCCAATAGCTGCGCCAGAAGTCTCGGCCGGCGAATCGATTCGGCGAACACCGAATCCATGTCGCGAAGCCGCACGACGGGAACCGCGGCGTCCACTTCCCGAACCACTTGCTGGATCGTCCCTGACAGCGCCGCCGGTGGCAGCGTCGTCCGAATCACCACATTCATACTCGGCGGAGCGACGCCGTGCTGGTCAAGGGATACGTAAAATTCAGTTCCTGCCGGACGCTCCACCCCGCGTTGCCTGACGTCCTTGGCTACTCCGATCACCGTATGCCAGACATCATCGCTAGCGCCAAACGAACCACCCGGAGGCCGCAGACGATGGCCAATCGGGTTCTGCCCCTTCCAGATCCTTTTCGCCAAAGTCTCATTGACGATGGCTACCTTGCCTTGCGACGCGGTGTCGGTTCGCTCGAAGCCGCGGCCGGCGACGATCGGGATGCCCATCGTCCCGAAATAGTCGCCCATGACGAATTGGTAGTAGTCGATGATTGCAAAGGGCCTCCCATCGTCGGAGGTGTAGTTCTCGATAGGAGAAGCGATCGCATCTGGAGTTCGATTCGGCGGCAGACCAGACATGGCAGCCGTTCCCAGTACGCCCGGTAAGGAGCGAAGCCTGTCGAGGACGCGCTGATATGCCTGCGCGCGTGCCTCGGGCTCTGAATTCGCCATTGGCAATGTCATCGAGAACGTCACCAGCCGCGACCGGTCAAATCCTGCATCGATCCTCGTGAGGTTGTAGACTGTCTGAACTAGCAAACCCGTTCCGATAACCAGCATCACCGCGAAAGCGACTTGGGCTATCACGAGTCCACGACGGCCGTAATGACGCCAGGCACCGCTGGAACCCCTTGCGCCCTCCTTGAGTGCAGCCGCCATGCTACTCGTTCTCCCGCGCCCGAGCGCCACGAATCCGAAAAGCAGGGCAGTCCCAGTCGAGAGGCCGAGCGCAACCAGCAGAACGGGCAAATTAATCGTAAGCTCACTCGGCCGTGGGATGCTAGTCGGGTAAGCACGGATTAGCGCCCGGACGCCAGCGCTGGCTAGCCAAAGACCCAGAATGCCACCGGCTACGGACATCACCGCACCTTCGGTTACCGACTGCCGGAGCAGCCGGCCGCGGCTGGCGCCGAGAGCAATACGCAGTACAAACTCACGTCTGCGTGACCCGGCGCGAGCCATCACCAAGTTCGCGAGATTCGCGCAGACGATGAGCAGCACGAATCCCACGGCGGCCTGCAGAACCCAGATCGGGCGGCTGGCATTCCCAACGATCGCATCCTGTAACGCCCGCAATTGGAGGGTGTGGTCTACTGAGCGCAGGGGACGGTTCGTGGGCACATGGTCTGTCGTGCCGACACGATCGCCCCAGTTTTCGAGGAATGCACTCAGCTCCGTCTGTGCCACCTCAGCGATGACGCCATCTTTCAGTCGCGCAATGACGTAGAGGACATGGGCCTCGCGTTGCCGGGCCATATTCGGATGAAGCCAGAGGGGCAACCAAACCTGGGTGTGGTTATCCATGACGTCGGCCCCGGGTGGCATAATGCCAACGATTTCGTGGGGGCGGCCTTCGATTTCCACCTTTAGTCCAACGAGCGGTCGTTGTCCAAATGCTGTTCGCCACAATTCGTGGGAGAGAATTGCGATCGGTGGCGGTAGCGTCCCAGTCCAACGCGCAGTTTCTTCGTCACCAAAGAAGCGTCCCTGCTCCGGCTGAATACTGAGCGCTTTGAGCAAATGTGCATCGACGGAGATCGAGCGCACCCGCAGAGGTCGATCCCCGGTCGTGAGGTTGACCTCGCCGGTTGTGTACGCCGCGCCGCCGGTCGAATAAGCGCCAACCGCCGCGAACGACCGGTTCATCTGGCGGAACTCGATGTACTCTGGCGCAGAGAGCGCACTTCCGGTGCCCCCAATGGCCGGAGCTTCTGCCGTCAGATACATCAGCTGATCGGGTTTTGGATAGTCGAGGGGCCGCAGCAGCACTCCATGCAGGATCGTGAAAATGGCAATGTTTGCTCCGATCCCAAGCGCCAGCGTGGCGACGACAACTCCTGTGAACCCTGGACTCTTCGCTAAAGATCGAATCGTGTAACGTACATCTTGTACAAGATCCTCGACAAAGTTTACGCGGAGCATATCCCGGCACTCCTCCTTGCATTGCGCGATGCCTCCGATCATGCGCTGCGCGGCCCGGCGGGCCTCCTCGGGCGGCATACCGGATGAAATGTTCTCTTCAATGAGCTGATCCAGGTGGAAACGAAGTTCGGTTTCGAGCTCGAACTCGACATTCGGACGGCGGAACAGCGACCGAAGCCGCAAACGGACTTTGTCTAACATCCGCATTCCTAAGCCTCCTGGACCACGATGTTGATGGCCGTCGACAGCCGAGCCCAGTTTGCCAATTCCCTTTCCAGTTGTTTCCGTCCTGAACGTGTAAGGGAGTAGAACTTCGCCATTCGCCCGGTCTCAGTCGGACGCCACTCGGCCTTGATCCAGGCCTGCTGTTCCAGCCGGTGTAGCGCCGGGTACAGGGACCCCTGCTGGATCTGGAGAGCTTCTTGTGAAACCTGTTGGATGCGCTTGGCGATGGCCCAGCCGTGTTTAGGTTCGAGCGAGATGGTCTTGAGGATCAAGAGATCGAGAGTGCCTTGGACAAGATCGGTCGGCTTTGCCATATGCCTAGATTGCCTACAATTGTAGACGACCAACAGATCATTGCGCAAGCCGGCCTCTTGACTGACCAACCGGCTGGCATCAGGGAAGATGATCCTGGGTCGATCCTGATTGTTCCCGAAAAAACCAAGGCGGTCCCGGCGGGAGAGTCCGGCTACCGGAAATTGGGTGGATTGTCGGCAACCCTTCCTTTATCCGATTAGGGAAGAGTTGCCCGTCACTCGACCGGAACAGCGAAGTTTGCGCAACTTAGTTGATTAATTCTCTTGTCGCGCAGCGATATCGCACGATCAACTAACCCCAGCAACGCTATAGCCACAACAAC
>Ga0209472_1002097_pt1 | contig 11314 bp, 10 predicted proteins | sample GraSoiAngelo_130_FD_185887 | JGI IMG/M metagenome (GOLD analysis project Ga0209472, IMG submission 185887) | Grasslands soil microbial communities from the Angelo Coastal Reserve, California, USA - 14_0929_02_20cm (SPAdes) (version 2) | ecosystem: Environmental > Terrestrial > Soil > Grasslands ...
AGGTTTCAGTCGTCTCTACGCCATAGCTGACCGAGGCAGCATGCTGCGTGCCGTAGAAGTAGCTATCGCGGACAACATCGTGGGAAGAAGAGGAAAGCCAGACGTGATTTCTGTTCGCATTGATTGACTCTACGTTTTTCACCCAGCACTGATCGCAGTCAGCCAGGTAAATTCCGGATAGCGCGTTCGTGCTGTCCGTGTAATCGACGGTCATGTTTTCGACGCCGTTAAGTGTTACGTGCGGCGTCCACCAAGCTCCAGGGGACTGAGCAGGGCGCCAGTTATTTGCATAGATGCCGGGCGAAATCGTTAAAATATTTCCGCTGACCGCTGTAATTCTAACTAGTTGTTGCTGACTGTGTGTCACGCCACCAATTACGCGGCCATTTGGATTTCCTACGCCCGATTGCTGACAAGCAGGGTTCGTATCACAGATATAGATACTGCCCGTATCCGAAGAATCGTTCGCTTGGTCCAGAAGAATAACCTGGCCGGCCGTTGGGAGTCCTGCATTGGCCGTCAGTGTAATTTGGTTTGCGCCTTTGAGAATCGTAGTGTCCGACCAAGTAGCTGCGTTCGTCCCACCTGGAAGAACCACCGGATTCCCGTTGTAGTAGAACGTAGAAGGACCAACGCAAATGTTGCCACCATTGCCACCACAAGTGTTGGCCCCAACGCGTGAAAAACGCAGGATCGTTTGGCCCGGAGCCGCTCCACGAAGCGTGATGTAGTTCGCTCCGTTCCAGTAGATGGTGTCTGTTAAGTTGAAGGTACCGGCGCCCAGTTGGATAAATTTCGGATTTTGAGCTGTCGCACCGGGCGCGCAATTAGCGATTGTAGTATTTATGTCCGCAGCTGTGCTAGTGGATGGGAGCGTCGATCCGCATTGTGTTTGATTGGTCGGAATCTCTTGCGAGATACCCACGTTGGACCAATCTACGGCGCGACTGGGGTCAATGATTCCGGACCAAGCCTGGGGGAATGAAGAGGGAGCGGCAAGAAGAAACAAGAGTGAAGCGAACAGGAGAAGACGGGAACGCCAAGCGAACAAGTTACGGAATAACCGCGGAGCGGATAATCGTAGGAGTTTTTGGACGATGCGCAAGGACTGGAAACGTGGCGGAGCCGGAATGCGCTGACTGAACGAAGGATAGAAACGGCGCTTGCTATTGAACATGATACTCGACATGGACTTGCTCCTTTCTTGAGCGTGAAGGTCTTGAGTGTGAAGGTGGGCCGGACCAAGGATGGATTGGGGTTACGAGGAAGTTGGCTGAGGCGTTGTGTTCGAGGCAGCGGGGTGGGAGAGACCGCCAGCGAGACTAGGAGTTGACGTAGTGGGCTAGACTACGATTTGTTTGTCTGACGTTCTATTTGACGGGCCGTAACTGCCAAAGCCAGCCCTTGTCGGAGGGCAGGATATAGGGATTCGGGGGATGATCAATCAGTAGAATACTGGAGTTGAGAGCAGAGCGGATTACCGAGTTGAGTTATGGGCCGGCTAGCTAGACCATGTAATTTTAGGTTAAGCCAAAAAGTAAGAATGCCGGGCTGAAGCCCGGCGCTACGCACTGTAGTAGGAGAGGAAGTCGCGAGTGGCGAGTTCCAAACAAAACCGAAGAGAGATTTCTCCTCGCAAGAACGGCTCGGAGAGGCAGCGGTCTCGCTACACAAGCCGGCCGCCTTGCAGGAGCAAAGCGGGAAGAAAAAGCCGGCTTGCTGCACTCGAAATGACGGAGGGAAAGATGCCGGGCTGAAGCCCGGCGCTACGTGAAGAAATGCCCGCCGTCCGAAGACCGCGGCTACAGCGGACAATCGAGGCGAATTTCTCATTTGGCGGTGGCTTCAGCGATGCCGATGTATTTGTCGGGGGCGCCTTGAAGGAAGTGGCGAGGGACGAGTTTTAAACAGCCGAAGAGAGATTCCTCAGGCCTAAAGGCCTGAGCTACAACTCGGAATGACCGGTGTGGGCGAGGGGCCGCCCGAGAGGAGCGCCCTAATGAATCGGTTTATTACAGGCGATTTGCGCGGCAGGCTCAGCTGGTTTGCTGGGGCTGCTCGGCGCGCTTCTGCTTGATTTCCTTGACCTTATCAACGAGGTCGTCGGCCTGTTTCTTCAGGCTGGCGCGCTCTTCGGCGCTTTCCACCATGTCGGCCTTGCGGCGATAAAGAAGGTTCAAGTAGGCCATGGCATCGTCGTAGTCCGGCTTGACCTGGATGGATTTCTGCAAGTTGGTGATACCTTCGTCCACGAGGGGACCATACTTTGAGGCGTATTCCGTGCGAACTGCCGGAGGGAGCGGATCGTCATCCCGCACTTGCTTGTTGACGTGATCTTTGTTGTAGGCAGCGCGCAACTCGCCATTGGAGCGGTAAGCGAGGGTCCAATCAATTACACCGATCCAATAATAAGGCTCGGGGTCATTGGGCCTCAGCTGGATGTGCCTCTGATGGTAGGACTTGGACTCCTCAAATTTCTTGGGGTCGAAGGGAGTGCCGGCCATCTGGAAAAGGATGGAGCCGGTGCCGTCGACGGCGCTCAGATTGTTGTGGTCCATTTCAAGGACTTCCTTGAACTCGTCGACGGCCGCGTTGCCGAGGCGCATGTTCTGCTCCGAAGGCGCGCCGGGGATGTACTGGCTGGCATAAGCAGTGGCCAGATAGAGGCGGGCATTGAGCAAGCCGGGATCGAGATCCTTGGCTTTCTTGAAATCCTCGATAGCCGCGTCGTACTGAGCGCCCTTGTAAGCGGCGACACCCTTATTGAGGAGGTCGCGAGCCTTCAATTTATTGCAGCCGGAGCCAAAGATAGCCAGAATCACGAACGCGGCGAAGGCCAAAGCGCGGCGAATCCAAGTGGAACCAATCACCGATGATGCATGAGTCATCGAAGCATCCATCCCTGCTGTGCGTGACCCCAAAATGGCCGGGGCCAGCGCCCGGATATTTCACGTCTGCCCTGCGAGGGGCACTCTAAAACCGTCAGAAAGCTTTTTCCAGTTCCGGCGACAGCAAGCCAACTGACGCAATTCCCGAGGTGTGCATGACATCGATCACTTCGGCCACCACTCCAAATTCAACCGGCTTGTCGCCGCGGATGAAGGCCACGCGCGTCGCCCGCGACTTGAAAATCTCCTCAATCCGGGGGCCGAGCTTATCAAAAGGGACCGGCTCCTGATTGATGCGCAACGTCCCGTCCGCCAAGACTTGAACCACGACAACATCATCGGGCTGAGGCGCTGGAGTCTCCGTCGAAGGCTGAGGAACCAGGGCCTCTTCGCCCACGGAGTTCGCCCGGATGATCATAAAGATCACCAGGAGCACCAGCAGGATATCGATCAGCGGAACGACGTTCATGTCCGAGACGATACCGCGCTTACCGCCGACCGACATTCCCATAATCCACCTCGTAAAGGCAATTGCCCCGCGAGGAGGACTCTCACATCCCTACAAAGCGAAGAAAATTTACTGGCCCGCTTCGAGCTTGGCGGTGATCAAACCAATCTTGTCAATGCCAGCGCCGCGCATGATGTCGATGGCGCGGGCAACGTCCATGAACATTACATCGTTATCGCCTTTGACGAAAGCGATTTTCTCGGCGCGCTCCTTGAAGATTTCTTCCATGCGCGGACCAAGACGATCCCAGGTGGTGTCCTCCTGATTGATCTTGAGCTTGCCGTTGTTGGCAATCTGGACGACCACGGTTTTATTTTCGAGCTCGACGTTCTGCTGCTGGTTCGGCGAGGGCTGTGGAACAAGCGTGTCCAAGCCCTTCGGAACGACCGGCGAAATGACCATGAAAATAATAATCAGAACCAGAAGGATATCGATCAGCGGCACCACATTGGGCGTCGCGAGCGCTCCTCCGCTTTCTCCTCCAACATCCATCCCCATAGCGAGTCTCCTGTCGGCCCGAGGTAGAGCGGCTCCCGGGCCATGAAACCGCGCCGGGTGGGATCCGGCGCGGCACTAAGAAATCAGCAAACGAACGGCACAAACAACTGCCTTACAGCGGTCCTCAATCCGCGGACGGCGGACGAGGAGTTGGCTTCCCGGATTGAGTCTTCTCGGTGAGCAAGCCGAGCTGGTCGACACCGGCAGAGCGAATCTCGTCGACAACCGCGACGACATCACCGTACTTGGCCCGAGCGTCGCTCTTAACGTAAACGGTCTTGTCAAGCCGGTTGGAGATGCGGTCCTTAACCTGGTCGGTAATCTCTTCCTTGCGCAGCTTGGCATTGCCGAGGAAGATGCTGCCGTCGCGCGAAATGGCCACGACGATGGCGTCATCCTTGTCCGCATCCTTCATATCATGTGGATTGTTGGTAGGAGCCAAGTCCACCTGATGGGTCTTCTGCAACATGGGCGTGACCACCATGAAGATGATCAGCAAAACGAGCATGATGTCGGCCATGGGAATGACGTTGGGGGCCGCCATCTGAGCACCGGCTTGTGGCTTGTAGGCCATGGCTGGTTACTTCTTGGCGCCGCGGCGCAGGATGAAGTAGTTGATGAGCTCCATGGAGGAGTTGTCCATCTCGACGTCGAAGGCTTCCACTTTGTTGGTGAAGTAGTTGTAAGCCCAGACGGCAGGGACGGCCACGAGCAAGCCGAAAGCGGTGGTGACGAGCGCTTCAGCAATACCGCCGGCAACCGCGGAGAGGCCGGTGGCCTTGCTGTTGGCGATGCCCTTAAAGGCGTTCAAGATGCCGACGACGGTCCCGAAGAGACCGACGAACGGCGCCGTGGACCCGATAGTGGCGAGCGCCGAGAGGCCGCGCTTCATTTCGGCATGGACGATGGCCACGGAGCGCTCCAGGCCGCGCTTCGCCGCGTCAATGACGTCGGAGTCCGAAACCTGTTGCGAAGCAGACTGGAACTCGGAGAGACCCGTGGCGACCACCTTGGCGATGTGGCTCTTCTTATTGCGCTCGGCAATAGCGATGGCCTCGTCGAGCTTGCCGTCCTTGAGAGCGCCGGCAACCTGCTGCACGAAGACGCGAGACTGCTTGCGAGCCGCGCTGTACATAAGGAAGCGGTCAATCATAACGCCGAAGGAATAGATGGAGAGAACAAAGAGGATGAATACAACGACTAGCGCGAGGGTGCCCATGTTCTTGAGCATGTCGCGCAAATCGAAGCTGGGTGCGCCAGCTTCCTGCAGCAGAACTGCAAAAGTGGAAAAAGTTGCTACCATTCGTTTGCTCCTTAAGTTTCAAGTGACCCTCCGGCGAGGCCGGCGGGCAACAAGAGTGTTCGCTGAATACTGCTACCTGGAGCGACGCACCTGTCCCACGACCGGCACGCCACCCGCACTACTGGTTGAGAGAGAAAATCACGTCAATGGTCGTGTCCACGTCCACTGGCTCGCCATTCAGGAGCGTCGGTTGATAGCGCCACTGGCGCACAGCGTCAAGCGCCGCCTGCTGCAGCAGCGGATGGCCGGACATCACTTCCAAAGACGTAATCGCGCCGTCCTTGCCAATGATGGCGTGCAAGCGCACGGTGCCCGAGATGCGGGTCTGGCGCGCGAGCGGCGGATAGACCGGCTGAACGCGGTTGACGATGCGCGCGGCCTGGACGTTGCCACCAACGCGGAGCGGACCAGTTTGATGCGGCTTCGGCGGGGGCGGCGCTGCGCCCATGCCACCGATCACGCCGCCAAGCACACCGCCCATGGAGCCACCGGCAACGCCGCCGGGGACTCCACCGGTCATGCCGGTAGCCACATCGGGCTCGGCGTCTTCCTTAATAATTTTCACTTCCTTGGGGATGACCTTCGGCTGCATGAGCTTGCCGGCATCCATCAAATGGGCCTGCGGCTTCACATGGACTATCTGGGCTACCGCGGGAGGCGGTGGTGGTGGGGGCGGAGGCGGGGGCGCAGTCAGCATCGTCGCCATCATGGTTTTGGGGAGCGCCTCGGTGTAGATCAGCGGAATAAGGATCAGTATCCCCAAGAAGGCGACCTGAAAAAGCATCGAGACCACGACGGTCCAAGGCTTGTTGGTCTTCTTCGGATTCGGACTGGAAATCACCATTTCTTCAAACATGGATCCTACCTCCTCCCGGCGGGAGCGAGACGTCCAGAAACATTTTCGCTACTGCGGGTTTTGTTGCCGGCTGCGGGTCCGGTGCCTGCCGCCACGCCCTGGCCGCGCCAACGATTCCAGGCGACGACGAGCGGAGCAGCGATACCAAAACTGGAGTACGTTCCTACCACAATCCCTACCACCAGGGCAAAGGAGAAAGCACGAAGCACCTGGCCGCCCATCAGGAACAGGACGAGCACGGTAAGGAAAGTCAAACCGCTGGTCAAGATCGTTCGCGAAAGAGTCTGATTGATGGACTTGTTGACCACGTCAGCGAACGATTGGTTGCGCAGCAACCGGTTGTTCTCACGGATGCGATCGAAGATGACGATCGTGTCGTTCATGGAATAGCCGACCAAAGTAAGCAGGGCCGCGATGACCGTAAGCGAAATCTCAAAATGCAGCAGCGAGAAAAAGCCCAGGGTAATCAGAACATCGTGAAACACGGCTAAAACGGCCGCGAGCCCAAAAATCATTTTATCGAGCAACCGGAGAACAAAGCCTACGAACCCTCTCTGCGCAAGAAAGACCTGGCCGACCGAGCCACCACCTTGAAATCGAAAGGCAATATATACCAGCATGCCGCCCAAAGCATAGAGGGTAACGTAAATTGCCTGCTGGCGAAGCTCGGCGCCGACTTTCGGGCCGACGACTTCCACATTGCGAATGCCAAACGGGCCGAGAACATTGCTGTCTTTCAAAGCGGCGAGGACCGGCGCCGTCACGCCGTCCACTTTTGATAGATCATCAAAATTGGTGAGCACGCCGTGAGCGTTCTTGTCGCGATAGTCGAGAATCTTTTTAGCGAGTTGCTGGTAACGATCACCGGCGTTGACGGAAAGAAGCAGCGGATCTTTTTCGCTGAGCTGCGCAGCGAGTGAAGCCGTGGTGGCAGCATTGAAATTGGGCTTGTTCGATCCAGAGAGGCCATAGGCGGCGTTCAAGGCGGTTAGAATTCTTACGCGTCCTTCTTCAAGGGCTCGTTCGTCCTGACCTTTGCCTTCCACGAAGATGACGACTTCATTGGAATTCGGGTCGCCAATGTCTTTGATGCTCTGGATTTCCGTGTTCCCGAGGCTGCTGCGAAGCTTGTCCACATTCGGAGGCTGGGCGAAGCGAACATCCACGTTGGTACCGCCTTTGAAATCGATCCCGTAGCGAATCCCGCTACCGTAAAGAATCGAAACCCATCCCGCGAGGAGAAGAATGCCGCTTAAGGCATAGAAATACTTGGCTTTGCCCATCCAGTCGATATTGGGCTGTTTGAAGAGCTCGATCATGCGGCCTTTACTTCCCTTCCTTAGACACCGGAGGAGATGGAATGTTCCCGGCGCAAAGCCTTCTACCAGGGTAGAAGAATCCGACCTGAGAACCCACCGCCCACTCGTTTGGATTTGAGTGGGACACTCGCCCCAGAAGTTCTAGTACGACTAAATGCTTAACTCCGCCTGACGGTCCATCTTCATCAAGTGATACTGGAAAATCGTTTTCGAGACGTAGACCGCCGTGAAGATGTTTGCAACCAAACCCACAACGAGCGTAATGGCAAAGCCCTTTATTGGGCCACTTCCGAAAAATCCCAAAAATGCAGCCGAAACGACGGTCGTGACGTGCGTATCGATAATCGTCAGAAAGGCTTTGTCAAAACCGGCATCAACGGCGGCCGCGGCGGACTTGCCGTTGCGCAACTCCTCGCGGATACGCTCGAAGACAAGAACGTTGGAGTCCACACCCATGCCGATGGTCAGGATGACGCCGGCGATGCCGGGCAGCGTCAGGACTCCGCCGAAGAGCGCCATGGCCGCGAGCAAAATGACCAGGTTGAGGAACAGGGCCAGGACGGCGTTGCCGCCAGAAAGCCGGTAATAAACGAGCATAAAGAGCATCACGACGACGAGGCTGAGCACGGAAGCCTGGACGCCATGGCGGATGGAGTCCGCTCCGAGGGATGGGCCTACCGTGCGCTCCTCGAGATATTTGATTGAGGCAGGGAGTGCGCCGGCTCGCAATATCAACCCTAAATCGTGAGCACTCTCTTCCGTAAAATTTCCCTCGATAAACCCGTTATCTCGAATCTCATTCCTGATCTCAGGCGCCATGCGTACTGCATGATCAAGTACGACCGCCATTTTGTTACCGATGTTCTGCCTCGTAAAAGTCGAGAAGCGCTCAGCAGCGTCAGCTGACAAGAAGAAATCCACGACCCACTCCATAGGATTGTCAGTTTTGCGTCTTTCCCTTGCATCGCGCAGGTCGCGGCCGGTGACTATGGGAGCGCGGTCGAGGAGCCACCAAACTTCGCCCTTGTCGGTTACTCCGTTGACGCCGCGGCTTTCCGAGACTCCCCTCACCAATTCGGTGCCTGGCGGGAGCACGGTGTGCTGCGCCATGTAGGCAGCCACGGATGGGTAAGTAACGGGGTCTCTGACCAACCTGAGCTCAAGCTGCCCGCCGGCCTGAATCACTCCCATGGCCTCGGCGGGGTCGCCCACGCCGGGAAGCTGGACGAGAATTTCGTTGGCGTTGCGGCCGCCGCGGGGCTGAATCGTCGGCTCAGTCAATCCCAGCGCGTTGATGCGCTGCGCAATCGTCTCGATCGAATGTTGCATCGTCTGGTCTTGAATAGTAACGATTGCTCCGGGGCGCAGCGTCAATGTGTAGCCATTGGGATCACCGGCGGCGCGTGCCAGGTCCCAGACATTGTTGTATTGCTGGGTGACCAGGTCACGAAATGCCGAGACCTGAGACGGATCGACGTTGCGAACCAGGAAGTGCGTGTCGTCAATGCGGCGCACTTCATCGTAATGGATGTTTTTTGAGCGCAGCAGCGTGGTCACGCGATCCACGGTGGTGTCTGTCTCCTGCGCGATGGCTTCCTGGACCTGCACCTGGAGAACCAGGTGCGTGCCGCCCTGGAGGTCGAGGCCAAGCTTGATCTGCTTCCCGAAATTGTCCTTTACCTGCGCCAACGAGGTGGGGAACACCGGGTAGCCGAAAAGGAAATAGATGCAGAACAGAATAACGGCGAAGATGAACAGCGCTTTCCACTTCAGATTGGGGTTCATGGTCAGAATGTAAGACGCGTAAGCCGGCCGCGGGTGGGCTTATTTTGCATCTTCCGATGCCTCCACTTGAGCAATCGCCGCGCGCGCGATGCGGATTTTTACCTGCGGTTCGCTGGAGATTTTCAGAATGACGGAATCGCCATCGATGCCGTTGACGGTGCCATATATGCCGCCGTTGGTGATGATCTTGTCGCCGGTCTTGAGAGCGCCGAGCATTTCCTGCGTTTTCTTGCGCTGGCGCTGCTGGGGCATGATCACCATGAAATACATGATGGCAAACATGAGCCCGAGCGGGATTAAGAAGCCGCCGAAGCCGCTGCCGCCAGAAGCCTGAAGAATCATCGCTACGATCATCGTGTGTTGAACCATTCCTCACTGCTTATTAGTTGCGAGGGTTCAACCTGGCCGCCCTAGTGTGACTTCCAAGCTACGAAAGATACAAAGACCGGGCGGCGGCACATCACCCGCGCTCCTGCTAAATCGACTTCCCTTCGATTCGTCTTGGTGCCCCGCGGATGGCTCGCGCGCTTCCCGGAATTAGGCCACTCAGGCCGGTCCTTCAGCATAGCGCGCGTGCATCTCTGATGAGAAATTCGCTAGGTTCCCAAACTCGATAGCCTCGCGGATTCGCCGCATTATGTCAAGGTAAAAGTGGACATTATGGTGGGTGGCCAGAATGGCGGCAGTGAGTTCTCCCGCTGCGAAGAGATGACGAAGATAAGCGCGCGAATAGCGGCGGCAAACGGAACAAGTGCATTGAGGATCGATGGCCCGTTGATCCTGAGCGTAGCGCGTGTTCTTGATCAGGACGCGGCCTTCGCTAGTGTAGAGGCAAGCGTGGCGCGCGGCGCGTGTGGGCAGCACGCAATCCATCATGTCGATACCCAACGCAACGTAATCGGCGATCTGCTCGGGACGACCCACGCCCATCAGGTAGCGGGGACGATCTCTGGGCAACAGCGCCGTGACTTCGGCGGTCATTTGACAAGTGGTTTCGTGCGGTTCGCCAACGGCAAGGCCGCCGACTGCGTATCCGGAAAAATCGAGCTCGAGAAGCTGCCGCGCGCTCTCGCGGCGCAAATCGGCAAACGTCGCGCCTTGCACGATGCCGAATTGCCATTGGCAGAGATCGCCGTTACGGCGAGCGCATTCCTGAAAATAGACGCGGGCGCGGCGGGCCCACTCGGTAGTGCGCTTCAATGCGGCTTCGGCTTTTTCGCGGGGCGCGGGCGTTTCGATGCACTCATCGAGGACCATGGCGATGTCCGAGCCCAGCGCGAGCTGAATCTCAGCGGCTTTTTCCGGGGTGAGGAGATGCTCGGAGCCGTCAAGATGGGAACGGAAGCGCACGGCTTCATCGGTGATCTTTCGCAATTCGGAAAGGCTGAAGACTTGATAGCCGCCGGAATCCGTAAGAATCGCGCGCGGCCAGGACATGAATCTGTGCAAGCCGCCTAGCTTGCGAACTAATTCATGGCCGGGACGAAGATAAAGATGATAGGTATTCGCGAGGATGATTTCCGCGCCGAGTTCTTCGAGCGCTTCATTGCGCAGGCTCTTTACGGCAGCTTGCGTGCCCACCGGGAGAAAGAATGGAGTTTCGATCGAGCCATGAGGAGTGCTCAGGCGTCCGCGGCGCGCGCCGGACGGATCGGTCTTCGACACTTGAAAGGAGAAATTCATCCTCGACCTAACACCCGAGAGCAGGACAAGCAAGAATGCCTGTCCTACTTCAGTGTATCAGGAGAAGATGAAGGCCCACCCGACACGGCACACCACATAGACGGCCCAAACGCTGAAAGCAATAGTGAACGCCTTGGCACCTTTTAGTTTTTTGGGGTTCACGGCGGCAAATCCCATGGCCAGAAGAATCAGCGTCCAGAACGTAAAGAGGTCAAACGATTTGCAGAGCGCTACGAGCCACTTCGCGGCTTCGTCGGGTAACAGCGCGGCGAGATTCGCAGCCACGGGATTTTCAAGGTCCGCGGTGCCGTAAGGTTTCAGATACAGAATGAGGATGAAAAGGGGACTGCTAACGAGTCCGGTCAGGAAGGCGTGAGCCGTGATGCTGAATGCCGCGGTGAAATTCGTGCTAACTCCTCCGAGCAGGCTGTACGCGCTCCACATCACCAAAGAGATGATCAGGGCAAAGAAGAT